>Ga0307505_10001903_pt1 | contig 15612 bp, 13 predicted proteins | sample 23_S_MG_FD_202183 | JGI IMG/M metagenome (GOLD analysis project Ga0307505, IMG submission 202183) | Soil microbial communities from Populus trichocarpa stands in riparian zone in the Pacific Northwest, United States - 23_S | ecosystem: Environmental > Terrestrial > Soil > Riparian zone > Trees...
ACGAGCCAGGCAACACCTGATCGGCAAACGACAGCGCGATGAACTTGTCCTGCCGCAGGTTGTACGGCTTGTACCGCGCCATCCGCCCACCTCCTCAGCCGCCAGGCAACCCCTCGATCGCCGCCAAGCGTTGATTTACATGGGGATGGAGAGTTTTTCTACACGCTCAACGTCCTGGCGGTCACCTGCGGCCGCTTGCCGCCGCCAGATGCAACGCCTTGTTCGGCCGATCATTCCGCGTGCCTCGCGGCGTCGAGGGCGAGGTACGTGATAAGACCGGCGGCGGCGACGAGCACGAGTGCGACGAGAACGGCCATGGCTACAAGTCCTCCAATTTGGCGATGCTGGCTTCGATACGTTGGTGCAAAGAGTAGCAAGCTGTCGACACCGCGCCGATCGCCAGGATGTCTCCGATGACCAGAGGCCACTCCGCGGAACGAAAATTTCCGAGCAACCACCCCACCAGACTGATGTCCGTGACGATCACGATGCTCCATCAGATTTCTCGCAGGTCGTCCGTGGGGCGCTTCACGCCACGGCCTCCTCGCCGAAGTACGTGCGTGTAGATCATCCCTCGCTACGTTTCGCTACTCGGGACGAACGGTTGTTCGATACCACTCTGTTCAGGAACAGCCGGATTGTGCTGCACGGTTCGGAGGTCGACTGACCGCGCGGCGCCGATCAGCTCGCTTTGCGTTGCTCCGGGACCGCCGCTTCGCCGGCTTGGAGTGCGGCGACCTTCGCGCGCAGGTTGACGATCTGGTCGCGTAGCGCGGCGAAGGCGAAGTCGCAGTCGGCGTGGACGGCCTGCAGCTCCTCGAGTTGCTTTGTCGTCGATTCCAATTCGTCGCGGTCGCGCTCGGCGTCGCGGTGGAGTGTCGCCAAGGTGGCCTCGAGTACTTCGTTGCGCTTCTCCAATTCGCCCAGGCGCGGCGCCAGGAGCTGCGACTGGGGTGCCATCTCGCGCATCTGCGCCTCGAGCTTGGTGAGTTCACTCCGTGCCTGTTTGAGCATCGTCGCGTCGCTTTCGGATCGCGCAGCGGGCCGCAGGCTGCGCAACCACCATCCGATCGCGACGCCGAGGACGGTCGCGACAGCGAGGGAAACAACGATCTGCGATACGAGGTACATCATGGGCATCTCTCAGGAGCTACTCGGCTCGACGACGCCGAGGCGGGCGACGTCGACCACGCAGCCGGCTGTCTCCAGTTCGGTCCGCAACAGCGCGGCTTCCTCGGTGGTGCGCGACTTGCCAACCACGCGGACGGCGCTCGCGCTCACTTCGATCCGGCCGTCCACCAGCTTCCCGACCCACGGCAACGCCGCGAGCACGCATGGGGCGTAGTCCGCCGCGTCGGATTCGACCACCTGCAAGCGGTCGACGACCTGGTCGGAGGGATACAATCGCGCCGCAGTGGCCAACCACTCTGCCTTGCTCGCGTCGTTCGCGACGACACCGCTGAGAACGACCGCTCCGTACGGACTACGCGTGAGCGTCGTCCGCATCGCTCGCGGCGGCTCGGGTGGTTCGACCACAACCGCGGGAACCTCGATCGCGTCGGGCGGCGCGACGGCAGCCGTCGTCGCCTCACCTTCGCCTTCGCCTTCGCCGGCGGCCGGGACGACGAGGCGATCGATCACATTGCGCACGCCCCACGTTTCGCCGACGGCGGCTCGCGCCAGCTGGCGCACGTCGTCGCCGGCGACCTCGCCGACGAGCGCTACGTCGCGGCCGCTCACGGCCACCTGCGCGGCAACGCCGCGGCTCGCCAACGCGGCCGCTGTGCGCTGCGCGATGTCGGCTTCGATCGAGCGGACGTGGTACGGCACCGCGACGGCGGCCATCGCCGAGAAGAGCAGCACGGCCCCGGCGATCGGTCCGGCGACGCGCGGTCGCCTCGGGGAGCCGCCCGGTTCGAGGGGTGGTACGTCGTTGGCCATTACAAGACGCGAGTCTTCAGGACGGACCGGCCCTCCGCAACATCTAATTGGGCGGGACGGGGACCAATTTCCGCGCCCCTTGCCGGTTCGCGTACGACCTGCCTCCCCGTCTCGCGGTGAAAACAGGAAGAATCCTCCCTGCAGGCATGCAAACGACCGTTTGACTTGCCCCAGATCGTCTGCGAGACACAGGGTCTTCCCGCGCCGCTTTCGCTGCCGCATCGGCACCGACAAGACCGGCGCAATCTCAATAGAATCGATGGTTTGGGCAGCGCAGCAAGGGCGGTGAACACAGCCGCGCCGGATGGGGCGAACTTCCGTGAACAAGCGAATGTCGACGGCTGATGTCATCGGCGAACTGCGCGACGGCATGACGATCGGCATCGGCGGCTGGGGCGCGCGCCGCAAGCCGATGGCGCTGGTGCGGGCGATCGTCCGTTCGAACATCAAGGACCTGACGCTGGTGTCGTACGGCGGACCCGACGTGGGGCTGCTGTGCGCGGCGGGCAAAGTCCGCAAGTTGGTCTTCGGCTTTGTCTCCCTCGACGTCATCGCCCTCGAGCCGCACTTCCGCAAGGCGCGGCAGGCGGGGGCGATCGAGGTCATGGAACTCGACGAGGGCATGCTGCAGTGGGGCCTGCGCGCGGCCGGGTATCGGTTGCCGTTTCTGCCGATCCGCGCCGGCCTGGCGTGCGACATCGAGCGGCTCAGCCCGACGCTGCGCACTGTGGCGTCGCCCTACGACGACGCGGAGACGCTGCTGGCGATGCCGGCGCTGAACCTCGACGCGGCGCTCGTGCACGTCGACCACTGCGACGAGCGGGGCAACGCCCAGGTGCTCGGCCCGGATCCGTACTTCGACGATCTGTTCTGCGCGGCGGCGGCGAAGAGCTACGTGAGCTGCGAGCGCATCCTGCCGACGGCGGCAATGGTCGAGCGCGGCTGCGTTCACTCGCTGCTGCTCGACCGCGGGCAGGTCGACGGCGTCGTCGAGGCGCCGTTCGGCGCGCACCCGACGTCGTGCTCGCCGCACTACGGCATCGACGGCGATCATCTCAAGGCGTACTCGGGCTCGGCGAAGGACGACGCGGCCTGGGCGGACTACCGCGCCAGGTTCGTCGACGTCGACGACGCGGCGTACGTGCAGGCCGCCGGCGGCGCGTCCCGCATCGCCGCCATTGCTCACACGATCTTCTGATGGGGGCGCCGGTGGCTGATAGCGATTGCACTCTGGTGGATCTCTGCATCGCGGCGGCGTCACAGGCGTGGCGCGGCGACGGCGAAATCCTCGCGTCGGGCATTGGCCTGGTGCCGCGCCTGGCGGCGGGCCTCGCCTGGCGCACGCACAGCCCCGACTTGATGATGACCGACAGCGAATCGGTGCTGGTGTCGGAACCGGTACCGGTCGGACCGCGCGGCGACTATGTGCCGAAGGTCGAGGGCTGGATGCCGTTCCGCCGCGTCTTCGACATCCTGTGGGCCGGCCGCCGTCACGCGATGACGAGCCCGACGCAGATCGATCGCTTCGGCAACATCAACATCAGCTGCATCGGCGATCCGGCGCGGCCGAAGGTGCAGCTGCTCGGCGCCCGCGGCATCCCGGGCAACACCATCAACCACCCGTGCAGCTTCTTCGTTCCAAACCACTCCCCGCGCTCGTTCGTCGAGCGCGTCGACATGGCGTCGGGCGTCGGCTACGACGACAGCCGCTGGGCGAAAGGCGTGCGCCGCGACTTCATGGAGCTGCGCCTGGTCGTCAGCAACCTCGCTGTGATGGATTTCAACGGCCCGAGTAAGGCCATGCGGATCCTCTCGACGCATCCCGGCGTCACGGTCGACGTGGTGCGCGAGCAGACCGGCTTCGAACTGCACGTCGCCGACGGCGCGGGCGAAACCCCGGCACCGACGGCCGAGCAACTCGCCATCATCCAGCAGCTCGACCCGCACGGCGAGAGGGCAACCGCGGTGTCCGCCTGATGTCGACCGGCGTGCTCGACACCGCTCTCTGCAAGGCGCTCGCCTGCCGCTATCCGATCATCCAGACGGCGATGGGTTGGGTGGCGACTCCCGAACTGGTCGCCGGCACGTGTAACGCCGGCGGGTTCGGCTTCCTCGCCGCGGCGACCTCGCGCCCCGAGCAAGCCGAGGCCGACATCCGCAAGGTGGCGACGCTCACGGAGCAGCCGTTCGGCGTCAACTTCCTCATGGAGCAGCCGGGCGCCGACCAGATCGTCGACTCGATCATCCGCCACGGCGTGCGCGCCGCGAGCTACAGCCGCTCGCCGCGGCGCGAGTTCATCGACAAGTTCAAGGCCGCCGGAATCCTCTGCATTCCAACCGTCGGCGCCGCCAAGCACGCCGAAAAGGCGGTGCAACTCGGCGCCGACATCATCGTCGCTCAGGGCGGCGAAGGCGGCGGCCACACCGGCATCGTGCCGACGTCGCTGCTGCTGCCGCAGGTTGTCGCCGCGGTGGACGTCCCGGTCGTCGCCGCGGGCGGCTTCCACAGCGGCCAGGGCCTGGTCGCCGCACTCGCCTACGGCGCCACCGGCATCGCCATGGGCACGCGCTTCCTGCTGACGGCGGAAAGTCCGGTTCCGGAAGCGACGGCGCAGCGCTATTTCGCCGCCTCGGTGACGGACGTGCCCGTGACGACGCAGGTCGACGGACTGCCGCAGCGCGTCGTCCGCAACGAACTCGTGACCGAACTCGAGTCGAGCAGCTCGCCGGCACTGCTCCTCAGAGCGCTGCGCAGCGCCCTCGCGTACCGCAAGCTCACCGGCGCCTCGCTCAGCGAGCTGCTGTCGGCGGCTCTTGCGCTGCAGAAGAACGACAAACTGACGCGGTCGCAGATGCTGATGGCGGCCAACGCGCCGATCCTCATCAAGCGCGCCATGGTCGAGGGAGTCCCCTCCGAGGGCGTGCTGCCGAGCGGCCAGGTCACCGGTGTCATCGACGACCGTCCAACCTGCGCGAGCTTGATCGCGCGCATCATGAACGAGGCGGAGCAGACGCTCGCGCGCCTAGCGGTCCGTTGAGAAAGTAGGGCAGGAGCGAAAATGAGAGATCAGCCCATCTTGGATTGCCCCCGTCCGCCCGATGCGGGCGCCGATGGGCTCGTGCTGACAGGCGAAGCCTGTCAGCACTCAGATGATCAAGGCGCCGAACCGGAGGCAAAGTCGGGACTTTTGTCGAGGATTCGGCAACGCAGAGCTGGGTCGAGAGATCCATTTGCAGCCCGGCCTGCTTTCTCATCGGGCTGCTGAGCGTTTGATCTAACAAGGAGACCAGCTGTGTCGTTCCATACCACCATCGAAAACGGAGCCGCCGAGATCCTGCTGGACCACCCTCCCGTCAACGCCTTCGACAGCGTCGGCTGGTTGAAGTTGGCGCGAGAGATCGAACGGGTCGGCAAGTCGGGCGACGCCAACGTCGTCCTCATCCACGCCGCGGGCCGCGGCTTCTGCGCCGGCGTCGACATCAAGGAGCTGGCGCGCGACAGCAGCCTGATCACGGCGGTCAACCATGGATGCTACGAGACGTTCGCCGCCATCCACGATTGCCCCGTGCCGGTGATCGCCGCCGCGCACGGCTTCGTCCTCGGCGGCGGCATCGGCATCGTCGGCGCCTGCGATGTCATTCTGGCATCGGAGGACGCGACCTTCGGCCTGCCCGAAATCGACCGCGGCGCCCTCGGTGCCGCGACGCACCTGCTGCGCATGTTCCCGATCCAGAAGGTGCGCAAGATGCTCTACACCGGCGAGCCGATCACCGCCCAGGAGGCCTACCGCCTCGGCGCCGTCGAGTCGGTTGTGCCCGCGGCGCGACTGCTGCCGACCGCACGCGAACTGGCCGCGAAGATCGCCGCGAAGAGCGGCAAGGCCCTGCGCCTCGCCAAGGAATCGCTCAACGGCATCGAGCTACTCGATATCAAGCGCAGCTACCGCTACGAACAAGGATTCACGCTGGAGCTGTACACGTCCCCCGACTCACAGGAAGCGCGCAACGCCTTTGTCGAAAAACGCGATGCGAAGTTTGAAAAGTGAAAGCTACTTCGAGGGTCAAACGCCGACGGCTTGAATGTCCGCGCCTCTGGGGGCCGGAATTTTCTCGCGCCAAGACGCCAAGGCGCGAAGAGGGATTTGCTTTGCCTTTCCAATTTGACTCGCTGGTATCGACGACTATCGATCGCGCATTCTGCCGACCGCGCCATAGCGACCCGCTACCCCCTTGGCGTCTTGGCGTCTTGGCGCGAGAAGATTTTTCTCCGTTCGATGCAAGACGAAGAGGTCTCTACGTCATTCGCGAGCTCGGCCAGATTCCAACCGAACACGGGAGCATCGGGGGCTGATGAATTTGGATTTCACTCCTGAGTTGCAGGCGTTTCGAGCGGAGGCGCGGGCGTGGTTGGAGGCGAATGTGCCTTCGCCGCCGTTGCCTTCGCTCGATACGCGCGAAGGGTTTGCGCTGCATCGCGCGTGGGAGCGCAAGCTCAACGAAGGGCGCTGGGCGATGGTGCCATGGCCGGTCGAGTACGGCGGCCGCGGCGCCAACCTGATCGAGTGGCTGGTGTTCGAGGAGGAGTACTACCGTGCGGGGGCGCCGGGTCGCGTCAACCAGAACGGCATCTTCCTGCTCGGCCCGACGTTGATGGAGTACGGCACGCCGGAACAGAAGGCGCGCTTCCTGCCGAAGATGGCGTCGGGCGAGGAGATCTGGGCGCAGGGTTGGTCGGAGCCGAACGCCGGCAGCGACATGGCGGCGATCCGCTCGACGGCGCGGCGCGACGGCGATCACTTCGTCCTAAACGGCCAAAAGACGTGGGCGTCGCGCGGCGCGTTCGCCGACTGGTTGTTCGGCATCTTCCGCACCGACCCGAGTTCGAAGAGACACCACGGACTGACATTCATCCTCGTCCCGCTCGACGCGCCCGGCGTCAAGGTGCGGCCGATCGCGCAACTCGACGGCGAGACCGGCTTCGCCGAGGTGTTCTTCGACGACGCGCGCGTGCACGTCGAGAACCAACTCGGCGACGAGGGCGGCGGCTGGGCAGTGGCGATGGCGACGGCCGGTTTCGAGCGCGGCCTGATGCTGCGCAGCCCGGCGCGCTTCCAGGCCACCGCGGCGCGGCTCGTCGAACTGTACCGCCGCGTAGGAATGAACGCCGACCCGACTTTGCGCGACGCCGTCGCGCGTGCCTGGACCAGCGCCGAGGCCTACTGTCTCAACACCTACCAGACCGCCTCGCGGCTCATCGCCGGTGGCAGCATCGGCGCGGAGGCGAGTCTCAACAAGATCTTCTGGTCGGAGATGGACGTCCACATGCACGAGACCGCGCTGGCCCTGCTCGGCGCGCGCGCCGAACTGCTCGCCCACGCGCCCGAAGCGCACGACGTCGGCACGTGGCTCGACGGCTACATGTTCTCGCTCGCCGGCCCGATCTACGCCGGCACCAACGAGATCCAGCGCAACGTCATCGCCGAACGCCTGCTCGGGATGCCGCGATGAGAAAGCTGTCAGCTATCAGCCATCACCTTTCAGCTGGTTTGCCGGGCGATTGGCCGACCGCGAGGATGCCTTCACCTTCCCTTTCGACCGGGATCGATTGTCAGACGCAGGCTACCAGCTTTCCGCTGGGAACCGAGCTGACAGCTGATAGCTGAAAGCTGATAGCTAAAAAATGAACTTCACTTTCAGCGAGGATCAGGAGATGTTCCGCGACAGCGTGCGCGGGCTGCTCGAGCGGGTGTGCTCGGCGGAGGTTGTGCGCGGGCTGTGGCAGACGGAGTCGGGGCGCTCGAGCGAGATGTGGAGCGCGATCGCGGAGCTCGGACTGCTGGGATTGATGGTGCCGGAGAGCGCCGGCGGGCTGGGGATGAACGAGGTCGATCTGGTGCTGCCGCTGATCGAGACCGGACGGGCCGCGCTCCCCGGGCCGATCGTCGAGTGCGCGGCGGTCGCGGTGCCGATGTTGCGCGATCTCGGCGACGCCGGCGTCATCGACCGCTGGCTCCCCGCGGTAGCGGGCGGTGCGGCGATCCTGTCGGTCGGGCACGGCGCCAACGCGTTCGTCGCCGACGCCCACATCGCTGACCTGCTGCTCCTGCCGCACGGCGACGAGCTGCACGCGGTGCCGCGCGGCGCGGCGACGCTGACGCGCCAACCCACCAACGACCGCGGCCGGCACCTGTATCGCGCCGATTGGACGCCGGGTGCGGCGACGCGCGTCTGCGACGGCGCGCGCGGCCGCGCGCTGTGGAGTGACGCGTTCGACCGCGGTGCCTTCGGCGGCGCCGCGCAACTCCTGGGCGTCGCGCAGCAGTTGGTCGACATCGCCGTGCGCTACGCCGCGCAGCGCGAGCAGTTCGGTAAGCCGATCGGTTCGTTCCAGGCGATCAAGCACCTGCTCGCCAACGTCCAGGTGAAGATCGAGTTCGCCAAGCCGCTGCTTTACCGCGCCGCCAATTCGCTCGGGCACGCGCGCAACACGCGCTCGGTCGACGTATCGCAAGCCAAAGCCACCGCCGGCGAGGCGGCGGCGGCCGCGGCGCGCACGTCGCTGCAGGTACACGGCGCCATCGGCTACACGTGGGAATGCGACCTGCAGATCTGGATGAAGCGCGCCTGGTCTCTCGACCTCGCCTGGGGCAGCGCCGCCTGGCACCGAGCCCGCATCGCCGACGCCGTCATCGACGGCGCCGCGCCGGCGCGCAGCTTCGGCTTCGAACCCCGCTGAATCAAGGCGTCCAGTTGCCGGTGCAGTCGCCGAAGGGGACGGCGAGGAAATCCTGTGCCGTGTCGGCGGTGAGCGGATCGAAGATCACCGCACCGGACTGGCATCCCTCGCCGTCGAGCGCGGGCGGAATGACGACGCCGCCGGCCTCGACGCCGAAGAACAGCCAGTCCGAGCCGCACCGTTCGGCGGCCGCGAAGCGTTCGCTCAAGCCGATCGAGACCCGGAGGATCCGCGCCGCGTCGAGCGCGCTCAACGTGCCGTCGCCGGTGACGTCGCAGGCGATCAACTGCCGCTCGTCGAACGTGCGCTCGCCGATCAGCGCCTGCAGCACGTAGGCGGCATCCAGCGAGCTGACGCCATTTTCGGTGCCGCCGATCTTCGTCGGCATCACCGCCCAGCTCCCGGCCGCCAACGGGGGAGACGAATAGTTGCCGGCGGCGTCGGTCGAGACGGCGGCGTTACCGGCGCCGACGAAAGACACCTCCACCCCCGCCACACCCGCGCCGTTCGCATGGAAGCGGATTCTCCCGGAGATCGTGTGGCTGCTGGGCAGCGGAGTCGCCGTCGGCGCCGGCGTCGCCGTGCTTGCCGCCGGGCGCTCGTAGGCACCCATGTCGACCGCGGCCCCTTGTGGGCGAATCACACCGTCGAGATCGACCGGCGGCGCCCCTACAGTCGTGCCGGCGTCGAGTGCCGGGCTGTCCAGACGCAGCCGGAAGTCGGAACCGGAAGACACGAAATGGTCCTCTGGAGTGGCGAGAATCGAGTGGCCGTCGTAGCCCAGCGCCCGCCAACTCGCGAGACCGATTCGCGAACTCCCGCCGTCGATGCTGAAGCGATCCATCAGGCTGTTGTAGTCGGACACGAATCCGGTTCGGCTCGAAGCGTCGATCGAAATGACGCCGCGCCACGAGTGGTAGGTGAAGAGGATGTTGTTGAAGAGCCTGTTGCCGGTGGATCCATTGCTGATGTTGACCGCCCAACGGCCGTCGGAGGCGACGACGATGGTGTTGTTGACAACCAAGTTATTGCGCGAGCCCGTGCCGCCGTCGATGCGGTACAAGCTGATGCCGCTCGAGTGGTGATCGAAGATGAGGTTGTTGCGCACGACGCCATCGCTGACGCCATCCATGTTGATCCCCGAGCCGCCGCCCGCGCCGTTGCCGTAGATGACGTTGCGCTCGACCAACGCGCCGGAGATCACGCCGTCGCCTCCGAGGCTGACGTCGCCGTTCATGTGGATGCCGTTGGCGCGGTTGTCGTGCGAGACATTGCGGCGAATGACCGGCCGGTCGCCGCTGTTGGAGACGTAGATGCCGTGCTCCGCGATCGAGTGATGCAGTTCGTTGTCCTCGATCAGCACGTCGTCGACGAATCCCGTCAGGATGCCCCATCGTCCATTGTGTCCGGCGCGGCAGTTGCGGATGGTCACGAACTCCGAGAGCGCGGCGCGGATGCCGGCGCGAGTGCGGCCGTCAACCGTGAATCCGTCGATGACGACATGCGCCGCGCCCTCGACGTTGATGCCGTCCGGCGTGAAGGGGTTGTCGGCGGTGATCGCGACTCCGGGATCGGCGATGAAGGAGATCGGCGCGCCGGCGACGCCTGAGCGATCGACATAGAATCCGCGGTAGTTTCCGGCGCGCACGCGCACCGTGTCCCCAGCCTCGACGACGTCGGCCGCATGCTGCAGCGCGGCCCAGGGCTGGCTGCTCGTTCCGGGATTGGCATCGTTTCCCCCGGGCGCGACGTAGTAAGTCGCCGCCTCCGCGGCAAACGGTGCGATCAACCAACTCGCGAGGCAAATCGTGAGGACGGACAATCGCACGGCTTGGAGCATCGCATATCCTTGAAGCAGTTTCCGTACCGCGTGAGACCCCAAGCGGAATGGCGAAACGAGCGGCGATACTGGCGATAAGGTGGCGGTCGCCAAGGGAGAACGGCAGTTCCTGATCGTACGCGTACTCCCACACGTACTCGTGCACGGAACTCCGGGTGGTGATTGGGCAGCGACCGGGTAGGCCCACAACTCCCGGGCACCGGATAGTCCCGTAAGGTCCTCGTATTGACCTACTCCGGTCAAAGTGTGAAGTGCTCAAGAGGCCCGCAACGGCTGCAGCATTGAACACAGGATTGGACTCCGAATCGCGCTGGAATCGCGACGAGACTCACGCGAAGACCCACCGCCAAGCACGTCGCCGAACATTCCCCCGCCCCTCGTCCCTCACCCCCGCGCCCCTCGCCCGCCCCGAATCCAAGGAGAGTTCCCATGGCAAAGAATCAGGTTCCCGCCATCGACGGCTGGTTCGTGATGGACGCCACCGCGCCGCGGCTGCTCGGCTCGCGCTGCGCCGCGTGCGGCACGGTGTTCTTTCCGAAAGAGTCGTACTTCTGCCGCAACCCTGGTTGCTCCAGCTCGGAGTTCGAGCAGGTGCCGCTGTCATCGCGCGGTACGCTGTGGTCCTTCACCAACAACTGCTACCCGCCGCCGAAGCCGTACATGGCCGCCGATCCGTTCGTGCCGTACATCGTCGCGGCGGTGGAGCTCGCGGCGGAGAAGATGGTGGTGCTCGGCCAGGTCGAGGCCGGAGTGACGATCGACCAGCTGTCGGCGGGCATGGAGATGGAGCTCTGCCTCGACACGTTGTTCACCGACGCCGACAACGAATACGTCGTCTGGAAGTGGAGACCGGTCGCCTGACCGGTGTGAAGGGAAATCGAACCATGACCAGAGAAGTGGCCGTCCTCGGAGTCGGCATGCACCCGTGGGGCAAGTGGGGCAAGTATTTCGTCGAGTACGGAGTCGCCGCGGCGCGCGCCGCGCTGGCCGACGCCGGCCTCGAGTGGAAGGACGTGCAGTTCGTCTCCGGCGGCGACACCATTCGCAACGGCTACCCGGGCTACGTCGCCGGGGCGACGTTCTGCCAGGCGATGGGCTGGAGCGGCGCGCGAGTCGCCAGCTCGTACGGAGCGTGCGCGTCCGGCTCGCAGGCGATCGCCAACGCGCGCGCGCAGATCCTCGCCGGCATCTGCGACGTGGCGCTGGTGGTTGGCGCCGACGCCGCGCCGAAGGGGTTCTTCGCGCCGCAGGGCGGCGACCGCCCGGACGATCCCGACTGGCTGCGCTTCCGCCTGCTCGGCGCCACCAACCCGATCTACTTCGGCCTCTACGCTCGGCGCCGCATGGAGATGTACGGCGCCACGCCGCGCGATTTCGCCAAGGTGAAGGTGAAGAACTCGCGCCACGGTTTGACCAACGCGAACGCCCGCTACCGCAAGGAAGTCAGCGAGGCCGAAGTGCTCGAGTCGGCCGTCGTCTCCGACCCACTGCACCTGCTCGAGATCTGCGCCACCAGCGACGGCGGTGCGGCGCTCGTTCTCACCAGCATGGAGTTCGCGCGCAAGCGCGCGACCAACCCCGTGAAGATCGCCGCCGTCTCGACCGTGACGCCGACGTTTCCCAACACGGTGATCGAGATGCCCAACTTCGCCACCGACTCGGCGGCGGCCGTCTCACCGCCAAAGGTGCCGTTCCGCGATTCGATCACCGCCGCGGCGTACGAGGAAGCCGGACTCGGCCCCGAGGACATGAGCATGGCCGAGGTGTACGACCTGTCGACCGCGCTCGAACTCGACTGGTACGAGAACATCGGCCTGTGCAAACCGGGCGAAGCGGAAAAGCTCCTCAACGACGGCGTCACGACCCTCGGCGGGCGCGTTCCCGTCAACCCGAGCGGCGGCTTGTCGTGTTTCGGCGAGGCGGTTCCCGCGCAGGCGATCGCCCAGGTGTGCGAGCTCACGTGGCAACTCCGCGGCCAGGCAAAAGGCCGGCAGGTCGAGAAGGCCCGCGCGGGCGTGACGGCGAACCAGGGTCTGTTTGGGCATGGGTCGGCGGTGGTGGTGACAATCTAGGGGCGGGGGGCGGGGGGCGAGGGATTGTGGATCTGGCTCCCATCGGGGCCAGGGGCCGGGGCCCAATCGGGGTCGGGGTCGGTATCGGAATCGGGGTCGATGAGATGACCTTTTGTGGATCGGGCAAAGAGTTCAGGATCTAGGATCTGGGGTTCAGGATCTGGTTGGCAAGGAGATGCGGGATGGCTGAGGCTTTCATCATTGATGCGGTTCGGACGCCGGTGGGGCGACGTGGTGGGGCTTTGAGCAAGGCTCATCCGGCGGATCTCGGGGCTCATGTGATCAAAGGGTTGATCGAGCGCACGGGCGTTGATCCGGCCGCGGTAGACGACGTCATCTTCGGTTGCATCGATACGATCGGGCCGCAGGCAGGTGATATCGCGCGCACCTGCTGGTTGGCCGCCGGGTATCCGGATGAGGTTCCCGGGACGACGATCGACCGGCAGTGCGGATCGTCGCAGCAGTCGGTTCACTTCGCCGCGCAGGCGGTGATGAGCGGCACCAACGATCTGGTCGTCGCCGGCGGCGTGCAGAACATGAGCCAGATCCCGATCTCGTCGGCGATGACCGCGGCCGAGCAGTTCGGTTTCACCGATCCGTTCTCTGGATCGGTCGGCTGGCAGGCGCGCTACGGCGACCAGGAGGTCTCACAGTTCCGCGCCGCCGAGATGATCGCCGAGAAGTGGAACATCACGCGCGAGGAGATGGAGCGGTTCGCCTTCGAGAGCCATCGCCGCGCCCTGCGCGCGATCGACGAGGGGCGCTTCGCCAACGAGATCCTGCCGTACGGCGAGGTCACCACCGACGAAGGGCCGCGCCGCGACACGACGCTCGAAAAGATGGCGACTCTGCGCACTCTTCAAGAAGGCGGTCGCCTGACGGCCGCCGTCTCCAGCCAGATCTCCGACGCGGGTTCGGCGATGCTCGTCGCCTCGGAGCGCGCGGTGAAGGAGCACGGCCTTACGCCGCGCGCGCGCGTGCACCACATCAGCGTGCGCGGCGCGGATCCGGTGTGGATGCTGACCGCGCCGATCCCCGCCACCGCCTACGCGCTGAAGAAGAGCGGCATGAAGCAGGATGAGATCGACCTGGTCGAGATCAACGAAGCGTTCGCCTCGGTCGTCCTCGCATGGCAGCGCGAGACTGGCTGGAACATGGACAAGGTCAACGTCAACGGCGGCGCCATCGCCCTCGGCCACCCCATCGGCGCCACCGGCACGCGACTGATGACGACGATGCTCAACGAGCTCGAACGAACCAAAGGCCGCTACGGCCTTCAGACCATGTGCGAAGGCGGCGGTCAGGCCAATGTCACGATCATTGAGAGGATCTAGGATCCAGGATTTAGGATCTAGTAGCCGACACCCCAGATCCTAGATCCTGAATCCTAGATCCTGAACTTCAGATCCTGAATTCCAGCTCCTGAATCATGCACTTCTCCTTCACCGAAGATCAGAACGCGCTCCGCGAATCGGCTCGCGCGTTTCTCGCTGACCACTCGTCGTCGGAGAAGGTGCGGGCCGCGATGGCGTCGGAGTTGGGGTTCGATCGCGGCGTCTGGACGCGCATCGCTCAGGAGATGGGCTGGACGGGCATCACCATCGGCGAAGAGTACGGTGGGCTCGGGCTCGGGTACGTCGAGCTCGTCGCATTGCTCGAGGAGATGGGCGCGCATCTGTTGTGCTCGCCGTTCTTCTCTACCATCTGCCTCGGCGCCAACGTGCTCGCTGTCGCGGCGAACGAGGAGCAGAAGGCGGAGTACCTTCCCGGCATCGCCGCCGGCGACGCGATCGCCACACTGGCACTGACGGAGGCGAGCGGGCGCTGGGACGCCTCGGGGATCGCGGCGACGGCGCGGCGGGACGGTTCGTCGTTCGTGCTCGACGGAGTGAAGACGTACGTCCCGGACGGGCACGCCGCCGATCTTCTGATCGTCGCGGCCCGCACGCCGGGCTCGATTGGCGAGGATGGAGTCGGATTGTTCGCCGTCGGCGCCGACGCGGACGGCTTGCGGCGCAGCGCCCTGGCGACGATGGATCAGACGCGCCGGCAGGCCGAGGTTACGCTGGCGGGAGTTCGCGTGCCGGAGTCCGCTCTGCTCGGCGGCGCGATGGACTCATGGCCGTCTCTCGCCAAGGCGCTGCAACTCGCCGCGATCGCGCTCGCCGCGGAGCAGGTCGGCGGCGCCGATCGCTGCCTGGCGATGGCTGTGCAATACGCGACAGAGCGCGTTCAGTTCGGCCGTCAGATCGGCTCGTTTCAGGCGATCAAACACAAGTGCGCCGACATGCTGCTGCGCGTCGAGTCGGCGCGCTCGGCCGCGTACTACGCCGGTTGGGCGGCTTCGGCCGACGACGGCGAACTGCCGGCGCTCGCATCGCTGGCGAAGTCCTATTGTTCGGACGCTTACTTCCACTGCGCCGCGGAGAGCCTGCAGATCCACGGCGGTGTCGGTTTCACGTGGGAGTATGACGTCCACCTGCACTTCAAGCGCGCCCGCTCGGGCGAGCAACTCCTCGGCTCGCCGTCGCAACACCGCGAGCACATCGCCGAGCACATTTTTCACCACAGAGGCACCGAGAGCACAGAGAAATGATGCTTTGGAGATTCGCCCCCGTGCGCGCTTCGCGCTCCGATGGGCTCGACAGTCCCGGCGAAGCCGGCACTGTCTCCAGCATTCAACCGCACGGCCCGTGGTTTTTCTGTGGTGAAGACCGAGGTTTGCTATGACGGTCGATGTGCGCGGCGTGCTCGACTTCACCGGCAAAGTCGTTGTCGTCACTGGCGGTGGCAAGGGGATCGGGCGGGGTATTTCCGAGCGCTTTCTGGAGGCCGGGGCGGAGGTGGTCGTCTGCGGCCGGGGTGAACCGGAGACGCTGCCGCGACACGGCGGGCGCACTGCGGCGTTCGTTGCCGCGGACGTGCGCGACGCCGATCAGATCGCCGCCGTCGTGCGCTTCGCGACCGAACGCTTTGGCCGCCTGGATTCATTGATCAACAACGCCGGCGGCGCGCCGCCGGCC
>Ga0307505_10001904_pt1 | contig 15607 bp, 12 predicted proteins | sample 23_S_MG_FD_202183 | JGI IMG/M metagenome (GOLD analysis project Ga0307505, IMG submission 202183) | Soil microbial communities from Populus trichocarpa stands in riparian zone in the Pacific Northwest, United States - 23_S | ecosystem: Environmental > Terrestrial > Soil > Riparian zone > Trees...
GTGACACTCACATCCACGTCACCCTCGACCGTCCCGGCCAAGGCGAGCGCTCGTTGCGTCCCGGTGAGATCCATCCCGATCGTGCCGAGAGCACTCGCATCCCAGGCCCAGAGCAACACGTCACCGCCCACTTGGGATGACGGAGCAAGGCTCGCCGAGACGACGGCGGCGACGACATCACCCCCGACATCACCGGCAACATCGAGCCTGTTACCTGTCACCCGGAGCGACCCGGCGACTTCGCCATTGACAGTGACTCGCGGTGAGATCGCTGTCACCGAGCCCGTCACCACACCGTTGATCACGACCTCCTCGGCGGCGAAGGCAACGAGGTCTCCTTCGAGCGTCCCGTTCACGACAATCCGGATCGCCCCCGCATAGAGATCCTCGGGGAAGATCTCGCCTTCCTGGATGATGACGAACTCCGAGTTGGAGGTCTCCGCCGCCAGCGCCGGTGTGGCGATCGAGAAGAAGATGGCCACGCCGATCGTGGTGGCGAAGACGCTCTCAGAGCGGAAGCGCATTGGCCGCCAGGTCGAGGAGTGACCCGGGCAGGATTCCCCAGAGGATCGTGGTGCCAACGGCAACGGCAAGGACCCAACCCACCGGCGCCGGGACTTCGATTCCCCCTGCATCACCCTCATCCATGTACATGTAGACAATTATCCGCAGATAGAAGGCAAATGCGACGACCGACGCGACGACGGCGAGCACGACGAGCCATTCGAAACCTGAGCTCCAGGCTTGAGCGAACACCCCGAACTTGGCGATGAAGCCCGATGTCAAGGGGAGCCCCGCCATGCCGAACAGGAGGACGGCGAACGATGCGCCCAGCACCGGGCTGCGACGACTCAGGCCACGGTATGCGTCGAGACCGGACTCGGAGTTGGCCGGGCCGCTGACCGCCGCCACCACTGCGAAGGCGGCTACCAGTTGCAGGGCGTAGACCGCAAGGTAGAAGAGGACGCCTTCGGTGGTGCCCCCCACGACCCCGGTCATGATGAACCCGGCGTGGGCCACGCCGGAATATGCCAGCATCCGCCTCACGTCGTCTTGGACCAGGGCGAGGATCGAGCCCACCAGCATCGAAAGGGCAGCGATCCCGGCAACGACGGGGAGCCAGCGCGACTCGAACGCCTCGAGACCGGTGAGGAGGATCCGAACCATGGCCACGAAACCTGCAATCTTGGCCATGGCTGCCATGTAGCCGACAAGACCGGCAGGAGCCCCCTGATAGACATCCGGCGCCCAGGAGTGGAACGGTGCGGCCGACACCTTGAATCCGAGGCCGACGATCACCAACCCGAGGCCGATGAGGATGACCGCCGGGGAGAGGACGACGAAGCTGGAGAGGAAGTCGCGGATCGCGATGATCTCGAACTCCCCGGTTCCCGCATAGATCAGAGCGACGCCGTATACGAACAGCGCCGAGGCGAACGAACCCAATAGGAAGTACTTGATCGCGGCCTCGTCGGAGCGGGCACGCTCGCGGGACATCCCGGCGAGCACGTAGAGCGCGATCGAGCCGACCTCCAGGCCGAGGAACATCATCACCAGGTTGTTCGACGCAACCATGATGGAGAACCCGGCGGTCGCCAGCAGGACCAGGGCGATGGTCTCCGCACCACGTCGTCCCAAACCCTCGATATAACGCCAGCCGGCGAGCAGGCCGAGACCGGTGACGGCGAGGAGGGCGAAACGGGCGAACACGGCGAGCCCGTCCATCACGACGAGCCCCGAGAACACGATCAGCTCGGAAGGATCACCGGCGCCGGCCGCATCACCTGCCTGTATCCATTGGATGACGGAGAATCCTGCGGCGAGCAGAACCGACCCACCCGCCAGCGCCCCGAGGACCAAAGTGCGCGGCTTCCACTGCACCTCGACGAGGAGGACAGCCGCCGCCCCCAGGGCGAGAAGCAACTCGGGAAGGATGGCGATCCACGAGATCTCCGGTGTGACCACCCTCAGCCCTCCTCCGCCACGAACACGTCTCCAAGCCGGCCCGGCTCGGGCACGCGGTAGTCGGTAGTGGCCTCGATGTGGTCGAGGACGGCCTCGGTGGACGGGGCGATCTTGTCGAGGAGGATGTTGGGATAGAGACCGAGCAAGATCACCAGGCCCGCCAAAGGCGCGAGGAGGGAGATCTCCCGGACCGAGAGGTCGGAGAGCACCTTGTTCTCCTCCTTTTCCGGCACGCCGGTGAACACCCGCTCGTACGCCCACAGAAGGTAGATGGCGGCGAGGATCACCCCTGAGGCGGCGATGATGGCAAGGGCGGGAAGGGTCGCGTAGCTGCCGATGAGGATCAGGAACTCGCCAACGAACCCGTTGAGCCCGGGAAGCCCGATCGAGGCGAAGATCATGAAGAGGAAGAACCCGGCGTAGATCGGCATCACCTTTTGCAGGCCACCGAACTCGGAGATCTGCTTGGTATGACGGCGCTCGTAGAGCATCCCGACGAGGAGGAACAGCGCCCCGGTGGTCAGTCCGTGGTTCACGTTCTGGATCACCGCTCCCTGCAGTCCGCCGGAGGTGAGGGCGAAGGTGCCGAGCACGATGAACCCGAGGTGGCTGACCGACGAGTAGGCGACCAGCTTCTTCAGATCGGGTTGGACGATGGCGACCACCGCCCCGTAGACGATGCCGATCACCGCGAGAGCTCCCATGATCCACACCGCATCGACTGATGCCTCGGGGAACAAGGAGAGATTGAAGCGGAGAAGCCCGTAGGTCCCCAGCTTCAGCATCACACCCGCCAGGAGGATCGAGCCTGCGGTAGGGGCCTCGGTGTGCGCGTCAGGAAGCCATGTGTGCAGCGGGAAGAGCGGCACCTTGATGGCAAAGGCGAGCGCGAAGGCTGCGAACAGCCAACGCTCCGCCCCCGTCCCGAGCTCGAGGCGCATCAGGTCGCTCAGGGCGAACGACACCTCGCCGAACTGTTGGCCGTGTGTGATAGCCAGGGCGATGATCCCGGCCAGCATCAGGGCCGACCCGAAAGCTGTGTAGAGGAAGAACTTCATCGCCGCATAGACCCGGCGGTCGCTGCCCCAGATCCCGATGATGAAGTACATCGGGACGAGGATCGCCTCGAAGAACACGAAGAAGAGGAAGAGGTCGAGCGAGACGAACACGCCGATCATCCCGGCCTCGAGGAGGAGCGTGAAGATCACGAACTCTCTCGCCCGGTGCGCTATCGACGTGGAAGCGGCGAGAGCGATGGGGACGAGGATGGTGGTGAGGAGCACCATGGGCATCGAAATCCCGTCGAGACCGAGACTCCAGGAGATTCCCCACGGCTCGTACCACGGCTGGAGCTCGGTCATCTGATAGCCGGCGACCGGCTCGAAAACGGTGAAGACGTAGAGGGCAAGTGCCAGCGGGAGGATGGAGAGAGCGATCCCGAGCGGGAGATGCAGCTCCTTGCGCCGGCCGGGGATCATCAAGACCACGAGCGCGCCGATCACCGGCAACAGAACGAGCCAGGTCAACATGGGCGTCTCATCCCAGGACCAGCCAGATCACCACGGTCACCGTGCCGGCGAGCAGCAGGGCGCCGTAGCTGCGGACGAATCCGGTCTGAAGGGGGCGGGCCCACTCCCCGACCCCGCGAACGAGACGGCCAACCCCGTTGACCGCTCCATCGATGACCGGCAGATCGATCCCGAATGCAGCGACCTCGGCGACCTTCGCCCCCGGTGCCACCACGACCTTGCCGTAGAGGTCGTCGACCCGGTAGGCCTCCTCCCAGGTCCCCCACAGAGGCTCGAACCCGCGCTCGAACCCTTCCCAGTTCTCCTGGGGCTGCCGGTAGGTGATGAATCCTGCTCCCACCCCGGCTAGCCCAGCGAGCACCGACAACCCGGCGAGGAGGAGGAACATGTCCACTCCCTCCGGCGGGTGCTGGAGCGTGATCATCTCGAACGCCGGCTCGAGGAAATGCTCGAGCGTGAGGCGGAAAGGTGTGTTGATCAAACCGCCGATGACGGAGAGGACGGCAAGGATGACAAGGGGGATGGTCATCACCCGCGGGGATTCGTGGGGGTGAGTGGCTTCATCCCACCGTGGCTGGCCCAGGAAGACCATCACCCACTGCCGGGTCATGTAGAAGGCAGTCAGCAGGGCGGTGATCAGCCCCACGATCCAGAGTGCGGAGAACCACCCACCCCTGGCGAAGACCGATGCGAGGATCTCGTCCTTCGACCAGAACCCGGCCAATGGGGGGATCCCAGCAATGGCGAGCGTGGCGACCGCCATCGTCCCGGCAGTGACCGGCATCTTCTTGAGCAGGCCGCCCATCTTGTGCATGTCCTGCTCGTCGTTCATCGCGTGGATCACCGAGCCGGCGCCGAGGAAGAGCAGGGCCTTGAAGAAGGCGTGGGTCATCAGGTGGAAGACGCCGGCCACATACGCGGTGGCTCCCACCGCCATGAACATGTACCCGAGTTGGGAGACCGTCGAATAGGCGAGGACTTTCTTGATGTCCTTCTGCGCGATCGCGATCGTGGCCGCCCAGAGGGCGGTGGCCGCTCCGATGGTGGCCACCGTGACCTGAGCCACGGGGGAGAGCTCGAAGATCGCCGCCGAGCGGGTGATCAGGTAGACGCCGGCGGTGACCATCGTGGCGGCGTGGATTAGGGCGGACACCGGTGTGGGGCCTTCCATCGCGTCGGGGAGCCAGACGTATAGGGGGATCTGCGCCGACTTGCCGGCGGCGCCGACGAGAAAGAGGAGACCGACGGCCGTGGCCAACCCGGTGGTGAGCTCGTCGCCGGCTCTTTCGAATATGCCCGCGTACGAGAGCGTCCCGAACGTCGTGAACACGATCATCAGCCCGACCATGAATCCGAAGTCGCCAATCCGGTTGACCACGAAAGCCTTCTTGGCGGCCGGCGGCGGCCCCGCCCTCGTGTACCAGAACCCGATGAGGAGGTACGAGCAGAAACCCACCAGCTCCCACCCCAGGAAGAGCATGGCGTAGTTGCCCGCGAGGACCAGGGTCAACATCGAGGCGGCGAACAGGTTGAGGTAGGTGAAGAAGCGATGGAATCGGTCGTCGCCGTGCATGTACCCGATGGCGAAGACGTGGATCAGAAGCCCCACCCCCGTCACGATCAACGTCATCAGCGCAGAGAGGGGGTCCCACAGGATTTCCAGGTTGGCCCCAACGGCGGGCATCCACTCCCACAGAAGCAATGTCTCCCCGTGGGCTCCGCCTTCGATGAACGGGAGGGCGGCTACGACCGCCACGCCAAACGACCCCGCGATGGCAACAGAGGCCAGCCAACCAGAGAGCGGCTCCTTCAGATAGCGACCAAAGAAGTGAAGGAAGACCGCACCGGCGAGAGGCAGGGCGATGATCGCCCAGAGAAACTCGTTCAACTTTTCCCACCTTCGGCCACCTTGCTCACGAGCAGGCCGTGTCGCACAGCGTGTCTCGCCTTCGGCGAGCCATTGGAGTTTCTTCGAAACTCCGCTCTGCCGCGCAGAACCGTCATCCGCGGAGCTCCGAGAGCTCGTCTACTGAGGCGGAGGAGCGGAGGCGGAAGATAGAGACGATGATGGCCAGACCAACCACCACCTCTGCCGCGGCGACGACCAGGATGAAGAACACCGCCACCTGACCGTTGATGTCGTTCAAGGCGCGGCCCGCCGAGATCAACGTGAGGTTCACCGCGTTGAGCATCAGTTCGATGCACATGAACATGATGAGGGCGTTGCGTCGCAGCAACAGCCCCACCGACCCGATGAAGAACAGGGCGGCGGCGAGGGCCATGTACCAGCCGACGTCGACCATCAGCTCTCTCTCCGGCGGTAGTGGGCGAGAGCGATCGCCCCGGCGGCGGCGATGGTGAGCAGCAACGCGGTCGCCTCGAAGGCGAGCACCCAATCGGTGAACAGCGGCCGTGCCACCGCCTCGACCGTGCCGTTGGTGGCCTCCGGGAGCGTCGACGTCGCAGTCGGCACCCAGACGAAGTCTCCGAAGACGGTGAGACCGGCGGCGAAGAGGATGATCACTACGGAGACACCGCCGACGATCCAACGCTGATAGGGAATCGTCTCATCGGTCTTCTCGTCACGGTCGACCCCGATCATCATGATCACGAAGAGGAAGAGAGTGAGCACGGCGCCCGCGTAGACGATGATCTGCACCGCGGCGACCAGATGCGCCAGTTGGACGACATAGAGAACCGCCATCGCCAGCAACGTGGCCAGGAGGCCCAGTGCCGCATGGACAGGATTGCGGGAGACGACGACTGTGATCGCCCCCACGAGGGCGACGAGGCCCACAACGACGAACAACAGGGCCTCAACCACTCTCGGGCTCCGTCCTGGCGTCGATCTCGTCCTGGGTCGGCTCAGGCTCCCACGTGGCAGGGCCGGGGGTCGCCTGCCACATCTGCACCCCTTCGTAAACGGCACGCCCCGCCGGGGCGGTCGCACGCACCCACCCGTCGGCGGTGAGCAGTTCGGACTGATCGGCAATCGGGTCGTCGGGGAACATGGAAGGGACGGCACCCTCGCGGTCCATGAGGAGCTCGTTGCGGGTGTAGATGGCGTCCTGGCGATTCGTGGTCGAGATCTCGAACAGATGAGTCATCGTGATCGCCTCGGTGGGGCACGCCTCGACACACAAACCACAGAAGATGCAGCGGAGAAGGTTGATCTCGTAGACGTACCCGTATCGCTCTCCCGGTGAGGTGGGATTCTCGGGATCGTTGTCCATGCCCCGGACGTAGATGCAGTCGGCGGGACAGGCACCGGCGCACAGCTCGCAGCCGATGCACTTCTCCATGCCGTCGGGATAGCGATTCAGCACGTGACGGCCATGGAAACGCTGCGGCTTCTGTCGCTTCTCGGTGGGGTACTGCGTCGTGACCATTTCCTTGCCGGTGATGGTGCGCAACATCGTGCCGCCGGTGACACGGAGCCCTTTCAGCAACTCGGTGATCATGCCCATGACATCAGCTCCACGGCAGCCCGAATTGGCGGACGCCCATGGCGATGCTGGAGACAACGATCCAGGTGAGCGCGGCCGGGATAAGCCGCTTCCAACCGAGCGACATGAGTTGGTCGTATCGGAGTCTGGGCAGGGTGGCCCTGAGCCAGAAGAAGATGAAGATGATGACGTAGGTCTTGAGGAGGAACCAGACGGTGGGGAGGATCGCCGAGACAACCGCTGGGAGGGTCCCCTCCCAAGTTGGGCCGTTCCATCCGCCGAGGAAGAGCGTGGCTGCGATCGCAGACATCGAGAAAATGTTCACGTACTCGGCGAGGAAGAACATCGCGAAGCGCATGCCCGAGTACTCGGTGTGGAATCCGCCGACGATTTCCTGCTCCGCCTCCACCAGGTCGAAAGGAGCCCTGTTGGTCTCGGCCACGATGGCGACCATGAAGATCACGAAGGCGACGATCTGAGGGAAAGCGTTCCAACGGGGGACGATGCCGCCCCATGTGCCGTCCTGGCGGGCCACGATCTCGGCGAGGCTGAGGGTGCCACCCTCCCCCTGTGTGGCCGTGAACATGACCACCGCCACCATCGCCAACCCCATGGCTGCCTCGTAGGAGATGGCTTGGGCTGTGGCGCGGACCCCACCGATGAGCGGATACTTCGACCCCGACGACCAACCTGCGAGGACCACGGCATACACCGCCAGCGACGACATCGCCAGCAAGAAGAGAAGGCCGATGTTGAGATCAGTCCCCTGTAGGGCCACTTCCCGACCCCCGATGGTGAAGGGGACGCCGAACGGCACGACCATGAAGATGAGGAAGGCCGGGATCACCGCCAGGAACGGAGCCAGCAGATAGGTTCCGAGCTCGACCTTTCGCGGCGTCACCGACTCCTTGAAGAAGAGCTTCAGGCCGTCCGCCAAGGTCTGCAGGATGCCCCATGGCCCGGCTCGCATCGGCCCCAGGCGGCTCTGCATGTCGGCGACGATCTTGCGCTCGGCCCATACGTTGATGAGGGTCGCCCCGAGGAGCAGGACGAACACGAGGATCACTCTGAGCAGGATTATCCCGATATCTGCCCAGTCCATCAGGCGTCTCTCCTCTCGGTCGAGACCTTGACCCTGACCACCGGGTCGGTGCCTAGCGACACCCCGTGCTTCTGGTTGGTCGGGACATAGACGACACCTGCGGGGGTCCCTTCGTCCAGGACCGCGGTGAACGCACCTTCGCCGTGGGTGGTGGTGACCTTCACCATCGAGCCGTGCTTCACCCCGAGGCCCGGGGCGTCGGCGGGGTTCAGGTGGGCGACCGGGCCGGGCGCCAGCGAATGGAGATGAGGGCTGTGCCGCAGTCTGACCCCGTCGTCGTACATCGTTCTGGCGCGGTGCACCGTGAACTGGGCACCAGGGGCTTTGGGACCATCGAGGACGACCGGGATGTGCTCGAAGGGCGCCGTGCCCTCCAGAGGCACTACCGCCCCGTCGCGAGCCTCCCACTCGAGGTGGTCGTGAGTGACTCCCCGGTAGAGGGGAAGGGCCTCTGCGATCTCTTTGGCGATCGTCTCCGCTGACACCAACCCCAGTGGATGGCCCATGTGCTCGGCGAGATCATCGATGATCGACCAGTCCGGGCGAGCAGTCCCCGGAGCAGGGCGAATCCGGTTGACTTTCTGGACGCGCCCTTCAACGTTGGTGATAGTGCCCTCCTTCTCCGCGAAGGCGGCGGCCGGCAGGATCACGTCGGCGTGACGGTTGGAGTCGTGGTGGAACAGGTCGATGGCTACCACGTACTCGGCAGCGTAGAGACCGTCGGCAGCCGATCTCGGATCGGGCATGTCACGGAGGGGATCGGCGCCAACCATGATCAAGCCTCGTATTGCCCCTGTCTCGAGGTCTGCCATCACCTCAGCGGTCGTCTTCCCTGGAGACACGGCCTGAACCCTTCCCGGCTCGAGATCGGGAGCAAGCCCCATGTCGAGCGCCCCGAACGTGTTGGCCCGGGAATTGAGAGGGAGGATCTTCGCCGTTCCGGCGAGTTTGCGGACCAGTCCGGCGACTGACTCAGCCAGCCTGGGCCCGTCAGCGAGACTGGCGATCCCCACGAGCGCCACCACCCGTTCGGCGGACAATGCCCCGATGACGTCGCCGTGGTCCCCTGATGAGAGCTCGGCGAGCAGGGAGAAGCCGCCTCCGGGACGGTACGTGAGCTTGTGGGTGGCCCTGTCGTCGAGCCCGGTTGCCCGCGGGTGAACGACCACGAGGGTCTTGCCCAACTCCTGGGCGGCCCGCCGCACCCGTAGATAGAGAGTCGGGTGCTCCTCTTTCAGGTCGGGGCCCCAGACCAGGATCGTGTCGGCCCGATCGACGTCGGCGATCAGTGCCCGATCCACTGTGGCTGCCAGGAAGTGGGTGGAGAGGCCGTCTTCCATCCTGCAGTCGATATGGCGGGTCTCCAACACCTCCCGGGCGAAACGGGACAAGGCGTAGGCGTCCTCGTTGGTGCCCTGGGCCCCGCCGATGACGGCAAGCGCCCCTCCCCCGTCCTCGTCTTTGATCAGCTGGAGTCGGCCGGCGACGAGGTCCAGCGCCTCCGCCCACTCGACCGCGACGAACTCCCCGTCGCGCTTCACCAGCGGCGAGGTGAGCCGGTCTTCGGAGCGGAGGTACTCGAAGCCGAAACGGTCCTTGTCGGACAGCCATCCGTGATTGGTGGCGTCGTTGTCGACACCCGTGTACCGGAGGATCTGATTCTGGCTGGAGTGGATCTCGATGCGGGGATGGGCGGTGTCGAACATCGACGAGCTCTCCACCTTCACGAGGTCCCAGGGACGGGCCCGGAAACGGTAGGGCTTGGCGGTGAGGGCACCCACCGGGCAGATCTGGACCGTGTTCCCGGAGAAGTAGGAGGCGAACGGGTGATCAGGGAATGTGTTGACCTCGGTCGTGTTGCCTCTCTCCTGGAACTCGATGAGAGGGTCGCCCGAGATCTCGTCCGAGAAACGCGTACATCGGGCACAGAGGATGCAACGCTCCCGGTCGAGCAGCACCAGGTCGGAGATCGGTATGGGCTTCTCGAAGTTGCGCTTGATCTCGACGAACCGGCTCTCACCAGGCCCGTACGCCATCGCCTGATCCTGGAGCGGGCACTCCCCACCTTTGTCACACACAGGGCAGTCGAGCGGGTGATTGGCGAGGAGGAACTCGAGGATCGCCTCCTGAGCCTTCTTGACTCCGGAGTTCTCGGTGTCGACGACCATCCCGTCAGCAACCTGGTTTGTGCAGGCGGTCACCAGCATCGGGCCGCGAGGCGTCTCGATCTCGACAAGGCACATGCGGCACATCCCCACCGGCTGCATCCTCTCGTGCCAGCAGAAGCGAGGGATGTAAGTGCCGTTGTCCTGTGCCGCCTTGATGAGCAGCTCCCCGGCGGCGACCTCGTGGGACGTGCCATTGATCGTGACTTGGACGACCTGGGGATCCGGTTGGGTCACGATGAACCCTCGTCAACGCGATCACCGGTGACTGCTGGGGGTGGCCCCCCAGGGCTCCCTGGGAACCAGCAGCCTCCCCTGGAGACGTGCTCCTGGACCTCGTCGCGGAAGTAGTCCTTGAGGGCGAGGATGGGAGAGACGGCCGAGGGACCGAGAGGGCAGATCGTCGTCATCTTGGGCGGCCAGGCGAGGTCGATGCTGATGCCGTCGGAGACGTCGACCGCGAGGTCGAGGTCGACGGCGCGCCCCGTTCCCTCCTCGATGCGGCGCAAGATCATCTCCAACCAGGTGGTGCCCTCACGACAAGGCGTGCACTGGCCACACGACTCGTGGGAGAAGAAGCGGACGACCCGCTCGGCCGCGCGCACCATGCAGGTGTCTTCGTCCATGACGATCACTGCACCCGAGCCCAGCATCGAACCGGCGGCTGCGGTGGCCTCCTTGGTGATCTCGAGATCGAGGTGCTTCTCCGGGATGAACCACGGAGCGGAGGCGCCACCCGGGATCCACGCCTTGAGCTCCTTCCCGTTGCGCATCCCACCGCCGATGTCGTAGATGAGGTCCCGCCACGTGATCCCGTGAGGCAATTCGTAGTTGCCGGGCCGGTTGACGTGTCCGGACAGCGACATCATGAAGGTCCCGGTGTCGGCACTGTCCGTGATCCCTGCGTAGCTCGCTGCCCCCATCGACAGGATGTGGGGGAGGTTGGACACGGTCTCCACGTTGTTCACGATGGTCGGCATCATGTAGAGGCCCTTGGCTGCCGGGAAGTATGGGGGCTTGAGACGTGGCTCGCCCCTGAGACCTTCCAGCGAGTTGATGAGAGCAGTCTCCTCGCCACAGATGTATGCGCCGCCCCCGAGATGCACGGTCAGCTCCAGGTCGTACCCGGATTCGAAGACCCCGGTGCCGAGGTAGCCCTTGGCGTAGGCCTCGTCGACCGCCTGCTGCACCCGGCGCGCCGGCTTGGGATACTCGCCGCGTATGTAGACGAAGGCGTGATGGACCTCGTTGGCAATGGCCGTGATGATGATTCCCTCGACCATCTGATGGGGGTCGCGCTCGAGGAGCTGGCGGTCCTTGAAGGTCCCTGGCTCGGACTCGTCGGCATTGATCACCAGATAGGCGGGCCGGGCGGGGGCGAGGAAACTCCACTTGAGGCCTGCCGAGAATGCGGCGCCGCCTCTGCCGAGGAGACCGGACGCCTTGACCTCCTCGACGAGCTCGTCGCGGGTGAGCGTGAGCGCCCGTCTCGCCTGGGCATACCCGCCGGTGGCCTCGTAGCGGTCGACGGTGTGTGAGTCGGTGGGATGATCTGTCATCCGCCGGGTGACGAGCAGGGTGGCGCTCACGAATCGCTCTCCTCGCCCACGGTCCCCAGCGGCTGGAACGCCGGATAGGGTCCTATTGCTCCCCTGTCCTCGGCGATGGCCCAATCGAAGCTGCGCCGATCGCCGAACAACTGCTGCATCTCGTCGCTGTTCACCACTTCGGGCCGTGCCTTCTTGAGCCATGTCACCAGCTCGCGTCCCTTCGCAGGAGTCACCCCCTCGATGAGCTCGTAGTTGACCTGGACGGCTGGGGCGCCGCCACAGGCTCCGATGCACTCGACGTGCTCGACAGAGATCAGGCCCTCGTCGTCGGTCTCGCCGTGGGGGACGCCCGACTCGTCTTCGACCGCGTGGAGCACGTCGTCGCCTCCGAGCAGCATGCAAGAGATCGAAGTGCAGCAGGAGATGAGGTACGCACCGGTGCGCTCCCGCTTGTACATGGTGTAGAAGCTGGCCACCGAGAGCACCTGGGCCGGGGTGATGTCGCACCACCTGGCGACTTCCTCCATCCCCGCTTCGGTCAGGTACCCCTCCTCGGCCATCGCCATATAGAGAAGTGGCATGACCGCAGACCTTTTCTCCGGATACCGGGAGATGATCTGGCGGGCGCGCTCTTGGGTGGCCTCCGACCAGTGACTCATCGGGGCCGGAGAATAGGGAGTTTCCGATTGCCTAGTGAAACCAGCGAGAAACGTCGCCGACCTCCGAGGCAGCGGCAGATAGTGCTTTCCGGTCACATCGTGGCACCCCGCACCTCTACGGTCTTCGTCGATGGCGGCCGACGTCCTCACCAAACGGGCATTGAACCGAGCAACACTGAGCCGCCAATTCCTCCTGGAACGGGCCAATCTTCCCGTGGAGATGGTGATCGACCATCTCGTCGGGATGCAGGCACAGAATCCGTTCGACCCCTACTACGGGCTGTGGGCACGTCTCGACGCGTTCGATCCCGATTATCTGGCGGGCAAGGTGATGGCCGGCGAAGTCGTGCGGGCCTCGTTCATGAGGGCCACTCTCCACATGCTCACGACTGACGATGCACTCAGGGTGCATCCGACGACACGGGGAGTGTTGGAGCGGGTGTTCCGCTCGACCCAATTCGCCAAGGACCTGGTGGGGCTGGACATGGACGAGCTCCTCGAATTGGCACGTGCCTCGATGGAAGAGGCCCCGCGCACCCGCGCCGAGTTGGCACGGGCACTCGGAGAGCGCTGGCCCGACCGCCCCCCATCGTCTCTGGCACAGGCGGCTACCTATTTGGTCCCGGTGCTCCAGGTTCCCCCGCGCGGCGTGTGGGGCCGGACAGGCCAGGCTGTCTGGTCGACTTTCTCCTCCTTTACGCAAGAGCCCTACGGACCTCCTCTGGCAGTCGAAGACTTCGCCCTCCGCTATCTGGGCGCCTTCGGCCCGGCGGCGGTCAAAGACATGAGGGTCTGGTCGGGGCTGACCGGCCTACGCGAGGTCTTCGAGGGTCTGAGGCCGCGTCTGCGCACCTATCGAGACGAGAGCGGCGTTGAGCTCTTCGACCTCCCCGACCTAGAGCTCCCTGACCCGGAGACTCCCGCTCCTCCCCGACTGCTCCCCGAATACGACAACGTCTTGCTGGGACATTCTGACCGGAGCCGGTTCTTCGATGGGGACGCCCAGCCCAAGGGTTGGGTGGGCAACGTCCTGGTAGACGGGGTGTTCGCCGGGAGTTGGAAGGTGGACGGGGACTGCCTCCACCTGCATCTCACCGAGCATGGGATGGCCGAGGAAGCTGACGTCGTCGGCGAGGCGAGGCGTCTCATCGACCGTACTTGGCCCGACGACGTCCATGAAGCTCTGGTGACTCCGTTCTAGGGAACGGAGTCACCGTCTTCGATCAGCTCGTGGACTCCGCCCCGGTTGGCCAACGCCGAGACTGTCCTCCGGGCCGCCTCGTCGACATGGATCCGCGGAGGCCGGGGCGGTATGGCTGGATAAAAGGTGTCCGGCCCATAGAACTGTCCGTAGCGGAGGACGGTGCCCCCAGCGTCCAAGACCCGACTCTCCATTTCCATGACGGCGCGGCCACCGTCGCCGGGAAGCTCCCAGGCGACACTCTGTGCGAAGAACTGCTCCACCACCCCGCTCCTCCTCGCAGCCTCGAGCAGGTTGGCCACGCCCTCCCTCCTGATGCGGGCATTGGCGGAGGTGTACTCGCCTATCTGATCGAAGTCGTCAGGGAGATCGGTGAGTTGGCTCAGCACGAGGTCCGGTGCGGAAGTGGCAACCGCATCCATCAACCACTCGCTGTCGAAGACATCTCCCACTAACGGCTCGGCTCCGAGATCCTCGAGGATTGACCTCTTCGACTCGTTTCTGGTCAGGCCCACCACTTCGTGTCCTGCCTCTACCAGGAGGGGCACCAAACGTCTGCCCAGCACGCCACTGGCCCCAGCCAGGAACAACTTCACCGATGCGACCTCCCTGCGAACTCAGGGCGCCAGACTGCGCTGGGCGGGGCTGGGAACCCTGGGTTCGCTGTTGGCCTGTGTCCGGAGAGCGATTACATCGCTCCCTGCGAACTCAGCGATCCGAAAGCGATTTCATCGCTTTCGAAACAGATTTCATCTGTCGACGTCACCCATCACCGGGTCCATGGAGGCGATGGTGGCGATGGTGTCGGCGACCATGCTGTCGGCCATGGCGATGGGCAGTGCCTGGAGGTTGTAGAACGACGGCGCCCGGGTGTGCATCCGGTACGGCCTCGCATCGCCGTCGGCCACCAGGTAGCAGCCGAGCTCGCCACGAGGCGACTCCACGGCGACGTAGGTCTCGCCGGGAGGGACCTTGAACCCCTCGGTGAACAGCTTGAAGTGGTGGATGAGGGCTTCCATGGACTCGTCGATGCGGGCACGTGGCGGTGGGGTGATCTTGCGATCGGAAACGCGGTAATCCCCCTTGGGCATGGTGTCCATGACCTGTTCGACGATCTTGAGCGACTCCGAGATCTCATCGACCCGCACCCGATAGCGGTCGTAGACGTCGCCCGCCGCGCCAACGGGCACGTCGAACTCGTATTGCTCGATACCCGAATAGGGAAAGACCTTGCGCAGATCCCAGTCGACGCCGGTGGCCCTCAGTGCAGGCCCGGTGATCGAATAGCTCACGGCCTCCTCGGCAGAGATGACACCAACCCCTTGGGTCCGGGCGACCCAGATGGGGTTTGCTTTGAGGAGATCGTCGTATTGCCGCAGACGTTTGGGCAGATCGTCGAGGATGGCGGCGACGTCGTCTTTCCATCCCGGAGGCAGATCGACCACGACTCCACCAGGCCTGATGTAGTTGTGGTTCATCCTGAGCCCCGTGGTCTTCTCGAAGAAGGCGAGGATCGACTCTCGCTCACGGAAGCCGTAGATCATCATCGACAAAGCGCCTATGTCCATGCCGTTGGTGGCCAGCGCCACGAGGTGTGAGGACACCCTGTTGAGCTCCGTCATCAGGATCCGGATTGCAGCCGCCCTCGGGGGCACCTCGATGCTGAGGAGACGCTCCACCGCCAAGGAATAGGCCAGCTCCCCATGAAGAGGAGCCAGATAGTCCATGCGGGTCACGTTGGTGGGCCCCTGGTAGTAGGAGAGCTGTTCGGCTGTCTTCTCCATCCCGGTGTGCAGGTAGCCGATGATCGGCTTGGTGCGCCGGATCACCTCGCCTTCCAACTCGAGCTGGAGACGGAGCACTCCGTGTGTCGACGGGTGCTGGGGGCCCATGTTGATCACGCTGCGCTCGTCGTCGGCGACCTCGTCGTCGAAGATGTAGTCGTCGTCGACGACCCTGCCGAACTGGTCGTCGAGACGGGCCTCCGACT
>Ga0307505_10001905_pt1 | contig 15605 bp, 12 predicted proteins | sample 23_S_MG_FD_202183 | JGI IMG/M metagenome (GOLD analysis project Ga0307505, IMG submission 202183) | Soil microbial communities from Populus trichocarpa stands in riparian zone in the Pacific Northwest, United States - 23_S | ecosystem: Environmental > Terrestrial > Soil > Riparian zone > Trees...
CACGTCTTGAATTCCCGCCGTGGGCGGCAGGTCGATGCGGGCGGACCGTGATCGTGGCACCACCTCCATGTCGTGCGGTGCACTGGCCGGCCTGGCTGCGGTGTGGCGGATCGGCCCGCACTGCATGAAGATGATGGGCTGCTGCCCGTCGCGGCGGATCGGCGTGGCGGTCAAGCCCAGGACGTGCTTGGCCCTGCTTCGCTTGAGGATGGCGTCGAACGATGCGGCACCCACGTGGTGGCATTCGTCCACCACGATCTGCCCGTAGTTCTCGACCAGCGCGTTGACATCGCCCTGGCGCGACAGCGACTGCATCACGGCGATGTCGATCATGCCGGTCAGCTTGGCCTTGCCGCCGCCGATGGTGCCGACCACGCCTTTGCCAACGCCAAGGAAGGCCTGCAGGCGTTCCTGCCATTGCGTCAACAGTTCGGTGCGGTGGACCAGCACCAGAGTGTTCACGCCGCGCCGGGCGATGATGGCCGCAGCCGTCACCGTCTTGCCGAACGCGGTCGGCGCGCACAGCACGCCGGCATCGTGTTTCAGCATGGCCGCCACGGCCTGCTCCTGGTCAGGCCGCAGAGTGCCGACGAAGTCGGCTTGGATGGGTTCGCCAGCGACCCTCTCGTCCTGCAGGTCGCAGCGGATGCCGTTGTCCTTCAGCAAGGCAAGTGCTGCGTCCAGGCAACCGCGCGGCAAGGCGATGTGCTGCGGGTAGTTCTCGGCGTTGCCGATGACGCGGGGTTTGTCCCACACCGACATGCGCATGGCCTGGGCTTTGTAGAACTCGGGGTTCTGGAAGGCCGCCAGGCGGATCAGCCGGTTGGCCAGCGCCTGGGGCAGCACGCTCTTCTCGAAGTAGACCAGGTTGGCCAGCGTCACGGTCAAGGCCTGGGGCATGGTGCCAGCCAGCTTGGTGGACGTACTGGACTGGCGCTTCCAAGGCGTGGCCAGATCCTCGTCGTCGACGAATGTCACGTCCAGCGGGTGGACGCCGCCGGTGGCGCGAAGAATGGTCGGTTCGATGTCGTGCGGGGCCATGGGCTCGATCGCGGCGAGATAGGCCCACTGGTCGCCGTGCGGCCGCAGCGCGGCGTCCACAAACACGCTGCAGCCGCTTTCGCGCGGGTGTTTCTGCAGAGGCAGTGCGATCAGGTTGCCGAAACCTCCTTTGGGCATCGTGTCCTGGTTGGGAAACAAGCGGTCGTAGGACGCCAGCCTGAGCTGCCGGGTGCGCGCGCAGGTGTGGCTGATGATCGCAGTGCCCAGGCGCCGGGCATCGCGAGCCGACACACGTCCGGCGAAGAACACCCAGGCATGTGCGCCCTGGCCCGAGCGCGAAATTTCCAGCGCCGCCGGCACGCCAAGCTCGTTGCAGGACTGCATGAAAGCCTGGGCGTCCTGTTGCCATCCACCGCTTTCACGTTCCGCCTCGTCGAAGTCGACCGCCAGGAAGTGGCAGCTGTCGTCCTCCAGCAGCGGATAGACGCCGACCGTCTGCTTGCCTGCCAGGTGGTCGTAGATCACCGAATCCGACAGCGGCATCAGCAGCCGGTGGCTGCAGTCGCCGCACTTGATGCGCGGCTTCTCGCAGACGCCGGCCCGCCACTCGTTGGCACAAGCCGGCGCGTAGCCCGACTTGCCCGAGGCCTTGCCCTCCCAGCGAACCGGGTAGACATCGGTGCGGCCCCGGAACAGCCGCCGAAACAATGCCACCTTCTCGGCCGTGGACAGGCTGAGCCCTGGGGGCGCTGGCGTCGGCTCCGGCATGGATGCGGTCAGCGCGGGTTGTGACGCTACCGGCCTTGCGCGCCACGCGATGCCGTGCGACTTCAGCAACGCCACCAGCCGCGCGTTCTCGGCTTGCAGTGCGGCGAAGGCCTCGCGCTCAGTCATCGGCCCCATGCTCGGTGAGCAACGCATCCATGTCTTCACCCACGCCGTAGCCAATGTCGTGGCTGCGGTCTCGAACCATCTGCAGGCGCGTCCAAAGTGCCGGGCGCTGCGTCTCCGGCAAGGTGGCGACTGCCTTCAACGCCTGCTCGAACATTCGCACCAGCGCGGACAAGTAGGCTTCGTCGTCGAGGTCGACATCGCAGCCGAATCCTGAGGCCCGCTCGCAATAGAAGATCATCAACTCCGCCAGCCCGTCTGCCGTGCCCGATGCCTTCTTGTAGTCCGTGATGGCCTTCTTGGCTTTGGCCACCGAGGTGTCCTGATTCTTGAACACATCAGGCCACAGCCAGCGGTCTACGGCGGCCTTGTAGGGCTCGAGCACGTCTTCGCCCAGGTGCAGGCGTGTGTGCAGGAAGGCTTGGTTGTCCTTGCTGGCGGCGTAGAGGTCTTGCACCAGCCCGAGCAGGTCGGCGCGGTCGTGGTCGGCGAGCCGCGCCTTAACGTCGATCCAGGACGGGGCTGACTTCTTCGTCGCCATAAGGGGCGTGCTGTGTTCGGCAGCTCAGTGCGGCCCGGCGACGGATGCGGCGAACACACGTTCCAGCGTGGCAGGCAGCAGTGCGGCATTGGCCTGGCGGATGGCGGCGTGCTTGGCCTTCAGGGCAGCGACCTGGGCCTGAAGTTGATTGAACGCTCTTTGAGCGGCCAAGGGTGGCAATGGCACCTTGATCTTTCCGAGACTGCCCAGGCTCAAAGTGCGGTTTCGATCCGCCGTGCCCGGTGAGGCGAGGCCGATCTTTTCCAGGCCATCGTCACTGAGGAGGTAGTACACGAGAAATTCGGCTGTGGCGACGGCCGAGTCCGGGACACAAGTGATGTAGCGATGCGAGGCGATGCATCCGTTGTGCGCGCTTGTCGCAACTGCGATGGCCCCCTCCCATGCCTTGATGTTGCTGAGAACCACGTCGCCGGACTTGATCCAGACAGGCTTTTGCCAGGTTGCTTCTGCACCGTCGAAGTCGGGCTTCACGAACAGGCCCTTGCCGAAGGATCGCGCGCCTACCTCACGGTAGCTATGCGCAATGTCGATGTCCACCGCACGCCTCACTGCTGGCGCTACTTCTGCCATAGGCCGCACAGGAATACGAGCAATCAGATCGCGGAACCGCAATGCCAGCAAGTGCTCGGCATCGCGCTCGACGGCGTCCAGATGCGCGTCCACTTGCCGTGTCTTCTCGGTCAATGCATCGAGGCGGGCGACGATGGCTTGCTGCTCTTCCAGCGATGGCAAGGGCATGGCATGGGCCAACACCTTGTCGGGTTGCACGCGGATGCGGCGCGACCCGACGCCTTTGCTGCCCATGGCAATCTCTTGCCAGACTCTGGGAATCTGAAAAAAGGCCTTCAGAAAGCCGGGCACCAAGCGAGCGCGGTCAATCTCGAAGCTGGGGTACTCGTTCGAGGTGAAGTGCCCGTCGAAGCCTTCGTCCACAAGGCCGTAGGAGCCCTCGAAGGCAAACAGTCGGCTGTAGACGAAATTGCCGGCGCGCACGCGGTAGAGCGTTCCTGCACTGGTCTGCATGCCATTGATCGCCGGCTTGGCGAACAGGCCTCGACCGAAGCTGTAGATGCCGAAGTTGGGATAAGCATGATCCTGCATGACGGCAACCGGTTCATTGGCCGGACGGAGCAATTCACCCAGCGCGACTTTGGGCCAGGCCTTCATTCCCCAGCACCCACATCGCTACGGCTCACCCGCCGCGCCTCCAGCTCCCGCCGCGTCTTGTCCAGCTCTGCTTCCAGCAGCTTCGCGTCCGGCAGCACGGTCTGGTACTCGGCGGCCATCACCTTGTTGGGCAGGCCTTCCAAGGCATAGTGGGCCTCGTTGCGGCCCTTGCTGGTGCACAGCACCAAGCCCACCGGCGGGTTCTCGCCGGGCTTCGTCCAGTGCTCGCGGGCGTAGTTCAGGTACATGTGCATCTGGCCCGCGTCGGCATGGCTGAACTTGCCGATCTTCAGGTCGATGACCAGCAGGCAATGGAGCCGGCGGTGGAAGAACAGCAGATCGACGCGAAACCAGCTGTCGTCCAGCCGCAGACGCCGCTGCCGGCCCACGAAGGCGAAGTCGTCGCCCAGCTCCAGCAGGAAGTCGGCCAGGTGCTGGATCAACGCCTCCTCCAGGTCCGATTCGGAGTACTCGTCCTTGAGGTTGAGGAACTCCAGGACGAAGGGGTCTTTCAGCGCCTGCTCAGGCGTGACGGCGTCTCCAGGCTCGGCCGCTTCAGCCTTTTGCAGCATGGCCGCCTTGTTGCGAGACAGCGCGATGCGTTCATAGAACTGGCTGTTGACCTGACGGTCGAGCTGACGCACGCTCCAGCCGCAGCGCAGGGCTTCGGTTTCGTAGAAGGCGCGCGCCGCTTCAGACTTGACGGACAGCAGGCGCACGTAGGCTGACCATGGCAGGGCGAAGGCTTGAGCCAATGTGCTCAGCGCCGCCGATGTCCGAATCGGTGGTTCGGACATCGAGGCTACGGACGATTCGCCAGACACCGTCTGCGAAATCCGGGTGAGCGCCAATTTCGCAGACGGTGTCTGCGAAATCCGCTCAGGCGGCCAGGCCAGGTAGAACAGCCGCATCTGTTCGAGATTGCGCTCGGAAAATCCTCGGCCGAAGCGCTGGGTCAGATCGACCGACAGCCGCTTGAGCAGCGCCTGGCCGTAGGCGGCCCGTTCCTGCCCCGCCTGCTCGAATTCAACGATGCGCCGGCCAATCTCCCAGTAGCTGGCCGTCATCAGCGCATTGACGCTGCGTGCAGCGGCTTGGCGGGCGGCTTCCAGCAAAGCGACGATGTCGCCATGCATGCCGCCGTAGTCCGGCCCAGCATCGCCGCTGCCGGGGACGAGATCGCTCATGCCTGCACCTCATTCACCAGGGCTTCGATCTCACCCAGCAGGCGCATCACCTCGGCCTCATGGCCGCGCATCGAGGCGATCAAGTCCTTCGGGTCGGCGTGCTCCAACCCCGCCTTGGCGTTGGGGTTCTTGATGTCCAGGTTGTAGATCGGCCAGTACAGCGCGTCGCCATCGGCCTGCGCGGCCTTGGCGCCCTGCTCGTGCGCTTGTTGTTCTGCCTTCAGCGCGCGCAGCCGGTCCTGCAGCGCCGACTTCGCGCCGTTGGCCGCGGCGCCGATGGCCTGCTCCAACTCGCGCAGTGGCTTGCCGAGGGCCAACGCCGCATAACGTTCGGCCTCGGCCTTCTGCCAGTGCGGTGTTGCAGCGTCAACGGCGGCTTCGCGCCTGGCCGTGAAGTCGACCGCCCAAGCCTGCGGGCCAGCCTGGCGCGCGTTCCACCAGGCCAGCGCCGCGGCGAATTCCTCGAACTGCAGCGGCGCCGTCTTGCTGTACTTCTTGCGGCCTTCAGGCAAGGGCAGCTCGTAGTACCAGAGGGTGTCGGTCGGCCCCCCACGCTCGAAGAACAACAGGTTGGCCGGGATGTCGGTGTAAGGCGCGAACACACCCTGCGGCAGCCGCACGATGGTGTGCAGGCGGAACTCCTTGAGCAATTCCTCCTTGATGACGGCGCTGATGCCGTCGCCGAAAAGCGTGCCGTTCGGCACCACCACGGCCGCCCGGCCGCCGCGCGCTGCGGGCTTGCCACCCGGCACGGGCGCCCCGGCCACACGCAGCTTGCGCATGATGTACTGCAGGAACAGCAGCGCCGTCTCGGCCGTCTGCATGTTCGGCGGGAAGTTGGCCTTGATGCCCACCTCTTCCTCGCCTCCGAAGGGAGGGTTGGTGAGGATCAGGTCCACGCGCTCGCCGTGGCCGATCTCGTTGATGCGGCGGTCCAGGGTGTTGCCATAGGCGATGCGGGGCGCCTCCAGGCCGTGCAGCAGCAGGTTCATCTGCGCCAGCATGTATGGCAAGGGCTTGGCCTCCTGGCCGAACAGCGTCTCGCGCTGCAGTGCGCGGCGCTGGTCGGGCGAAGCCACCTTCGGTGCGATGTGGTCGTAGGCCTCGACCAGGAAGCCGCCGGTGCCGCAGGCCGGGTCGAGCACGGTCTCGCCGAGGCACGGGTCCATCACCTGCACCATGAAGCGCACAACGGGGCGCGGCGTGTAGAACTCACCAGCGTCGCCCGCCGCGTCGCGCATCTCGCGCAGCATCGACTCGTACAGGTGCGACAGCGTGTGCATCTCTTCGCTGGCGCTGAAGTGGATGCCGTTGATCTTGTTGACGATGTCGCGCAGCAGGTAGCCGCTGACCATGCGGTTCTGGATGCCCTTGAAGACGTTGGCCACCACCTCGCGCTGGCTGCCCTTCTCGCCCTGGCCGCCCAGGCCCCGCAGATAGGCAAACAGGCCCTTGCCTTTGCTGCCATCGGCGCGCACCGCGGTGTCCTGCCCGATGAAGCTGAGCAACTCGTCGCCGGTGATGCCGTCCTCGCGGGCGGCCCAGTCGCGCCACCGATATGGTGTTTCGATGATGGGCTGGTAATGCTTGCCGTCCAGGTCAGCCTCTTCCTCGTGCACGACCTCCAGGTCGTCGAGGAACTTCAGGAACATCACCCAGGTGAGCAAGGGCAGCCGGTCCACGTCGCCATTGAGCCCCTTGTCCTTGCGGAGGATCTTGCGGGCGGTGCCGATCAACGCCGACAGGTTCTCGCGCGTGGTCAACGCGGCCTTGGGTTTGCGGGGCGCCTTGGTCTTCTTTTCGGCGCTGGCGGTGCTGGCTTTGCGAGCAGGCATTCAGTGGAGTCTCGTGGTCATTGGTAGATCGCCGTCTGCAGCCGTGACACGGCCTCCTTCAGGCCCTTCACGCCGCCGAAGTGGCGGCTGGCGATCTCGGAAGGCGAGCCGAAGCGGTCGAAGGGCTGGACCTTCATCAGATCGGACAGCGCGTTGAACTGGATGATTCCCCGCTCGACGTACTTGTCGAGCAGCAGCGACAGCACCTCGCGGGCCGTGTCGCCGTACTGCGCAAACAGGTCCTGCGTGGCCTTGCGCGCGCGCTCGGCGCGCTGGCGCCGCGTCAGCAAGGGGGCGTTCCACGCCAGGTGGCACAGCAGGTCGAAGGGGTCGGCATCGGGTTGGTCGCTGCTCGCCGCCAGCTCGTCGAAGCTGATGCCGCGTTCGGTCAGCTCACGCAGCACGTCGGCCCTGGCGTCGGGGTCGACCCAGGCCGATTGCAGCGCATCGCGCGTGGGATACATGGAACGCACCGCGCGCCCCGAGTACTCGGTGTAGCGGACCACCTGCAGCTTCTTGCCGTCGGTGTCGAGGTCATAGACCAGGTGGCCGATGACCTCGACCTCGCCACCATCGATGTAGAACTTGTGCGGCTCCGCGGGCGGGTCGGTCAGGATCTCTGCCACACCCGGCTCGGCCTGCTCCGGCTGGACAAGGTATTCAGCCTCCGGCTCGGCCACGCCCGGAACTTCGACGATCGTCGTGTCGACCACGACGCCGGCCTCATCCACCGTCGCCTCTTCCAGGCGTGCCGGATCACCGTCGAAGTCAGGGTCCGCGAAGTGCCGAGTCGCGGTGCCTGTGAAGTCGATGATGTTGAAGTACTCCTTGCCGTAGTCGATCTTCAACCGCGTGCCGCGACCGACGATCTGCTTGAACTCAGAGCGTGAGCCCACGACGCGGGCCAGCACGACGTTCTTCACCATCTCGGCGTCGACGCCGGTAGTCAGCAGTTGCGAGGTGGTCAGGATGACCGGCGCCGGCTTGTCCACGTCCTGGAAGTGCGACAGGTGGGTGAGGCCGATCGCGCCCTCGTCCGCGGTGACGCGGCACACGTAGTCGGGGTACTGCTTGACCAGATCGCTGTTCAGGTTGACCAGCTCTTGCCGCATCTCGGCGGCGTGCTCCTGGTCGACGCAGAAGATCAGCGTCTTGGCGAAGCGGTCGGTGCCCTTGAGAAAGTCCGTCAGGTGCCGGGCCATGGCCCGGGTGCGCGCCCGCAGCGCCACGACGCGCTCGAAGTCCTTGGTCTGGTACTCATCGTCCGGCACCTCACGCCCGAAGCGGTCCAGCTCGTCCTTACTCGGGCGCCAGCCTGCGGCATCCACGGTGGTGATGACGCGGTGCACGCGGTACGGTGCGAGGAAGCCGTCCTCGATGCCCTGGCGCAGGCTGTAGGTGGTGACCGGGTTGCCGAAATACTCGTAGGAGTCGCGTGACTCTTCGCGCAACGGCGTCGCCGCCGTGCCGAACTGGACCACCGGCTCGAAGTACTCGAGCACCGCGCGCCAGCTGCTTTGATCGCGGCTGGAGCCGCGATGGCACTCGTCGATGATGATCAGGTCGAAGAAGTCGGGGCGGTATTTGCGGAAGACATCCTCCGTGCTCGTCGACAGCGCCTGGTAAATGCCAAAGTACATGTCGCGGCTCTGGCTGACATCGCCACCTGCAATTTTGTGGCGCGCGTCGCCGAACGGCGCAAACATCTTGGCCATCGGATCGTCGACCAGGATGTTGCGATCGGCCAGGAACAGGATCTTGGGCCGCCGGTACTCGCCCGTGCGGTTCCAGCGGCTGTTCCAGAGCTTCCAGCAGACCTGAAAGGCGACGCAGGTCTTGCCCGTGCCCGTCGCCAGCGTGGCCAGGATGCGCCGTTGGCCGAGCAGGATGGATTCGATGACGCGCTGGATGGCGATGTGCTGGTAGTAACGGGGCACCTTGCCCGACACGAGATTGAACGGCTCCAGCAGGTGGGCCGCCGCAGGCTCGGTCAAGTGGGCCGACGCGGTCAGCCGCTGCCAGAGCTCGTCGGGCGTGGCGTAGCGATCGACCTCGCGCTCGGTTCCGGCGGTGTAGTCGATCTCGATGATGCGATGGCCGTTGGTCGCGTAGGCGAACTTCAGACCGAGCGTTTCCGCGTACTCGCGGGCTTGCTGCACCCCGGTCTCGGCAGGCAAGCCGAGTTCCTTCGCTTCGACGACGGCCAGCGGGAAGTCGCGCCGGTAGTACAGCAGGTAGTCGGCCCGCCGCTGCTTGCCTCGGCGCACCTTGCCGCCTGCCACGATGATCCGACCGTTGGTGAAGCTGTGCTGCTCGCCGATGACGGATTCGGCCGCGCCCCAGCCGGCCTCGACCAGCTTGGGCGTGACGAACTCGCGGCAGGTGTCGGCTTCAGTCATGTCGGTCGCCCGTTCTCGTCAGCGCTCAAGGTTGCCGGTGGGGCCCGCCCACAGCCCGGAGAACTGGAAAGACAGTTCGCGGTAGTGCCGAATGGACAGCAAGTGCACCAAGCGGCCCGGCGTCTCTACCGTGTACAGGATCAAGCAATCGCCGTGCAGGTACTCGCGCAGGCGATCGGCCGCGCCTGCCGGTAATGCAGCGAGCTGCGCGAGAGCCTCAGCCGACTGCGGAGGCTGGTCGAGATAGCGCCGGCCCATGCGCGGGAAGCGACGCAGGTTGGGGATGACCGTGGCGCGCAACTCGGCCAGCAATCGGTCGAATGCGAAGGCCGCGTCGGCCTCACCCAGGAAGGCCTCGATCGCCTCCAGCCGCTCCTGGAAGCTGGCGGTTAGCGCGACCCGGAGCAGCGGGTCAGCCACGCTTCCTTGCGGCCAGGGCGGCCTTCACGCTGCCCTTGTCGGCCACGTCGCCGGGCCTGGCACGCCGCTTCTGGCGCAGGGCGATCGCGTCATCGGCGTCGTGGGTCCGGCCGGCAGCGATGTCTTCCAGCCCTCGCCTGGCGTCGTCGATCAGCAGCAGGTGGATGCGCTCGCGCTCCAGGCGGTGGTAGTAGTCCAGCCGGTCGGCGTCGATGAGGGCGACGTAGCTCTCGCCGTTCTTGGTGATGATCTTCTCGGCGCCGGCTTTCACCTGGTCGGCCAGCTCGGACAGGTTGGCGCGCGCCTGGGTGAAGGGCACAACGTCGCTGGCGGAAATGCTCATGATCGGCTTCTTGGAGAATTACAGAATCCTGTGCAGTCTAAGCGCCTTTGGGCGACACCGCAAACCGGCCGCACGGCGCCGGCTCAAGGCGGGCGCAGCCCGGCGCCGCTACCGGCTCATGTCCGGGCCGCGGTTCGGCTCCGGCCGCACCCGCGACGACCCTGCCGCTGCGTCATAGCCAACCCCGGCAGGTCAGCCTGCCGTTGCGCGGCACGGTGGTGCTGCACGGATTGCGCGACCTCCGTATGCATCACGAAGTCGACGATGTTCTTGCTGAGTTTGCGGTCGGCCGGGTTTGGCGTTGCCGCCAGTGCCTTGGTGATCTCGGATCAGGTCTGCCGCGCGTCAGGCCGACGACAGCATCGACCGCCATCGTCCCTTACATTGCAGCTTTGCGCGCGGCGACGGGCCGCCGCGTGCCCAGCACCCGGGAACGCCGCAGGAGACACCATATGAGCACCCCACCGACCATTATCTACACGCTGACCGACGAGGCGCCGGCGCTGGCCACCGGCGCCTTCCTGCCGGTGATCCGCACCTTCGCCAAGCCGGCCGGCATCCGCGTCGACACCAGTGACATCTCGGTGGCGGCGCGCATCCTGGGCAACTTCGCCGACCACCTGACGCCCGAGCAACGCGTGCCCGACACACTGGGCGAGCTGGGCAAGCTGACGCTGAAGCCCGAGGCCAACATCATCAAGCTGCCCAACATCAGCGCGTCGGTGGCGCAGCTGGTGGCGGCCATCAAGGAACTGCAGTCCAAGGGCTACAAGATCCCCGACTTTCCCGAGAACCCGAAGACGGACGAGGAGAAGGACATCCGCGCGCGCTACAACAGGTGCATCGGCAGCGCGGTGAACCCGGTGCTGCGCGAGGGCAACTCCGACCGCCGCGCACCGAAGGCGGTGAAGGAGTTCGCGCGCAAGAACCCGCACAGCATGGCCGCGTGGAGCCAGGCGTCGCGCTCGCATGTGTCGCACATGCACGGCGGCGACTTCTACCACGGCGAAAAGTCGATGACCTTGGACCGGGCGCGCGACGTGCGCATGGAGCTGGTCACGAAGAGCGGCCAGACGCTGGTGCTCAAGCCCAAGGTGGCGCTGAAGGACGGCGAGATCATCGACTCGATGTTCATGAGCAAGAAGGCGCTGCTCGACTTCTACGAGCGTGAGATCGAGGACGCGCACAAGACCGGCGTGATGTTCTCGCTGCACGTCAAGGCGACGATGATGAAGGTCTCGCACCCGATCGTCTTCGGCCACTGCGTGCGCATCTTCTACCGTGACGCCTTCGACAAGCATGGCAAGCTGTTCGACGAGCTGGGCATCAACGTCAACAACGGCATGGTCGACCTGTACAACAAGATCGCCACCTTGCCGCAGAGCAAGCAGGACGAGATCAAGCGCGACCTGCACGCCTGCCACGAGCACCGGCCCGAGCTGGCGATGGTCGATTCGGCCAAGGGCATCACCAACTTCCATTCGCCCAACGACATCATCGTCGACGCCTCGATGCCGGCGATGATCCGCAACGGCGGCAAGATGTGGGGCGCCGACGGCCGCCTGAAGGACGTGAAGGCGGTGATGCCGGAGAGCACCTTCGCCCGCATCTACCAGGAGATGATCAACTTCTGCAAGTGGCACGGCAACTTCGACCCGAAGACCATGGGCACCGTGCCCAACGTCGGCCTGATGGCGCAGCAGGCCGAGGAATACGGCTCGCACGACAAGACCTTCGAGGTCAGCGAGGACGGCGTCGCCAACATCGTCGACATCGCCAGCGGCGAGGTGCTGCTGTCGCAGAACGTCGAGCAGGGCGACATCTGGCGCATGTGCCAGGTCAAGGACGCCGCCATCCGCGACTGGGTCAAGCTGGCGGTGACGCGCGCGCGCAACTCGGGCATGCCGGCGGTGTTCTGGCTCGACCCGTACCGCCCGCACGAGAACGAGGTCATCAAGAAGGTCAAGGCCTGCCTGAAGGACCACGACACCACCGGCCTGGACATCCAGATCATGAGCCAGGTGCGGGCGATGCGCTACACGCTGGAGCGCGTGGTTCGCGGCCTGGACACGATCAGCGTCACCGGCAACATCCTGCGCGACTACCTGACCGACCTGTTCCCGATCATGGAGCTGGGCACCAGCGCGAAGATGCTGTCGATCGTGCCGCTGATGGCCGGCGGCGGCATGTACGAAACCGGCGCCGGCGGCTCGGCGCCGAAGCACGTGCAGCAACTGGTCGAGGAGAACCACCTGCGCTGGGATTCGCTGGGCGAGTTCCTGGCGCTGGCGGTCAGCCTGGAAGACCTGGGGCTGAAGACCGGCAACGCTAAGGCCAAGATCCTGGCGACGACGCTGGATGCCGCCACCGGCAAGCTGCTGGACAACAACAAGGGCCCGAGCCCGAAGACCGGGCAGCTGGACAACCGCGGCAGCCAGTTCTACCTGGCGATGTACTGGGCGCAGGCGCTGGCCGAGCAGAAGGAAGACGCAGCGCTGGCCGCGCACTTCGCGCCGCTGGCGAAGACGCTGGCCGACAACGAGCAGAAGATCGTCGCCGAGTTCGCCGCGGTGCAGGGCAAGCCGGCCGACATCGGCGGCTACTACCTGCCCGACAGCGCCAAGGTCGAGGCCGTGATGCGGCCCAGCGCCACCTTCAATGCCGCACTGGCGGCTGCGCACGGCTGAGGCTCAGGACAGGCAGTAGGCGATCACGCGGTGGAACAGGCCGTGGCCCAGCGCCCAGGCCGACGCCGCCGCCAGTGCGGCACCGGCCAGCCGCACCGCCCAGGCGCTGAGCTGCAGCGCGCCTGCGCCGCTGCCGGCCAGGCGCGCAAAGGCCCAGGGCGCCAGACCCAGGCCGGTGGCGCTGGCGGCGGCAAAGCCGGCCATCGCCGCCGCGCCGCCCCAGGCGGTGTTGGCCAGCGCCGCCACCACCAGCGCCGACTGCAGCAGCCCGCAGGGCCAGGCCACCCATAACAAGCCCGCCGCCGATGCGCGCGCCGGCCCGTGCATGCGCTGCCAGCCGCCGGCGCTGCTCTGCTGCGGCGCCAGGCGGCGCGTGCTGCGGCCCAGGTTCTCCAGCCAGGCCGGCTGCCGGCCCTGCCACAGCAGCCACAGGCCCAGGCCGAGCGCGGCGCAGTGCAGCAGCGTCCACAGCGGCCGCAGCACCGGCGACAGCTGGCCCAGTTGCGCCAGCAGGCCCACGCTCGATGCCGCCACCGCGCCGGCAATGGCATAGCTGGCCACACGGGCCAGATGGAAGGCCAGGGGCGACGCCATCGGCGCATGGCGGCGGCAGCCCTGCAGCAGCGCGCCGCTGGCCGGGCCGCACATCGCAGCGCAGTGCGGAGCACCTGCGATGCCCAGCATCAAGGCACTGAGGATGAGCGCAAAGTCCATCGCAGCAGAGGTCAGGGCGCGTCGGCCTTTGCCGCTTCTCCACCGGGAGGGCTGCACAGCAGCACGGCCAGCGCCGCGCCCGCCGCGATGACCGCCCAGAACACGAAGAAGGCCAGCGTGTAGACGGCGCGCGGCGACAGGTCCAGCGCTTCGCCGCCGAACCAGCGCAGGTCGCCGGGGTCGACCAGCGCGAACACCAGCATCTCCAGCACCGCGGCCATCAGGAAGGCCGACCACAGCACGCTCATCGAGCGCAGGCGCAGGCGGTTGTCGTCCATGGCGTGGGTGCAAACAAGCCGGTCAGGGCTTGGGCGTCGCCGCGTGGTTGCGCCCCTGCACCGCGGGCAACAGGTGCGCGTCGCTGGCGTTGACACCGGGTGCAGGCCGCGTCAGCACCTCTTCGGCGCCATGCATCGCGATCGCCGCGGTGACCAGCCCGGCCACCACCACGGTCAGCGGTCCGCCGATGACCAGCCAGACCATGCCGACGCGCCACCATGGCGGCGCAGCGGGCTCGGGTATGGAGGAGGAAAGGTCGGGCTTGGCGTTCATGGCGGTTGCTCCAGGTTGGGACGCTTCAGCGCGGCAGCACGAAAGTGGATTCCTCCACCGTGCGCGCCACCTGCGCGTCGGCTTGCGGGTTCAGGCGCTGCACCTCGAAGGCGATCGGGTGCGCGCCCGCGGCCTCGGAGGCAGCGGTCTCGGGCGGCACGCGCACCGCCACCGTCATCCAGCGGGCTTCTGCCGGCTGCACCTCGAGCGTGTCGCTGCCTTCGATGCGGATGCCGCTCAGGCCCTGCACGGCCACACGATAGCGCTGCGGCTGTTCGGTGGCGTTCATGATCTGCAGCCGGTACAGGTTCTCGATCCAGCCTTCGTCCACCAGCCGCGCCAGCGAGGCGCGGTCACGCACCACGTCGACACGGAAGGGACTGCGCAACGCCAGGCTGGTGATCATGCCCGCCACCAGCAGCAACAGGATGGTGGTGTACACCAGCACGCGCGGGCGGAACACGCGGCGCAGCCGCTCGCCGGGCGACAGGTGCTGCGCCATCGCATTCTGCGTGTCGTAGCGGATCAGCCCGCGCGGATAGTTCATCTTGTCCATCACGCCGTTGCACACGTCGATGCAGGCGGTGCAGCCGATGCATTCGTACTGCAGGCCCTTGCGGATGTCGATGCCGGTCGGGCAGACCTGAACGCACAGGCCACAATCGATGCAGTCGCCCTTGCCGATGGCCTTGCGGTCGGCCTTGCGCGAGCGCGAGCCGCGCGGCTCGCCGCGCTCGGGGTCGTAGCTGATGATCAGCGTGTCCTTGTCGAACATCACGCCCTGGAAGCGCGCATAGGGGCACATGTACTTGCACACCTGCTCGCGCAGGAAGCCGGCATTGCCGTAGGTGGCAAAACCGTAGAACAGCACCCAGAAGCTCTCCCAGGGCCCGAGCGCGAACTGCGACACCAGTTGCGCCAGCGTCTGGATCGGCGTGAAGTAGCCGACGAAGGTGAAGCCGGTCCACAGCGCGATGGCGATCCATGCCGCCTGCTTGGCCGCGGCGCGCCAGCTGCGGTCCAGGTTCCAGGGCCCGGCGTCGCGCTTCATGCGTGCGATGCGGTCACCCTGGATCTTGCGCTCCACCCACATGAAGATCTCGGTGTACACCGTCTGCGGGCAGGCAAAGCCGCACCACAGCCGCCCGGCCACGGCGGTGAACAGGAACAGCGCGTAGGCCGAGATGATCAGCAGCGCCGTCAGGTAGATGAAGTCCTGCGGATACAGCACCATGCCGAAGATGTAGAAGCGCCGCGCGCCCAGGTCGAAGAGCACCGCCTGGCGGTCGTTCCACTGCAGCCAGGGCAAGCCGTAGAACACCAGCTGCGTGGCCCAGACCATGGCCCAGCGCCAGCCGGCGAACCAGCCGCTGACGGCGCGCGCGTAGATCTTCTGCTGCTTGACATACATCGAGACGACGGACACCGCCGCGTCGTCGCTGTTCTCGTCGGCGGCCGCGCCTGCGCCGCCGGGGGCGGAACCGGACTTGGTGGCCGCCGTTGCCGGGTTCACCGGGTCTGCCTACTTGGCGGCCACGGCCGCGGTCTGCGAAAGGCTCCAGACATAGGCCGCCAGCACGTGGATCTGCTCGGCGCTCAGGCGCTCGCCGAAGGCCGGCATGACGTTGGTCTTGCCGGTGTTGACGATGGACACGATCGCCGCTTCGCCCCAGCCATGCAGCCAGACCTTGTCGCTCAGGTCGGGCGCACCCAGCGCCGGATTGCCTTTACCGGCCGGCCCGTGGCAGGCGGCACAGACCACGAACTTGGGCTTGCCCAGCTGCGCCGCAGCGCTGTTGTGCGGGCTGCCCGACAGGCTGAGCACGAAATGGGCGAGGTTGCGCAC
>Ga0307505_10001906_pt1:0-10000 | contig 15599 bp, 14 predicted proteins | sample 23_S_MG_FD_202183 | JGI IMG/M metagenome (GOLD analysis project Ga0307505, IMG submission 202183) | Soil microbial communities from Populus trichocarpa stands in riparian zone in the Pacific Northwest, United States - 23_S | ecosystem: Environmental > Terrestrial > Soil > Riparian zone...
TCGGGATCGCGCATGCTGGGCTCCTACTGCGGGCGAGCCGCCCGCGCTCCGAATTAGGCGGGGGTTGGGTAGAGTTTATCCGGCTGTTAAGCGTCGCTCGAGGTAGGCTGTAAGGCGTTCCTTATCAGCGTCGGACATCTGCTGCGTTTGCACGCCGAGGAGCCAACGTTTTTGACCGTCGCTGGCGCGTTCGTGAGTCACGATTGTGACGACGGCTTCGATCGCGGCGTCGGGCAGATCGACACGGACAAACAACATCCGCCCGGGACGCGAGAGCTCGCTTTCGGGGATGCGGGTGCCCACGAGCGAGAGAAGCATGCCGAAGGTGCTGATGGCTTCGCAGTGTCCGCGCGAGGGTTGCGAGTACGAAACTTTGCCGCTCTGCGCGCTGCCTTCAATCAGCGAGATCGCGGCCGGAAGATGGGCATGGACGCGTGGGCCGCGCCGGCGATTGTGCGTGGGTTGTGTGTCTCTCTTGCGTGCGGCTCCGGTTGCAGTCTTGCGCTGAAACTTACCCTGCGGATCGAAGCCTTTGAATACAAGCCCGCAGGTGTTGCAGAGCAGCTTGTGCATTCCTACCGCGCGTAGAAAAACACTGGCGTCGTCAAAATCCCTTTGAATCCGCTCGCTCTGGCACCGTGGACACTGCATTGCTGGACCATTCTACAACGATGTCGGGTGTTAGAATGCTCAATTGTCAAATGAAAGTTCTGCTTACAGTTTGTTTACTGGTGATCATGGCGCCCTGTGTGGCGACTGCGCAGCAGCGCGGAAAGTCTGAACGTCTCACCCGCGCACAGATCAAAGATGCTGAGCAGCGGCTCGCGCAACTCGGCTACTGGACTGGTCCGGTTGATGGAGTGTTCGACGCGGGATCGCGTGCGGCCTTGATTGCTTTTCAGAAGTGGGAAGGACGCGACACAAGCGGCAAGCTCACGCTCGCTGAGCTCGAAGCGATTCGCGCGAGTCAAAGCCCACAAGCAAGAGAAACGGGTTACGAGCACGTCGAGGTCGACGTCGATCGCCAGGTGCTAATGATCGTCAATGAATACGGCGGCGTTAAGGTGCTTCCCGTCTCGACCGGAAACGGCAAAACATTTCTCGCTGACGGCCAGACGAGCATCGCCTACACACCGCGCGGCCGGTTCGTCGTTTACGACAAGAGCTACGGTTGGGAAGACGGCGTCCTCGGTTCAGTCTACTACGCCAACTACATCACCGGCGGCGTGGCAATTCACGGCTACCTGAGCGTTCCAACGACACCCGCAAGCCACGGCTGCATACGCATCCCCATGTTCGCCGCCCGTGAAGTGAGCAAGCAGCTAACATTAGGAACAATCGTACTCGTCTACGATAAGATTTCCTTCGTTTCGGCCAAAGAGTGGGTCAAGAATCCAAAACTAAAAGAAGCCGCCATGCTCAACGGCGCCGTGAAGGATTACACATCTCAGTAGCTCCTCCACTATGCGATAAAGCCCCGTAGTTGAACCTACATAGATCTTTTGTCGTAAAGTTTCACCGGTAGTTGCCATGGAAACGCTTCACCTACTCGGTTCGACGATGGGGCTCGGTTTGGTCTCCGGGCTGAATCTTTATGCCACGATTCTTACGGTTGGGCTGGGGATTCGGTTGGGTATCATTACGCTTAATGCGGAGATGGCGGGGCTGGAGGTGCTCGCTAGTCCTTACATTTTGATAGCCGCCGGTATTCTTTTTCTCGTCGAGTTTCTCGCCGACAAAATTCCCTGGGTCGATAGCGTCTGGGATGCGATTCATACGGTGATCAGGCCGCTGGGTGCTGCTGTAGTCGGCGCCACAGCAATCGGCGCGGTCAACCCGGAAACGGCGATCATCGCCGCACTATGCGCCGGCGTATCCCTGTCGGGTCATTCGGTCAAGGCAGGAACTCGGCTGCTCGCCAACCACAGTCCTGAGCCTTTCTCTAACATCGCGCTGAGTTTGATCGAAGACGTGCTGGTGGTGTTCGGTTCGTGGTTGGCCCTGAAATATCCAATAGTGATGCTGACGCTGGTCGCGATCTTTTTGCTTGTGTTCGCCTGGTTTGCGCCAAAGGTCTTCCGCTTAGTGCGCGTCGAATTTCTTGCGGCTATCGCGTTACTGAAATGGTTCTTTCAGTATGTGTTCGGCCTTGGTCAACGACGCCGACTGGCGACGGCCGAGGGAGTTTCGATTCCCGTCGACATGATTGAAACGTCGAGCGAAGACATAGATCTAACCGACGGCGCTCCAGAGGACCTGTTGCATCACCTCGACAATAAAGAAGAGGTTCACGGCAAGCGATGGCTGATTCGCTGCACTGCCGGAAAAGGCGTTAAGAACCTGCGGCATTCCGTGGGCTATTTACAGATCAGCGACCAGTCTTTGACATTCGTAACGAAGCGTCTCTTCCGTTTGCGCGAGCATCGAATCGATCGCGACACCATCGAAGACATTCATTTCAAAAAACGTCCACTGCTCGATCGTCTAATCATCAGAACCAACGGCAAGCAGCAGCAATTCTTTTTCTTCAAAGACATCGCAAACCGCAGCCAACGCGTTTACGAGACTCTGAAAACCCACAAGAAGCAAAGATGAGATCACTCCGCGCTGCGGACGCCCACTTCATCCAGGTGGCGCAGAAGGTCGGCGGGATCGTTGTAGACACGGTAGGCGCCGGCACGTTCGAGTTCTTCACGGCCGTAGCCACCGGAAAGTAACCCAACGCTGAGCGCACGTGCGCGGCGGGCGGCGAGCAGATCCCAGATGCTGTCGCCCACTACTACCGAGTCCTCGATCGAGACTCCGAGTTTGTTAGCCGCGGCCAGAAAGAGATCCGGATCGGGCTTGGCGTGTTGGACCATGTCGCGCGTGATGATCGGAACTTCTTCATCGATTCCGAGCAAATGAAGCGACAGACTCGCGCTCTGCAATCGCCCGCTCGTGGCGATCGCCCACGGCACACCGGCCTTCGTGAGATACGACAGCAACTCCGAGGCCCCGGGAAGCGGCCGCACCTGCGACGCATAACGCTTGAACGCTTCTCCGTGCACCTGGTGGATTCGCTCAGCTTCTTCCGGAGTAACTTCCCGTCCAGTCTCGCGCGCCAACGCATTAACGAAGAGACCGCCACTCATTCCGATCTGCCGGTGAATGCGCCAGACCGCAAGATGAATTCCCCCAGCCTCCAATGCCTCACGCCACGCGAGTACGTGCTGATACACGCTGTCGATGAGTGTGCCGTCGAGATCGAACAGGTACGCTTGACGCGCCCGCACGGTGGTGTTGTTAGCCATCTTAGAAACTACTCACGCCTGAAACGCCACCGGCGATCGCCCGTTCGCGCGCTACAGCCTGCTCGATCGCACGCGCAGCCAGCTTCGTTGCTACATTCGTGAGGTGCTGTTCGGCCGGCTTTGGACCACGCGACTCGCGGTAATACATCGCAAACGAACCAAGCACCTTTCCTTTGCTCGACAGAATCGGCGTAGACCAACACGCAGCCATATCAATCATGCGCGCGAACTCACGATAGTCGTCCCAGAGCGGGTCCGTCGCGATGTCAGTAGCAACAACGGGCTTGCCGCGGAACATCGCGGTCCCGCACGAACCGTGTTTCGGCCCAATCGGACTACCATCGATGGCTTGGGTGTAACTCTCCGGGAGGCTCGGCGCTACCGCATGCCGCACGTGGTTGCCGTCGTCGCTGAGTAGCAGTATCGAGCAGAGCATCTCAGGCGACTGAGCCTCGATCATCAACACGAGTTCCGAAAGAATTACTATCAGCGGCGCATCGTCGTCGATCATTTCGTCGATGTGTTTCTGTTCCGCTATGAATTTTGGGCTGTCTTCCTGGGCAGGCACACCGATCGCGGGCAGTTGTTGCGTGGGAGCCGAAGCAAGTTCGGACTGTTTCTGATCGGCCATTGGGTTGTACTCTCCTTGGCCGGCAATTCTACGCCCGGCGTGCGAGCAATGCTATAGATTCTGCTGGCGTGAACCACTGGCGCAGGTTAGGATATCGGCCTCCTGAAACCATGATGAAAACTTTTACCATCGCCCTCTGCGTGCTCGCGCTCTTCTCGATCGGCGTAGCTACACCGCCGAAAACACAGGTGCTTTTCGACGATTTCAGTTACGACAATCCGCAACAGATGATGAAAAACGGCTGGATCCTGCGCACCGAAGCGGGTTGGCCGGGCGTGCCGGGTGCAATTTGGAAGGAAGAAAACGTCACCATTCTTAAAGACCCTGACCAGCCCAACAATCGCATCGTGCGTATGACTTCGGGCACGGATGGAACGCCGGCGAATACAACGCAGACGCAAATCTGCCAGCAACGCAAGTTTCTCGAAGGCACGTATGCGGCTCGCGTCCGTTTCACCGATCAGCCGCTTTCAGGTCCGGGCGGCGATCAGCTCGTACAGAGCTTTTACACCATCAGTCCTTTGAAGAAGCCGTGGGATCCGGATTACAGCGAGTTGGATTGGGAGTACCTGCCGAATGGCGGCTGGGGCATCGATGGACCAACACTCTACGCCACGACCTGGGAAACGTTTTATCCCGAACCAAACTGGAAGAAAGACAACGTATTTAAAACGACGAACGGCAGCGAGGCTGGCTGGCACGTGTTGGTCACCCAGGTGATGGACCAGAAGGTTCGCTACTTCGCCGACGGCAAACTGTTCGCAGAACACGGCGGAAACTATTATCCCGAAGACACGATGTCCATTAACTTCAATCTCTGGTTTATCCGTGACGGGATGATCAAATCAACTGAACGCCGCCAATATCACGAAGACATCGATTGGGTTTTCTTTCAGGCAAACACGGCACTGACTCCGCAACAGGTCGAAGCAGCCGTGGCAGCACAGCGAAAGAGTGGAGGCAAGTTCAAAGACTCAGTGCCGGCAAAAGTACCGGCACTAAAGAGTCCTTGCAATTTCTGAAGGAAGACTACGTCTGGCTGGTTTCCGGTGGCTTCTGACTCACTTCACCTGGACCTTTCTCGTGGTGTGAAGTTTCTTTTCTGCGGCGTAGCCATTCGTCGATACTCTCGCGAATAAACTCACCCATATCCTCAAACTCGCGCGCGGATTTTTCCCAGAACTCGCGGAACGACCGCGGATCCACCGCGAAACCGTAGCCGCGAGCGAAGCCTTTTGTTGGTCCAAGCTCGTCTTCGTAATAAGCGGCGAGTTGACGCGAAGCCATCGCGACCACGGTCAACGAACTTCCAGACGGCAACGGTTCGAATACCACCGTCACTCCCGGATCGAGTTCTTTCAATCGCGCCAGCACGCGATTGTATTGGTCGGTGCAAAAAGCCGCCGCGTCTTCCTTGCCGCCGGTCCATTCCGATTGCAACGCCATGCGCCCCGTACGCCGCAACACATTGATTAACTTCGCTAATTCTTTCTCTCGTTCCATAAGCACTCCTGTTCGAAACTTATCCGCATTTGACAAAAAACGGCGCCCAAGTACCTCGTCGCCGCCTGCGTGGACCACAACGGAAATGGGCCAGCGGCGGAATGGGCGGAATAGGTGGAACGGGAGCAAACAGCGTCTCGTCGTCTGGTTCAAAGTAAGCGATCAACTCGCGCGCGGCCATGCGAATCACTTGCGCCGAAGCAGATTCGCTCAACGGTATAAACAATGGCTTGATTGCGGGTTCGAGCTCGCCGAGTCGCGCAAGCACACGGTTGTATTGAGCAGCGCAGAACTGGGTTGAATCAGGATCGGATCTCGCCCATTCCGCATAACGAGCGGCGCGCGCGATTCGCCGCAGGACATTCAAAAGTTTGACTGTTTCTTGCTCCATTTACTTCTCCTTACTTAGTTCATCGGTTCCAATTTGGCGCGTAACATCTTCTTGCCGTGATGAATTCTCCATTTCACTGTCGACAACGGCACACCCATAAACGCAGCAATTCTGTCGAGCGGCATCTCGTCGAAAAAACGCAGCCTCAACGCCATCGCATAATCGTCCGTTAGACTGTCGATCGCCGCCACCATCGCTTCGTCCCGCTCTTTCTCGACCAGCGCTCTATCGTGCTGCGGTGTGGACAACGCTTCGATCTTTTCCAGCAACGCCTCGTCCAGTGGCACGCGTTTGCTCAAGTGCGCCGTTTCATTCTTGTTAAACCGCAGCGCTCGATGACGCGTGATGGCCGAGAGCCAGGCCGCAAACTTGCGCGGCTCATCAATCGAAGGCAGTGCCTTAAAAGCGAGCAGTAGCGAGTCCTGCGCCACGTCTTCCGCGTAATCTGGGCCGACAATGCTGCGCGCCAGCCGCACGACCGCCGGCCGATACCGCACCACGAGCTGTTCAAACGCCTCCAGATTCCCAAGAATCGCCGCCATCACGAGCAGTTCGTCAGGCGATTCAGGCGGTGTCATCCAGGGCTCCGGGTTCGATTCGGCATCTACGTTTATATAGAGACAACTTACGAGCGAAAAGTTAGTTGAGTTTTGAGGTGATTAAGAATTCGCCCAGAAGGCGATCAGTGCGGGAACGAGCAGCCACAAAAGGCCCTTCACGAGGAAGAACATAAATCCCCAAAAGCCGAGCCGTTTGATCCACGTCGCGAGTTTCATGATCCGAGGCTGGAGATATTAACACCCTGACACTGCGCGCAAAAGTAGACGATCCGCGTTCGTTCTGCGTCTTCATCATCACTTTGGATCGTCTTTTGGCGGAGTTGTCGAATCGCTTCGCCGCAACGTAAACAAGGCAAGTTTGTACGGCGAAAGACGAGGTGACGGGTGCCGTATTCACGTCCGGGCTGATAAACCAGCGCCGGATCTGACGCCATGCGTTCCCGATCCGGGTCAGTGGCCGTCGCGCCCCGCTTGTACGCATCGCCGGCCAACTGCGGAATGCTTCGGGTCAAGCAACTTACATTGCGCTTCGAAAGATCACGAACGGTTAGCCACGGATTCAATTTACAGTTGAATAGAATCTCGGCACGCAGGTAATTGCCGAGTCCGGCGACGATCTGTTGGTTCAATAATGCAGCGCCAATCGTCGCGTCCTGATGTTGTGGAAGGAATAGCCGGCGTTGAAACTCTTGTCGATCGAAGCGGCCGCGATACGGTAACACGTCCGGACCAAGGGTCGCCAGGATCTCGATCTCTTTGTATGGATCTCCTTGGCCGACATTGAAAATTGGCGCCGATAGGAGTATTGCTGCTCCACCTTCGACTACGATGCGCGCGCGTTCGCGCCGATCCTTTTCCGGCGGATCGGTGAAGGTTTGCCACCGGCCCCACATCATCAGGTGTGAATGAAAGAAGAAGTCGCCTGAGATGTAACCGATTAGATGTTTGCCGTGTGATACGACGCGTTCGACGCGCTGGCCGATGAGGTATTGCTCGTTGTGCTCGAGCCATTTGCGAGCCTCGCGGGTACGTGCTTCCAGCGAAAGAATGACGCGCCCACTTAAGACTTCGTCGAGCGCGTCAGCATACTTTCGTACTTCCGGACCTTCGGGCATCCTCGTGCTACTTCAGATCTATCTTCTTGTTTTCTCCGAAGTCCGGTTGTTTGCCGGTGACGAGTGAAGAAACAAAACTCAACGCGAAGCCAATGGTGCTCGACGGGCTATCCCAATACTCACCTTTTTCGAGACTGATTTTCAGCAAAGCGACATCCGGATCGTCTTTGCCTTTCGGAAACCACATTTTGAACTGCGGACGCCATAACTCTTCGATCTTCCGTGGATCGCGGACCAGGTGCGCGATGCCGGATACGGAAACGTAGCGCTGGTTTTCGGGATCAGCGAAGCTCACGTTTACCTTTGGCGACCTTTCGACCTCGCTTACTTTGTGCGACGAAAGGGCGGTGAAAAACCAGAGGTCGCCGTTTGGATCGATATCACCGTTTGACGACATCGGACGGCTATGTGGATCGCCTTGTTCATCGATCGTGGTCAGCATGCAAAAATCGATGTCTTTGATCATGTCGCGAAGTTTCTCGAGATCGTCCCTGCGTGTTTGTGTAGCTGGCATTGCTTCGCCCCTTTTTCGTAGAACTAAAGTTCTACTTTGAGCAGAGTGCGTCACAGAGAAGTGTCGTGAGGTTCAAAGTTTGTTTTCGTCAACTTTGACGTGTGAGACGAGGAAGCATTTGCTGGTTCCACTTATCGAACTCACCCGCGAGACGCCGCAGCACGTCTGGATGCTGCCCACTGAAATCCGCCTGTTCATGCTGGTCGATCGACAGATCAAATAAGCGGCGTCGCTCGCCGTTGCGAAAGTACTTCCACTTGCCCTGACGCAGCGCATCCTGATCGTAAATGCGCCAGAAGAATGAGCGGTCTTGAAGTGGGCTCTGTCCTTTGAGGATTGGCAACAAGTTAATTCCATCCAGTGGAAACTCTTTCGCAGCCCTCGTTTCAGCAGCGGCAAGAATAGTTGCGGTCCAATCCATAGTGATGCCCATTTGGCGAGTAACGCGTTTCGCTGGAATCGCGGCTGGCCAACGAACGATGGCCGGAACACGAATGCCACCTTCCAACAGATCGCCCTTCTCTCCACTGAAGGGCCATTGATATGAGAATCGTTCTCCGCCGTTGTCACTGGTAAAGATCACGAGTGTATTTCTCTCGATGCCTGCGGTTTTCAATGCTGCCATCACCCGACCTATACCTTCGTCTAAGCTGTGCATCATTTCGGCGTACAGCTTTAACGAACCGCCGCTACCCATCGTCACCGGCTCGATCGTTTTATCAGTGAAGACTACGCGCTCACCGCCTTTGCGATCCTGCCAGGGCCAATGCGGTGCCGTGTAGTGAAGACTTAAATAAAACGGTGCGCTTCGACGTCTCTTGATGTAATCAACCGCGCGATCCGTTAAGAGATCCGTTAGGTATCCGCTTCGTTCGACGAGCGTGAGATTCTCGTAGAGGTCGGGCTGGCCCAAACCATTCTTGTGAAGATGGTAATCGGAAGCGCCGGCGAGAATGCCGAAGAACTCGTCGAAGCCGTGCGCGTTTGGTCCCCATTCAGGGCGAAATCCCAGATGCCATTTACCAACGAGAGCGGTGTCGTAGCCATTCGCCTTTAGGAGCGAAGCAATCGTGGGATGGCCAGGCTCTAGACCGACACGATTGTTCGTGGATGGTAACGGCTCTACTAAGCCAATCTTTGATCGCCCGGGATAGCGTCCTGTGATGAAGGCGCAGCGTGTGGGCGTGCAGACCGCGGACGCAGAATAAGCGTCGGTGAACCTCACGCCTTCTGAAGCAAGCCGGTCCAGGTTGCGAGTGCGATAGTCAGGGCGGCCGTAACAGCTAAGATCGCCCCAGCCGAGGTCGTCAGCAAGGATGAAGATTACGTTTGGCCGTGAGGGTTTCGGATTCGTCTTCGCAACAGTGTGTTTCCAGTCTTGGGTAAACAGCGTTGCACCGGCTCCGATTCCTGCTATGAAATTTCGGCGCGTTAGTTTCACAGGAGGAATACTACTACAACGGAAGAAGCGTGTTCGAATAACAAGCGCGCTTCTCTAAATCTTTACACGGAAGGCTAGTTCTGCCTCCACGGGTTCGCTGCCGTGCATGCCGCTGAGTCGAACCCTTTGCGGCACCTGCATTCCTTTGAAGTCCTGATACTCGATTTGGAAGTCCAACGTGGTCTTGATGCCGTTTCCAATAGGATCGAAAACTCCGTGGTAGCCTGTGAGGAGATAACCGTCAGGTGTTTTCTGAAACTGCGGCTTCACTGTTCGCTTTACGGTTGGTCCAACAAGGTTCCATTCCTTAATCAGCAAGTCTCTACTCGTCGTGATCGTAATTTCGCCGGCTTGCGTGGTGTAGGAAAAGCGGTATTGCTTGCTGGGGTTTTCGATTTTGACCTGGCTCTCGGTCTCCGGAAAAGGTGAGCTCACGACAAAGAGGCGCCAGGTGTTGAAGAAACCGGTTACGAGGCGCTGCACGTCGTAGTGAATGCGGTTAACAGTTGGCTGTAATTCAGGCTTGGTGGCGTTTGGACCAAGTTCGTGGGT
>Ga0307505_10001907_pt1 | contig 15596 bp, 17 predicted proteins | sample 23_S_MG_FD_202183 | JGI IMG/M metagenome (GOLD analysis project Ga0307505, IMG submission 202183) | Soil microbial communities from Populus trichocarpa stands in riparian zone in the Pacific Northwest, United States - 23_S | ecosystem: Environmental > Terrestrial > Soil > Riparian zone > Trees...
CATAGAGGGCGGCTCTCCCGAGGGCGGGGAGAGCCGCCGTCTTGCTTTAGTGATCGGTCTTCTCGTCGATCTTGCCTCTGGAGACTGCGATCCGTTCTGCGACACGCAGACATAATGCCGCAACAACGGAGATCGCCGCAGTCAGCAGGACCAGGCGCATGAGAATCGCGCTGTCCGACATTCCCGCCAGCGATGTGTTAAACGGCGCACCGAGCAGCACATGCCGTGTGCCTTCCAACCAATATGTCCACGGCAGCCAGCGCCCGACTTCCGCAACAAATCCCGGCAGGATGTCGACCTGAAAGACCACGCCCGAAACGAGAAACAGCACACCCGCCACACCCTCCGGCGCCGACTGACCGTGATGGGCCAGGAGCATTGTCGCCGACGCGAGAATCAACCCCATTGCAAGTGTAGCGATGACACCAAGCGACAACGTTGCCAGAAAATATGGCAGCTCGCTCCAGCCCAAATGCATCTCAACGCCGAACCCGAATACTCCGAGCGCAAGAGTCAGGATGATCGAGGCGCTTGTCGCCGCGATGTGCGATGTGCCTCGCGCCAGCATGTAAGATCCCAGGCCAATCGGCGAGAGATAGATGTAACGAAACATCTCATATCGTTCGCGGTCCTCGAAGACAATCAATCCGATAATCAGGATCGACTGCAGCACAAGAATGAAGAACGCATTCCCGACAAAGATCTGCGCGAACGTCATCGGATCGGACGTTGCGCCGCGAATGACACGGTACATGACCACCAGAATCAGCGTGCCGAATAGCGGGCGGATGATCTGATATGTCAGAAAGACGAATGGATCGGTCCAGTTCGACTCTATCGCCCAGCCCAGCTTGACCGCCGCCCAGAACTGACGGGCGCGTGTGGCGAGGGAATTTGTGATTACTGCGGTTGTCATTTTGGCTCACTTGGTATAGGACCTATAGGTCGTATAGGACCTATTCTGTTCTAATCACCTTCATAGGCAGGATCGACATTGAGAGTCTTACCGGTACGCGACTCGACGATGACTCGCATGCGTGTCGCATCCTTACGCTTCTCGAGATCAAGCTCCAAGAGACACCACTCGAGGAAGGGCTGCATGTCGATCGCGTCGATAACCGCGCACGGCAGAGACTCGCCCATCGGCGTCGTGTAGTCGACAATGTGCATGCGAAACTCCCACTCGCCCTCGAGCACCATGGTCGCAGTCCGCCAACGCGCATCGACAAACACCTGCGGCGGGACATAGAGAAGCGAGCGTCGTGATGCGGTCTGATTCTCCTGCACCACGGTCAGCGACTCCGCGTCCCAGCGGGTGATCTCGTTCTCTGCAATTTTGCGAACTCGTCTCATGCTACAATCCCCGCCTACTGACCCTTCAGCGTCAGACGACCAGTTTGTTTACCCAATCGTTCCATGTATTCGAGCATCTTCAGTGCCGCGTAGTTCAGCGCGACCGCGCTGATGGCGAGTAGAATCAACTCCACCCACACCGGAAAGAGCGGATTGACTGGACTGCCCGAGAAAATCAACTGACGAATCGCATCCAATCCCAAGGTCAACGGCATCGCCGATGCGAGTATTGCGGTCACACTTCCCAACGACCTCACCGGGAAATAGAATCCACTGATGAAGTAGATGGGCTCTTGGAACAGATTCGCCATGTGCCACGCTTCACGCCCATAGAGCATGAAGAGTGACGATGCCAACATTCCCAGCCCGTAAATGGCGGCCATGGTCATCCAGAATATTCCAATCAGGGCGAACCAATTGCTGACTGTGTAGTTCACATCAAAGACATACGATCCTATCAGCAGGATCACAACTGCGCGTGTGCCGGTCATGAAGAGCCCGCCGATCGCCATACCCAAAAGGATCGACATGCGCGAGATCGGCGCAATCAGATACAATTCGAGATTGCCCATCTCCTTTTCCCAGTAGAACTGCGCCGCCATCGCCCAAAGGATGTTCTGCCAGAAGGCGATCATCGCCCCGGAGACAACGACAAACCCGATGTACTGCTCGGGCGCGCCAAGTCCGCGATACAATAGCGCGAACCCGAATACCGAGAGCAGCGGCAGCACCACTTCGAAGAACAACCAGGACATCTCGCGGTTGGCGCCGACAACACGGACGTAGGCGCGTCCCCAGATGGCGCGGAGATTTGTGTTTAGGTCAGTTTTCATTTCTTAGTCTCCACTCGAATTGAGTCCCCTCACCCGGCCCAGCAAAAAGCGCTGGGCCGACCTCTCCCAGAGGGAGAGGTGAACAAACTTCACTCCACCAAGCTAGCACTTGAGCACCGGCTCGTTCCCCTCCCCCTTTGGGGGAGGGTGTCCTGCGCCCGAAGGGCACAGGACGGGTGAGGGGACCCGGGACTCATTGACCACCATTCCCATTCGTCGTCGACAACCCATGCCCGACCAGATTCAGAAACGCATCCTCCAAAGTCGGCTCCAGACGGATCACCGAGATTGGCGTGATGCCGCGCTCACTCAGACGACTCTGAACTGCCGCGATACCGTCCTCCGCTTTCAGGATCACGCGCAGCTGCGTGCGTCCACGCTCGTCGTTGTGCTCGGCATCGACCGACTTCACCGCATCGATGTCGTCAAGCGTCTTGCCGAAACTGGTCCAGAGCGGTGTTTCGATTCGGTAGACAAACGCCGGCGCCCAGTCGCGTTTGAGATGATCGGGCGTGTCGCATGCCTGCACCTTGCCCTTATCGATAATCGCGATGCGGTCGCACATCGAATCGGCCTCGGCCATGTAGTGCGTGGTCAGGATCACGGTGCGATCGGGATTCTCATCCATCCAGTGCCGCACAAATGTGCGGACTTCCCGCGCGACATCAACATCTAACCCGAGAGTTGGCTCATCGAGATAGAGAATCTTCGGATCCGACACGAATCCGCGGATGATGTTCATCTTCTGCCTGGTTCCGGTCGAGAGCTTCGACGTCTTCATGTGCGCGAATCGTGTGAGATCGAGCGCATCCATCATCCGGTCGGCGCGTTCGTGCGCGATCTTGGTCGGCACGCCATAAAACTGAGAGAACATCCAGATTGTCTCGCGCACAGTCAGGATACCGTAACCCGAATGCTCTCCGCCCGAGACCATGTTGATCCGTCGCCGCACCTGCTCCGGCTCCTTCTCGACATCCAGCCCATCGACCAACGCGGTCCCGCTCGATGGGAGTAGCAACGTCGAGAGAATCTTGAGCAAGGTGGTCTTCCCCGCGCCATTCGGTCCTAATAACCCGAACAGCTCGCCCGGCCTGACAGTCAGATCGATACCATCGAGTGCAACAGTCTCGCTGTTGCCATTCTCGCCGTTTTTCTTGCGCCGCCACCAACGCTTGGCGATACCGCCTTTGAAGCGTCGTGTGACCTGCCGTGTCTCAATAGCCCATTCCATATCAGTTCCTCATCTAAAGGTCTTCCGTAGACGCGGCTCTCGAGCCGCTCTTGTCAATTGTATCACGACGGTTTACCCGCTCCCATCACTTCCCTGCAAACAAAAACCGCCGCCCGGTTACGATGGGCGGCGGTGTGAAAGTCACACTGTAGCAAGAGTCTGCTATGGCCCATCGGTATGGTGAGAGTCTCCCGTCGGCGAAATCTTCGCGAGCGGGCGGACTACCCCCATGCTACCGTAAACGCGCTGTGGATTCGTGATATTGATCATTGGTCTATTCTCCAAAGCCGGAAACCAGACTCGGATGTGGCGAATTAGGGGGCTGGGGTACTGGCTGTCAAATGGTTTTTTCGTCACTGCGACAGGTATTCGTAGCAAATGCTCACGACATCTTCCGCGCCCAGGTAGAGCTCGTCAGTGAATTCCACTTCGCCGACAGCGTAATCGATGTTGTAGTGAACCGAACGACTTAATCGACGGCCATTCAATTCCAATTGCTCTGAATTCTCGACAACGTTTATGCGCGGCAGGCGAATTGATCGTCCAATTCCTGTTGTCCTGATCGTGAGGTGGTATTTTGAGGTTCCCACCCAATCACCCACGTTATCGGCGGAATAGATAGCAGTTACTGGCTCGATGAGAGCCGGATTGGAAAACGGAGTCCGAGATGGAAAGATGAGAAGTCCCTCTTGTAACCACAGAATCGCGCGACTGTTGTCGACCTGTCCGTCCCCAATATCTCCATACCAGGTCGAATCCAGATCGAGCCCCAGAATCGTCAGATATGAGGTTCCGCCTTCTCGCGAGAGGGAATACAACTCTGCTTCTTCCCCGAACTCACTCCTGTAAATGCTTATGTCGAGTCCCCGCCAATTCAGATTGCGTTTGCCTAGGTCGTACACACTCCGCCACTCAGCATCCCAAAGTGGGTCGGAGGGATTAGGATGTGCGAACTTTACAATTTGAAGCCGAAATGGAATCTTTCCCAGATTACCAAAACTAAGATGTGATCCATCCGCCTTCCTGACTTCCATGTAGTAGGCGATCGTCGTCGATTCGATGTTTTGAAGCGGCCGCGGAAACACGAGAGTGAACGTGCCCGAATCGGAATCACTCAGGACTTCCCAGTCGTTTCCAATGCCGAGAGGTCGAAAACGTTCAACCACGGAATCCGGGGAAGAGGTCGGAGCGAACGAGTTCGGGTACGCAACGCCGGGCGGAAGTTCCGGATCTAGCAATCCTGCGCTTTGGTAGACATACAGTGATCTGAGAGTGTCACCGGGCTGGATGTAATCGATTCCACCGATCACTCCCAAGTCAAAGAATCGATATCGGGCAAACTGAAAGTCGCGCAGTCGATGAGTTTCCTGATTGGGTTGCAGGAGAATGCACTCGTACGTCGTCTCATCATCGTCCCCACCACATCCGGCGAAGATTAGAACTGTGAGAAGTAGGAATTTGGTGAGATTCTTTGTCGTGATCGCCTCGCCGCGTAACCGGGTGCGGACTGCTGTACAGTCTGAATATACAATATAATGCATCGGCTGGACGACGAATGCGAACAAATTGCGAACTTACTACCGCGATTTTTTGGCTGGTACTGACGACAAGAAGAACACAAGCAGAACGCATGCAATCACGACAACAACCGGCGCAATCGAAGCGGTCGTGAACGCGGAACTTGGTACCAAGTGCTCTATTCCCTTGAATGGCGATTTGAACGCCGAGTATGCTCCAAATCCAACTGCCGCTGCGAGGACCGCATACACAAACGCCGCCAACTGCGTGATCTTCGCGCTCCGCTTCTGCCTCTCCGCAAACGCCGCCTTCAACCACATCCGTTGCGGATCAGGAGTCGGCGGGACTTGACCCGCCTCCGCCAACACCAGCGAATTCATCGCAGTCATGATCTTGGCCGCTTCGCGGCACACGGCGCAGGAGTCGTGATGCGTGCGCAGCGACGGCTCCCACTTGCCCGACCGTGCCGCGCGGATGACCGCCTGTTCCTGTTCGCAGAATTGATCGCTCATTTTGAATCTCGAATCTGATTGTTGTCGTCGGCCAGGTATTCCGCCAGACGCTTGCGTGCCCGCATCAATAATACGCGGACACTGGTGGGTTTGACGCCGACAATGTCCGCGATCTCTTTGTGCTCATACCCTTCGACATAGGCAAGCCAGACAAGCGACTGTTGCCCCGGCGACAAGAGCGCCATCGCCCGGTTGATATCGATCCCGGCGGCAATTCCTGATGCTGTGTCCGACATCGGTTCATCGTCACCCTGTTCTGCCAGCCACTTCTCCTCAGACTGCTTTCCGCGCCACGCATCCTTCATCAAATTGGTCGCGATCTTGTACAGATACGACCGGCGATCGGCATCGCTCAGCTTCGACGGCGCCGAGCGCAGAAACCGAAAGAACGATTCTTGCACATGGTCTTCGCATTGGGCGCGGTCGGGCACCATTCGATGCACATAGCTCCATAATCGCGGGTACATCTCTTGATACAACGCCCGAAACCGGGTCTCATCCATCATGTGGCCCGGCTCCGGAAGTTGACGTTAGCTCCTGCAATGCCTCACGTGCCCTACGATTCGTCTTTCTTGGCCGAGTCCCCACCAAGCAGATGTGTCATGATGCCAGCAGCGATGAACCCGACCGCCAAACCGAACGCCATCTTCCCCCAATATCGCAGTTCGTTGTGCTTGCCGATGATGTTCGGATCGGTCGAGTTGTCGTAGAGCGGCGCGCCGCTGATGAAGCCATACCCGACGGCGAACAAGAGCGCGGCGACAATGAACATGCGAAGCGCGACTTGTTTGGGGTTGACGCCGTTGACGCCTGAGTCCATGAGCAGGGTCTTTCCTTCTGCGCTTTTGACAAAGTCGACGAAGTCTTTCGAATCGCCAAACTTGTCGACCAGCTTGCCGAACATTTCCAGCTTGCGGGCATTAACCTGTGTGCGGACCTGATACCGTTTGTACAGCAGGTACAGTATCCAACCAATCAAGGCCAACACCCCGATCATCATGATCGCTTCCTGGATAAACATGACTCCGGTATCGCTCATCTGCGTAATCCTCTCTGATTCGGGAATGACCATCTTCGACCATCCTTTCAGATGGTAGAACGATCACGTGTGCCAAAGGTAAACAGCGGCTCGAAAGAATCCCATAGGTCGCCTGTAAGTAATTCCGGTGCCACTGGTTATCGCCAAGACGGCACAGCCAGCCGCGTACACGCTTCCCGGTCTCAATCATAAGTGCTCGCGAATGGCCCCCGACGGCTAAAGCTACGCCCCGAACTCGACGATATGTCCCTTGTGCGGACGGTTCCACCGTTCCACATCGCATGACTCGTTGTGCAAGACCGACATCATCACTTCAGACGGAAGGCCGAACGTCACGATGCACATTCAGCGGATTCAATATGCGCGTGTCCCGCAAATACGCCTCTTGAATCACAACTTCCGCCCTGAGCGGAAGCATCTGGTCGTGACATTGGATGTCGACGGCTATCAGCCGCCATCCACCAACGATTTCCTCACAATCTACCACGGCCTCTCTGACCTTTTCCCCACTCTTCACAAGCACTCGTGCTGCGAAGAATGGGAAAACACGCCGCTCTTCCTCAATGAAGAAGAAGGAGTCGCGATCAAGTGGGTGAACGAGCCCGCTGATGTCGCGCATTTGGTCGAGCATGTGATCGTGGATATGCAATGCGCGATCTCGGGCATGCGCATCTGCTCGGGCATCACCTGTGGGCACCGCACACCTGAGAATCGATTTGATCTATTCGTAGAGTGCGAGGACCCCAAGGTTGGCGCATTCACCGCGCACTTCGCGACTTATCTGGTCACTGCGATGTTCACCAAGCCACGCCTCTCGCACCGCTATCGCGACATAGTGAGGACTGCAGGAATGATCGCCGCCCGCAAGAATGGATTTCACGATGGCTGCGAACTCGCCGCGCGCATGCACTGGTCGAATGCATATGGCCACTGGGTGTACACGGCGTTGACAGCGTTTGGAATGGTCGGACCCAAGGCGGAGGACTAGAGATGAAGACATTTACGGAGCCGGTCACATGCGTGCGCACCTACGAATCCGGTGCGATCAAGACTCTGAAAGAGCCTGTTCGCATCAAGGAAACGGCGCTGAATGACGATACATCCGATGTGCGCATTGCTGCCGGTCCGTATCGCATCGTGATGCACTGCCGGAATGTCGGCGGCACACGCACAGACAATCGCACAATTGCAAGTTAGCGTTTCAGTCCATCAACCCCCATCCACGCACGAGGAGGTGACAACATGGCCAAATTCACATTCAACGATTTCCGCAGCCTCGAGAAGTGCCCGACCTCGCCGTCGAACATGCAGGTTTGCATCAGCAACTTGGTGTTCTCGTCCGTCAACACGAAAGCGAAGGTTGAGATCTGCAATCCGGAGACCGGCGAGTATCGCATCGTCCTCCAGGGCACCCTGGATCAGGACAACACGAACTTCGGCGGCAACAACGGTTTCGGTTACAACGGCAATTTCTAAACGCCGCCTGAATCACGTCCCGGGCAACGATGCCCGGCATCAAGAGGAGAGTACCATGGGAGTCAATTGGACCATTAATGATGTTCGCACTGTCGAGAAGTCGCCGACATCGCCGGCGCGTCTCCAGTGGAAGATTTCGGAAGTGCTGTTCAATTCCACCGCTTGCCGTTGCAAGGTTGAGTCGGTCAATCCGACCACGGGCGAGTACCGCATCGTGCTGCAGGGCACGTTGGATTGCGTTGAGAACGGCACCACCAGCTTCAACGGTTAATTCAGCACACAACGATCGGGGAGGGATCCTTACGGTCCCTCCCGATTGTGAAGTTTTATCACACGTAATTGGGAGGGTAGCACCATGACGTACCGTACCGCTGGACGCACCACCAAGACGGGCACAAAGACCGCCCGCAAGACCGCTGTGCGCAAAGCCGTCACGCGCAAAGTCACCAAGACCCGTCGCGCCGCCAAGAGCACCCGTACGACCAAGACCATCACTCCGAAGCCGGGTCAGGCGTTTTCGGTGCCGGTTGGCCGTAAAGGCGTGACACCGTCGGCGTGGTATTTCGGCCGTTAAGCTGTATAACGGTCAGAATGGACTCTATGCCGTCGGACAGTAGTGATCGTCTATCGATTTCAGTCGTTGGCCCGTCGCGGAAAGATTCGCGCTCGGGCTCGCCGTGTATCAGCGTGCTCGCGCAAGGCGGATGGTACGTGATGCCGGAAGAGAAGGATCTCGCCTCGGCGTACTGCCGCGCACTTGAGGCGGGCATGGGGATTGTTGTGCCGGTTCGTGATCATGATGGACAGCTCGTGATCTCGCACGGGCCGGCCTCGGACCAATCCACATCATTCGACGAGTTCCTGTCCGAACGACCGATCTGGCCGGGCAAGTCGCCCGTTCTGGCGATTCAGGTTTGCGCGAACGGTCTTTCCCCCCTCTTGCACCGTTCATTGCTCAAGGCCGATGGATTGACCACGTTCTTGTTTGGTATGTCTGTCACGGATATGACGACGTATCTGGATGGCCAGTTGCCAATTTATGTCCGTCAGAGCGAACACGAGCCCCAGCCGCCATTCTATGAGTTCGCCGAGGGAGTCTGGCTTGATTCATTTGAACGCGATTGGTTCGACGAACGCCTCATCATCCAGCATTTGCGCACCGGGAAGCTTGTGACCGTGGTCTCGCCCGAGATTAATGGACGCGAGCATGAGCCGATGTGGCAGATGATTGCCAAGCTGCAAGAAACGTTGGGAGAGTTGGCCACCTCACTTCAACTCTGCACCGACAGACCTCAAGACGCGCGAGAATTCTTCACCGTCTGAATGCCCCAGTCAGTCATTGCCCCTACACAGTTGTGAAGTCCGTCGGCCTTCTCCACACTCGATCCTTCGAGCGATAGATTATCCATCCCGTACCCGCAAGATTTCACTTGCAGAACTCTGGCATTCTGCCCTAACTGGACGTGTCTAATCTAACGACTTGAGGGTTGTTACCCTCGCTGAGGGAACTCAATGTGATAGCCGGATTGATCCTGGCGGCCAGTCAGGGGAAACGTCTGGGCGCAGTCAGGCCGCTGATGGCAGCGGACCATGCGGTGCTCCTGGACAAGGTCGTCAAACAGTACCGCAAGGCCAAGCTCGACGAACTCATCGTCGTCCTCGGCCATGAAGCGCGTCAGATTGTCCAACGCATCCCCCTCAACGGCATCAAAATCATCATCAACAGCGAACACCGTGTCGGGCTGTCGTCGTCGATTCAACGCGGCCTCGCGCATGTGTCATCGCGCTTCGATGCCGTGATGATCGGATCCGGCGGAATGCCGCTTGTGACCACCAGCACGATTGATACACTGATCGCTGAGTACAAGAAGAGCAAGAAGGGGATCGTGGTGCCGGTTCACGATGGCAAGCACGGCGATCCGGTCATAGTCGGGATGAAATACCTCGAAACGATGCTCGAACTGCGCGGCGATGTCGGTCCCAAAACGATGATCGGCACGCACGCCCATGATGTCCGTGAAGTCCCCGTCGAATCCGACGAAGTCCTCATCGAAATCGACACACGCGAAACCTGGGAAAAAGTCCGCGACCGTTTGCAGGTCGTGTAGGAATCACCCAGCGAACTCACTCGTCTTTGCGAGCCCTGCGCTCTTTGCAGGCGAAGCAACCTTTGTTTCTCTGCTACACGACACCATCGCCCCTTTTGACTTCGGCACTCCAAAACCCATATATTCACCCTCGGAGAGGTGCCAGAGTGGTTGAACGGGGCGGTCTCGAAAACCGTTAACCTTTCACGAGGTTCGAGGGTTCGAATCCCTCCCTCTCCGTTGTTAGAACTCGTTCTTACACAATTAGCTACGTCGTCCTTCTCTGCGCCAGTCGGATAATGAATATTCGAATTGTCGAGCTCTGATAGACCCGCGGTCTTCTCAACGCAGTTACTCCCGCGATTAAGTCCTGCTCCAAGGAACTAGTCCTTTTCCCATCCTTCGAGCGAATCTTTCCCCGATCGTCGATCAGTATAATTCATGAAATAGTACGCATCTCAGTGCTTGGCGCCGATGTCACGGTGCGTCCGGGAACAACGAGATCGGTCGGACTCAGACTGCTCCGGGAGCACTCCATGCGGACATGTTCAGGTTTGTGAATACCGGCGGAGTGATGCTCACAAACGGATGAGATCGTCTTGGCCGCAATATTGAGTCGTTGAACGGGAGGAATCATGGGCGCTAATGGGCATACCAATTTGAGTAGGCCACCCTTGATGTCTTCTTCAAAGACCGACGCAACGGACAGCGCCCACGCGCGATGGGGCATCGTGCTTGCCGGGGGCGATGGCACGCGTATGCGCCCCTTAATCAGGAGCTGGCTGGGAGAGGATCGGCCCAAACAGTACTGTGCGTTTGTCGGCTCTCGCTCGATGTTTCAGCACACTATTGACCGGGCCCGTTCGGTCGTCGCCGAAGAACACGTCGTGACGGTTATCGGGCAAGGCCACCGCAAGTTCATCGCGGAATCGGCGGACGCACGTGTGCCTTGGGTTGTTCTCGAACAACCGGGCAATCTGGGTACGGCGCTGGGAGTCTTCTTAGCGACCGCTTATGTCCTCGCAGAAAATCCGGAGGCGACGATCCTTCTGCTTCCTTCAGATCACTTTGTTCACCCGGAAAACCGGTTTCGTGACCACATAAGCCACGCGTTTGAGCTGGCCGAGAAGCATCGCGACCTGATCATCCTCGTTGGCGCAATTCCCGACCGTGCGGAAACCGACTATGGCTGGATAGATCCAGGTCAGAAGCGCACCGATTGGTCAAGCTGCCTGACCCATGGGCCGCTGCAAGTCGTGAGTTTCCAGGAAAAACCTGGAGGAGAAGAAGCCCGCGCATTCCTTCGGCAAGGTTGCTTATGGAGCACCATGGTGATGGTCGTCAAGGCGGATACGCTTTGGACTCTCGGTCGGCGGTGCCTTAGCGGAATGATGGACAAATTGGATGCGTTCCTTCATGTGTTGCGTGGCATACACGAGGGACGATTAGACCCCAAATCCGAGGCAACTGCCTTGGCAGCACTCTACAATGATCTCAAGCCGGCGGACTTCTCAAGAGACGTCCTTCAGCGCATTCCCGAGCGAAGTCTGGTCCTGCCAATGCATGGCGTCGATTGGTGCGATTGGGGCGTTCCTCAGCGCGTGACCGAAACATTGGCCAAACTCGGTAATGGAATCGGCTATTCAGCCCCAATGAGGGAACATGATGAAGCGAGGAGAGCACCTTGGATCCCTTGAGGAGATCGTATACTCGCCGAGAGAAGGGCACCGACAAGAACTCGCTTGAAGCCTCGCAGGAATGGCTCCGACAATACAACTGCCAGATTCCAGAAAGTCTCATGAACAAAGCAGCACTTGCGGAGAGCACCTAAGTTTGTATTGCCCACTATGCGGGGTGCAATATTGAAATCGTCCCGCGTAGTATTCAACAAGTCATCCATGAAGCCCGCTACCCCCCACATTCTGTCGATCAATGGCGGCTCATCGAGCATCAGATTCGCGCTGTACCGGGTAGGCGAGCCGCTCGAGCGAGTGATTACCGGAAAGTTGGATCGCATCGGAATGAGTGGGGCAAATTTGACATTCCATGACGCGGCCGGGAATCTACACGAAGTGGACAACTTTACCACGACCGACCACAAGTCGGCAGCGAAGTCTCTGATTGAGTGGCTACAAGAACAGGAAAGTTTCGCGTCTGTCCGGGCTGTGGGGCACCGCATCGTGCATGGCATGCATCACACTGCGCCGGAGCTGGTAACCCAAGAATTGTTGGATGAACTGCGTCGCCTCAGTCCGTTCGATCCGGAGCATCTGCCTCGCGAGATTGAATTGATCGAGGCGTTTCGACAGAGTCATCCAAAACTGCCCCAAGTGCTCTGCTTCGACACAGCATTTCACAGCACCATGGCGCGTGTCGCCAAGCTGTTGCCGATTCCGCGACGCTTCGACGCAAAAGGAGTTCAGCGCTACGGTTTCCACGGACTATCGTATGCCTACTTGATGGAAGAACTCGCACGCCTCGGCGATCCCGCGGCAACGAAAGGCCGCGTGCTCTTGGCTCACTTGGGAAATGGAGCCAGTCTGGCGGCCGTGCGCAACGGCAAGAGCATTGACACGAGTATGGGCTTCACACCGACGTCCGGCTTGGTGATGAGCACCCGCTCTGGTGATTTGGATCCGGGACTGGTCTCTTACCTCGCACGCACCGAACAAATGAGCGCGACACAATTTCAGGATATGGTGAACCACGCATCTGGACTGCTTGGAGTGTCCGAGACCAGCTCCGACTTGCGCGATCTCCTTGCCCGGGAATCCGAAGACGTACGCGCCGCGGAAGCCGTAGCGCTGTTTTGTTATCAGGCCAAGAAGTGGATAGGTTCCTTCGCCGCGGCACTCGGTGGTTTGGACACGCTCGTCTTCGCAGGAGGCATCGGCGAAAACGCGCCGCTCATCCGTGAGCGAATTTGCGGTGAACTCGGCTTCCTTGGGATTGAATTAGACGAAGGGCGCAACACGAAAAACGCGACGCAGATTTCGACGGATGATAGCCGAGTCGCCGTGCGTGTCATTCGCACGGACGAAGAACTCATGATTGCAAGGTCGGTCATACGCGTCCTCGGCCTTCGCGCACAGAATGAAACTTGAACGATGAAATCAAAAACACACCACAATGCCCTCACACTCAGATCTGCTAAGCAAGCCGGAGCCAATTGGCTTGCCGCGAATTGTCTCTCGGTCGGAGAGTGCTACCCTTACGACAATTGTTCCATTCGAGAACCGTTAGAACTCTCGCGCGTGAAGCCGGGGCTGCGGATGGCAAGGCTGTGATTACGTCGCAACAAACGCCCCGCCCGTCCCCTATCGCCGAACATCCCAAAGGCGAGGCTTGGCACGGCCGATCCGTCGAGGACGTGCTGGCAAAACTCGGCTCCACAGCGAGAGGACTGTCTGCTCAGGAAGCGACGCAACGCCTTGCGACCGACGGACCGAATGAACTGCAAGAAGGCAAGCACGCCGGCTCGCTCCAGATATTCCTCCGCCAGTTCAAAAGTCTGATCATTTGGATTCTCATCACAGCCGGTGTCGTGTCCGCCGTGCTGGGCGAGGTTGTGGACGCTATTGCCATCCTCGCCATCGTCATCCTCAATGCCGTCATCGGATTTTATCAAGAGTTCAACGCCGATAAGTCCATAGCGGCACTCAAGAAGATGGCTGCACCGCAGGCAAAAGTTCGGCGTGATGGAAATGTTATGGCGATCCCTGCACGGGAGGTGGTCGCAGGCGACATTCTCGTGTTGGAAGCCGGTGACTTGGTAGCAGCCGACGCCAGGCTCTTGATGGCGGCATCACTCAGGTGCATCGAGGCCTCGCTGACCGGTGAGTCCGAAGCGGTGACGAAGCAGCCCGCGACTTTGGAACAGGGCAACATCCCACTCGGCGACCGCGAAAACATGGTGTTCATGGGCACGAGCGTCGCAGCAGGCACTGGCGAAGCCGTCGTTGTGGCCACGGCGATGAACACCGAGTTGGGACGCATCGCAGGCTTGATTGAAGAGGTGGGAGGGGAGGAGCGAACGCCTCTGGAAAGGAAGCTGGAGTCGTTCGGACGTGTGCTCGTATGGGTGTCGCTGGGTATAGTCGCGCTGTTGTTTGGACTTGGACTGTTGCGCGGGACGAAGCCCCTCGAGTTGTTTATGACCTCGGTCAGCCTCGCCGTGGCCGCGGTACCGGAGGGATTGCCCGCCGTCGTCACGGTTGCGCTTGCACTCGGCGTTTCGCGGATGTCGCGCCGTCGCGCACTCGTGCGCAAACTGGCCGCAGTCGAGACTCTGGGCTCGACCAGCGTAATCTGCACGGACAAGACTGGCACATTGACAATCGGCGAGATGACTGTCCGTGAGCTTTATGTCTCGGGTCAAAGTTACGAAGTCACTGGTAGCGGCTACGGGCCGGAAGGCGAAGTACTCTTCGATGGCAAGAAGATAGGAGCGCCGCATACGGCGGCGCTGCTCGAACTCGCGACGATCCTCCTCGGGTGCAACAATGCACATCTCGTGCAAGCAGATGGAACCTGGAGAACTCTCGGCGATCCCACCGAAGGCGCATTGCTGGTGGCAGGCACAAAAGCCGGCGGTGATCGCGAGCGTCTCGAAAAGGATCTTCCGAAACAGCGCGAGTTCCCCTTCGATTCCGATCGCAAGCGAAGCTCGGTCATCCGCCAGCTGCCGGACGGGAAACTGCGTGCGTTCATCAACGGCGCACCCGTCGCGTTGCTTGAACGTTGCACCCACATCTATGCGCACAATGGTATCCGGCCAATGTCGACGCCGGACCGTGAGAGTATTCTGACGGAAACTTCAGCGATGGCGGAGCGGGCTTTGCGCGTGCTCGCTTCGGCCTATCGCGATCTGGAGGACGCTTCGGCTACGGAGCATACCGCAGAATCGGTTGAGAGCGACCTCGTGTTCGTCGGTTTGACAGGGCTGTATGATCCACCACGGCCCGAAGCCAAAGAGGCGATCTCGAAGTGTCTCGACGCAGGTATCCGTGTGGTAATGATAACAGGAGACCATCCGAATACCGGCAAGGCCATCGCGCAGGAAATCGGTCTTGCTTCACACGGCGCGGCCATCACGGGTGTTGAGCTGGACAGGATGTCCGACGAAGATCTTCGGCTGCGCGTGCCCGAAGTCGACGTTTACGCCCGAGTTACCTCTGAGCACAAGCTGCGCATTATCCGTGCTTTGAGGGCCAACAAGAGCGTCGTGGCTATGACCGGCGATGGAGTAAATGATGCCCCCGCCATCAAAGGCGCAGACATCGGCATCGCAATGGGCAAAGCAGGAACGGAAGTCACGAAGCAGGCAGCGGATATGATCATCACCGATGACAACTTTGCCACAATCGTTGCGGCGGTGGAAGAAGGCCGGGGCATTTACGACAATATCCGCAAGACACTTCAGTATCTGTTGGCGGGCAATACCGGCGAGCTCCTGCTCATGATGTTGTGCGTGGTCATGGACTACCCAACACCGCTCCTACCGATTCACTTGCTTTGGATTAATCTCGTCACCGACGGCCTGCCCGC
>Ga0307505_10001908_pt1 | contig 15594 bp, 12 predicted proteins | sample 23_S_MG_FD_202183 | JGI IMG/M metagenome (GOLD analysis project Ga0307505, IMG submission 202183) | Soil microbial communities from Populus trichocarpa stands in riparian zone in the Pacific Northwest, United States - 23_S | ecosystem: Environmental > Terrestrial > Soil > Riparian zone > Trees...
AAGGCCGGCGACATCTCGCCGGCCTTGCGCAAGACCGGATCGAACAAGACGCAGATCACCTCCGCCGAGGCCACGCAGCCATCGCCGTCGAACACGCCCTGGCGGACGGAGAAGGAACTGCGGCCTGCGCGCGTGACGATTGATCCGATCGCGACTGACCCTGGATAGAACAGCTCCCTGTGGAAGTCGATCGCCAGATGCGCGACCGCAAGCGTCGCGCCGCCGAGTCGTGCGTGCACTTCGGATGCGAAAGCCTCCATGCGCGCGGACTCGAGCATCGAAGCGATCGCCGCGTTGTTGACGTGCTTGAACTGATCGGTATCGGCATTGCGAAGCTTTTCTTCGCACCAGAACCGGAACTCATAGCGCGCCGGAGGTTCGCGCCGCATGCCCTATTCCTTGGGAATCATGTGTTCGGTTGCCTCGTGCTCGATGCGCAGGTACAACTCGTCGGCCATCGGCTGGCGCATTTCCTCGATGATGTGGCCGACGAGGCCGACCGCGCGCGCCGCGACAGCGAGTCCGCGACACACTTGCCACGGAACGCCCATCTGCGAAGCGACCGCGCCCATCGCGCCCGTGACGTTGACTGGAAGGCTGCGCTTGGTCTGGCGTTCCGCTTCGGCGCCGATTTCGGTGATGAGCTCGGCGTAGGGGCCGTAGTAGCCGGTTTCGCGCGCGACCGCGAACAGGGCGCGTTCGCGCGGATCGATCGGCTTGTGAAAGGGGTGGCCGAGACCGGGGATGATGCGTTTCTGTGCTCGATATCGACTCACGATCTCGACGGCGACGGCCTTGAGATCGCCCGGTCGGGCGGGATCGGGCAGCGCTTCCTGCAGCATGCGCGCGGCGTCGTCGAGCGAACCGACGAACACCGAGCCGAGTCCGAGGAGGCCCGCGGCCACGGATGCCTGCACGGCTTCAGGCGCGCCGCAATAGGTCATGCGCGTGGCCAGCGACGAAGGCGTGATGCCGTGCTCGACGAGGATCACCATCATCGCGTTGTACATCCGCAGCTCGTTCGCATCTCGGGGCAGACGCGCGAACATCTGCAGGAACGCCATCTGTCCGAAATCGAGCTTGCCGACGATCTCGTCGCACAGATCGATGCCATGGATCACGACACGGGTCGGCGTTGCCCAGGCGATATCGGAACGTACTTGCCCTCGTTTCATCGATCCTCCTTCGTCAGCTGTTTCGCCATCTCGCGTAGTTCGCTCTTGACGATCTTTGTTCCGTTCGGTCCGTCGATGCGCGGATAGTCCTCGACGAATACCACGTGGCTTGGCACCTTGTAGTTCGCCATCTCGCTCTTGCACCAGCCGATCAGATCCGCTTTGGTCAATCCTGGATCCAGCGAGCGCACGAATGCCACCGCGATATCGCCGACTCCCGGGCGATGCACGCCGACCACCTGCGTGTCGCGCACCGCCTCGTGGCGCGACATCAGATGTTCGATCTCGGTCGGATCGACGAGATAGCCACGCAGGCGCAAGCCGTCCTTGAGCCGCGACAGATAGAAGAACCGATCACCGCGCGCGTACGCGAGATCGCCAGTGCGAAACCATCCGTCTTCGGTAAAGGCTTCGTCCGTCGCACGCGCGTCGTTCAGATAGGCGGACATCACGTTATAGCCGCGCATCTGCAGTTCGCCGCGCTGGCCGTCGCTCACCGGGCGTCCGTCGGCAGGATCGACGATGCGGAACCGGATCTCGCGCGACGTCGGCAGGCCGCCCGCCATCGATCTGAGTTCCGTCGGATCACTTGGAAGTTGTGTGGCAGCGACTGCAAAGCATTCGGAGGAGCCGTACAGGCCGACCAGAGGCAGGCCGAGACGCGACTGCGCGTGGTCGACGACCTCGATCGCGAGGCCAGCGAACTCGGCGAATCCGCCGCACCGCCAGGTTGACAGGCGGCAGTGCTCCATCTCCAGCACCGGCGCGAGCATGCCATCCGAGCCCAGGAAGTGCGTGACGCCATACTGGTCGATGCCCTGCGCGGCCGACTCGGCCTCGAAGACGCGCAGGAAGATCGAGTTCGCCGCAGCCGCGAGCGCACCGATGAACTGTACGAAGCCAAGCACGCCGTACAGCGGCAGACCGCACAGCATCACGTCGCCGGTGCTGATATGCAGCGCGCGCGCGACATTGCGCGCGTGGCGTGCGATGCTTTCCTGATCGTGTACTGCCAGCTTGGCCTGACCGGTCGTACCCGAGGTACTGAAAGTGCATAGCGGATCGCGCGGCCCACCGAGTGCGGGCGCCGAGGCGGGCGCCGCGTCGACCGGGTAGAACGCCGGTTCACATGAGGATTCGTAGACGCGCTCCAGATATGGCGCGTTACGCTGGATGGCGCGCGTCGGCGTGAGAAAGTCAAAGCCGAGGAAATCGGTCGCAACCACGATCCCCTTGGTGCGAGCGGTCGTGATCACGTGGCGCGCCTCCTGCTCGCGGTAGCGTGTGCTGATCGGCACGACCAGCACGCCCAGCTGCGCGGCCGCGAACAGGAACTGCAGCCAGCATCCGCCGTCGGGCATCCATAGCGCGAGCGCGTCGCCTCGCCGAAAGCCGTCCGCGTAGAGCATGGCTGCTGCGCGTCCGGAAGCAGCGCGCAGTTGGGCGCGCGTGGCGACGTGCTCACCGCAACGGAACGCGGGTAGATCGGGCTCGTGGGCCAGCAGCGCGTCGAACGACCATGCCGGATCGGTTGCCGGGCAGTCGGCGGTCACGCACGACGCTGATCGGGACTCATGACAGGGCATGGCGCGCGATCTGGATGCGCTGCATCTCGGACGTGCCTTCGCCGATCCGGAAAGCGCGTGCGTCGCGGTAGAAACGCTCGATCGGCAGTTCGCACATGTAGCCCATGCCCCCGAAGATCTGCAGTACCCGGTCAGTGACGCGGCAGGCCATCTCGCTTGCATAGAGCTTGGCGCGCGAAGCGGCGATGCGCGCGTCGGGATGTTCGTCGTGCACGCGCACGGCCGCGCACTCGATCAGGGCGCGCGCGGCTTCGATCTCGACGTCGTTGTCGGCGATCATGAATTGCAGCGCCTGATGTTCCGCAAGCGGCTTGCCGAACGCCTTGCGTTCGCGCGCGTACTCGCAGGCCATCTCCTGCGCCCGGCGCGACAGCCCCAACGATCGGCATGCAGAGAAGATGCGGTCCTGGTTGATGGACGCCATCATCGCCAGAAAGCCTGCGCCGGGCGCGCCGAGGACGTCGCGATCGGGCACGAAGCAGTTCTCCAGGGAAAAGCCGTTCAGGTGATAGCCGCGCCAGCCCATCTTCCTGTAGCGCGTCATGCCGACCAGCCCCGCGTTGTCGCGGCGGACCATGAAGGTCGTCAGGCGCGCCTTCAGCGTCGCCGCCGGGTCGCTCAAGGCCAGCACGATGATGTGGTGCGCGGTTTCGGCGTGGGAAATGAACTGCTTGCTGCCGTCGAGTCGCCAGCCGCCGTCGACGCGTGTGGCGCGCGTGCGGATCGAGGCGAGGTCGGAGCCGGCATCCGGCTCGGTCAAGGCGTAGGTGACGATCTCTTCACCGCTTAGCAGGGCCGGCAGCAGTCGCTCGCGCTGCTCCGCATTCATGTAGGCGAGCGACAGCGGCAGGTGGCCGATGACTTCGCTGAGCGGAACGGACGTGTAGGCCGCCTCCTCGATGATCGCGACCTTGGCGGCGGCACTCAGGCCCGGACCTCCCAGTGATTCGGGCAGATTGAAGCCATATAGGCCAAGCCGGTGCGCTTCGGCACGCAGGCTCGCCAGCAGGCCGGGATCGACGTCGTCGTTGGTCTCGATCGGCGCCTCGTGCGGCACCAGTTGCGAACGCACGAAGCGCCGTGCCGTCTGGCGGATCAGCTCGACCTCATCCATGCACGCCCGCCAACCGGGATGTTTCGCGACGCGATGGCGGGCTCATGGTTTTTGCCTCTTTTCGAAATCGATTTCGGACTTTAGACTTTCCAAACCCTCATCGTCAAGGAAGTACGAGTCGACGAATTTTGGAATCAGTATTGATACCTACCGAAAACGTTTTCGATCGCAATTCTCCTTTGAACTAGCGGGCCATCTGCCGTCATGAAACCTCCGATCACCTTGGCGGAACTCGCGCATCGTCTCGGGCTGTCGTCGAGCACCGTTTCAAAGGCGCTCAACGATCGGCCGGATATCAACGAACGGACGCGCCAGCGCGTGCTGGTCGCGGCCGAGCGTTTCAACTACCGGCCGAATCCGGCCGGGCAGCGGCTTCGGCGGCAGTCCTCTGACACGATCGGTTTCGTGCTTTCCGCGCCGCAGGCGCACTTCGCGCATCCGTTCTTCCTCGACATGCTGATGGGCATCAACGAGGAACTGGAAGGCACGCGCTTCCAGGTGATCATTTCTTCGGCGCGCTCGTTCGACCATGAAATGGCGTGTTTCGAGCGACTGGTGGAGCAGCATCGGGTCGACGGTCTGCTGTTCGGCCGCACGCGCCGGGACGACCCGCGTATCGCATATCTGCTCAAGCGGAAGATTCCGTTCGTCGCGTTCGGCAGGAGCGAGATCCGCGAGCCGTTCCCCTCGCTGGACATCGATCACAGCGTGGTCGGTCGCGACGGTTGCGCGCGTTTCGTCGCGCTCGGGCACCGCCGCATTGCCCTGCTGAACACGCCCGAGCACCTGATGTTCAGCCATCACCACCGTATCGGCTACGAAAGTGCGCTGCGCGCTGCCGGGATCGAGCCCAGCCCCGAGCTGTGCATCAGCAGCGAAATCACCGAGGAAGGCGGCGCCATGGCTGCGCATCGATTGCTCGATCTCGATGACCCGCCGAGCGCGATCGTGTGCGGCCACGACCTGATGGCGATGGGTGCGATGCGCGCGATCGCCGAGCGCGGATTCGAGCCTGGGCGCGACATAGGCGTGATCGGCGGCGACAACCATCCGTTCGGCTCCCTGATCAGTCCGGCGCTGACTACGTTCTCGGCCGAAACCTATGCAGCGGGCAAGCGCATGGTGCAGATGCTGATGGCGCGGTTCGGCGGTACCCCGGTCGCGGAACTGCAGGAGGTCTGGTTGCCCAAGATCATCCTGCGGTCGTCCGACGGACCGCGCCGTGTCGATCTTGTCGAGCGGCGGGGATCTGGCGTGCTGCGCAGGGCCGCAGCGGCGCCACCGTGATGCCGTCGCCGTAGCGCAAACCGATCAACGCGGGAGTGGAAGGACGTGATGGGCGAGTCCAGGGGGTTGGCAGGCCGGATGACATGGCGCGACAGCATTACGACCGTCCTGCTCGTCGTGCTGGCCGCCTTCATATGCCAGCAAGCGCGCTTGATCGAGATCGGCAGCTTGAACGATCCCGGCCCCGGCTTGTTTCCGTTCGGCGCAGGTATCGCGATCGCTGCCCTGTCCATCCTGCGGTGGATTCGCCCGTTCCTGGTCGCGGCGCCGGAGGCCGCGCCGCTCGCCGGGCAAGCCGAGAACCGTGTCGAGTCCTGGCGGCTCTGGGTCGTCGCAATGGCGCTGCTCGGTTACGTGCTGCTCACCAACTGGGCGGGTTTCGCTATCGCGACCTTTCTGTTTGCCATAGTGTTCCTGCGCGTCGCGGCGAATCTGAAGCCGTGGGCGCTCGTGGCTACCGCGTTCCTGGTCGCCGCCGGCAACCAGCTGCTGTTCGTCCGCTGGCTGGATGTCGGTCTGCCGAAGGGGGTCTTCTGGTGAGGATCCGCGTCATCTTCGGCTCATACGAAGGCGGCTATCCGCCCGATGCCATCGAGGCGCGAAAGCATTGTCTGCTGCGCTACGTCTCGCCCGGAGTGAAAGTGGATTTCTCGTTTCTCGACCAGAACGCCGGAACCGTCTATGCGCAGAGCATCGAGCCCGACAGCCACCGGAAGATTCAAGCAGCGTTCTTCCGCAAGGTGATCGAATCCGAACGCGATGGCTACGACGCGGTGACCCTGTACGGCACGCTCGATCCAGGGATCGAAGCTGCGAACAGGCTCGTGCGTATCCCAGTGGTGGGATGGGGTATCGCGACCTACCACGCGGCTGCATTGCTCGGCAGGAAGCTCGGCGTGATCGTCTACGAGGACTCCTATCTCGCACTCACGCGCCGGACCCTCAAGGAACTGCGCATGCAGCCGCTGGTCGCGAGCCTGCGTTCGGTCGGCATTCCGTTGTCGGAGATGCTCGATCGCCGGGTGGAACTCGGAGAACGTCTGATCGAAGTCGGACGCGACGCGGTCGCGCGTGGAGCCGAAGCGATCTATCCCCAGGGTGTTTCGATGATTCCGCTGCATTACGCGCCGGAAGAGATCGCGCGCGAAGTCGGCGTGCCGGTCATCAACGCCATGAAGATCGGCTTTCGGATGACCGAGATTCTCGCTGCACCGTAGTCACGCGCACTCAAAGGCCCGTTCACATCCCCTCCCACCCCTCTTCGAGGAGCAGCCCATGTTTCACTGTCTATTTCGAACGTCGTTGATCGCATCCGTCGCGTGGATCGCGCTGCAGCCGGGCCTGTCGCTCGCGCAGGACGCGAAGTTTCCCACCAAGTCCATCGAGGTCGTCGTGCCGTTCGCGCCCGGCGGCATCACCGATGTCGGCAGCCGCATCGTGAGCGAGTACTACTCGAAGGAACTGGGGGTGCCGCTCGTCATCCGCAACCAGCCCGGCGGTGGCGGACTGACGGGCTCGGCTGCGTACATGAATGCGACCCCGGACGGTTACACCATCCTGGCAGGTATCGCCGGCTCGATCGTCTCGAACGTACTGCTGTCGCGCAATCCTCCGTTCGATCCGCGCCGCGATCTCAGGCCGATCGGGTACATCGGTGATTCTCCCGTGGCCTTTCTCGTGCACAAGGACTCGCCGTACAAGACCTTCGAGGAACTGATCACGTATGCCAAGGCCAACCCCGGCAAGTTGCGGATCGGCGTCTCCAGCCTCGGGGGCGAGACGCACATCATGTACACGTCGATCCTGAAGGACACCAAGGCCGATCTGAGAATGATCCCGTATCCGGGAACCGGCCAGAGCGTCGCGGCCTTGCTGGGCCAGCACATCGACGGACTGACCTTGTCGCTGCCGGCATCGATGCCGTACGCGTCGTCGGGCGAGATGCGCGTACTGCTGCTGACGCGGCGCACGCCGATCTTCCCCGACGTGCCGGCCGGGGCCGACATAGGGCTGCCGAGCGTGTCGATCAATTTCTGGCTCGGATACCTCGCGCTGCCGAAGACGCCGCCCGCGGCGCTCGAGAAGCTCGAGGCGGCGCTGAAAAGGGCGGCGAGCGATCCGGAACTGTCGAAGAAGCTGGCGCAGGCCGGCTTCACGGTCGACTACCGCGATAGCGCGGGCTTCGCGAAGCTCATCGATAGCAACTGGACGATCCTGTCTCAGGTCATCAAGGAAACCGGCATGAAAACCGATTGATGGACATCGGCAGCCAGTTCCTGACGGGGCTTGCAGTCGCACTGCAAGCCGACAATCTGATGTACTGCGCGCTTGGCGTCATCGCGGGCACGCTGGTCGGCGTGCTGCCGGGAATCGGGCCGACCGCTGCCATCGGACTGCTGCTGCCGGCGACCTACCAGCTCAGTCCGACGTCGGCGATCATCATGCTGGCGGGCATCAGCTACGGCGCGATGTACGGCGGCTCGATCACGTCGATCCTGGTCAAGATTCCCGGCGAAGCGGCCTCCGTGATCACGTGCATGGACGGCTATCAAATGACGCGTAACGGCCGTGCCGGGCCTGCGCTCGGCATCGCCGCGTTCGGTTCGTTCATAGCCGGCACGATCGCCGTGCTTGGCGTGATGCTGCTCGCGCCGACGCTCGCCCGCGTAGCGCTCAAGTTCGGCGCGGCCGAGTACTTCTCGCTGATGCTGATGTCGCTGATGATCGTCACTTATCTCGTCAGGGGATCGATGATCAACGCGCTCATCATGGGCGCGCTCGGCTTGTTTCTGGGCAGCATCGGCATGGATCCGATCAACGGACGCGAGCGCTTCACGTACGGCTTCCTGCCGCTGTCCGACGGCATCGGCATCGTGCCGGTCGTGATCGGCCTGTTCGGCGTCGCCGAGGTGCTCGAGAACATCGGCACGCGCACCGATCTGCAGGTGTTCAAGGTCAAGGTGCGCGGTCTGCTGCCGAGCCGACGCGACTGGAAGGACTCCGCGTTCCCGATCGCGCGCGGCACGACACTCGGGTTCTTCGCGGGTATCTTCCCCGGCATCTCGCCGATGATCCCGACCTTTCTCAGCTACGCGATCGAGAAGCGCCTGTCCCGGCATCCGGAGAAGTTCGGCACCGGGGCGATCGAAGGCGTGGCCGCGCCCGAAGCCTGCAACAACGCGACGGCGACTTCGAACTTCATCCCCTTGCTGAGTCTGGGCATTCCATCCAACGCGTTCAACGCGGTATTGCTCGGTGCCTTGATGATCTACGGACTGCAGCCCGGTCCCGCATTGATCACGACGAATCCGGATTTCTTCTGGGGGGTGATCGCCAGCATGTACATCGGAAACGTGATGCTGCTGATCCTGAACGTGCCGTTGATCCCGATGTGGGTGTGGCTGCTGCGCATTCCGTATCACGTCCTTGCGATCCTGATTCTCGTGTTCTGCTTCGTCGGCGCGTACAGCGTCAGCAACAGCATCTACGACGTGGTCATCACTTTCGTGTTCGGCTTCGTGGGCATCGTTATCAAGCGGTTCGGCTTCGAATCGGCGCCGCTGATTCTCGCCTTCGTGCTCGCGCCGATGCTCGAGATCTCGTTTCGCCAGTCCATGCTGTTCTCGGACGGCAGCTTCTCGATCTTCGTCACGCAGCCGATCGCGTTGACCTTCATCGTGCTGTCGGTACTCGTGCTGATCGCGGGTCTCGTCAGACCCAAGCCGGTTTTTGTTCGGGAGAGCGGCAGTGAAGACTGACGCCTGGCCGCGCGGGCTGCCGAAGAAGCAGATCGGCGTGCTGTTCCCGGTCGACCTTGTAGACAGCACGCCTTACGAGTTCTATCGGATGGTGACGGAAGACGTCATGCTGCTCATGGCACCGCTCGGACTCAGGCAGTTCATGCGCGGGGATCTCGATCGGGCGCTCTCGCACGCAGCGCGGTTCACGGCGACGTTCAAGGCGCGCGGCGTCGATCTCATCCTGCAGGATGGCGTGCCCGTCGCGTTGCTGCTGGGGCCAGAGGAGCATCGGCGGCTGCTGGATGACATCGGTCGCCAGAGCGGAATTGCCACAACGTCGACCATCGACTGCGTCATCGCGGCGCTTGTTCACCTCGGCGTGCGCAGGCTCGCGGTCGTGAACAAGTGGAGTGCCGACATGAATCGCATGCTCGGGACGTTCTTCGCGCGGCAAAGCATCGAGATGGCCGCGCCACACTCGCAATCGATGTCGCCCGATGATTTTCTGAGGCTGACGAATGCGCAAGGCCTCGCCATTGCCGAAAGGCTGGCACGCGAAGCCTTACGCGCCCATGGGAGCGCAGAGGCGCTGTACATCGGCGGCGGCTCCTGGCTCACCGCACCGATCATCGAATCAATCGAGCGCGAAGCAGGCGTGCCCGTGGTCACGAATACCACGGCCATCGTGTGGCATTGCTGTCGGCTGATCGGCTGCGCGAGGCCGATCGCAGGCTACGGCCGTTTGCTGAATGAACCCGTCACCGCCGAGTGACGAGCGGATCAACGGTCCCAGGGCCGGGCGACCCTTGCGGGCCGTTCCCAAGTTGTGTGGTGGTGGAGGCGAGGGGAATCGAACCCCTGTCCGCGAATGATCCGGATCAAGTTCTACATGCGTAGCCGGTCTACTTGGATCTCACCGCGCGCTTAGCCGATCGGCAGGCCGACGCGCGGCCAGTCGCTGATTCTCGGCACCGGCGTCGCGACGCCGCCGGTGATCAGCCTCTGTGAATGTCGCTGCTGCTGCTTGCGCAGCCTAGCCCAGGGGCCAGCTAGTGCAGCGTCCCACCGGTATTAAGCGGCGAGAGCGAAACGCTCGTCGTTGGCGTTTGTAGTGTTCCAGATGGATTTACGAGGTGACTGGTCCTCGGCATGCCCTGTGATCCTTCACGACCCGCGTCGAAGCCAGGTCGCCCCCAGGGAGAAACATTGTATGCGCTAAATGGGTTCACTTCAGCGCGAAATCAACCCGGGTCCCGGCGTTCGGGCCGGCCTTCGCATCGCCGGCGCCTACCTTCGGCTCGACCAGGAACACGCGCTCGCGCGACACCTTGCCTTCCTCCTCGAGTCGGTCGCGAACCGCGGCTGCGCGCTGGTTGGCAAGCTCGCGCAGGTCGTCGGGCGTGATGGCCAGATGCGCGATGATCAGTTTTTCCATCTCCGGCGCCGGGATGCTCTTCGCGATGCCGATGAAGTTGCGCGGCTTGTCGGGGATCTTCTCCTCGTCGTAGACCGCGGCGAGCAGCGCGGGACGCTCTTCCGCGGCAATCGTGACTTTCGCCGGATCCAGCGATTCGCCGCCGCGCCGCACCGACTGCCGCACCTTCGCGGCGCGCAGCTTCGCATCGAGCTTGTCGCGCAGCACGCCGTCGCTGTCCACCGCGGGATCGGCGCGGCCGATGACGTCCAGCTTCAGCGCCGGCCGGTCGTTCAGCGCCTTGGACAGCGTGTCGATGCGCTTGGTCTGCTCGGCGCCCAGCGCGGCGCTGCCCGCCGCGAAGTCGATGTAGCCCAGTTCCTCGCCACCGCCGAAGGCCGCGGCCAGCAGCGAGAACGGCGCGGTCACGACCTTGGTCAGCAGATTGACGATGACCTGCACGATGAGACCGCCGATCGAGAACTTCGGATCGTCCAGCGAACCGCTGACCGGCAGGTTGATGTCGATCTCGCCGCGCGAGTTCTTCAGCAGCGACACCGCCAGCGTGACGGGCAGTTTGGTGGCCGTCGGACTGTCAACTCTGTCGCCCAAGGTCAGCTGGTCGATGTACACGTGGTTGTTGGCGGCGAGCTTGCGGTCCTCGATCTTGTATTTCACCTCCATCGTCAGCTTGCCCTTCAGGATCGGATAGCCGGCGTATTTCAGCGAATACGGCGTCAGCCGCGGCAGGTCGATGCCGCGCGTGCGGCCCTCGATGTCGAGGAACAGCACCGGCGCCAGCGGCTGCAACCGGCCGTTGATGTCGACCGGTGCATCGTCGTCGATCTTGCCGGCCAGCGTCAGCGTCGCCGGTTCGGTGCTGTCGGAGGCCAGCGTGGTGACGTTGCCACCCAGGTCGGTCATGTTCGCCGTGTAGTTCGGCTTGATGAAGTTGTCGCTGAAGTTCACGTTGCCGCGCACGAACTCGATGTGGCCGATGCGGATCAGCGGGCGCGCCTCTGCCGCTGTCGTGCCGCTGGCCGTCACCGCTTCGGCTGCGACCGGTGGCGGCTGCTGCGCCGCGGGCGGCGCAGGCGCCTTCTTCGGTTCTGCAGGCCCCGTCGTCGCCGGCGCCGCACTCAGATCCACCGCGGGTTCGCCGGGACGCCGCACCAGGTCGGCCAGATTCAGGCGTCCCTGCTCGGACACGATGACGCGCGCGTAGAAGTCCGACAGCGTGGCCTTCTCCACCGCGAACTGCGGCACGTCGCGACCAACCTGCACGTCGATGCCCGACAGATCCAGTACCTGCCACTTCAGCAGATCGTTCTCGCCGGCGGGGTCAAGCACGTGCAGGTTGCCGAGCCGCGCGGTGCCGCGATAGCCCATCTGCAGCGGCGCGTCGCCGGCCTGCGACGCGCGCAACTGTCCGCGCGCCGAGACTTCGGCCTGCGCCAGCAGTGCATTGAGCCGCTCGGCCATGTAGGGCCGCAGGATGGCGGCGTCCAGATTGGCGACGCCGATGCGCAGTGCCGCATCCAGCGGCTTCGGGCGTACGCCGCCCTGCACGGATAGCGATCCGCCGCGGCCCAGGCGTGCAGCGAGCGCGACTTCCGCGCGCTGGGAACCATCGGCGTGCAGGTTGCGCACAGTGCCATTGATGGCGCTGGCGCTGACCTTCACGGCAGGCTGCACGGCCTGGTCCTCGATCTGCACGGCGCCGCGCGCGATTGCGGCCTCCTTGACCAGCACGGTCCAGGGTTGTGCCTTCTGATCGTTGTCCGGTTCCGGTGCGGAGTTGCCGCGCGCAGGTGGTCGGAATGCCGCCGCCCAGTTGAGCTCGCCGTTCGGCAGGCGCCGCACCGTCGCGCTGGGTCCGTCGAGCCGGATGCTGGCGAACGTCGCCTGCCGTTGCAGCACATCGATGTCCACGTCGTCCGCATCGATGGCCGCCAGCTCCAGGTTCGCGCCGCTGCCCGCAGGCCCGCGCGCGGAGAGCTTCGTGCCGCGCCAGCGGATGTCCTGTAGCGCCAGCACCGGCTGCGGGGCGGTTTCGAACACGATGGTGGCGTCGGTGTCGCTGCTGCCGTCTATGGTCGCGTTGACCACGTTGGCCAGATAGCGCGCGACGCTGCGCAGTTGCACGGCGCGCGATGCCACCTGCAGGCGGCCGCCAACCGGCGCAAGGCCCACCTCGCCGTCCGCCGTCACCGAACCGCCGTTGTCGGCAATGTCGAGGGAGAGCTGCAGCTTGCCGCGCGCCGGCGACGTGTTGGTGACGGCGCTGGCCTGCGCGGCCAGGTTCACGAACCGGATGCGGAATTCGCCGGCGCTGTCGTCGGCAACATGCAGCGTGCCTCCAGTGATGCGCGCCTGCTGCAGCGTGAAGGCGAAGGGCTGACGGGCGGAGGCCGGCTGCGCCGTCGCCGGCGTTGCCGCGGCCGGCATCTGCAGCGGCTGCGCCCCGAAGCGCTGCCAGTTCAGCGAACCGCTCGCGTCGCGCACCGCATGCACGACCGGACCGTCCAGCGCCGCGTCGGCGACGGTCAGTCGGTTGTCGAAGGGCTGCAGCTCCTGCAGTGCGATGCGCAGCGACTTCCATTCCAGCAACGGCTGCGCGTTGACGGCCGGCGCTGCCAGCGCGAAATCGTCGACGCCCAGCGTTCCCGAGATCAGCGTCTGTGCCGGCTGGGCGGGCCGGTCGGCGCTGGCAGGTGCGGCGCGGCGGAACGCGATCTGCAGATCGGTATCCAGTTTGCCGCGCGGGATTGCGAAGTTCAGGCGCATCGGCACGTAGGCCAGATAGGTCGGTATGTCCAGCTCGTCCAGCTTCACATGGATCAGCGACTCCAGCGTGTCGGCGAACGGCCGCGTTTCACCTTCGACGTCGACCGGCGTGCCGTTGAGACGCAAGTGCAATGCCGGTTGCACCGTGATCTCGGCATGACTGGGCAGGCTCGACAGGAAGGGAATGCCCACGCGGATCTGATCGACCAGATGTTTGCGTGCGGTGGGCCGGTCGTCGAAATTGACCGTGCTGTCGCTGATCTCGATGTTGTTCAGCGCGAAGCGCGCCGGTTCCTGATCGGCCTCATCCGCGCGCGGCTTGGCGCGGATGCGCTCGACGATGTCGCTGAAGTTGAAGGTGTTGGCGTCCAGCCGCACGATACTGGCGACGACGCCGTCAATCTTCAGCGCATCCAGCACCGGCGCCAGGCGGAACAGCGAGGTGAGCGACGCGTTGGCGGTGATCTCGCGCGCGGTCAGCAGCGGGGCGGTTTCGCCTGCAGCGCCGGCCACAGCGAGTCCGCGCAGCGTCACGCGCAGCGTGTAGGGATTGGCGCGGACCTGCTCGACGGTGACCGCCCGGCCGAGCTCGCGCGTCGCCACCGTTTCCACGCCCCAGCGCACCGCCGCGGGGATTGCCAGCACGCCGACGATGCCGACAACGACCAGCGCGATGGCTGCGATCACCGCCGCCAGTCGCAAGCGGACAAGCCAAGGATTCATTCTCGAAACATCATGCTCGCCGGCTGCAAAACCGTCGATGACACCCACGCGGGAAGTCCGGGTACCGGCCGCAGCCGCGTCTTCAGCGGGCAGGAGTCACGCGATTCGCGTCCGCGTGCGGTGTACGGGCCGACCAGCGGTGGCGGGCAATTACCGCACCCACTGCAGCAGATCGCGCGGTTCGTCGATGATGGCGTCGGCGCCCCACGCGTGCGGCGGATCGCCTTCGCCCAGATAGCCGTACGCAGCGATCACCGCGCGCATGCCCGCGGCGCGGGCTGCCTGCACGTCACGCAGGTCATCGCCCACGTAGATCGCGTCGGCCGCGCTGCGCGCAGATGCCTGCAGCGCGTGCAGCAGTGGTGCCGGATGCGGTTTGGGGTGGGGCGTGGTGTCGCCGCTGACCACACAGGCGGCACGCTGAGCGAGGCCCAGCGCGTGGACCAGCGGATCGGTGAAGCGCGCGATCTTGTTGGTGACGATGCCCCAGCGCGTGCCGGCGGCCTCCAGCGTCTGCAGCACGGCGTTCATGCCGGGGAACAACGCGCTGCCCTCGCACAGCGCGGATTCGTACTCGGCGAAGAACTCCTGCCGCAGTTCCTCGAAGCCCTCGTCGCCCGGCGCCTTGCCGAAGCCGCGACCGATCATGCCGCGCGCGCCCTGCGATACCAGCGGCCGCAGCGAGGCCAGCGGCAGCGCCGTGCGGCCGCGCGCCACCAGCATGCGGTTGACGGCGGCAGCGAGGTCGGGCGCGGTGTCTGCCAGCGTGCCGTCGAGGTCGAACAGCACCAGACGGATGGGATGGGTCATCAGCCTAGCCTGCGCGGCGCAGCGCCATCAGGTAGTTGACGTCGGTATCGCGACCCAGCGACGCGGTGCGCGTCACCGGGTTGTAGGCCATGCCGATCAGCTCGTGCAGCGCCAGCCCGGCATCGCGCGCGCAGCGGCCGAGTTCGCTGGGCTTCAGGAACTTGCGGTATTCGTGCGTGCCGCGCGGCAGCAGGCCCAGCACGTACTCGGCGCCGACGATCGCCAGCAGGAACGCCTTGGTGTTGCGGTTGATGGTCGAGAAGAACACCCAGCCGCCGGGCTTTACCAGCGTCGCACAGGCGCGCACGGTGGATTCGGGCTCCGGCACGTGTTCGAGCATCTCCATGCAGGTGACGACGTCATAGGCGGCCGCATGGGTTGCGGCCCACGCTTCGGCCGTGCCTACCGCATAAGTGACCTTCGCGCCGGACTCCAGCGCGTGCAGCTGCGCGACCTGCAGTGCCTTGCCGGCCATGTCCAGGCCGGTCACGTCGGCGCCCTGCGCCGCCATTGCCTCCGACAGGATGCCGGCGCCGCAGCCAACGTCCAGCACCTTCTTGCCGGCCAGTCCCGCGAGCCCGTCGATCCACCGCAGCCGCGCTGGATTGATCTCGTGCAGCGGCCGCATCGGCCCGGCCGGATCCCACCACCGCGCCGCCATGTCGCTGAACTTGCGCAGCTCCGCGGGATCGGCGTTCGCAGTCACCACGATGTCGTTCAAGCAACCCTCGGCGAGGCAAGCGTCTCTTCAAGCCAATCGAATGCCGCAGTCCAGAACACGATGGGCGCCATGCCTTCACAGTGTCCCTCGGCTCCTTCGCTTTGCAGGAATCGACGGAAGGTCTTCTTGCAAGTGAGCGCATCGAAGAGCTGCTGACCCTGTCCGGTTGACACTACGTCAGTCTCATTGTCGGTGATCAGGCTCGGGCAGATGACTTGCGGTGCCTGTTCGATGCAG
>Ga0307505_10001909_pt1 | contig 15587 bp, 18 predicted proteins | sample 23_S_MG_FD_202183 | JGI IMG/M metagenome (GOLD analysis project Ga0307505, IMG submission 202183) | Soil microbial communities from Populus trichocarpa stands in riparian zone in the Pacific Northwest, United States - 23_S | ecosystem: Environmental > Terrestrial > Soil > Riparian zone > Trees...
GCCCCGAGCTCTGTCTGCGGGACATCGGGTTTATCGAAGGTGATCCGGCCCGTCTGCACGGATTTGGGCTGGTTGTGGGCCTCGATAGCACCGGGGATGGTTCCAAGCTCGACCACACCGACCGTACTCTGAAAGCCACACTCGGCCATTTGGGCATCGATGCAAGAGACGCCTCAATTGCCACCGGGAAAGTCGCTGCGGTCCTGGTGCAGGCGGAGTTGAATCCGGGTATGGAGATCGGCATGGCAACGTCAGTTCGAGTGACCGCGCTCAATGATGCAACCGACCTCTCCGGGGGGCGGCTCGTTCCTCTTACGCTCAGTTCGCGCGATGGCCGGTTTCGTGGCTATGCCTCCGGCGCGAATTCGATTGTGGGAATTGCCTCCAGCCATTTCGCTCCCGCATCCGGAGTCTCACACAATGCACTGATCTGTTCGACATCGGTGTTCATGACGGATGTTCCCGATTTGAACTTTGTGATCGAGCTGCGTGGGGTTAGCCCCGCACAGATTGCAAGTATTGCTGAACGCATCAACCGGTCATTTGGCCAGATTGCCTACGCCCACTCCGGTTGCGATATCGAGATCACACTTCCGGCGACCTACGACGACTACGCTGAGCGGGCCAGTTTGGTATTGCAGATTGCGGCTCTTCCTCTCGGTGATATCGTGCCGGACTTGCTTGTCGATCGCGACGAACTATCCCTGTCCTCGGAATAACCGCCGGGACATTGCACGCGGCTATTGGACAACTCCCACACTTCTGCACGTCCTGGATACGCCCCAGCTTTGATGCGGCGCATCCTCCTGTCCAAAATCCGCGCTCAAGACCGCTCACTCCCTGGTGTGTGATTCAGGTCTCCATCCTGCACGCCGATAGAATGAATGAGTAGTCATGCGTGATGGCGCGGATGCTGTCACATGAACACCAGGGAGGGTGAATGCTCATTCTCACGCGCAAGCAAGGTGAGAGCATCACCATTGGCGATGACATCAAGGTGACCGTGCTCGGCGTCTTCGGACGCCAAGTGCGTCTTGGCGTCGATGCTCCCATCAAAGTTGTGGTTCATCGCGAAGAGGTCTATCTGAAGATCAAAGAAGAGAACAAGAAGGCACGCTCGATAAAGACCGACCTCGCAGGTTTGGCCCGGATGATCAAAGACAAGGTCACAGGTGACGATCAATCACGCCAAGCCGGAAGCGGGATCGAGTTGCGCTCCACACACCGTCAAGCGAAGGGCGTGACCGGACCACGGCGTCACGGCGCACAGGGAGACTAAATCATGAGTTTGTTTGGCCGCAAGCCGCAAGCGACGCCGACCACGGGATCCGATCCCGCCAAAGGCCCTGTTGCACCAACCCGCACGAACCGTCAAACCAAATCGCCAATTTCACGCAGCCGTCAAAATGAGCACGCGACCGAAGCGCCGCGCGGCGTTGACTCCGACTTCTGTTACGGAGACGAGCAGGACTCGTAGTCCAGAAGGATTCATGTGACCTCAACACTGACCGACATCGCACCTGATATAGACGTTCGCACATCGTCGAAGCGGGACATTATCACCTTCCCGCGCGGCATTCTCGGCTTCGAGGATTGCCATGAGTTTCGCCTCGAATGCGACGCCACCTGGGAGCCATTCGCGAAGTTGCAATCGGTTCAGGATCCGCGGCTATCGTTTGTGGTCGCGCCGCCGAGGGTATTCGTACCGGATTTCAACGTGCGCATCGATCCTCTCGAGGTGTCGGAGCTGGATATTCAGGATGTCAAGGATACCGAATTGTGGACCATTGTGACAATCCCGGATGACCCGCGTCAGATGTCGGCGAACTTGCAGGGTCCCATTGTCATCAATCGCGCCAACGGCCTGGGTAAGCAAGTGGTGCTCACGCGCAGCCACTACTCAATCCACCATCCGATCTTTGAGAACATGCCAGCAGCGGTTTAGTCCGAACGTGCTCGATCCGGGACAGTTCCTTCAAAGAGTAACACAGGTTTCCGATGCACAAACCTAAAACACCGCGCCATTCACGGCTGATTCGCAAATGGGACGGTACACCCGTCGCAGAGTCGGACGCGGCGGTTGAGCGTCCCGCAACCGAGATTGCACCAGCCTCGCAATCCCCCGTTGATCAGACGCAAATGCAGCGGGAGTTGGTGTTCGACTTCGAGCGCGAGGACGAGCTTTCCGACACCCTTGATCGTTGAGGTAGAGACTGCCATGACAAACGTGACAACGACCATACGCGGCCCTGAGCAACTCGTGGAATTCTTGAACGGTGAGTTGGAGTTTTACCGTTCACTGTGCACGCTCATGCAGAAGCAGCGCGACCGTTTGGTACGCGGCGAAGAACGCGAGCTGCCGGCCGACCTCGAGGAGATTGGTTTTCTGCAGAAGCAGATCGAGTCCGGCGAAGCGTTGCTGCGTCGGGCGCGCGACGAAGGGGGAGATCACTTCTCCGAGTGGCTGACCCACGCCGAAGTCTCGGATGTTGTAAAGCGCATCGCCGCACTCGTTAGCCGTTGCCGCAATTTGACACGTGAATGTGAACGACTCTCGCAGGACCGTCTGGATTCTGAACCACTGCGTTCTGACCTGTTGTAGCATTGTCCAATTTTCAGACAAATCTCACCGATTGTTAATCGCAGGGGCGATGTGAAGGTTGCGCATTCGCACCTGTCGGCTGTTTCTTTGCACTGTGCCCGTGCTAATTGACTGTTTGTGGTCGATTGGGCCACGAACCAGGCACACGTCGATTGACTCCGTGCGCCCGTACGCCGATACTCTTATAGACAGGGCCACTACGGGGCTGTGAGCAATCGCACCGGAGGACATTGGTAATCATGGCTTCCAAACATACCGATCCTGATGGTGACGAAAGTACGGGTGACGGTCCGACGCCTCCACCCGAAGGCATTTATGACGACAACGCCCTACGAGCCGAGATTGATAGATTGATAGACAACGAATCCGATAATCGCCCTGCTAACGAAACCGAACGCAGCGCCCGTGTCGAAGCGCTGCGCGCGAAGATTCAGGGCGGCAGCTATATGTCCGAAGAGATGATCGGCGAAATCGTCGACAAACTCCTGCGCAAGTGGAAGCTCTAATCCCCCGCCATTTCTTTCATGTATAAACACTTGCGCCCATGCGTCTTGTCCGGTATTTTGGCACGATGAATAAGGGGCGATTAGCTCAGATGGTTAGAGTGCTTGCTTGACATGCAAGAGGTCACTGGTTCAATTCCAGTATCGCCCACCATGCAAATTATGCCTGTGTACCCATTGAATACCCTTCCGATGCTTGCGTCTCAGCGCACGACCGCCACAGTTACGACTGCAACGGCGGGTTGGTGGATCGTCGTATGACCACCACCCAATCCGCCAAAACCATCACGCTCACGCTTCCGGACGGTTCCAAGAGAGAATACCCCGCCGGAACGTCGGGACGTGATGTAGCCGCATCTATCGGCAAACGGCTTGCCGCCGACGCCTTGGCGATCAAAGTCAATGGTCAGGTGCGTGATCTGGCGCGTCCGATCGATGCGGATGCCGACATTCAGATCCTCACATGGGATTCTCCAGATGGCAAGCAGGTCTTCTGGCATTCGTCGGCGCACGTAATGGCGCAGGCGGTACAGGAGATATTGCCGGGCACGAAAGTCGCGATTGGTCCTCCGATCGAAGAGGGCTTCTACTACGACTTCGAGCCGCCGCGGCCATTTACTCCCGAAGATCTCGAGAAGTTCGAGCAGCGCATGGCGGAAATTGCCGCCGAAGATGCGCCGTTTGTTCGTCATGAGTGCTCGGCGGAAGAAGCGCGCGAGATGTTCGCCAAGATGGGCGAGCCCTATAAGCTCGAAATCTTGAAGAAGGTCGATGACGCCGGTGATCAGGTGAGCTACTACACGTCATCGCGTTTCCTCGATTTGTGCCGTGGGCCGCACATCCCGACCACCGGACGCATCAAGGCGCTCAAGCTGACCAATATCGCCGGAGCATACTGGCGCGACGCCGAAGGCAATCCGCAACTGCAGCGCATTTACGGCGTCACCTATCCCGACAAGAAAGCGCTCGACGAATACATCACGCGCAGGGAAGAGGCCGAGAAACGCGACCATCGCAAACTCGGCAAACAGCTCAAGCTGTTCTCGATTCAGGAAGATTCAGGCGCGGGGTTGGTGCTCTGGCATCCCAAGGGCGCGTTCATTCGACGCGTGATCGAGGAGTTCTGGTACCGTCGTCATCAGGAGTCGGGCTACGAGTTGGTTTATTCGCCACACATCGCGCGGCTCAAGTTGTGGGACACCTCGGGCCACACCGGTTTCTATTCGGACAACATGTTTCCGCCTTTTGATGTGGAGAACAACCCGCATCAACTGAAGCCGATGAACTGCCCGTTTCATATTCTGATCTACAAGTCCGATTTGCGCAGTTATCGCGATCTGCCGCTGCGTTGGGCCGAACTCGGTACTGTCTATCGTTTCGAGCGCGCTGGCGTGTTGCATGGGCTCTTGCGTGTGCGCGGTTTCACGCAGGATGACGCGCATCTCTTCGTGCGTCGCGATCAGGTCGAAGAGGAAATTGCGCGCACTGTAGATTTCTGCTTCTCGATCTATGCGGCATTCGGTTTCACCGATATCGATGTGTTTCTCGCGACCCGTCCGGCAAAATCGATCGGCGACGAGGCAGATTGGCTTATGGCGCAGGATGCCCTGAAACGCGCCTTGGAATCCCGCGGCCAGAAGTATCAGGTTGATGAAGGCGGCGGCGCCTTCTACGGCCCCAAGATCGATATGCATGTCCGCGATGCCATCGGGCGTCGTTGGCAATGCGGCACAATCCAGTTTGACTTCAATTTGCCCGAACGCTTCGATCTGAACTATATCGGCGCTGATGGCAAGCATCACCGTCCGGTGATGATCCACCGTGCGCTCATGGGCTCGCTCGAGCGATTCTTCGGAATCTTAATCGAGCACCACACCGGCAATTTCCCCGTGTGGCTGGCGCCCTATCAGGCGATCGTCCTGACTGTCAGTGAGAAGGTCGAAGAGTATGCCGGCAAGCTTGTTTCTGACCTACGATCGAAGGGTGTACGCGTCCACGCGGACCTGCGTCCCGAGAAGATCGGCATGAAGATTCGTGAAGCGGAAACGGACAAGATTCCGTACATGCTGGTAGTAGGCGAGAAGGAAGCGCTGTCGGGCCAAATCGCAGTACGCGGCCACGGCGGTGTTGACCTCGGAGTTCAGTCGATCGCGCAGTTTGTCGAATTGATCAAGAGTCAGGATAAGCCGGCCGACTATACCAGTCGCGTCGATTCATAAACCCGATGCCGGACCTCAAAGTCCGGGGAGGTACTGTTTATCGCAGCCCCACGCCCGCCGCAGACCCGCATTAACCGTCGCATCCGATTCCCGCAAGTGCGCGTGATCGGTCCCGACGGCGACCAGTTGGGCATCATGGTCACCAAGGATGCTCTCAAGTTGGCTGAAGACCAGGGACTGGATTTGGTCGAGATTTCGCCCGATGCCCGTCCTCCGGTTTGCCGCATTCTCGATTACGGCAAGTATCTCTACGATGAATCGAAGAATGCCAAAAAGGCCAAAAAGCGGCAGTCGAACACGCAATTGAAGGAGATGCGCTACCGTCCGAAGATCGACGAGCACGACATCAACTTCAAGACTGAGAAGCTGCGCGAGTTCTTAACCGATGGGCACAAAGTCCGCGCGTATGTCGAGTTCCGCGGACGCGAAATGACACATACCGAGTTCGGGTATCGCATTCTCGAACGCATCAAAGAAATGCTGGTCGATGTCGGTCAGCCGGAGCCCTCGGTGCGTATGGAAGGGCGACACATGTCGCTCATCATCAATCCGAAGAAGGGCGCAGCGGCCGCCAAGCCCAAGGCCGACGATCGCCCAGCTTCTGACAAGCCCGCCAAGCCCAAGCCAGAGGCCAAGGCGCAAGAGGCGGTGCCCAAGCCGGCACCGGTGGCTCCTGCCAGTCCGGCCCCAGTGGCCGCAGAAAAGCCGGCAAAGCCGTAGATTTGTCTGAGATTAGACGTTGACAGGCCCGAAGTGAGCTATTTTATTGTGCGTCTTGGCCTAAGAGCCAAAGAAGGATACGCAACATGCCAAAGATGAAAACCAACCGCGCGGCGGCCAAGAGATTCAAACGTACGGCCAGTGGTAAGTTTAAGCGTTCAAAGGCCTTCCGCGGTCACTTGTCGTCGTCGAAAGCGACTAAGCGTCAGCGCCAATTGCGCAAGACTGCCTATGTCGACAAGACCGACGAGGGACGCGTCAAGTGCATGATGCCGTACGATGTTTAGCTCACAATTGAATTAGGGAGAGTGTACTGTGTCACGCGCTACAAATAACGTCGCCGCCCACCGCCGTCGGAAGAAGTACCTCGACGAGGCCAAGGGCAATTTCGGCGGACGTCGCAAGCAGTACCGCACGGCCCGAATGACTGTCGAAAAGGGCTGGCAGTACCAATACCGCGATCGTCGCAATCTCAAGCGTTCGATGCGCAATCTCTGGATCATTCGCATTAATGCCGCCGCGCGTGCCTTGGGTATCCCCTACGGCCGTTTCATGGATGGGTTGAAGAAGGCAGGGATCGAGCTGGATCGTAAAGTTCTGGCCCATATGGCCGCAACCGATCCGGATGGATTTGCCGCTTTGGCGCGTACTGCGGGTGGCGGACACTAGAGCTTTGAAATTTCGCCTCCTCTAAGGGATGCGCCAACGAACCCGCCTCTGGCGGGTTTTTTGTTTCCCGAAGGTCCAAGTTTTTGTACGGTGGCTCGATCATGATGCCAAATTAGAGGACTGATCAGGGAGGGTGAGGCTACCGCCGAGCCCTTTGAGGCGCGCCGAAGGCGCGAAGACAACCGAATCCGAGCGTACTAAGCCAATGTCTATAGCCGACCAAATCCGCGACCTCGAAAAGACTGCGAAACAGGAGTGGGATTCTGCATCCGCCGCCGACCGCGCGCAGATGAAAGTCCGCTATCTCGGCAAGAAGAGCCCGCTGAATGAAATCCTGCGCGGACTGAAGGATCTCCCTGAAACGGAACGACGCGAAGTCGGCGCACTGGCCAATCAGGTACGCGATGCGTTGACCGTGCTTTTCGAGTCGCAGGACGGTTCCGGCGACGATGCTTTGTCCGCCAAGTTCGACTTCACGCTCCCCGGACGTCCCGCGCCACGCGGCGTGCGTCATCTCATCACACGCACGATGGAGGAAGTGGTCGAGATTTTCTATGGCATGGGATTCGAGGTCGCCGATGGGCCCGAGATCGAGTCTGACTACTACAACTTCGGTGCGCTCAATTTTCCGCCTGATCATCCGGCGCGCGACATGCAGGACACATTTTTCGTCTCCGACGAGTACCTCCTGCGCACGCATACTTCGCCGGTCCAGGTTCGGACATTCGAGAACCGCCGCCCACCGGTGCGCATTCTCGCGCCAGGGCGTGTGTATCGCAGCGAGGCGATTAATGCGCGCTCATACTGTGTCTTTCATCAGATCGAAGGGTTCTTTGTCGATACCGATGTTTCGTTCGCTGACTTGAAAGGTGTCTTGGCGGCATTCGCTCAGGAGTACTTCGGGCAGGATGTGAAGTTGCGGTTTCGTCCGAGCTACTTCCCGTTTACCGAGCCATCAACCGAAGTCGACATCTCCTGTTATCTCTGCAAGGGGAAGGGCTGCAACATCTGCAAGCATGAGGGGTGGCTGGAGATACTTGGCGCCGGGATGATTCATCCGAATGTCTTCGCCGCAGTCGACTACGACCCCAATACGTTTTCCGGTTACGCGTTCGGCATGGGTGTGGAGCGCATCACCATGCTCAAGCATGGCATCAATGACATCCGTTTGCTCTATGAGAATGACCTGAGGTTTCTGAAGCAGTTCTAACAGCATAGGACCTATAGGTCCAATTGGACCTATTCCCTTATGAAAATCGGCTACCGCTGGCTGCAAGACTACATCACGATCCCGTGGGAACCGGCCGAATTGGCCGAACGTCTCACGGGCATCGGCACTGCTGTTGACGGCATCTCGCCGGTATTCCAGAGATTCCACGGCGTCGTTGTCGCGCGCATTGTCGGCACCGATACAGTGCCCGGTGATCCGCATTTGCGCATCCTCACAATCGAAGATGGCATTTCCAAGAAGACGGTCGTCTCGGGTGCGCCCAATGTCCAGAATGGTCTGCTTGTTCCTTATGCACGTGTTGGCGCCAAGCTGCCTGGCGCGGCCGAGCCAGTCGGCACACGTAAATTCGGCAATGTTGAGTCCGAGGGAGTCTGCTGTTCCGAGAAGGAACTCGGCCTTACCGATGATCACGAAGGGCTGATGGCGCTCGATCCCGAAGTTCACGCTGTCGGCACCGACTTGTGGCAAGTACTTGAACTCGAAGACACGACGCTTTCATTCGAACTGACTCCCAATCGCGGCGACTGTCTCTCCGTGATGGGTATCGCCCGCGAAGTTGGCGCGTTGGTGGGCAGCAAAGTACGACGCCCCGATGTCCATTTGGCCGAGGTCGGAGAGTCGGTCGACAAGTTGGTACGCGTGACGATTGCCGATCCCGATGGCTGCTGGCGGTATGCCGGACGAATCGTTCTTGGCGGACGTGTACGTCAGTCGCCCTGGTGGCTTAAGCATCGTCTGCGGAGCGCGGGTTTGCGTCCGATCAACAACGCTGTCGACGTCACAAACTTTGTCCTGATGGAAACCGGTCAACCGCTGCATGCGTTCGACTGGAGCAAGTTCAAGACCGGTGAAGTGCTGGTGAATGCATCGAACGGGGGAGAGGAGTTCATCACCCTCGACGATAAACCACGCAAACTCCCCGAGAAAACCGTGATGATCACCGATGGCGGCAATCCGTTGGCCATTGGCGGCATCATGGGTGGCCAGAACTCGGAAGTGGCACCGTTGACAGCCGACTTTTTGATCGAATCGGCCTGCTTCAATCCGACGCGCATTCGCCGTTCGCGCAAAAAGCTCGATTTGAACACGGATGCCTCGCAACGCTTCGAACGCGGTGTCGATCCCAACGGTGCGATTTTTGCCTTGGATCGTGCGGCCGATTTGCTGTCGAAGTTGACCGGGGGACGGTTGCTGACAGGGGTTGTCGATAGCTATCCCAATCCCGTGGCTCCGTTGAAACTCGAACTCGATTCTGAGTGGGTGAATCGGACTCTGGGAACTACCATGGCCACACCCAAGATGATCGATGTGCTGGCGTCACTCGACTTCGGTGTTGTGACTGGCAAGAATGCCTTCGTCACCATCCCGACATTCCGTCCCGATGTGACCAAGCCGATTGATCTTGTCGAAGAGATCGCACGGGTCTACGGCTACGAGAAAATCCCGATCAACAAGCGCGCCGGGGGCATGCAGCCGACACACCGCAATCCACGAGTGAAATGGGAGTCGCGTATTCGCAATCTGGTCGAGGGGCTCGGTTACTCGCAGATTGTCTGCAATTCGTTGGTCGATCCCAAGCATGTCCTGATCGACGGGAAAAAGCCGGTCGCGCTTCTCAATCCGCTTTCGTCCGACTTAGCGGTGATGCGCGCGGACATGTATGGTTCGCTGCTCACGGTCGTCGCGCACAATCTCAACCGACGTGTCGACTCGGTCGCCATTTATGAACTGGGATACACCTACGCTAAAGGCAATGGCGAACATCCCTACACCGAATCGCTCAATCTGTCACTAACCCTCTCTGGCGATGCGCCGGCATCGGGCTGGGACGGCAAACCGCGTCCGTATGACTTCTTCGATCTGAAGGGCGACCTGCAATCATTGCTCGGCAATGCGCATGTCGAATGGACACTCAAGCCAATCACTCATCGTCCTCTCGCCGCAGGTGAAGCATTCGCGATTATGGCGGGGGAGAAGCGAGTTGGCGAAATCGGCCGGGTCGATTCCAAGGTCAGCGCCAACTTTGATATCAAGAATCCGGTCTGGGTGGCGGTTCTCGTAGTCGATACGCTCATCGAATGTGCCTCAGGGAATGTCCCGCAGTACTCAGAGCTTCCACGTTTCCCGGCGGCCTACCGTGATCTGGCTGTGATTGTGGATTCCGCAACTCCGGTCGGTGCTTTGCTCCATGCGATACGCGTTGCAGGCGGCGAGATTGTCGAAACCGTCAAGCTGTTCGACATCTACTCCGGCAAGCCAATCCCGGAAGGGAAGAAGAACGTCGCGTTCGCATTGGTCTACCGACGCGTCGAACGCACCCTCACCGACGATGAAGCTGACAACGCACACGGTGCAATAGTTTCGGCACTCGAGCGTGACTTTGGCGCTAAGTTACGCGAGTAATCAGATACCGAACTTCCCCTTGCGCGTTGCAAAGATTCGCAGTATTAATTGCATTCGGATGCAATGGTACGCCTTCGGGCCGGAGGTGGATCTGTGAGCCTGTTACGAAGAACTCACTCCGAAGCACGCCGGAATTGGAAGTTGATTGCTGCACTTGTCCTCATCCCGCAAGTTCTCTATATCCCCGTACTGCTCATCACAAGAGGCGAGAGGTTAGATGGACCGCAATGGTTAGGATGGCTCGGCTTAGGGATAGGGCTGGTGACGCTGGTTGTCTACGCAGTAATCATTGTTAAGAAGGCGTTTGTTGGTACAATTCTCTCGACCGCATTCGCCGTCGGTGCCTTCACGTCACTTTTGGGCCAAGTGGAAAAGTCTTTGCAGAAAATCGTGGCGGGTCATTACTACAACATTGGAATCATCGCTCTCCCGATAGAGCTGTTCATGTTTTGTCTCTTTGCGACCACCTCCGGGTTGATCATGATGGGCGTGACCGGGATAGTGGCAAGGTTTGTAGAATCACGAGCGCACGACGAATCTCAGACTGAGAGCCAACTCTCAGAAGGCTGATCTTCGTTTCGGCGATGAATCGACGTTGCCCCCTTCAACCTTTCCTTCAAACCGCTTGACTCGGTTAAAGTATCAGATTAACCTCCGGTCGTATTCCTGATTTACGCCTGCCAACGGGGCCGTTTGCGGGCGATCCACCTTCGACAAACAGAGAAGACTTCTGGGTATGGAACATTCCGAGTTTGATCTATTAGAGAAATCTGTCGAGAAGGCGCTGGAACGCATCAGCACCCTGGAAACCGAAAACGAGCGGCTCAAGGCCGACCGTGGCACCCTCTCCGACCAGCTAAAATCCGAGAAACACCGGGTCGCTTCCATTAGCAACCGCATAGTTCAGACCGCCTCGCCCTCCCCGGATCGGGTGGCCGAGCTGAAGGCGCGTCTCCAAAAGCTCATCGAAACGATCCGCGATTACGAAAAATCCATGTAGGGTGTCAAAATTGAGACTTGACAACTGCTCTCCGGCGGGAATCTTTGGACGTGGAAGAGCAGTACTTTAACATAAATCGCGGTACGGGAATAAGATGGGACTCACCAGTCAGGGTTAAAATAGCCGGTGGATACGCCTTCCAAAACAATCCGTGTGACCATTTTCGGCGACGAGTATCCTCTTCGCGCCGAGGGGGAAGCGGATACTGAGTATATGACTCGTGTGGCTGAACATGTTGACCGGGCGATGCGCAAAATCGCCGACCGGTCGCCATCCATGCCCGCGGCCAAAGTCGCGATACTGGCGGCGTTGAATATCACAGATGAGATGATGGCATCTCAACGTGATACCGATCGCAAGAATGTGAGCTTGGAGACTCGTGCCCAAATGTTGCGCGAAAAGCTCGAAGCCCGTCTTGCCAAGACCGGGAAACACCCGGCCTCCCCTGACTCCGGTCCATCCCGTTTGACCCTTACCGCCAACTGACAACGGCCCAGTGAGCTGACATTCGGCGGTCTCCGTGATCGCCACAGTCACCACAGGGTATTTGGGAGGGCGTTATGCCAAACATCCAGATTTGGGTTCTGGCATTGATCGTGGCCGGAGTGGCCGTGATTTCCGCCTGGCTCGGCTGGTTCATCTCCCGGCGTCTCGGACAGTCCAAACTGTCCCGCGCCGATGAGGTGTCCAAGCAGATTATTCGCGATGCCGAGAAGGAAGCGGAAATCAAGAAGAAGGAAGCCATCCTTGAAGCCAAGGATGACCTGTACAAGCAAAAGGTCGAAGTCGAGCGCGAGATGCAAGTCAAGCGCACCGAACTCTCGAAGATCGAAAAGAAGCTTCAGGAAAAGGACGATGACATCAACCGCAAGGTCGATGTCCTGCAAACCAAAGACCGCGACGTTCAAAACCGCGAAAAAGCCCTCGTCACTAAAGAGCGTGCCCTACGTACCCGCGAAGAGCAGCTCGATGCCCTCATCGCCGACCAGAACAAACAACTCGAACGCATCGCCGGGATGACCACTGAGGAAGCCAAGCAGCTCCTCATGGACAACCTCGAACAGGCCGTGCGTCGCGAGGCCGCGAACCGTGCCAAGACGATTATCGAAGAGGCCGAACACAACGCTGACAAAGAGGCACGCGAGATCATCACCCGCGCCATCTACCGTTGCGCCGGTGAACACACAGTCGAGACCACAGTCTCAGTCGTTACGCTTCCCTCAGATGAGATGAAGGGACGCATCATCGGGCGTGAAGGCCGCAACATCCGTTCATTCGAAACTGCAACCGGTGTCGATGTCATTGTCGACGATACACCGGAAGCGGTCATTCTCTCGTCCTTTGATCCGGTACGCAGGGAAGTAGCGCGTTTGTCGCTCGAGAAGTTGATCGGCGATGGACGTATCCATCCGGCTCGTATCGAAGAAGTTGTCGAGAAGACACAGAAAGAAATTGAAGTCAAGATTCGCGAAGCCGGCGAACAGGCCTGCTTCGATGTCGGCATCCACGACCTGCACCGTGACGTTGTCTGGCTTCTCGGCAAACTGCACTACCGTACATCGTACGGCCAGAATGTCCTCGCGCATATCATCGAAGTCTCGATGCTTTGCGGACTGATCGCTGCCGAGCTTGGACTCGATCCGATGCTGGCGAAGCGTTGCGGTCTCCTGCACGATATCGGTAAGGCCATTGACCGTGAGACTGAAGGCACGCACGTTGAGATCGGCGTGGCATTCCTCAAGCGTTACAATGAGAATCCGATTGTCCTTAATGCCGTTGAAGCGCATCACGGTGATGTCCCGCCCGAGTCGCCGTATCCGATTATCGTCATGTCGGCTGACGCTGTTTCCGGCGCACGTCCCGGAGCGCGTCGTGAGCCGCTCGAAGGGTATATCAAGCGTCTTGAGAAGTTGGAAGAGTTGGCTGATGGATTCGCTGGTGTTGCCAAGTCGTATGCGATTCAGGCCGGACGCGAAGTGCGCGTGATCGTCGAGAACGACAATGTCGATGATGCCGGCTCGCATCTCTTGGCTAATGACATAGCCAAGAAGATCCAGGCCGAGATGCAGTACCCCGGCCAGATCAAAGTGACAGTAATTCGCGAGACACGGGCGGTAGATTACGCGAAATAGGTGAGTCCCCTCACCCGTCCCCGCAAAGAGCGCGGGGCCGACCTCTCCCTAAGGGAGAGGTGAACAGACATGTTGGTGGCTATTGTGTTCTTGATAGGATCGACCCCGATTGTTTCTGCACGGCATAGCAGAGCTCGTTCGCCTCTCCCTCAGGGAGAGGCCCCGGCCTTGGCCGGGGGTGAGGGGGCTCTTTGCGCCTGATGTTCATCGCCGATATCACCGGACGTCCCGGACGTTGGGTTGTGTCTCAGCTTCTCTGGGGATTCAAACGGAAGCACGAGATCGACTTTGTCATCGCCAATGTCGAGAACGCTGCTGGCGGCTATGGCATCACGCGTGAGATGTCGCAGAAACTTTTCGCATACGGTGTCGATGTCCAATCATCGGGCAATCATATCTTCGACCGTCCTGATGCCAAGGACATGCTGAACGATGAGCCGTATGTCCTTCGCCCAGCGAACTACCCGCCTTTGGCGGCAGGGAAAGGCAGTGTCTGGAAAGATTCGGCCTCGGGTGTGACTGTCGGTGTGCTGAATGTGCAGGGACGTGTCTTCATGAAAGAAATCGATTGTCCGTTTCGTACTGCTGATAGGGAAGTCGAACGTCTGCGTGAAAAGACTCCGATCATCTTTGTCGACTTTCACGCGGAAGCGACATCTGAGAAACAAGCTCTGGCGTATTATCTCGATGGACGCGTGTCGGCGGTAGTCGGGACGCACACGCATGTGCAGACTGCCGATGAGAAGATTCTCGCGGGTGGAACCGCGTATCTGACTGATGCCGGTATGACGGGCCCGCATGATGCGGTTCTGTGGACCAAGCCGGAGATCGCGATCGCGCGTTTCCTGACTGGTATGCCCCACAAATTTGAAATGGCCGAAGGTGACATCAAGATGTGCGGATGCGTGGTCGAAGTCGATGACCGTTCCGGACGCGCACTCTCGATCGAGCGCTACCAATGCACCTACGACGGTGTCCAGCCGGTGCGCGTGTACTTTGACCTGCCTGAACGGCAGGTCGGCGAGGTTGAGCCACGGTCAGTATCACCGAATGATGTTTGAGGAAAAGATGACTGCACGCATAATCGACGGCAAATCCATCGCGGCGCAAATACGCGCCGATCTCATCCCACGCGTCGCGGCATTGAAGGCGCGCGGAGTGACACCATCACTCGCAGCGGTTTTGGTCGGCGATGATCCGGCCTCGGCTGTCTATGTCGGCGCGAAGAAGAAAGCCGCCGATGAGCTTGGAATGGGGTCCGAGATCATCCGACGCCCCGCGACCACAACCCAAGCCGAACTGTCCGCACTCGTGAAAGAGCTGAACAGCCGCAAAGAACTGCACGGCTACATCATCCAATCGCCGTTGCCGCGTGGCCTCGAAGAGTCGTCGCTGGTTGATCTGATCGATCCCGCGAAAGACATCGACGGGTTCCAGCCGTACAACTTTGGCACAATGACATTGGGCGGCGGCACACTACTCCCGTGCACTCCCGCAGGAATTCTCGAATTGCTCGTGCGCTCCAACATCACTACGGCTGGAGCCGAAGTAGTGGTCTTGGGACGCGGTAATATTGTCGGGCGTCCGATGTCGATTTTACTGTCACGTAAAGGCAAAGGCGGCGACGCGACGGTCACGCTTTGTCACAGCCGCACCAAAGAGCTGTACAAGCACACGCGTCGCGCTGATATCCTGATCCTTGCCATGGGTCAGCCCGAGATGGTGAAGGGTGATATGGTGAAAGAGGGCGCGACAATCATCGACGTTGGCATCAATCGTGTCGATGCGCCCGAAACACCCAAGGGATACCGTTTGGTGGGCGATGCGCATTTCGCGACTGTTTCCGAAGTTGCAGGCGCGATCACGCCCGTTCCCGGCGGGGTCGGCCCGATGACAGTCGCAATGTTGATGCAGAACACAGTGCTGGCGGCCGAATTGAAGTTGAAGTGACGCTCTTGTGGAGGGCGAGGCTCCTGCCGAGCCTGCTCTTGGCTCGCGGTTCACAGAGCAGGCTCGGCAGGAGCCTCGCCCTCCACAAAAGACCGTTAATAAACATTGTTGCATCATGCCCAAATCCGATAACAGCGGCTTCCTCCCCGTAGTCACTC
>Ga0307505_10001910_pt1 | contig 15583 bp, 12 predicted proteins | sample 23_S_MG_FD_202183 | JGI IMG/M metagenome (GOLD analysis project Ga0307505, IMG submission 202183) | Soil microbial communities from Populus trichocarpa stands in riparian zone in the Pacific Northwest, United States - 23_S | ecosystem: Environmental > Terrestrial > Soil > Riparian zone > Trees...
CGGCGGTCGAGCTTGTGCTTGACCGAACTGCGCTTCGACATCGCGGATCCTCGTTTCGAGTTGGATCGCGCCCTCCTCTGCCGGATCGCTCCGGCCGACAGGCGGCAGGCTGAGCTAGCCGTCGCCACGGGTGCGGGGAAAACCAAACGGGCCCGAAGGCCCGCCTGACGGGCATGCAGATACCCCCTGGGTACCCTTAAGTCAAACCGCGAGCGGAACCGGCTCGCCGCTCACGATCTCCACGCCGAAACCCGCCAACGACTTCACAAGCGCTTCCGAACCCATTGAGCCGCTTGTGAAATAGGCCTTCGCCTTGCCGGCTCTGACGTCCCGAGCGGGACCCAGCAACTGCGCCGCCCTCCGGGCGATCGCGGGCGCGGGGTCGAGCCAATCGACACGCCATGGCGAAAGGCGCTCCAACGGGTCGAGGATCAACGGAAAATGCGTGCAGGCCAGCACCACGGTGTCGGTGCGCGCGCCGTCATCCACGAAGCAAGGCGCGATCTCGCGGCGGATTTCTTCTTCGTCGACGGCGACACCGCGCAGGAGAGCCTCGGCAAAACTCGCAAGCATTTCGCCGCCTACGAGCGTCACCTTGCAGCCATGAGCGAACTCATCGACGAGCTGGTGCGTGTAGTCGCGCCGCACCGTCGCGGGAGTCGCCAATACGCTGACACGCTTGGTCTTGGACTGCGCACAGGCCGGCTTGATCGCCGGCACCGTGCCGACAAACGGAATTTTGAAGCGTGAACGGACGACGGGCAGCGCGAGCGTCGACGCCGTATTGCATGCGATCACGACGAGCGACGGATTAAGCGACGCAATATAGCGATCAAGCACCGCTACAACGCGATCGACCAGCGCCTTTTCGGCCAGCTTCCCGTAAGGAAAGCCCGCATCGTCCGCGACCAGCGACAATTCGGCGTCGGACCGCGCCTTCGCGACCTCGCGCAGCACCGTAAGCGCGCCCAAGCCGGAGTCGAAGATCAGGACTCGGCCTGCTGCCTGAGACGTCGAATCGCGCATCGCTTGCCCTCGCCGCGCTCCCTAAGTGGCTGCCTGGCCGCTGACAAGCGCGGCGTCAATCCGGTCGAGCGCACCCGGTACATCCGCTTCAACCTCCGCCGTCTTCAACTCGATCACGCGGTAGTCACGGCCTTGGAGCCACTCGCGCTTGTCCGCGCGGACGCGCGCCGCTTCTTCCGACTCCTGTGGCGGCACCAGATCGAGCACCGTCTTGAGCGGAAACGACACAAAGTCGGTGATGTATTGCCCGACCGGCACCTGACGCTTGAAGCCGCGCCCGGCAAAGCGGCGGTCGTTGACCATCGCCTTCCACAGCATCCGCTCCGCGTCGGTCGCGTTCCGGCGGAGCAACCGTGCGAGCCCACGCACGGGCGCGCGCTCGCGCGGGACGCGCCCCGCGTTGTGCTCCGCAATCAACTCACGCAGCGTCTCCGCGCCCTCACCATCCAAGAGTCCGCCGCGCGCGGGGCCTTTGCGACCCTCCGAGATCGCGCGCACGATCCCTTGCAGTGTCTGCACGTCCTGCAAGGTCGGCGTCATACGGTGAAAGAGGTTGCGCAGGTTCGTCGTCATGGTCGCGCGCTTCTCGGGCGGGCGGAAGAATTCGGCACGATCGAGTTCCCGCTCCAGGCTGTCGAAGAAGGCAAGCAGGTGCTCTTTCGCCGCCGGTCCTGCCTTGTGCTGCGTCTCGAACGGTAGCACCCCGCCGCTCGCAAGCTTGAACCACTCGTAGCCGAGGATCAGCACCGCCTGCGCGAGATTGAGCGACGAGAAGGCCGGGTTCACCGGCAGCGTGACCACAACATCGGCCAGCGAAATTTCGAAATTCTCAAGCCCCGTGCGCTCGCGCCCGAACAGGATGCCGGTCGTCTCGCCCGCGACAATGCGCGGCTGAAGCCTTCGCGCCGCCTCCGCCGCGTCGATGATCGTCTTCTGCTGGCCATGCTCGCGCGCGGTGGTGGCAAGGAGCAGCGTGCAATCGGCGATCGCGTCTTCGGTCTTGTCAAAAACCCGCGCCGCTTCGATCACGCGATCGGCGCCAGACGCTGAGCGCACGGCCTGCAAGTTCGGCCAACCGTCGCGCGGGCGCACTAGCCGAAGGTCCGTGAGGCCGAAATTCCCCATGGCGCGCGCCGCCGCGCCGATGTTCTCGCCCATCTGCGGCTCGACCAGAATAATGGCCGGGCCTCCGAAGGCGGGCCATTCTCTCGTATTGTCGGTGCCGGCGCCGGCCATGCGTTGCTCCTCGGCTGCGGCCTGTGCCGCACCGGCCGGGTCGCGTCAAGTTGGGCAAAGCGCCCACCGCAGCCTTTCTCATTGGGGGTCTGTTTGCTATAGGCCTTGCCGTCGCCGCCCGGCGGCCCACTCCACCAATCCGAAAGAACCGCACGATGGCGAAGATCAAGGTCGCGAACCCGGTCGTCGAAATGGACGGCGATGAGATGACCCGCATCATCTGGCAGCTCATCAAGGACAAGCTGATCCATCCCCATCTCGACGTCGAGTTGCTGTACTACGACCTCGGCATCGAGAAGCGCGACGAGACCGACGACCAGATCACCATCGATGCAGCGGAAATGACCAAGAAGGTCGGCGTCGCGGTGAAATGCGCGACCATCACGCCGGACGAAGCACGCGTGAAGGAATTCAACCTCAAGAAGATGTGGCGTTCGCCGAACGGAACGATCCGCAACATCCTCGGCGGCGTCATCTTCCGCGAACCGATCATCTGCAAGAATGTGCCGCGCCTCGTGCCGGGATGGACCAAGCCGATCATCATCGGTCGTCACGCCTTCGGCGACCAGTATCGCGCCACCGATTTCAGGTTCCCAGGCAAGGGCAAGCTCAGCATCAAGTTCGTCGGCGACGACGGCCAGACGATCGAGCACGAGGTGTTCCAGGCGCCCGGCTCGGGCGTGACGATGGCGATGTATAACCTCGACGAGTCGATCGTCGACTTCGCGCGCGCCTCGATGAACTACGCGCTGAATCGCGGTTATCCACTCTATCTCTCGACCAAGAATACGATTCTCAAGGCCTATGACGGCCGCTTCAAGGATATTTTCCAGGACATCTACGAGCGCGAATTCAAGGCGGAATACGAGAAGAAGAAGCTCACCTACGAGCACCGACTGATCGACGACATGGTGGCGGCTTCGCTCAAGTGGTCCGGCGGCTATGTCTGGGCGTGCAAGAACTACGACGGCGACGTGCAGTCCGACACGGTCGCGCAGGGCTTCGGCTCGCTTGGCCTGATGACCTCGGTGTTGATGACGCCCGACGGCAAGATCGTCGAGGCGGAAGCCGCGCACGGGACCGTCACGCGCCACTACCGTGAGCACCAGAAGGGCAAGGAGACTTCGACGAACTCCATCGCATCGATTTTCGCCTGGACACGCGGTCTCGCCCACCGCGCCAAGCTCGACAACAACACACAGCTCGCAAGCTTCGCAGGGACTCTCGAACGCGTCTGCGTCCAGACTGTCGAAGCCGGCCACATGACGAAGGATCTCGCGCTCCTTGTCGGCGCCGATCAACCGTGGCTATCGACCAAGGGTTTTCTCGACAAGGTCGACGAGAACCTGAAGAAGGCGATGGCGTAAAATTCCGCTCTCATTCTTCGAGACGCGCGCTTTCGCGTGCTCCTCGGGATGAGAGCTGAAATCTCCTCAGGCCCTCTTCACAAGCTTCCTGATCGCGGCGATAGCGGCGTCGGCTTTCGAGGCATCGGGGCCGCCGCCCTGCGCCATGTCGGGCCGGCCGCCGCCGCGCTTGCCGCCGAGCTCGGCAACGCCCGCGTTCACCAGATCGACGGCATTGTTCGCGCTCGTGAGATCGTCGGTCACGCCGACGACGAGGCTTGCCTTGCCGTCTTCGCCGGTCGCAAGGAGCACGACGACACCGGACCCAAGCTTCTTCTTGCCTTCGTCGGCCAGACTCTTGAGCTCCTTTACGTCGATGCCGCTGAGCGATTTCGCCATCAGCTTGACGCCGTTGACGTCCTCGAACTCGGCCGCGCCGCTCGACGCGCCACCGCCCATGGCGAGTTTTTTCTTCGCGTCGGCAAGCTCGCGCTCAAGCTTCTTGCGTTCATCGATTAGCGCCGCGAGCCGGGCCGGCGTTTCCGCGATCGAAGATTTCAACAGAGCCGTGACTTCGTCGAGCACACGGCTTTCTTCGCGCAGCAAACGCCGCGCACCCTCACCCGTCGCAGCCTCGATCCGGCGCACACCGCCGGCGACACCACTTTCGCTGGTCAGCGCGACAAGGCCAATATCGCCGGTGCGACCGACATGCGTGCCGCCGCACAATTCGACCGACCAGCCAAGACTATTGCCCCCGCTTTCGCCCATCGCGACAACGCGGACTTCGTCGCTGTATTTCTCACCGAACAGCGCGCGCGCACCCGCCGCCCGCGCCTCATCGAGTGCCATGACGCGGGTCGTGACGGGCGAATTCTGCAACACGTAGTCATTCGCCATTGCCTCGATTTTCGCAATCTCTTCCTGCGTGATCGGCTTCGGATGCGAGAAATCGAAACGCAACCGGTCGGGCGCGACGAGCGAGCCCTTCTGCGCGACGTGATCGCCGAGAACCTGGCGCAGCGCCTCGTGCAGCAAATGCGTCGCGGAATGGTTGCGGCGGATGCGCGAACGCCGGTCGTGATCGACTTTCAGCGCGAGGGCGAGGCCAGGCGTGAGCTTCCCCGACTCGACCTTGCCGAAATGAACGAACAGATCGCCCGCCTTCTTTTGCGTGTCGGTCACGCGGAAGCGAACGCCGTCGGCTTCAAGCACGCCGGTATCGCCGACCTGCCCGCCAGACTCGGCGTAAAATGGCGTCTGGTTGAGGATGACGGCGCCCTCCTGCTCCTGCTCAAGCGCAGGCACATCCGCGCCTTCGCGCACCAGCGCGCGCACAACCCCTTCGGCATCTTCGGTTTCGTAGCCGAGAAATTCACTCGCCCCGGCTTTGTCCTTCAGGCCGAACCACACGGTCTCGGTCGCAGCTTCGCCCGAACCGGCCCAGGCCGCGCGCGCTTTCTCGCGTTGCTGTTGCATCGAACGCTGGAAGGCGTCCGTGTCAACCGAAATGCCGCGCGGCCTGAGCGCATCCTGCGTAAGGTCGAGCGGAAAGCCATAGGTGTCGTAGAGCGTGAATGCCGTCTCGCCCTTCAGCTTGTCGCCTGTCTTCAGGCTGCGGCTTTCATCGTCGAGGATCGCGAGACCGCGCACGAGCGTCGTACGGAAGCGCGTCTCTTCCAGCTTGAGCGTCTCGGTAATAAGCGACTCCGCGCGCACGAGCTCGGGATAGGCCTGTCCCATCTCGCGCAAAAGCACCGGCACGAGCCGGTGCATGAGCGGGTCCTTGGCGCCGAGCAACTGCGCATGGCGCATGGCTCGGCGCATGATCCGCCGCAGCACGTAGCCGCGGCCTTCATTCGACGGCAGCACGCCGTCGGCAACGAGGAACGAAGAAGCGCGCAGGTGATCCGCGATCACGCGATGGCTGGCCTTGTTCTCGCCCTCGGCCGCAACGCCCGTCGCGTCCACGCTCGCGCGGATCAGCGCGCGGAAAAGGTCGATCTCATAGTTGTCGTGCGTTCCCTGCAAAACCGCAGCGATACGCTCGAGCCCCATGCCGGTGTCGATCGAAGGCTTCGGTAGATCAACGCGCGTTCCGCCCGGCAACTGCTCATATTGCATGAACACCAGATTCCAGATCTCGATGAAGCGATCGAGATCGGCGCCCTCGGAGCCCGGAGGACCGCCGGGGATATGATCGCCGTGATCGTAGAAAATTTCGGAGCACGGGCCGCACGGACCGGTGTCGCCCATCGCCCAGAAATTGTCGGACCCCGCAATGCGGATGATGCGGCTCTCGGGCAGTCCCGCAATCTTCTTCCAGAGATTGAAAGCCTCGTCGTCGTCGATATAGACGGTCGCGAGCAGACGATCCTTCGGGAGTTCGAACTCCTCGGTCACGAGCTTCCAGCAGTGCTCGATGGCAACGTCCTTGAAATAATCGCCAAACGAAAAGTTGCCGAGCATCTCGAAGAAAGTGTGATGCCGCGCGGTGTAGCCGACATTGTCGAGGTCGTTGTGCTTGCCGCCCGCGCGCACGCATTTCTGCGAGCTCACCGCGCGATTGTAGGGCCGCTTCTCGACGCCAGTGAAGACGTTTTTGAACTGCACCATGCCCGCGTTCGTGAACATGAGCGTGGGGTCGTTGCGCGGGACAAGCGGCGACGACGGCACAATCTCGTGCCGGTGCTTCGCGAAATAGCCGAGAAAGGCCGACCGTATTTCGTTGACGCCGCTCATGACACTCTGGACCGCTCGCAACCGCCGCGCGCCGCGGGGCATCAGGTCAGTTCGCCGTTCGGGATCGTCAAGGCCGCGGCGAATTCACAAGCCAGGACGGGGATGTCTAGCGGCCACCCGCCCCCCTGTCGAGGGACGCAACCGGCGCTGGCACAGCGACCGGACCGGCGGCGAAACGGCCACGCGAACGCAGCCGTCTCAATCAATGCAGCACGGCCCGCCGCGGCAGGGCGCCGGCGGCAGGCCGTGTATGGCCGAGACGATCGGACGAGCGCGAGGCGAAGCACGCCCGGCCGAAAGAGCGGCACGCAGCGGAGCGGGTCGGGGCCGGCTCCGGGCGCGCGAACCGCTCAGGCCTCGGCGGCATCCTCGTCGTTATCGGAGTCGTCCTCGGGCTCGATCGGGCCGAGAATCTTCTCGGCGATCAGTCCGGCGTTCCCCCGGATCGCGGCTTCGATCTTGGCCGCCATTTCCGGATTCTGCTTGAGGAACGTTTTGGCGTTCTCGCGCCCCTGCCCGATCCGCTGGCTGTCATAGGAGAACCAGGAGCCAGACTTCTCGACCACATTGGCCTTGACGCCGAGGTCGATGAGTTCGCCCATCTTGGAGACGCCCTCGCCGTACATGATGTCGAATTCGACCTGCTTGAACGGCGGCGCGAGCTTGTTCTTGACCACCTTCACGCGCGTCTGGTTGCCGATCACCTCGTCGCGCTCCTTGATCGCACCGATACGGCGGATGTCGAGGCGGACGGAGGCGTAAAATTTCAACGCATTGCCGCCGGACGTGGTCTCCGGCGATCCGTACATGACGCCGATCTTCATACGAATCTGGTTGATGAAGATGACCATCGTGTTGGACCGCGAGATCGAGGACGTGAGCTTGCGCAGCGCCTGGCTCATCAGGCGCGCCTGACTGCCCGGCTGCACGTCGCCCATTTCACCGTCGAGCTCGGCGCGCGGGACGAGTGCCGCGACCGAGTCGATCACGAGGATGTCGACCGCGCCTGAGCGCACGAGCGTATCGGCGATCTCGAGCGCCTGCTCTCCCGCGTCCGGCTGGGAAATCAGAAGGTCGTCGATATTGACCCCAAGCTTGCGCGCATAGATCGGGTCAAGCGCGTGCTCGGCATCGACGAAGGCGCAGGTGCCGCCGCGCTTCTGCGCTTCGGCGATGGCGTGCAGCGCCAGCGTCGTCTTGCCCGAGGATTCCGGCCCGTAGATTTCGACCACACGCCCGCGCGGCAAGCCGCCGATGCCGAGCGCGATATCGAGGCCGAGCGAGCCCGAGGGGATGGTGTCGATCTCGACCCGCTCCCGCTTGCCGAGCCGCATGATCGAGCCCTTGCCGAAGTGGCGCTCGATCTGGGAGAGCGCCGCATCCAGCGCCTTGGACTTGTCCATTGAGTTACTGCCTTCGACGACTCGCAACGCGGGTTGAGACGACATAGCCGGGCTCCCGATCTCATGCATAGGTGAAACAGAACGGGACCAATGTACATGATTTGTTCTTAATGACAAGTTACTTGATAAGGCATTCACAGATTTAGCTTTTTCGCCGTCCCTTCCCGATTTGTTCACGGTACCGGAGAACGTTGAAAGACCCTCTCCCGCTTGGCTGCCGGCCGAGTCGGCCGCAACGTCCTCTCAGCCGACTTTGGAACCCCAAACCCCGGCGCCACGTTGCCAAAGCCCGCCCGCCTGTGTCTCAGAAATCAGCCCGATGACCTTTGCCCAGGCGTCAGCATTCCTCCTCGTTGGTGCGATGATGGCGATGTTCGTCTGGGGCAAGCTTCGCTACGACCTCGTCGCCATGCTCGCGCTGCTCGCGGGCGTCCTGCTCGGCATCGTCCCTTACGATAAAGCATTCTCCGGCTTCTCCGACGACATCATCGTCATCATTGCGTCGGCGCTTCTTGTCAGCGCGGCGGTCGCGCGCTCCGGCATCATCGAGCGCGTGCTGCGTCCGATCGGTCCTTATCTGACGTCAACGACCGCGCAGGTCTTCGTGCTGGTGACCGCCGTCACCGCCCTCTCGGGCTTCGTGAAAAATATCGGCGCGTTAGCCATGCTGATGCCGGTCGCCTTCCAGCTCGCGCGCCGATCGGAGACTTCGCCTTCGTCTCTTCTTATGCCGATGGCCTTCGGCTCACTCCTCGGCGGCATCGTTACGCTCATCGGCACGTCGCCGAACATCATCGTCTCGCGCGTGCGCGAGGAGATCGTCGGCGAGCCGTTTCGCATGTTCGACTTCGCTCCGGTCGGCGCCTGCCTCGCCGTCGCGGGCGTCGTGTTCCTCACGTTGGGCTGGCGGCTTCTGCCCAAGCACCGTAAGGGCGCGTCGAGCATCGAGGCCGCTTTTAATCTGGAGGGCTATACGACCGAAGCGCATGTCGCCGAGGACACTCCGATCGTCGGCAAGACCGTGAGAGACCTCGAGAAGCTTGGCCACGATGAAGTGGAAGTGATTCTGATCGTTCGCGATTTCGGTGAGCGCAAAGCCGTTTCCGGCAACACATTGATCCGCGCCCACGACGTGCTGCTTTTGAAGGGCGAGCCGTCGGCGCTTGAACAGATTGTCGCCGAGGCAAAACTCAAGCTCGTCACCAACAAGGACGACAAGCCGAAGGATACGCCGACCGACGATATCGGGGTCATGGAAGCGGTCGTCACAGAGGACTCCTGGCTTCGCGACCGCACCCCCGGCGAAATCCGCTTGTACGACCGCTACGGAGTCAACGTGCTGGCGGTGAGTCGAAGCGGAACCCGCATCTCTGACCCCATGCGCTCGCTCCGGCTTCGCACCGGCGACGTCATCGTCTTGCAGGGCGACATGAAAGCAATGCCCGACGTCCTGGGCGAGCTTCGCCTGCTCCCGCTCGCTGAACGCGGCCTCGCCCTCGGCAGCAGCCGCCGCAGCCTGCTTCCGATCCTTGTGCTTGCGACGGCAATGTTGTTGCTCGTTTTCGACGTGCTGCCGGTCGCCATCGCGTTCTTCGCTGCGGCCGTGACGATTATGCTCCTTCGCTCGATCAGCCTGAAAGAAGCATACGAAACCGTTGAATGGCCGATCCTGATCCTGATCGGTTGCCTCATCCCGGTCTCGGACGCGCTGCGCACGACCGGCGGCACCGAGCTGATCGCCGGGCTTCTTTCCGCCGCCGCCGACCAGTTGCCGCCGCTTGGCGCGCTCGCGCTCATTATGATCGCGGCGATGGCCTTCACGCCGTTCCTCAACAATGCCGCAACGGTGCTCGTCATGGGACCGATCGCGGCAAGCTTCGCGACCAATCTCGGCTTCCGTCCCGACCCGTTCCTGATGGCCGTTGCGATCGGCGCGGCCTGCGATTTCCTCACGCCCATCGGCCATCAGAGCAATACGCTCGTCATGGGTCCGGGCGGATACCGCTTCGCCGACTATTGGCGGCTCGGGTTGCCGCTGTCCGTCCTCGTCGTGGTCGCGGGCGTGCCGCTGATCATGCTGTTCTGGCCGTTCACGCGGTAACGCCTCTTAACGGCCCGGTGACGGATCGCCTTCCAGAATCGCGCCGACTGATTCGGAGCGCGCCATGACTCGACCCTTCGTCACACTGTCCGCCGCCGCCGCGTTGAGTATTTCAGCGATTGCCACGCCTTCTCCCGCTCACGCGATCGACCCGTGGACCTTTGCGGCGGGTGCGGTCTTCGGCGCGATTGTCGGCCCGGCCTACGGTTTTCCGTTCGGCTATCGCAGCGGCTACGCGCCCGTTCCGCCGATGGCACCCTGGGCCGAAGCGCAACCCGATTGCCACTGGGCGAAGGTTCAGCAAAACGGCGCGTGGCGTCATGCGCGCGTCTGCTACGAGCCCGTGATTGTCGCAGGCGACATCCGCCAGGGTCCCCCGATTATCAGCAAGTAAGTCCGCCGCCTCCGGAAAAACACCGAGAAAATCGGAAGATTGCGCCTTAAAAGGACGCGATCAATTTAAGCGCGCGGTCAGACCGGGCTGACACGATTTGCATCTTGCTTCAGCAAATCGGAGGCAGTCATGAAGAAGCCCATCACCGCCCTAGTCGCTGCCGGCGCGCTCGGTCTTGCGATGGTTTCAACCACCCAGCCCGCTCGCGCGATGGATCCGTGGACAGCCGCAGCCTGGTTCGTCGGCGGGATGTTCACAGCCGCTATTCTCGCGCCCGCATTCCGTCCGGCTTATGCTTACGCGGGCGGCCCCGCCTATGCCTACGCCGGCACGGGCTATGGCTTTGGCCCGACCTACGCGTCCTGGGGTGCTTCGCCGCAGTGCTACATGACGCGTGTCCGTCAGGGCGGCGTGTGGCGCAACGCGCGCGTTTGCCTCCAGTAGGTCGAAGCAACGGAGCGAGACCCTGTCGCTGCCGGACGTCGGCAGTCGGCGGCGCGCGCTTCAGGTCTGAATCGTTTCCTTCACTGCCGCAACCAATTGCTTGAGCGTGAAGGGTTTCGGCAGGAAGGCGAATTGCTCGCCGGCCGGCAGGTTCTTGCGGAACGCTTCTTCCGCATAGCCCGAGACGAAGATGACCGAGAGGTCCGCGTGCTGCTTCCGCAGCTCGCGCAAAAGAGTCGGCCCGTCCATCTCCGGCATCACGACGTCGGAGACGACGAGGTCGACCTTGCCGGCATGTTCTTTCATCAGTTCCAGCGCTTCGACGCCGCTGCCTGCTTGCAGCACGGTGAAGCCGCGTGAGGTGAGCGCACGCGAAGCAAACGCGCGAACCGCCTCTTCGTCCTCGACCAGCAGGACCGTCCCGTGGCCGGTGAGATCGGTTGCCTGCGCTTCCGGGTCTGCCGGGCGCGCGGGTTTCTCGTCCGGGGCTGCGATGTGGCGCGGCAGGAAAATCCGGAACGTCGTGCCGGCGCCGGGCTTGCTGTCGGCATACACAAAGCCGTTGCTCTGCTTGACGATGCCGTAAACCGTTGAGAGCCCGAGGCCCGTGCCCTTTCCCAGCTCTTTTGTCGTGAAGAAGGGCTCGAAGATCTTGTTGCGGACGTCCTCGCTCATGCCGACGCCTGTGTCGGCAACTTCGATCAGCACATAGTCCGCGGGCTCGAAGCCGACATGCGTGTAGGCGTTCGCCTGATCCTTCGATATGTTGCTCGTGCGGATCGAGAGCTTGCCGCCGTCGGGCATGGCGTCCCGCGAATTGACCGCAAGATTGACGATCACCTGCTCGAACTGGTTGAGGTCGGCCTTCACCGGCCACAGGTCGCGGCCGTGCTTGAGGTCGAGTTCGACCGTCTCGCCGATGATGCGCTTGAGCAGCCCGATCGAGAGGTCGGAGAGAACATCGCCCAGCGCCAGCACCTGCGGCCGCAATGTCTGCTGGCGCGAGAACGCGAGCAGTTGCCGCACCATCGCCGCTGCCCGGTTGGCATTCTGCTTGATCTGCATCAGGTCCTGGAAGGACGGATCGGTCGGCCGATGATTGGCGAGCAGCAAATCCGAATAACCGATGATCGCCGTCAGCACATTATTGAAGTCGTGCGCCACACCGCCTGCGAGTTGGCCGACGGCCTGCATTTTCTGCGCTTGCGAGAATTGCAGCTCTAGCGCGCGCTGGTCGGTGGTTTCGATCGCGTGGATAATCGCGGCTTCACCGTCCACTTCACCTTCCACCGGCGTCACATAGAAGCGGGCGAAACGTCCCGGCGCTCCCGAGAGCGCCACCTCCACCGACCCGTTCGGCGCGCGGCCTTCCATGGCTTCGCGCAGGAAACTGTCGAGCTTGCTGCGGTCGGCGTCGGCGACGACGGAAACGATTGCACGCGTCTCACCGCTTTCGCCCGCCGCTGCCGGACCAAACAGCCGCGCGAAGCTCGGGTTGGACTGACCGATCCTCCACTTGCGGTCGATCATCACAATCGCGACCGGCGTGTGATTGAAGAAACGGGAGAAGCGCACTTCGGCGGCGCGCAGCGCATCCGGCACGTCGCCGCGCGCGCGGTTCAACACGAGCGTGCGAGACGCACCCGCCGTCCCATCGGCGGCGAACGCAACGCGATGATAGAGCCGCACTGGCAGGCTCTGGTTGTTCCGGCGCTTGAGGTCGATGTCGAAGATTTCAGTTTTCACCTCGCCCGGAGCCGGGGAGATGTGGCGCAGCAATTCGGCGCCGGAGCCCTGCACGAGTTCGGCAAACGCAAGCCGCTGCGGCACGAACTCGGCGAGGTCGTAGCCAAGCCAGCCCGCCAGTGTCGCGTTGAGATAAAGGACGCGCCCTTGCGGATCGACGGAGACGAAGCCCGCCGGTGCATGGTCGAGAAAATCGATCGCGTGCTGCAATTCGAGAAACGTATTCTCCTGCCGCTCGCGCTCGCGCGTGATGTCAGCGACGTTCCACGCGGCGATCTTCGCCTGCCGTCCATGTTTCCCGAGTGGCCGTACCCTGAGCCGAAGCCAGCGGGATGGCGCTCCGCCCGTTCCCGCTATGCGGATTTCCTCTGACAGCGAGTTGCCTTCACGCGCCGCCTGCGAAAGCCGGTAGATCGCGTCGGCAACACCGGGATCGTGTGTAAAAAGCCGCTCGACCGGACGCACATCGTCCGCGCCTTCGGCGTCGGTGAGTACGAGATAGGCGCGGTTCGCGTAGAGCACGCGCCCCGACCAGTCGACCATCGCAACGCCCTCGCCCGCGCCGTCGGCGAGCGCCTGCGTCAGATCGTTCTTGCCGCGCAGCCCCGCGAACTCGATCACACCGGCCGCCTGCGCGAACAGCGCGAATACGCCGACGACCGCGAGCAGCGACAGCACCGAAAGGATGTAAGGCTCCGCCCAGTCACGCCCGATGAACAGCAGCAGGATCGCGATTGCGACGAGTGTGACCGCGACCAGCAGCACGAGCCCGACGCTGCCCGTGGCCGCCGTGCGGTCGACCGGCGCTCGCTCCTCGACTGGCGTCATGCTCAGGACCTCACCCGCGCCGGCAAGTCCGATTCCGGCGCCGAATCCGGTGTGCCCGAGAATACCCTCTCCCGGCAAGGCTCGCTTGATCTGACCGCCGTCCATCGACTCTTTCCCTTAGTGCCGTACGCCCTTTTGCAGCCGCATGACGTAGCCGATGACTTCCGCAACGGCCTTGTAGTGTTCCGGCGGCACGTCCTCGTCGACCTCCACGCTCTTGTGGAGGGCGCGGGCGAGCGGCGCGTTCTCGACCACTGGCACGCGATGCTCCTCGGCGAGGTCGCGGATGCGAAGTGCGAGCGCATCAACGCCCTTGGCGACGCATTTCGGCGCCGGCATGCCCGCTTCGTATTTCAGCGCGACGGCGTAGTGCGTCGGGTTCATGACGACGACGGTGGCTTTCGGTACCTCGCTCATCATGCGCTTGCGCATGCGCGCCTGGCGAATCTGGCGCAGCTTCGCCTTGATCGTCGGATCGCCTTCCTGCTCCTTATATTCGTCGCGGATGTCGCGCACCGTCATGCGCTGACGTTCGTACCAGGTGTGCTGCGTCCACAGCCAATCGAGTCCTGCGACGACGGCCGTCACAGCCGTTACCGCCATCAGCAGCTTCAGCGACAGCATGTTCGCCACAGGCAGGATCTGCGTGTGTTCGGCAACGATCAACTGCGAGATGAATTCCATCTGCGGCCAGATCACGGCGACGATCACCGCCGACACGAGCCCGATCTTCACGAGTCCTTTGGCGAACTGCACGAGTGCGTGCTTTGAGAACAGCCGCTTCGCGCCCTGGCTCAACGAGATGCGCGAGACCTTTGGCTTCATGGATTCCGACGTCCAGACAAAGCGGTGCTGAACCATGTTGCCGGCAAGTGCGGCGATCACCGCCACGAAAATAACCGGCCCGACCGCAATCAGTGTCTCAAGCATCAGATAACCGATCAGCCGGATGATCGCGCGCCCATCCACGCCGAATGCATGGGCGTGCGAGAAGATGTGCGAGAAGGCCCGCGCCAGCCTGTCGGCCGTGAAGCCGCCAAATGAATAGAGCGCGAAAGTGCCGCCCGCGAGCAGAAACCAGGTGTTGACCTCCTGGCTCTTCGCGACGTCGCCTTTCTTGACCGCGTCGTCGAGACGTTTCTGTGTTGGGTCTTCTGATCGTTCCTGGTCGTCTCCGCCCTCAGCCACGGTTCAAATCCTTACCGGCCGGGAGCGATCTGGCTGAGAACCTCGCCGAGATAGCCGAGGAACGTCGCCATGAGGACGCCGACGATCGCGAGCAGGATCGCGAAACCGATCATGATCGAGGCCGGCAGACCGAGAAAAAACACCTGCAACTGCGGCATCAGGCGCGCGAGCACACCGAGGCCGACATTGAACAGGATACCGAAAACGAGAAACGGCGCCGCGAGCTGAATGCCGATGCGAAATGCACCCGAAACCGCATTGATCATCAGTTCCGCCACGTCGCCCGAAGGCAACATCGTGCCCGGCTTGAAGAGCTGATAACTCTCGTCGAGCGCGCCGATCGCAAGATGATGCATGTCGGTGGCAAAGATCAGCGCGACGCCGAGGATCGTAAGAAAATTCGACAGCAGCACGCTTTGCTGCTCCTGCGTCGGATCGACCGCCGTGCTGAAGCCGAGACCCAACTGGAACGCGATCGTCGTGCCGGCGACGATGAGCGCGGACAGCGCGATTCGCGCCATGAGCCCGAGCACCGCGCCGACCAGAATTTCCTGGATGAGCAGAGTCAGGATCGGCGCGAAGCCCTGATCGAGCGTCACCGTGTAGCTGTCGCGGTAGAGCGGCAGCAGTGTGAGCGTCAGCACAATCGCGATCACAAGCCGTGTCCGCACCGGCACGCCGCGCTCGCCGAGACCCGGCATCAGCATCGCCATGGTCCCGAGCCGCGCGAACATCAGGAGAAAGATGGCGGCGAGCGATGGAAGAAATGAAATATTGACGGTCATTGCCGTCCACGCTCACCCCGAGACAATGCGTTCAGCAATCCGCGTCATGTAGCCCGCGAGCGCGTCGCCCATGAACGGCAGCGCCACGAGAAAGGCGAGAAAGACCGCGAGGATTTTCGGCACGAAGGCCAGCGTCATTTCCTGAATCTGTGTCAGCGCCTGCAGGAGCGAGATCACGACGCCCACGACAAGCGCCACGATCAGCAGCGGACTCGAAACCAGCAGCAGCGTGAAGATGCCGTCGCGGGCGACATCCATGACTTCGGCGCCGGACATTGCTTTTTCTTCTTTCTCCCTCTCCCCGCTTGCGGGGAGAGGGTCGGGGTGAGGGGCAATTTACAACT
>Ga0307505_10001911_pt1 | contig 15583 bp, 18 predicted proteins | sample 23_S_MG_FD_202183 | JGI IMG/M metagenome (GOLD analysis project Ga0307505, IMG submission 202183) | Soil microbial communities from Populus trichocarpa stands in riparian zone in the Pacific Northwest, United States - 23_S | ecosystem: Environmental > Terrestrial > Soil > Riparian zone > Trees...
ATTTTTCTGCCTCGTCGAGACGCGCCTCAAGATCGCGGGAAACAACAATGTTGGTCCGCCCCGGCAGCGGCTTCCTGCCGATGGAGTCGAAGGTGCGGCGGCCCATGATAACGGGTTTGCCAAGCGTCGTGCGCTTGAAGTGCTTGAGGTCGCCCGGCAGATGCCACGGCATGCCGCCGTCGAGGCCAATCACGCCGTTTTCAGCAACGGCGGCGACGAGAACGAGACGCGGCTTCTTCACTTCTTGCGGAATTTATCGAGGCGAACGACTTGCGCGCCGCCCTTGTCGTCGGATGGCGGCAGTGGCCCATCGATCACCGGCAGGCCGCTCTTGCGTGTCGAGGGCACCGACGTGGTGCCGGGGCGGGTTTCCTCGGGTTCGGACGCCGCGCCACGCGGCACCGCACGGGGCGCGAACCGCGTGTCCGGTACGGCCGCGGCGGAGGTGTCCTGCGCTTCGTCTTTCGCGAGCGACTTTGCCTCGGTCGCCAGCTCGAACTGAAGGCCGAACTGCACGGACGGGTCAAAGAAGCCCTTGATCGCGGCGAAGGGGACGGTGAGGCGCTCGGGAATGCCGTTGAACGATACGCCGACGTCGAAGCTTTCTTCGCCGACCGTCAGGTCCCAGAACTGGTGCTGGAGTACGATCGTGAGTTCTTCGGGATACTTCGCGCGCAGGCGGTCCGACATCTTCGCGCCCTCGGCGCGGGTGTCGAATGAGATGAAGAAGTGATGATCGCCGGGCAGGCCGCGCGCTGCCACATCGGTCAGCACCTTGCGAAGTACGCCGCGCAGCGCATCCTGCGTCAGGAGATCGTAACGGATCAGGTCCACGGGCATGGCCACAAGTATGCCGATTCCACGGGTCGGTGCCATAGGCCGGAAAATGAAAGTGGGGGCTTCTGTTGCCAGGTGCCCCCGGACCCCGCCTAAAGGTGCAAACCCTCAGGGCTTAAGTTCGGTATTTCAAACCGCTTACGCGGCCTGAGCAACCGGAGCATAGTTGTCGTTGCCAACTATGAGAGGTCCGATAACGGCGGTACCATACCGAGCAAAAGCCGCGCTCTTTACACCCTCGTCGATCCTAGTTCGCCCCCGCCGAAGCCCAATTCCGGGCTTGGGTTTTGGTGGAGGCGCCGGGTACTGCCCCCGGGTCCGAATGGTTTATTACAACGAGCGTTTATCGCCATAGCCGGCTTGCGCCGGCACGTTGAATATAGGCGCTCGCAGGCGACGGTGAAAGGGCGCGCGGGAACCGCTCAGCGGCTTGGTTTTGAGACCTTGAAGTACTGGCCGACGGCGGCGATGGCGAACAGAACGGCGCCTGCGATGTAGAGCCAGTAAACCGCCACGGGCGTCGCGGGGCCGCTGAAATAGGCCATTGCGGCGGCCAGCACCGCGCCTGCGGCGTAGGTTGCTACCAGATTCATCGGTTCCTCCGCCCCAGTCGCCGGTCTCAGAAATTGAGTCCGCGGCGGCAGATTTTTGATCGAACTGCGCCGCTTGCGCAACCGAATCCGTGAGTCGTTTCAAGTCGATAGGAAAGAGGCTGAAGAGGGAGATTCCGTCGTCGCGATTTGAGACGGCGATTCAACCGGCTTGAGAAACTGATTCAACTTGCCGTGTTCAGCGCACCGCGATGCACTCGACTTCCGCGCGCGCGCCGAGCGCGAGGCCGGTGGTGCCGAAAGCGGAACGCGCGGGATAGGGCGGCTCGAAATAGGTCAGATAGACCTCGTTGAAGGCGGGCCAGTCCGCCATGTCCTCGAGCATGACGAGACACTTCACGAGATTCCTCGTCGTCATGCCATTCGCTTCGAGCGTCGCGACGATGTTCTGCATGAGCTGATGGAATTCCATCTCGCGCGTTGCGTTGTTCAGCTCGAGACGGCCGGGGAAGGTGCCGAGCTGACCCGAGAGGAAAACGAGATTGCCGACCGCCATGCCCTCCGAAAAAGGCAGGCCGCCGGGCAGATGTCCGCCGGGCTTGATGGGCTCTGGCTTCACACGGTCCATGGTCTCGCCTCCGATTCCAAATGTTCGGAGGCGAGCCTAGCGGATTCCGTCAGGCGACGGCGGCCATGGTGGAGGCGACCTCGGCGCGGAATTTTGCCTGGCTCGCGGTGCTGGTCTGGCGCTTCACGTAATAGTTGATGATGCGATTGGCGGTGGCGACGCTGAGGCGGTCGAAGCTCGAGAGCGCCGCCTCGATGTCGTGCGCCGCCATGCCCCGGCCGGCGACGCGCATCAGGAGCAGCGCCTTCGTGGTCAGGCGCGAGCAATGCGCGGCCTTGGCGAGGATCAGGAGAATATCCGGGTTCTCATCGAGCAGCCCGCGCTCCACCACCTCGACAGGAAAGCGGCCGAGGAGGGCGAGACTCGCAACCGTCTTGTCGAAATTCTGCGATGCCGCAGCGGCGTGGACGTTGTTCTCGCCGAGCTGGTTCGACGTGTAGCGGCGCTTCGACGCCTTCTTGGCCTTGCGGAATTCCGGCGAGGCGGCGCGCACGCGGCTGCTGATCGTCTCGGTCGCTTCCGAGACGGCGCGGTTCACGGCGCCGGCGGGCGCCTGCGCGGCGAGCTTCTTTCGAACGCGGGCGGACGCCGTGTGCAGAAGTTTCAGGAAATGGTGGCGCGGAATGTCGCGACGCAGGCCGATATATTCGGCGAGACGGTCGTCGCCGTCGGCGCGGTCGACGAGCTTGCCGTAGCCGTGATCGGAGAAGCGCGCACCGGCATTGATCGCCACTTCATGCACGACGCGGCGGTTGCCGCGCTCGACCAGCACGTCGGTGACGGCCTCGCTCAGTTCGCGGCGTTGCGCGATGGCAAAGAGATGTGCCTGGCTCTGGCTGCGGGCGTTCTCGACGAGGTCCGCTTCGCCGAGCCGCTCCGACTTCACGAGCACGGGACCCGCGATCTCGATTTCGGGGTCGAAGGCCAGCGTCCGGACCATGCGCGGCGGCGCGTCGGGCAGGGTGGCGAGACGGCGCGCGAGACGGGCGCGGGCACCCGATTCCACCATCTCCGCGAGCTTCAACAATACGTCATCGAAGACGGCGATCTGATCGATGGAGTAACGCGACGAGCCGGCGGCGAAGAGTTCGGTGACCCGTTTCAGGGCGCGCAGGCGCTGGTTGACCGTGCCAGATGCGATTGCACTTTCGATTTCGGGAAGGAAATTCGGGTCGCTCATTGTACTCAGCCCCGTACGCAACGCTTGTCTCAATCAGATACTTGCCGCGTAAACCCTAGCGCGGGCTCGTAAAGATTCATTCGGGCGGTCGTGTTCCGTCCGACTTAAATTCATCGAAAATTTGAACGAAATTGCCGCCGCGTTCGGCGGGTTTCTTGCTAAAACGGCTCGCATGTCACGTCTTTTCGCGCTCGTCGTCTCGGCCTTTTTTGCCTTCGCCGCAGCCGCCGGCGCACAGCCCGCGCCGCCGGTGCTGGCGCAGAACGGCATGGTGGCGAGCGAGGAGGCGCGCGCCACCGAGATCGGCGTCGAGATCTTGCGGCAGGGCGGAAACGCGGTGGACGCGGCCGTCGCCGTCGGTTTTGCGCTCGCCGTCACCTTGCCGGATTCCGGCAATCTCGGCGGCGGCGGTTTCATGGTGATCCGCCTCGCCGACGGCAAGCGCAACATCGCCATCGACTATCGCGAGACGGCGCCAGCGGCCGCAACGCGCACGATGTTCCTGAATGAGAAGGACGAGGCCGATCCCCAGAAGTCGCGGTTCAGCGGGCACGCCATCGGCGTGCCGGGAACGGTGGCGGGGCTTGCGCATGCGCTGAAGCATTACGGCTCCGGCCAATTCACGCTCGCGCAACTGATCGCGCCCGCCATTCCGCTGGCGCGCGACGGCATTGATGTGTCGGAGCGCCTGTCGGCTTCGCTCGCTCGCGCACAGTTGCAGCTTGCGCGCCATCCGGCGTCGGCGGAAATTTTTCTGAAGCCCGACGGCATGGTGTGGAAGCCGGGCGAAAAGCTCGTGCAAAAGGATCTTGCGGAATCCCTACAAGCGATTGCGCGGGAAGGTCCGTATGCCTTCTACGAAGGACCGATCGCCGACCAGATTTCGGCGGCGGTGCGGCTCGCGGGCGGTCAGATGACGCGCGACGATCTCGCCGGTTATCGCGTGCGTGAGCGTGCGCCGGTCGTCGGCCGCTATCGCAGCTACGGCATCGTATCGATGCCGCCGCCGTCGTCGGGCGGCGTGCATCTCGTGCAGATGCTGAACATCCTCGAGGGCTATGACCTCAAGGTGCTCGGCCACAATTCGGCGGCGACGATCCATCTGCTCGCCGAAGCGATGAAGCTCGCCTACGCCGACCGATCGGAATTTCTCGGCGATCCGGATTTCGTGAAGGTGCCGGTGAAGGGCGTCACGTCGGAGCGCTATGCGGATGCGTTGCGCAAGGGCATCGACCGGGAGCGGGCGCGCACCGCGGCGGAGATCAAGCCCGGCGGCGCGCTGCAATATGAGAGTGATCACACCACGCATTATTCGGTGGTGGACAAGGACGGGAACGCCGTCGCCAATACCTACACGCTGAACTTCTTCTACGGCGTTGGCATGGTGGCGAAGGGGACCGGCATCCTGCTCAACAACGAGCTCGACGATTTCGCCGCTGCGCCCAACGCGCCAAATGCCTACGGGCTGCTGGGCGGCGACGCGAATGCGCCCGGCCCGCGCAAGCGGCCGCTGTCGTCGATGACGCCCACCATCGTGCTGAAGGACGAGCGGCCGTTCCTGGTGACGGGCGGCGCGGGCGGCAGCCGCATCATCACCGCGGTCCTGCAAACCATCCTGAATGCCGTCGATTTCGGCATGGATGTCGGCGCGGCGGTGTCGGCGCCGCGCGTGCATCATCAGTGGCTGCCCGACCAGCTTGAACTGGAGCCTGGTATAGATTCCGCTGTCATGCAGGCGCTGCTTGAAAAGCGACAGAATGCGAAGGAAGGCCGCAGCGGGCGCTCGGTCAATTCGATCATGGCCGTGGGCGGCAGGCTCGCGGGTGTCGCCGATCCGCGCTCGGGCGGGCTGGCGGCGGGATACTGAGGGGGAGATCAAATGAATAGGACTCTGGCGGGTTTTCTCGGCTTCATCGGCGGATTGATCGCCGGTTACTGCATCGTTCTGTTCGGCTGGGTGGCCTACACGAACATCGCCGACGTCTCGGACATGGGGGGCGGGAAGGCGATGGGCGTCGCGTTCTTCTTCGCGCCGGTCGGCGCGGTCATCGTGGGAATTCTCTGTGCGATCGTGCTTGTACGGCTCGCCGGCGGGGCGAGAGGAGCGAGCGCGTGAACGAACCGGCCGGGCACGTCGTCGAGCAGCGTGCCGACGAGATGCTGCTCGCCGCTTACCGGCAGTCTCCGCTGAACGTGTTCGGCGACGCCAGGTTGCCCGAGCAGGAAGAAAGCGTGGCGTTGCGTGCGGCGAAGGAGGCAGCCGACCTGCTCGTGAATGCGCGCTTCGCGAAATACGCGGACGAAGGGCGGACGCAGATCGAGATCACCAATGCGGGGCGCTACTGGGCGCTCAACGGCGGCTATCTCGCTTTCCTCAAGGAAGACCCGGCGGCGGCGCGCGGCGGGCGCGGGCGCAATCCCGAAATGGAAGCGTTGCGCATGGAGTATTTCCGGCTGCGGCTCGGCACCTTCTGGTGGACGTTCGGCTTGTCGATGGCGAGTTTCGCCTTTGCGCTGGTTTCGCTCGCGGTGGCGTATTTCTACGGCGAGCGATTGCTGCTGCGGTAGCGCTACTCGAAAAACCTGTTCTTCGGCCGCGGCAGGCCGAGATTCTCGCGCAGTGTTTCGCCTTCATACTCGCGGCGGAACAGGCCGCGGCGCTGCAATTCCGGCACGACGCGGTCGCAGAAATCGTCGAGCCCGCCGGGCAGCCATGGGAAGAGCACGTTGAAGCCGTCGCTACCGCGGCTCTCCAGCCACTCCTGCATCTGGTCGGCGATCGTTTCGGGCGTGCCGATCATTTCAAGCGAGCCGTAGCTGCCGCCGACATGCTGCGCGAGCTGGCGCACGGTCATCTTCTCCCGCGCGGCCATATCGATGAGTTTCTGCCTTCCGCTTTTGCCCGCATTCGTCTCGGGAATTTGCGGCAACGGACCATCGAGGTCGTAGCCGGAGACGTCGTGACCGAGGAGCGAGGAGAGCGTCGCGATGCCGCTGTCGGGATGCACGCGGCTGTCGAGCAGCTTCTTCTTCGCCTTCGCTTCCTCGACGGTGTCGGCGATCACGACGAAACAGCCGGGCAGGATCTTCACATATTCCGGATCGCGGCCGGCCTTTGCGGCGCGCTCCTTGATGTCGGCATAAAAGCGCTGTGCGTCGGGCAGGTGATTGACGCCGGAGAAGATGACTTCCGCCACTTTCGCCGCGAGCTGGCGTCCGGCGTCGGAGGCGCCGGCCTGTACGATCACCGGCCAACCCTGCACGGGGCGCGCGATGTTGAGCGGCCCGCGCACCGAGAGATACTCGCCCTTGTGGCCGAGCGTATGCATGCGCGCGGGATCGAAATAGATGCCGCTGTCCACGTCGCGCACGAAGGCGTCGTCGGCAAACGAGTCCCACAGGCCCGTCACCACGTCGTAGAACTCGCGCGCGCGGCGGTAGCGCTCGTCGTGCTCCATGTGCTCGTCGAGGCCGAAATTGAGCGCGGCGTCGGGGTTCGAGGTGGTGACGATATTCCAGCCGGCGCGGCCGTTGCTGATGTGGTCGAGCGAGGCGAAGCGGCGCGCGATGTGATAGGGCGCGTCGAAGGTGGTGGAGGCGGTCGCGATCAGGCCGATGCGCTCGGTGACCTGCGAGAGCGCCGAGAGCAGTGTGAAGGGCTCGAACGACGTGACCGTGTGGCTGCGCTGTAGCGCCGCGACCGGCATGTTGAGGACCGCCATGTGGTCGGCCATGAAGAAGGCGTCGAACTTCGCGGCCTCGAGCTTGCGGATCAGCGTCTTCAGATGCGCGAGGTTGAAGTTGGCGTCGGGCCAGGCGCCCGGAAAGCGCCATGCGCCGGTATGGATGCTGACCGGGCGCATGAAGGCGCCGAGCCGGAGTTGACGCTTGGCCATGAAAGTCTCTTGCGCGGGAAGAAGCCGGGGAACGCGCAAGCACTATAGCCGACCGTCCGCCCGCCGGTATGCGCGGGGGGCATGGGACGCGACGCGTCGCGGGGCGGCGCGGGCGAGAACGGGTCTGCTGCGCGCGGCCGTTTTCGTGGAATGAATATGCCGTGCGTCTGCTTTCAGGCCGCTTCACGCGGCGAGTGATCGGCATGCGCCGATGTCACGGCGCCGTTGAGCCACTCTTCGGTTTCCGCGAGTGCGATATAAGAGCGGGCGAGCTTCCGCTGCATCGCGCGGAACTGGGGTTCCTCGAAGGCAAGCTCCGCCTGGCGCTCGCATTCGGCGGCCAGCGCACGGTAATTCCGCGCCTTCGGCCGGCTGAAATGAAAATCGTGGTTCGATTTGCTCATCGCGCTCTTTCCTTTCCTTGTCGAGAGCGTTGCAGCGCATTTCGACTTGCGGCTCGGCGTGTAAAGGGTGCAGGTCACAGCGGTATGACGCGTGACGAATCTTTTTTGACCGCTCAATGGGGCACCAATAGGGAATGCGCGGTCATGCTTCGGTCGCGTTTGAGATCGGCATGATTGACTCAAATTTTTTGCGCATTGCACCACGAGCGCGCTTGTGCGCGCTGCGCGGGAAGCGAAGAGGGATTGCGACAGAATGGCACTCGTCCGTATGCGTCCGAGCGTGGCGGTTTGGCGGCGGCGGCGGGCGGCGATCACAGCCGATTGAAAAGAAAGCCAGATGCGGGCGATGGATCACGCTGCGGGCCGCTGGCATAGTTCCGCCAGCCTAAGGGAGAGAGCGATGGCCGGACATCAGGGCTTGGAAATCGACCGCCGCGGATTGCTCGCAGGCAGCGTCGCACTTGCAGCCGCGACCGCGTTGCCGGGTTCGCCGTCGGCCGCGCAGGGCGAAAGTCTCGGCTCGGCGCGCGAGTTCACGGCGCGGGTGCAGGCGTTTCTTGGCTCGCTCGATCCTGAGCGCACGAAGGCCGCGTCGTTTCCATGGGGCGGGCAGGAGTGGAAGAGCTGGAATTATTTTGGCGCGAGCGGCTACACCAAGCCCGGCCTGCGCCTCGAACAGCTCACGGCGGCACAGAAAGAAGCAGGCTGGAATTTGCTCGCCGCCGTCTGGTCGCCGGAAGGACTCAGCAAGGCGAAGAACGTTATGCTGCTGCAAAGCGTGCTGGCGTCTCAGGGCGATGCACCCGACCGCCGCTCGCCGGAGCGGTTTTCCTTTTCGGTGTTCGGCACGCCGGCGGACAAAGGCGCGTGGGGATTCCGCTTCGAGGGGCATCACCTCACGCAGTCGATCGCCGTGCGCGACGGGCAGATCGTTTCGGTGACGCCGTTCTCATTCTCCGTGCGGCCGAACCGCGTCGAGTCCGGCCCGCATAAGGGGCTGAACACGCTGAAGGTCGAAGACGCGCTGGCGCGAAAACTGTTCGCCGATCTGACGCCTGGGTTGCAGGCAAAGGCACGCGTGTCGGATTCGCCGATCTACAACATCTATTCTTCCGCGGGACGCGAGCGCGCGAACGCGAAAAAGGAAGGATTGCCCGCGTCGTCGCTGTCGTCGGCGCAGCGCGATCTCCTGTGGCAACTCGTCGAAACCTACGCCGTGGAGCAGGTGCCGGCGGCGCTCAAGGACGTGCAGCGTGCGCGCGTGCGTGCGGGCGACCGCGAGGCGCTGCATCTGGCGTGGCACGGTCCGAACAATCCGAATAAAGGTTTCGGCTACCGGCTGATCGGCGACAGCTTCGTGATCGAGTTCGCGTCGGTCGATTCCGAAGCGCAGCACCTGCACACGATCTATCACGACCTTGGAAACGTTCTCGGTACGGCGGCCTGAGGCGGCCGGCCCTGTCGGCTCATCGTGCAAGACGACAAGCTGTTCGAGGTGGCGGTCGAGCCGAAGGCCAACTGACCGCCGCCCGCGCTTGACGGACTCACGGCGCACGGCAAGATGCTCTGCGAATCACTAAGGCGGCAGAAGCCGCAGGGAGACCGTCAGATGCGCTTTCTATCCATGCTTCGTGTTGGCGTCATTGCGTTGCTCGCGCTCTTTGCCGTGGCGACCGTTTCGCCGTCACAGGCGCAGACGGCGCAGGTGCGGCTCGAATTCGTGAAGGCCGGCTGGTTCGTCGGCGGCTCGCTCGGCAGCGGCACCATGAACTTTGGCGGCCGCACCTATCCGCTGCGGATCGGCGGCCTGTCGGCGGGCTTCACCTTCGGCGCGTCGAAGACGACGCTCGTGGGCACGGCGCGCAACATGCGCTCGGCCTCGGACATCACCGGCACCTATGTGGCGGCCGGCGCGGGCGCGACCGTCGCGGGCGGCGCGCGGGTGATCACGCTGACGAACGGCAAGGGCGTCACGCTGACGCTGCAGGGCGCTTCGGTCGGCCTCTCGTTCGACCTCGACCTCAGCGGCATGGAGATCATGTTTTAAGCCGCACAGGCTTTGTTCTGCGCGCCGCCGGAGCGATCCGGCGGCGCTTCGATTCCGGCGCCCAATGGCCAGAACAAGCGCGCGGAACCCGCTTCCAGTGCCGCGTTAACCTTTTGTTAACCATATCGGCCCGAGGTTCATCCCGGGGCGTTTGCAGTTCGAATCGTCTGCGCGGCGGAAAAAAAGACGCAGACCGGAGGCGCCGTGACTCAAGCGTTACGCGACCAGCCCGAGGCTTCCTCGCAGCTCCCGGCGGAGCTGCCGGAATCGACCGTGAGCGAGATCGCGTCGTGGCTCGTCGGCCAGCCGCTCGATGCGGTGGAACGCGAACTGATCCGCCATACGTTAGAGAGCTGCGGCGGCGACCGCGCGCTGACCGCGAGCGTGCTCGGCATCTCGCTTCCGGCGCTGCGCAAGAAGATCCGCGCCTATTCGGTGCGCGGCGAGGCGCTGCCCGAGTCCTTCGAACCCGCCAAGGAAATCCCGCAGGCCGCGAATGACGGCGCGCCGGAAGCGCAGAAGACTCAGACGGTCATTGAAGAAGCGATTGAATCCGCGCCGACGCTCCCGGTGCCGGAGCCCGACAACGATCCGCGCCTGACGCTGGTTGAGACGGAAACTGTTTCCGAGCCGGTCGCTGCGCAGCCCGAGGTTGAAATTTTCGCGGCGCCTGTGATCGCGCCTGAAATTATCTCAACCGTCGCAGTCGCCGAACCGGTCGATACGGTTGTCGAGACGCCGAAGCTGATTGCCGGGATCGCCACGCCGCGCACGCAGCGGATGAGCTACACCGCGCCGGTCCTCGCCGGCGCGCTCGTGCTGCTGCTCGCCGCGCCGATCGGCTACGGCCTGTTCAGCGCGACGGAAAAGAGCACCGCCATCGACTTCGACCGCAATCGCCTCGAAGTGACCTCGATCGAGTCACCGCGCTTCGAGCAGCGCATCCAGGTGCCGGTGTGGACGCAGCCCGCGCGCACCGAACAAGCGATGCCGGTCGACATCGCCGCCGACCGGCGCGCGCCGGTCGCTGCGCCTGTCGCGCCGGTTGTTGTCACGGAGTCCGTGCCTGTCGCTGCGCCCGAAACGCCTACTGTCATGGAAATTCCGGCCGCGCCGATTGTTGCTGCTGTGCCGGAAGTTAGCGCGCCGTCCGCCGCGACTGAACCCGCGCCTGCGCCTGCGCAAACGGTCGCCGTCAATCCCGAACCCGGCACGGAGATGGAACTGGGCCCGCTCGATATCGCGGCTGACGTCGCGATGGACCTCGGTCCGGTGAACCGGCTCGCCGATGTGCGCATGGAGCTTGCGCCCGCCGATATCGCCGCCGACACGCGCATGGACGCCGGACCCGTCGACATCCTTGCCGATGTGCGCATGGAATTCGTGGACGTGCCGGAAACGACCGGCTCGATCCCGGCGCCGACTTTCTTCAGGGCGCCGAAGAACGCGCCCGCGCCGGTCGCGCGCGTGGAGCCGTCGGCCGACGATAACAAGCCTGCGCCCCGCGCCGCGGCACCGCGTCCGGCGCGGCCCGCACAGGCGGAAGTGCCGTCGCCCGCAGAAACGTTCCCGCTGCTCTTTCCGTTCAATCTTTTCGCGCCGAAGAACGCGCAGACGGGCGCGACCGCCCCTAGCAGCCCGCAGCCGGTCGATTGCTGCATCCGCTAGATGCGAGTGCCGGCGGCCTTCACGCCAGCGTCGCGACGTGAACCTGCGACGGCCCGGCGATCCCCTTCAGCTCGAGCGTTCGCGGCGTGGCGCCGATCACGCCGCCGACATGCGGCCAGATCGCGTCGCTGAGCAGGATTTCGCCCGCGCCCGCCGCGCCGGCGAGACGCGAGCCGAAATTCATCGTGTCGCCGAGCACGGCGAATTCATACGAGTCGCCGGCGCGGCCGAGTGAGCCGACGAACGCCTGGCCGCAATGCGCGCCCGCGCCGATCGACAGCCACGGCGTGTCGCCGGGGCCGTGACCGGTCGCGCGCAGCAATTCGACCGCCGCCTGCGCGGCGACGCGCCGGTAGTCCGTGCCCGCGAGGCCGGGAAAATACAGGCCGATCACTTCGTCGCCGACCATCTTGTCGATGACGGCGTCGGTGCGGCGGAAAACTTTCGTCGCGGCGAGGTAGAAGCGCTGCATCAGTTCGCCATAGATCGCGGGACGCATGGCGGATGCCATCTGTGTCGAGCCGCGCACGTCGGCGAACACGACGGCGATCTCCAGCTCCGCGCCGCCGCGGTGCTCGCGGAACATCGTCTCGCAGAGTTCGCAATAGTGCGGATTGCGGTGCCACGGGCCGCGCCCCATCCAGCGCACGAGCGGCGCGATGGCGCCTTCAAACGGCGCCAGGCAGATGCGGCAGCGGTCGTTCGCGAGCGGCGCGATGAGCTTGAAGAATGTGCGTCCGTGCCGCAGCGAGGCTTCTTCGCCGGTGAAGACGGAGCGCCACAACTGATCGGTCGTGCCGAAATGGTCTTCCGTCTTGCTCATGGAGCGCCCCGCTCGGGTCACTCTGCCTGCCGCTGCACCGGCCCGCAAGCAGCGCGCTTGACAAATCCCGCTCTATGATTTAATTCCTAGTTCGCTTTTGCCTCAAGCCTCCGAGGGCGAGGGGCGGACGGCACGGTTCGCGCGAACCGCGCCAAAGATGGAGCGCCGGGAGGCGCAGCGCCCTACGTCACTGGGCGCGCGCGTCCCGAAGCGGCAGGTCCTGGTAACAGGGCTTCGCCGTGGACGCGTTTCAAACGGGCCCTCGCAAGGTCCGTAGGGGTGCCTCGCAAGCACCCTGGCGCCTCCCGGCGCTCCATTTCCCTTTCGAGGGAGAGGAAAAATGGGACAGGCGAGCCCGGCCGCCTTCAAGACGCCGGGCGGCGGAGCGTTGGCTAAGGCTGTTTGAAAATCGAATTGCCGCGAGGCGGACATTTTTTCCGCCTCATCCTTCGAGACGCTCGGGCTTCGCCTTCGCTCCTCAGGATGAGGCCCTCAATATAAACGCCCTCATCCTGAGGAGCCTTCGCGCAGCGAAGGCGTCTCGAAGGATGCGGGCGCAGGGACGAACGGAGAAAGTCAATGATCGACCACGTCGGCTACGCCGTTTCCAACTACGAGCGCGCGAAGGCGTTCTATGCGCGTGCGCTTGCGCCGCTCGGCTACTCGCTCATCATGGAAGTGCCGGCGGCGGCGAACCCTTCGGGCCATCCGGCGGCGGGCTTCGGCGCGGACGGAAAGCCGGATTTCTGGATCGGCGGCGAGGGCAAGCTCCAGTATCCGCTGCATGTGGCGATCGTCGCGAACGACCGCGCGGCGGTCGATGCGTTTTACCGCGAGGCGCTCGCCGCCGGCGCGCGCGACAACGGCGCGCCGGGCCTGCGCCCGCTCTATCATCCGAACTACTACGCGGCGTTTGTCCTCGACGCCGACGGGCACAATATCGAAGCCGTGTGTCACAAGGGAGGAACGGCGTGATCGCAAGGTTCGTTCTGCCCGCGACGCTGCTCTGCCTGTTTGCTGGCCCGGCTGCTTCGCAACCCGCGCCGACGTTCGAGGTGGCTTGCGGCGAATTGCGCGGCGCGCTCAAGAAGCTCGGCGAGCCCGACGAGATCACGACCATCGCGGTGAAGGGCAAGCTCATCGCCGTGCGCTCTGACGGCGCGCTGGCCTATCTATTTTTGTGCGATCCGCCCGCGCCGCGCGTGCTGTGCGTCACCTACCAGACCAACGACAGCAAGGAAGGCGACGAGGTGATCGTCACCGGCAACCTCATCCCGCGCGGACCGGACCATGTGCAGCTCGATCCGTGTCTGCACGATGGGGTGGAGTAGATAAGCACGATAATTAGCAACAATATCATGCATACGGAAATTCACTTTGTATCCGTGTATCCACGCAAATTCTGGCTTGCGCATCAAGAATCCAGCACCAAAGGGTTGGGTAGAGACAATAGGCGGGCGTCATGAAGAAGACGGAAGATCAGCTTTGCCTCATGTTCGCTGAACAAGCGAAAGACTCGTCGGACTTTGTCCGTTGGGTTCTTGGTCATACAAAATTTGCGCAGTACGGAGCGGTTTCTCGGTTGTTGCATGAAGAGCAGATGAGCATTAGGCCGAGGAAGTTCTGGTGGCGACATTGGTGGTGTCATATTCCCGAATTAAAGAAGGATCGCGAGACGGATATTTTTATGGTTTTTGAGATCGCTGAGAGCAAACGACGTTTCGCACTTCACATTGAGAATAAGAAGGACAAAGGAAGTTTCGCGGAAGGGCAAGCTGAGGCTTATCGCATTCGGGCGCAGTATATGATGAACAAGGAAGAGTACTTAAGTTATGAGGATTTCGCGACGATATTAGTATGTCCCGAATCTTTCAGGGAACGATATCGGATCAAGTGCGATCTGTTCGACGCATTCATCTCTTATGAAGAGGTTGCAAATTTTATTCCGAACTTTGGCTCCGCCTGAACAATTCACATGCCGCGGCACGTTTGTGCGTTTATTCCTTATTGTGGCCATCGTTCTTGGGCCGAGGGACACGCTTCGGCACTCGATCTGCAACCTGCGTTGAATGGTGAGGGTGAATAAAAACCGTGGCTAAGACTGCTTCGGTGACGTCAAGCAAGGTATCAATCTCGTCTTCTTCGGGCTGATGGAATCGATGAGTTGCCGCGTGTCCGACGTCTAGTATCGCAGATACAGCGTCTCGCTGCATTAGAGATAAAAATCCAGCTTGATGAAACAACTCGAGATGTCTCCGGAATGAATTTTGATCGCCCACCTTCTCAATCATTGTTTGTTCGAGAAGAGCTCTAATTCCCATTGCCACAAGGCGGTAATGTCGGTTCGAAACTGCCTCATATATTTCTCTCAGCGCATTCGCGAATTCGCTTCCCCGCTTTCCTCCGATTTCCTCCTTCCGCAAATCATCGATCCACTCAGGATATCTGCGGGAAATTTGAGACGGATGGAATTGAACGGCCCAAGCCCCGCCGCTTCCCCAACGATGAATCATGGAAACTGAATCGCATCCACGACACTGGACGATTTCATACAGATGCTCGTCCGCTACCTCACCGAGGAAGGGGCCGTTGTCGGTTTTGCGTAAGGTCAGAGACAGATCGTGATATGTTTCTTTTATACACACGGAGCAATGAACATAGACGCGGTTTGCTGCAGTCGGCTGATGTATGCGAATTCCACTCGGCGGACTATGAAGTGGATGATCGTCGTGATCCATTGTGCTGATCTCGTGTCAAACAAGTGTGGAATTGCAAATATCTGCGAAGACTGGCCCTAGTATGATAACAAAAATTCCCCGGGAGAAGACTATTCCTTCGGCGGCTGCTATCGGCGGATAGCGTCTCATGCCTCCCGATCCGTTCCCCTCGAAAGCGAGTTATGAGGACGTGCGGTTCGGTGATGGCGTCAGGATGTGAGCGCCCCCTTCGCCGCTGCCAGAATAACCGGATCAAGCTCCGCGGGTGGCGTGGCTTGCGGCAGGAAAATCCGCACCGCGCCGTAAGGCACGCCGATGAGCGCGACGGCCATCTTCTCGCGGCCGCGTTTGTCGTCCGGCAGGAGGCGCCGCGCGGCGGCGGTTAAGCCCTGTTGCAGATCGGCGGACAGTTTGGCGGCGCGGGCGCGCGCGTCGTCCGGGGCGCCATCGAGGAAATCGTCGCGGCGATAGGCCAGGAGCGCGACGGCGGCGGTGTGGTTCGCGCGCGTGAAGCGCGGGGTGAGGAGCGCGACCTCGGCGGCGTCGGCGAGTGTGGCGGCAGCTTCCAGTGCGCGCAAAAATTCCGCGCCGAAGTCTTGCGCGGCGGCGATCCAGACCTCAGCTAACAGCGCCGCGCGGGAGTCGACCCGGTGATAGACCGACCCCACCGGGACGCCGGCCTCCTTCGCGATGGCCTCGATGGTGGCGCGCGGCAGCCCCAGCCGGGCGCAGGCCCGCCCCGCGGCGGCGACGAGGTCGGCATCGGAAATATGCGCGCGGCGGCCCATGGCCCCGATCCCCGCGAATCAATGTGAATACGGATTCTAATTTG
>Ga0307505_10001912_pt1 | contig 15580 bp, 15 predicted proteins | sample 23_S_MG_FD_202183 | JGI IMG/M metagenome (GOLD analysis project Ga0307505, IMG submission 202183) | Soil microbial communities from Populus trichocarpa stands in riparian zone in the Pacific Northwest, United States - 23_S | ecosystem: Environmental > Terrestrial > Soil > Riparian zone > Trees...
CTTCGGCGGCGAGGCCGCGGCGCCGGCGGCCGGCGGCGCGGCGCAGCCCGCGGGCGAGGTGGTCTCGGTGAACGCGCATGAAACGGCCGAGCTCCTGCGGGAAGCCAAGAGCGTCATCATCGTGCCCGGCTACGGCATGGCGGTCGCGCAGGCCCAGCACACGGTCTTCGAGATCACCAAGCGCCTGCGCGAGCTCGGCAAGACGGTGCGCTTCGGCATCCACCCGGTCGCCGGGCGCATGCCCGGCCACATGAACGTGCTGCTCGCCGAGGCCAAGGTGCCCTACGACATCGTCCTCGAGATGGACGAGATCAACGAGGACTTCCCCGACACCGGCGTCGCGATGGTGATCGGGGCGAACGACATCGTGAACCCGAGCGCGCAGGACGATCCGACGAGCCCGATCGCCGGCATGCCGGTGCTCGAGGTGTGGAAGGCGCACACCTCGGTGGTGATGAAGCGCAGCATGGCCTCGGGCTACGCCGGCGTGGACAACCCGCTCTTCTACAAGGAGAACAACCGCATGCTCTTCGGCGACGCGAAGAAGATGCTGGACGAGGTGCTGGCCGCGTTGAGGGGGTAAGGCTTCCGGGGGCGCTAGAGCGGGAGGTGCCGCGCCGACTGGAATCCCAGGATCGGCATGTCGAAGCCCTTGCCGAAGCCCAGCACCTTGAAGAGCTCGCCCATTTCCGAGGGGCTGATGAGCCGGTGGACCGCGCTCGTGGCCTTGAGCTTCGACAGCGTCGCCGTCGGATCGCCCGAGGACACCAGCACCGCGAGCCCGCACGAGATGAGGTAGTAGGCCTGCGTCGTGTACCCGTAGACCTCGGAGCCGCCCTGCTCGGCGGCGCGCGAGAGCGCGGTGAAGTCGACGTGCGCGGTGATGTCCTGCAGCCCGGGCATGAAGAACGGGTCGCCGTGGAAGCGGTGGCGGTAGTGGCAGCGCAGCGTCCCCCCCGAGCGCTGCGGGTGGTAGAACTCGCGCTCGCTGAAGCCGTAGTCGATGAAGATCGCGAGCCCCGCCTCGAGCGAGGCCGAGATGGTGCGCACCAGCGCCTCGGCGGCGAGCGAGACCTCGGTCGTGTAGGCGTAGTCGCCCGGCGGGATCACGGCCTCGGCGCGGCGCTTGAGCTCGCCCGCGGGTAGCGCCACGTCGTCCCAGGCGAATCCGGCCTCGGTCACGATCACGCCGCGCTCGAGCACGTCGCCGCGTTGGCGGTGCACGATGTCGAACGGCACCACGTCGAGCACCTCGTTGCCGATCACCAGGCCGCGGATCTTCTCCGGCAGCGCGTCGATCCACTCGAAGCGATCGAGGTCCTCTGGGAAGCGCTCGGCGATGAGCCGCTTCTGGCGCTCGCGCAGATCGGGGCTCACCTCGAGCAGCCGGTAGTGCCCGGGCGCCTTGCCGAGCGACTTCAACTCGGCGTAGAGGTCGGCCGCGAATACGCCCGAGCCGGGCCCCAGCTCGAGGATGTCGCCGCCCACGGTGTCGAGCACCTGCACCGCCTGCAGCGCGAAGCAGCGCGCGAACATCGGCGAGATTTCGGGCGCGGTGATGAAGTCGCCCTCGTGGCCGAACTTGCGCGAACCCGCCGTGTAGTAGCCCATCCCGGGCGCGTAGAGCGCGAGCTCCATGTAGCGCGAGAACGGGATCCAGTCGCTCTCGTTGGCGATCGTCGTGGCGATGTGCTCGGCGAGCTGCGCGGAATGCTGCGCGGCTTCGGGCTGGGGGGGCGGCAGGATGGGGTCGGCGCTGAGCGGCATCGTGGAACCGTGGATGGGGGGCTCGGCTACACTATTCTGGAGATCGAGCTCGATCGCTGGAGATCGCCTCGATCGCTATCGTTCTTCGAGGCGAATATAGCATGCAGGATGGCGCGGTCCTGGTCACGGGCGCAGCGCGGCGCATCGGCGCGGCGATTGCGCGCCGGCTGCACGCGGCGGGCTCCAACGTGATCCTGCATTGCCACCGCTCGCGCGCGGAGGCCGCGCGGCTGCGCGACGAGCTGAACGCCGAGCGCGCCGGCTCCGCGGCGGTGGTGCAGGCGGACCTGCTCGAGACTGGCGGCCTGCCGGGGCTGGTCGAGGACGCCGCGCGCGCCTTCGGGCGCCTGGACGCGCTGGTGAACAACGCATCCTCGTTCTATCCCACGCCCTTCGGAACCATCGGCGAGGACGAGTGGAGGGACCTGATGGGCAGCAACCTGCGCGCGCCGCTCTTCCTCTCCCAGGCGGCCGCGCCGCTGCTGCGCGAGGCGCGCGGCGCCATCGTGAATTTGGTCGACATCCACGCCGAGCGCCCGCTCAAGGATTTCGTGGTCTATTCGGTGGCCAAGGCGGGGCTGGCCGGGCTCACGCGCGCGCTCGCGCTCGAGCTCGGTCCCGACGTGCGCGTGAACGGCGTCGCTCCGGGGGCCATCCTCTGGCCCGACGGCGACGAGCACTTCGCGCCTTCCGAGAAGGGACGCATCACCGAGCAGACGCCGTTGAAGCGCATCGGCAGCCCGGAGGACGTCGCTGGCGCGGTAAAATACCTGCTCTTCGACGCACCCTTCGTGACCGGCCAGGTCCTCGCCGTGGATGGCGGACGAGGGATCCATCTGTGAACCGAAAACAGGGTCAGACCCCAGAACCAGGCAAAGGCGTGAACCCCAGAAAACCGGGGTCAGACCCAGAACCAAGCAAAGGCGTGAACCTGGGTCTGACCCCAAGCGATACCCGCAAGGCCGACTTCGAGGGTGCCAAGCTCGCCAAGCGCCTGCGCCGCCAGGTCGGCCAGGCGATCGCCGACTACTCCATGATCGGTGCGGGCGACAAGGTGATGGTGTGTCTGTCCGGCGGCAAGGACAGCTACGCCATGCTCGATGTGCTCATGAGGCTGCGCGAGAAGTCGCCCGTGCCCTTCGAGCTCGTCGCGGTCAACCTCGACCAGCGCCACCCCGGCTTTCCCGAGCACGTTCTTCCGGATTACCTCACGTCGCTGGGCGTGCCCTTCCGCATCGAGGTCCAGGACACGTACAGCGTGGTGAAGCGAGTGATCCCGGAGGGTGCCACCATGTGCGGGCTATGCTCGCGCCTGCGCCGCGGCGTGCTCTACCGCGTGGCCTCCGAGCTCGGCGCGACCCGGATCGCGCTCGGCCACCACCGCGACGACATCCTCGAGACCTTCTTCCTGAACCTCTTCCACGGGGGCAGGTTGAAGGCGATGCCGCCCAGGCTCGTCTCCGACGACGGCAAGCACGTCGTCATCCGGCCGCTCGCCTACGTCGAGGAGAGCGACCTCGAGGCGTACGCGAGGCTCCGTGCCTTCCCTATCATCCCCTGCGACCTTTGCGGCTCGCAGGAGCAGCTGCAGAGAAAGCAGGTGAAGGCGATGCTGCGCGAATGGGAGAAGAAGCAGCCGGGCCGCCTCGAATCGATCTTCGGTGCGCTCGCCAACGTCGCGCCCTCGCACCTGCTCGACCGCCAGCTGCACGACTTCGATGCGCTCGTCCCAGACGAGCCTTCCGGGACCTTCCCGATCCGGCTCACGAAATGACGTGAGCGCGTGCCGCCTTACCGGCCGCCCACGACCTGGCGGAAGCGTCCCTCGACGTTCTGCCCCTGGGGTGCCGCGAGCGTCGGCACGAACTTCTCGAGCTCGGCCATGCGTTCCGACGGCGCGGGGTGCGTGCTGAAGATGTCGGCCCCGGACCCGTCGCCCTTCTCCTGCCCCAGCATCTGCAGCACCGCGACCATGCCGTAGGAGTCGTAGCCGCTGCGGGTCGCGAGCACCACCGCGAGGCGGTCGGCGTCGTACTCCATGCTGCGATCGAGCGGGCGCAGGAAGACGCCGTTCTTGACGGCGTCCACGCCGGCGTTGGCGGCGGCGCTCTTGAGGCCGAAGGCGTCGCCACTTCCGCGCCGGCTGATCGCCTCCCCGGCGAGGTCCTTGCCGATGCCGGCCCAGGCGTCGCTGTTGAGGCTCGACTGGATCGCCTGCAGCTGGTGCTTGAGCACGACGTGCCCGATCTCGTGGGCGAGCACCGCGGCGAGCTCCGCCTCGCTCGACAACCGCTTGATCAGCCCGTGCGAGATGAGGACGCCACCGCCCGGCATCGCGAAGGCGTTGATCGACTCGCCCTCGATCACGCCGAAGCTCCACGGCAGGTCGGCGCGCGCCGAGTGCATCGCCACCCACTTGCCGACGCGGTTCACGTAGCGCTGCAGGCCTGTGTCGGGATGGAGCTTGACTGCGCCCAGGATCCCGGCGGTCACGCCCTGGCCGAGCTCGATCTCCTGCTCGACGCTGAACTCCTTGTTGGCCTCCTGGAATTTCTTCGTCGACTCGATCGTCTTGTTGAGGATGCGGCCGATGTCGAACTGCGCGGCTGCCGGGAAGGCGATCGCCAGGATCGCGGCCGAAAGGATGGCTCTCATTTGCGGGCTGCCTCGTTGTAATCGACGTTGACTGCGGAGAGCTTGCCCTCGCGCGCGAAGCGCTCGGCACTGCCCTTGTCGGCGCCGAACGACTGCATGCGCTTCAGCGCCTCGCCGTCGGGGCTCGCGTTCTTCAGCTCCTCGGGCGAGAGGCCGCGCACGCCGACCGTCTGGATGCCGGCCTGCTGGCTCTTCGGGCGCCCGCCGATCGCCGAGGCGATCCCCGAGAGGAATCCCCCGCCGCTCGACGACTCGGTCGTCGCGGTCGCCGGGAAGCGCAGGTGGAACACCCGCACCCAACCCGCCTTGCCGCCCGTCTCGACGCGCGTCCAGCCGCCGCCGCGGGCGAGCACCTTGACCTCGGTATTCTCGGGCAGGCTCGCGAGCGTGCGCGACTCGGGCGCTGCCTGATCCTTGAGGTCGGTCGCGCGGTTGGTGAACGCCTGTCCCTGGGCGGCCGCGGCCGTCGCGAACAGGGCGAGGAAGAACCCCAATGCGATGCGCTTCATGCGGGCGATCATAGTCCTTAGCGGATCATTACGGCAGCCAGGGCCAGGAGCAGGCCCATGCTCGCCACATCGGTGGCGGTGGTGACGAAAATGCTGGAGGCGGTCGCGGGATCGGCGCCCATGCGCTTCAACGCAAGCGGAACAAGCGCGCCCGAGATGCCGCTGATCGCGCAGCTGGCGGTCATCGCCAACACCACCACGACGCCCAGCATCAATGCGTGCTCCGAATTCTGCGAGATGGCGAGGAGGTACATCGCGATCCCGCACAGCACCCCGGTGACCGCGCCGTTGGCGAGGCCGAGCAGCGCCTCCTTCGACACGAGCGTGTTGGAGCTGCCGGGCTTGACGTCGCCGAGCGTGATGCCGCGGATGGTGACCGCGAGCGCCTGGCATCCGGTGTTGCCCGATTGGCCGGCAAGCACCGGCAGAAAAGCAGCGAGGATGATGAGCCGGTCGAGCGTTCCCTGGAAGAGCGCCACCACGCCACCGGCCGCGAACGCGGTGACGAGGTTGATGAGCAACCACGGATTGCGGTACTTGAAGCTCTGGGAGATCGACGTGGAGATCCTCTCCTCCTTCTCGACACCGACCATCGAGCCCGCCTGCGCTGTGATCTCGAAGGCCTGCGACTCGAAGAGCGACGCTCCGCGCACCAGCCCCACGAGCCTGCCGTCGTAGTCGCACACCGGGTACTGGGGATAGTGCCGGTTCACCGTGAGCTTCATCGCCTCGGGGAGCGTCAGGTCGGGCTTGAGCTCGAACGGATGGCGCAGCATGATCTCGGCGAGGCTCGCCTCGTGGGAGTTGAACAGGAGGTCGCGCATCGTGACCAGGCCCTCGAGGCGGCGCTCCGCGTCGACCACGTAGATGTAGGTCACGAAGGCGCTGCGCACCACGGGCCGCAGCGCCTCGATCGCCTCGCCCACCGTCATGTCGGGGCTGAAGACGGCGAGCGGCGCATCCATCAGCCGGCCGATCGTCCCCTTGGGGAAGGAGGCGTTGCGCTTCCACTGCTCGGCGACCTCGGCAGGGGCGCTGGAGGAGATGAGGGAACGCGCGCCCTTGTCGACCTCGGCGAGGATCGACTGGACCAGCGCCGGATTGAGCTCCTGCAGCGCGTCGGCGGCCTGCTGCGGCTGGGTGCGCTCGAGCAGCGCCCCGGCTTCCTCCGCGGGGAGCGCTTTCAGCTGGGTCGCGAGCGCGGAACGCTGCACGACGGGCTCGGCGGTGGGGCGATTTGTGGCGGTCAAGGCGCAGCTCCCGTTGTGGTTGCCGGGGATTGTACTTGGGACAGACCCCGAACCTCACGCCCGGGGTCTGCCCGGAACCTGTGCGCCTAGAGCCCGAGCCGCTGGAACAGGGTCGAGGTTGGGCCCGCCTGGTTCATCGTGTAGACGTGCAGGCCGGGCGCGCCGCCTTCGAGCAGCCGGTCGCAAAGCTGGGTCACCACGTCGAGCCCGAACGCCTTGATCGAGGCCGTGTCGTCGCCGAAACCCTCGAGCTTGAGCCGCATCCAGCGCGGGATCTCGGCGCCGCAGGCGTCGGAGAAACGCGCGAGCTGGGAGAAATTGTTGATCGGCATGATCCCGGGGACGATCGGGACATGGATGCCCAGCGCCTCGGCCTGCTCGACGAAGTGGAAGTAGGAGTCGGGGTTGTAGAAGTACTGCGTGATCGCGGCATTCGCCCCCGCATCGATCTTGGCCTTGAACGCCGCCAGGTCCTGTTGGGGCCGGCGTGCCTGCGGGTGGTACTCGGGATAGGCCGCGACCTCGATGTGGAACCAGTCTCCGGTGCGGCTGCGGATGAAGTGCACCAGCTCAGAGGCGTAGCGGAAGTCGCCCGCCGCGGCCAGTCCCGAGGGCATGTCGCCGCGCAGCGCGACGATGTGCCGGATGCCGTGCGCCTTGTACTGGTCGATCACCTCTTCGAGGCCCGCGCGCGTCGATGCGACGCAGGACACGTGCGGCGCGGCCGCGTGCCCGGCCTCGCGGATGCGCAGCACGGTGGAAAGCGTGCCCTCGCGTGTGGAGCCGCCCGCGCCGTACGTGACCGAAAAGAAATCGGGATGCAGTTGCCCGAGCTGCTTGACCGTGTCCTGCAGCTTGGCCGCGCCCTCGGCTGTCTTGGGGGGGTAGAACTCGAAGCTGAACTTGCGGCCGCCGCCGCGGGCGCTTTCCAAGGTCAGGGCGCCGCGCCGATGCGCTGCAGGAATCCGGCGACGCGCGGCGCCCAGTCGTCCATGGCGCGCGCGAAGTAGCCGTGCCCGTCGAGCCCGGTGGCCGGCGCCTCGAGGAGCTCGGCCCTCCCGCCCGAGCGCACGAACGCGGCGTGCATGCGGCGCGCGAGCCCGGGGCCGAAGAAGCGGTCGTTCACGCTGTAGATCCAGAGCTCGGGCACGCGCGCGGCGCTGCCATAGCGCGCCATCGCCTCCACCAGCCGCTCTTCGCCGCATACCTCGTCGGGACCCTGCGATCCGCGGCCGCCGGCGAAGTTGACCACGGCCACGAGCCCGTCGAACGGCTGCGAGGATGCCGCCACGGAGCCGAACCCGCCGGCCGATTGTCCCGCAAGGACCACGCGGCGCGAGTCGGCCCACGGCTCGCCGCGCACGGCGTCGACGGCGGCGTGCAGGTCGCGCGCCGTCTCGAGCCCCGCGGCGTAGTAGTCCGGGTTGGAGCACGTGCCATACGCCTCGGCCCACTTGCCGCCGCTCTCGCCGTAGCCGCGGCGCGTCGGGACCAGGACCGCGAAGCCCATGGCCACGAAGCGCCGGCTCTGCGCCACCAGGCGCTGGCGCCCCTGGCGCCGGCGGTCCTCGGCCGAGCGCGGGCTGCCGTGCGAGAGGACGACGATCGGGAACGGGCCCGCGCCCTGCGGCCTGAAGACGGTGACCTCGATATAGGACTGCTCCACGCCGGAGACGACCGGGGCGCGGATCACGCTCTCCCCGAGCGCCGCCCGCGCCGGCAGGGCCAGCGCGAGCACCAGGATGGCGAAGAAGCGTGCCATCAGTACCGGTAGTGATCCGGCTTGAACGGCCCTTCCTTCGCGACGCCGATGTACTTCGACTGGTCGTCGCGCAGCTCGGTCAGCTTCGCGTTCAGCTTGGCGAGCTGCAGGCGTGCGACCTTCTCGTCGAGGTGCTTGGGCAGAACGTACACGCCGACCGGGTATTTCTTCGTCTGCGTGAACAGCTCGATCTGCGCGATCACCTGGTTGGCGAACGACGAGCTCATCACGTACGACGGGTGGCCCGTGCCGCAGCCCAGGTTCACCAGGCGTCCCTCGGCGAGCACGATAATGCGTTTGCCGTCCGGGAATATGACGTGGTCGACCTGCGGCTTGATGTTGTCCCACTCGTACTGCTCGAGCGAGGCCATGTCGATCTCGTTGTCGAAGTGGCCGATGTTGCACACGATCGCGTTGTTCTTCATGCGCTTCATGTGCTCGTGCGTGATCACGTGGAAGTTGCCCGTGGCGGTCACGAAGATGTCGGCCTTGTCGCAGGCGTCGTCCATGGTCACCACGCGGTAGCCTTCCATCGCCGCCTGCAGCGCGCAGATGGGGTCGATCTCGGTGATCCACACCTGCGCGCAGAGCGCGCGCAGCGCCTGGGCGCTGCCCTTGCCGACGTCGCCGTACCCCGCCACGACCGCGACCTTGCCGGCGACCATCACGTCGGTGGCGCGCTTGATGCCGTCGACCAGCGACTCGCGGCAACCGTAGAGGTTGTCGAACTTGCTCTTGGTGACCGAGTCGTTCACGTTGATCGCGGGGAACTTTAGCGAGCCGTCCTTGGCCATCTGGTAGAGGCGCTTGACTCCCGTGGTGGTCTCCTCGGTCACGCCCAGCACCTTCGCCAGGCGCGTCGAGTACCACTTGGCATCCCTGGCGAGCTTCGCCTTGATCGAGTTGAAGAGCGAGGTCTCCTCCTCGCTCGTGGGCTTCGAGACGACCGACACGTCCTTCTCGGCGCGTGCCCCCAGGTGCAACAGCAGCGTGGCATCGCCGCCGTCGTCGAGGATCATGTTGGTGTACTTGGGCTGGCCCTTCTCGTCGTTGCCCCACTCGAAGATGCGGTGGGTGTAGTCCCAGTACTCGTCGAGCGACTCGCCCTTGTACGCGAACACCGGCACCCCGGTCGCGGCGATCGCGGCGGCGGCGTGGTCCTGGGTCGAGAAGATGTTGCACGACGCCCAGCGGATCTCGGCGCCGAGCTCTTCCAGCGTCTCGATCAGCACCGCGGTCTGGATGGTCATGTGCAGCGACCCGGTGATGCGCGCGCCGGCAAGCGGCTTCTTCGCGGCGTATTCCTCGCGGATGGCCATGAGGCCGGGCATCTCGGTCTCGGCGATCGCGATTTCCTTGCGGCCCCAGGCGGCGAGCGCCAGGTCGGCGACCTTGAAGTCGGTGAAGTTCTCGGGCTTGGTGCGGGCGTTCATGTCGGTCCTTTCGTCAAAGGGCGACCTGGTTCCGGGGGCTTGCGGGCTCGTCCCCGTGAGCAGGTCACGGATCAACGAGCGCCGTTTGGAAAGTAATCCGAGCCTGGCGGGACCTTGCGCCCCGTTGCAACGCTCCTCGGACACCGCATATTGTAGCCGATACCTGCGCTTTCGAGGCGCGGGGGCGACGCGGCGGTCGGGTGCCGCCTACGCCAATCGGGCTATCCAACCCCCACTCGCGCACAAGGAAAAACGATGACGGCGAAGCACCGGCTTCTGGGCAGCAAGGGCTGCGGATCGGCGATCGTCGCGGCCGCCTTCGCGGTCGCGAAGACACCCCTCGATTACGAGGAAGTCGACTACGGCGGCGGAAGCCCCACGCGCGAGCGGCTCCTGCAGGTGAACCCCCTGGGGCAGGTGCCCGCGCTGCTGATGCCGGACGGCTCGGTGATGACCGAGAGCCTCGCGATCGTGCACTACGTGAACGACCTCGCGCCGCGCTCGGGCCTCATCCCGCCCAGGGGCGACGCGCGGCGCACCGAATTCCTGCGCTGGAGCGCGTTCCTCGTGGCGGCGGTCTATCCGACCTTCACCTACGGCGACGAGCCGGGGAAATGGGTCGAAGACCCGAAGGGCGCGAAGCAGTTGCGCGAGAGCACCGACCGGCACCGCGAGGGCCAATGGCAGCGCCTCGAGGAGATTGCCGGCGAGCCGTGGTTCCTGGGCGCCAGGATGACCGCGCTCGACCTCTACATCGCGGTGATGACGCGCTGGCGGCCGGGCCGCAAGTGGTTCTCGGCCAACACGCCGAAGCTGCTCGCGATCGCGGAAAAGGCATCGGCCACCCCCGGGGTGGCCGATGTGATCAAGCGCAACTTCGACTAGCGATGTATTGGATCCCGGGCGATCGCTGCGAGTGCAGCCCCCGGGATGACGCTAGTCGGCGGCGGCGATGGCGCGAGGCTTGGCGTCGCCCTTCAGACCCGCGGCGTCTCTCAGAAGCGCCGCTTTATCGGTCGATTCCCAGGAGAACTCGGGCTCCTCGCGGCCGAAGTGGCCGTAAGCCGCGGTCTTGGCGTAGATCGGCCGCAGCAGGTCGAGCATCTTCACGATGCCCTTCGGGCGCAGGTCGAAGTGCTGCTGGACGAGGGCGGCGATCTTCTCGTCCGGAATGGCGCCGGTGCCCTCGGTGTAGACGGTCACGTTGATGGGGCGGGCGACGCCGATGGCGTAGCTCAACTGGATCTGGCACTGGCGCGCGAGGCCCGCCGCGACCACGTTCTTGGCCACATAGCGCGCGGCGTAGGCCGCGGAGCGGTCGACCTTGGACGGGTCCTTGCCCGAGAAGGCGCCGCCGCCGTGCGCGCAGGCGCCGCCGTAGGTGTCGACGATGATCTTGCGCCCCGTGAGGCCCGAGTCGCCCTGCGGGCCACCGACCACGAACCGGCCGGTCGGGTTGACGAGGTATTTGGTGTTCTTGAGGAACTCCTTGGGCAGCACCGGCTTGATGACCTGCTCGATGACCGCGTCGACGAACTCGTTCTTCATCTTCGCGCCATCGGACATCTCGGGCGCGTGCTGCGTCGACAGCACCACGGTATCGATCTCGACCGGCTTGCCGTCGACATACTTGAAGGTGACCTGGCTCTTCGCGTCGGGGCGCAGGTACGGCATTCGCCCGTCCTTGCGCAACATCGCCTGGCGCTCCACCAGGCGGTGCGCATAGTAGATCGGCGCAGGCATCAGCACCGGGGTTTCGTCGCAGGCATAGCCGAACATCATTCCCTGGTCGCCGGCGCCCTGGTCGAGGTTGTCGTCCTGCGCGCGGTCCACGCCCTGCGCGATGTCGGGACTTTGCTTGCCGTAGCAGACCATCACCGCACAGCCCTTGTAGTCGATGCCGTACTCGGTGTTGTCGTAGCCGATGCGCTTGACGGTGTCGCGCGCCACCTTGATGAAGTCGACGTTCGCATGCGTGGTGATCTCGCCCGCCAGCACCACCAATCCGGTCGTGCACAACGTCTCGGCCGCGACCCGGGACCTGGGGTCCTGGGCTAGAATGGCGTCGAGAACCGCGTCGGAAATCTGGTCCGAGACCTTGTCGGGATGGCCCTCGGACACCGACTCGGAGGTAAACAGGAACTCGCTTTTCATCACGGTCACCCTTCGGTCGCTAAGCGCGACATTTTAACAAGGATCGCGCTCCCGCCGGCCGCCCCCTTGAAACTCGCTTTCAGACTGCTCGCCCGGCTGCCGCTCGCCGCCAACCATGCGCTCGGAGCCGCCATCGGGAGCATGGTTTACCTCTGCTCCCCGCGCTTTCGCCTGCGCACGCGCGAGAACCTCGGCGCGAGCGGCGTCGTCGCCGGCCGCGACCTCGACCGGCTCGCGCGCGCCAACGCCGCGGAGATCGGCAGGGGGGCGACCGAGCTTGCCTGGGCCTTGTTCCGTGCCGATGACACCATCGCCCGCGTGCGGCAGGCCGACGGCTGGGAGCACGTCGAGCGCCTGCGCGCCGCGGGGCGGCCGATCGTGTTCGTGACGCCCCACCTCGGGGCCTACGACGTCGCCGGGCGCTACCTCTGGTCCAGGCTGCCGATCCTGGCGATGTACCGGCCGCACAAGGTGCACTGGGTCGACGAGCTCCTGCGCGAGGGCCGCAACGCCGGCGCCGCGCCGGACGGCACCAACGTCGCGCCGGCGAGCTTCGCCGGCGTGCGCATGGTGCTCAAGCACTTGCGCCGCGGCGGCTGCAGCGTGGTGCTCCCCGACCAGGTCCCTGGCCTGGGAGAGGGCGAGTGGGCGGAGTTCTTCGGCCGGCCCGCGTACACCATGACGCTGCTCGGGCGGCTGCAGGAGGCCTCGGGCGCCGCGCTGGTGTTCTGCTACGCCGAGCGTCTCCCGGCCGGCGCCGGGTACAGGATGCATTTCGCTCCCCTCGACGGCGCCTTGCCCGCCGACCGTGCCGCTGCCGCGCGGCGCGTGAACGAGATGGTCGAGGAGCTCGTCCGCGCCTGCCCGCTGCAATACCTGTGGGGATACAACCGCTACAAGCGCCCTGCGGGCGCCCCGCCCCCGCCCGCATGACGGCGCGCTGGCCCAGGAGACGCCGCTCGATGCAGCCGCTCCGAACGCTGGGGTCGTATCTCGGCCTGCTCGTCCTCTGGCTGGCCCATTTCCTGCCGACGCGCTGGATCGGTGCCATCGGCTCGGGGTTCGGGTGGCTGCTCTACCAGTTCGGCCGCGGGCACGTGACGCGGGTGAATCTCGCGCTCTGCTTCCCGGCGATGGATGAAGCCGGGCGCCACGCGCTGGGACTGAGGCATTTTCGCATGCTCGGCCGCAACGCCATGGAGCTCTCGATCATGGTGTGGGGCAGCGATCGCCGGGTGCTCCAACTGGTGCGCCTCGAGGGCATCGATCACCTGCATGCGGCAGCCTCCGGCGGGCGCCCGGTGATCGTCCTCGCGCCGCACTTCATCGGCCTGAACATCGGCGGAATCAGCGTGGCGCACGCATATCCCGGCACGGCCAGCATCTACAGCCGGCAGAGGAACCCGGTGCTCGACCGCGTCTTCCTCCGGGCGCGCATGCGCTTCGGCGCCCCCCACCTCGTGAGCCGGCAGGAGGGGCTGCGCTCCGTGGTTCGCGCGATCAAGGCGGGCATGCCGTTCTATTTCCTGCCCGACATGGACTTCGGCAGGCGCGACGCGATCTTCTCGCCCTTCTTCGGCGTGCCGACGGCGACGGTCACCGCGCTGCCGCGCCTCGCGCGGCTGACCGGCGCCGCGATCGTGCCCGTCGTCACCCGCCAGGAGGGAGACGGCTACGTCGCGCGCTTCTATCCCGCATGGCAGGATTACCCGACCGCCGACCTCGAAGCCGACGTGCGGCGCATGAATGCCTTCATCGAGGAGCGCGTGCTCGAGATCCCGGAGCAATACTTCTGGGCGCACAAGCGCTTCAAGACGCGCCCGCCCGGCGAGCCCAATCCCTACAAGCGCAAGTGAAGGTCCGGTTCACCAAGATGCACGGCCAGGGAAACGACTTCGTCGTGATCGACGGCGTGCGCCAGGCGGTCGCCCTCGGCGGCGGGCAGGTGCGCGCGCTCGCCGACCGCCACCGCGGCGTGGGCTTCGACCAGCTCCTCCTGGTCGAGAAGCCCGAACGGCCGGAGAACGACTTCCGCTACCGCATCTGGAACGCCGACGGCGGCGAGGTCGAGCAGTGCGGCAACGGCGCGCGCTGCTTCGCGCGCTTCGTCCTCGACCAGGGGCTCACCACCAAGCGCGAGATCCGCGTGGAGACGGCGAGCGGCGTGATCGTGCCGCGCGTGGAGGCCTCGGGCCAGGTCACCGTGGACATGGGCGCGCCGCGATTCGATCCGCGCGCGGTTCCGTTCCTCGCCGAAGGCGAGGGGCCCGTCCACGAGATTCGCGTGGCCGGCCTGCCGGTGGAGCTGAGCGTGCTCTCGATGGGCAACCCGCACGCAGTGCAAGTCGTCGCGGACGTGGAACGGGCGCCGGTCACGACCGAGGGCCCGCTGATCGAGCGCCATCCATCGTTCCCGCAGCGCGTGAACGCGGGATACATGGAGGTCGTCTCGCGCGGGCACGTGCGCCTGCGCGTCTGGGAGCGCGGCGCGGGCGAGACGCTCGCCTGCGGCACGGGTGCCTGCGCGGCGGTGGTCGCGGGAATCCGCCTCGGCCTGCTCGACTCCGAGGTGCGCGTCGCCACGCGCGGCGGCGAGCTCGTCATCCGCTGGCCCGGAAACCACGCCCCCGTTATGATGACGGGCGACGCCGTCCGGGTCTTCGAGGGCGAGATCGAGACCGGCGCCGGCGCGGCGCAGGCCTGAAACGAGAAAGGAAAAGACGTTGCTCACAGCCGAACAGGTGGCCGAGTTCCTGCGCCAGAACCCGGGATTCTTCGAGAACCACGCCGACGTCCTCGTGAACCTGCAGATCCCGCACCCGCACGGCGGCCGCGCGGTGTCGATCGGCGAGCGCCAGCTGGTCGCGCTGCGCGAGAAGTCGCGGCTGCTCGAGGACAAGCTGCGCGAGCTGATCGCCTTCGGCGAGGACAACGATGCCGTGGGCGAGAAGGTGCATCGCCTCGCCTGCCGCCTGATCGACGCGCCCGGCCTGGACGCGGCGCTCGATACTCTCTATCTCGACCTGCTCGACCACTTCGCCGTGCCGCACGTCGCGGTGCGCCTCTGGCGCGTGGCCGAGGAGAACCCCGAGACCAAGGAGTTCGCGCCCGTGGCCGCGGAGATGCGCGAGTTCGTCGAGAAGATGCCCGCGCCCTATTGCGGCCACCATGCGGTCTACGAGAGCCAGGCGTGGTTCGGCGAGGCTGCGGCGCACCTGAAGTCGTTCGCGCTCGTGGCGCTCGCGCGCGACGGCCTCACCTTCGGCGTGGTGGCGCTCGCCTCCGAAGACCCGAAGCGCTTCTATCCCGAGATGGGCACGCTCTACGTTGCGCGCATCGGCGAGCTGCTGAGCCATGCGCTGTGGCGGTTCGTGACCCCGGTTCGTGAGCACGTCGCCTGAGCGTTACTTCGCGCACCTGCGCAACGAGCGGCGACTTTCGCCGCACACGCTCGCCGCATACGCCCGCGACATCGCGCTGCTGCAGTCGCTCGCCGGCGAGCGGGGGCCCGAGCGCCTCGCGGGCGCCGACATACGCCGCTTCGTGGCGACCCTGCATTCGCGCGGGCTCGCGCCGCGCTCGCTCGCGCGCGTGCTCTCGAGCTGGCGCGGGATGTACGACTGGCTCGCGCGCGCCGGCGCGGTGGGCGCGAACCCTTGCGCGGGCGTGCGCGCGCCCAAGGCCGCGCGGCGCCTGCCCGAGGCGCTCTCGCCGGACGACGCGGTGCGCCTGGTCTCCTTCGAGGACGCCTCGCCCATGGGCCGGCGCGACCGCGCGCTCTTCGAGCTCGCATACTCGAGCGGCCTGCGCGTCTCCGAGCTGACCGGGCTCGACACCGGCTCGATCGACGCGGCAACCGGCGAGGCGCGCGTCGTCGGAAAGGGATCGAAGACGCGCATCGTGCCCGTGGGCCGCCACGCGATAGCGGCGATCGGCGCGTGGCTGCCCGAGCGCGCGAAGCTCGCGCGGCCGGGCGAGGCGGCGCTCTTCGTCGGCCGCAGCGGCCGGCGCCTCGCCCCGCGCGAGGTTCAGCGGCGCATCAAGCGCTGG
>Ga0307505_10001913_pt1 | contig 15572 bp, 8 predicted proteins | sample 23_S_MG_FD_202183 | JGI IMG/M metagenome (GOLD analysis project Ga0307505, IMG submission 202183) | Soil microbial communities from Populus trichocarpa stands in riparian zone in the Pacific Northwest, United States - 23_S | ecosystem: Environmental > Terrestrial > Soil > Riparian zone > Trees...
AGGTCTTCAGCCTGCGCGGCTGGCCGCCCGGTCGCAGGCTGAAGACCTGCGCCTACAGAAGGGGTGGCCCGGTTTCCCGACGTCGCATGACAGGCGAGTTTCAGCCTAGCGTTGGCTTGAGGACGCGACGCGGACGACTCAGACGACCAGCCACTTCGCCAGGCCCAGGAAAGCGCCCATGCTCGCGATGTCCGTCGCGGTCGTGAGGAAGATGCTCGAGGCGGTCGCGGGATCGGCGCCGAAGCGACGGAGCCCGAGCGGAATGACGGCGCCGGCGATGCCGCTGACGGTGCAGCTCGCGACCATCGCCAGGAACACACAAAGCGCCAGGTTCGGCGCCTGGGGATTTTCCTGCCAACGCGCCAACATGTACATACCGACCGCCGCTGTCACGCCGACCAGGGCGCCGTTCAAGAACCCGAGCAACCCCTCCTTGGCGATGACGGCGCGCGCGCGACCGGCCTGCAGCTCGCCGAGCGTGATACCGCGCAGCGCCACGGCCAAGGCCTGGCAGCCGGTGTTGCCGGATTGCCCGGCGAGCACCGGCAGAAACACCGCCAGGACGACGAACTTGTCGAGCGTTTCCTGATAGGCGCCGACGACGGCCGCCGCCGCGAACGCCGTCAACAGATTGAGCTGCAGCCACGGGTGGCGAAAGCGCAGGCTGCGCGGCCACGCCGTCCCCAGGCGCTCCTCCTTCTCGACGCCGACCATCGATCCGGCCTGGGCGCTCAACTCGAACGCCTGCTGCTCGAACAAGCGGTGGCCGCGGACGATCCCCAGCAGCCGGCCGGAGGCGTCGCACACGGGGTACACCGGGAAGTGGCGGGTCAGCACCTCGCGCATGCCCTCGGTGAGCGACATCTCCGGGCGCAGGGAGAACGGATCGGTGAGCATGATCTCGCTGATCCGCTGCTCGCGATCCGCGAACAACAGCTCGCGAAACACGATCACGCCCTCGAGGCGACCAGCTTCGTCGACCACCCAGCCGTACGTCACCAGTGCCTTCTTCACGGTGCCGCGCAGGCGCTCGATCACCTCGGCGACGGTCTGATCCGGCATCAAGACGGCGACCGGCGGATCCATCAGCCGGCCGATACTGTCCTCGGGATACTCGAGGTTGCGCGACCACTGGTCGCGCCGGTCGGCCGGAGCCGCGGCGAGAACCAGCCGCCGTCGCTCGTCGGCAAACGCCCACAGGATCTCGCCGGCGAGCGCCGGGTTGATGCGCAGCAGAACGGCGGCGATGGTCTCGTCGGTTTCGCGCGCCAGGAGATCGACCGCCTCGTCCGGCGCGCGCTTGATCGTGGCAGCCGCGAGCTCCGCGACACGCGCCGCGTCCGCCGCCCCCCTCACTTCACTGACATCCATACCGGAGCTTGTAGCAGCGACCTCCCACGCTCGGCCACACCGGCAACGGCGTTCGCTTTGGTCCCGATCCGCACCGCCGCACCGCCCTACCGATCATGTCGAGTGCGAGCGCAGCGAGTGTATCGAGACACGCTGCATGCAAGGCACGGCCTCTCGATACGCCGGCCCTTTGGGCCGGCACTCGAGGCGATCGGTGATTGGGTGATCCGCAGGCGAACTTGATCAGGTCCCCGGCGCCGCCCCTGCCCCACGGTCTCGGCGATACGCCAACAACGACAGGTTTCCTTCATGCCCCCGGACGGTCGGATCACACCGCGAAACACGAGCATCCGAGCGCGCCCCAGAAGGATCGCCCATCGGCGACCGGAAGCGGACGCGTCCAGGCGATCCGGCGGTCGCGACCGTGCACGCCGCAGGAGCTTGCACCGTGGTCGTGACAGGCGCGCGCGACGCGCGCGTCCAGCGCGGCGCCGCGCGAGCCGGGACTCGGCTCGGCATTGACGGGGCTCCAGGTCGGCGACGCGGGCGGCATAGGCGGCGCGAGATTCCCGTAGTCCCCTTCGCCGTGGACGATCCGACCTCCGGTCACCGTCAGCACCGAGTTGATCCGCCGGATCTCGCCGGCCGGGACGGTCATGTAGTCCGCGGACAGGACGGCGAGGTCCGCGTACATCCCCGGGGCCAGCGTGCCCTTTACGTCCGCCTCGCCTGAGAACCATGCCGAGCCCTGCGTCCAGATCCGCAGCGCGGTCTCGCGATCGAGCAGGTTGGCCTCGTCGTACAGCGCGAGACCGCCGATCGTCTTGCCGGTGGTCAGCCAGTAGAGCGCGACCCAGGGATCGTACGAGGCCACGCGCGTCGCGTCGGTGCCGCCGCCGACCGGCAGGCCCATCGCCAACATCCTGGCGATCGGCGGCGTCGTCTTCGCGGCCGCGGCGCCGAAGCGGTCGACGAAGTACTCGCCCTGGAACGCCATCCGGTGTTGCGTCGCGATGCCGCCACCGAGCGCCGCGATCCGTTCCATGTTGCGCTGGGTGATCGTCTCGGCGTGATCGACGATGAAGCGCGTTTGAAAAGGTGTCTTGCCGTTCACCCGTTCGAACACGCCGAGGAACCGGTCGATCGATTCGTCGTAGGTCGCGTGGATGCGAAACGGCCACTTGTTGGTCGCCAGCAACTCGACGATCAGTTCGAGTTCGCTCTCCATCCGCGGCGCCAGATCCGGCCGCGGCTCGAGGAAGTTCTCGAAGTCCGCCGCCGACCAGGTGAGGTTCTCGCCGGCGCCGTTCATACGCAGCATCGCCGAACCGGCGCCCGGCGCGGTCATCGCCACCCACCGCTCGTAGTCGGAGAGCTCGCTGCCCGCCTTCTGGGCGAACAGGTTGTAGGCGATACGGACCGTGAGTTGATCGGCGTCGTGCAACTGCTGGACGACGCCGTAGTCGTCCGGGTAGTTCTGCCAGCCGCCGCCGGCGTCGATCACGCTGGTGATGCCGAGGCGGTTCATCTCGCGCATGAAGTGGCGCGTCGAGTTCACCTGATCCTGCAGCGGCAGCTTCGGCCCCTCCGCCAGGGTCGAGTAGAGGATGAATGCCGACGGCTTGGCGATCAGCATGCCGGTCGGCTCGCCCACCGCATCCTTCTCGATCACACCGCCCGGCGGGTTCGGCGTATCGCGGGTGATCCCGACAGCCTTCAGCGCCGCTCGGTTGAGCAGCGCGCGGGCGTAGAGATGGAGCAGAAAGACCGGCGTGTCCGGCGCCGCGGCGTTGATCTCATCGAGCGTCGGCATGCGCCGCTCGGCGAACTGAAACTCCGACCAACCGCCGACCACCCGCACCCACTGCGGCGCCGGGGTTCGAGCCGCCTGGTCCTTCAGCATGCGCAGCGCGTCGGCGAGCGACGGCACTCCCTCCCACCGCAGCTCCATGTTGTAGTTGAGTCCGCCGCGAATCAGATGGGTGTGGCTGTCGTTGAGCCCGGGAATGACGCGCCGGCCGCCGAGGTCGACGATCTGCGTGTCGCCCTGCGCGACCCGCATGATCTCCTCGGTAGAGCCGACCGCCTCCACCCGACCGTCGCGAATCGCGATCGCCTGCGCCTCCGGCCGCGCGCGGTCGAGCGTAGTGATGCGCCCGTTGCGCAAGATCATCGTCGTCATACGAGGCTTCTCCTGCTGTTGCGCTCCTCCGAGGCGCGGCAACAGCGCCAACACGCCCATCGCCGCCGCCCCCTTTACCACTTGCCGCCGCGTGACTCCGCCGGCGCACGGCATCACGTCGCACTTTGTCTGTCTGGACATAGCTCTACCCCAGGTCGGTCATGCAGTTTTCGCCAGCGGGCGGCGGCGGAACAGCTAGCAGTCCGTTGAAAAACAGGACACGCGCTGCAAATGGTCTTTCGGCGCCATGGCTGCGTTGCGAAATCCTCAACAAAAGTCACGACTTTGCCTCCGGTTTCGCGCCTTGCCCTGACGCCGAAATCCTCATTTTCGCTTGCGCGCCTGTTTTTCAAAGGACTGCTACGCACCTGTCTTGCCGGCGGCGACCGGCTCCAGGCGCGGCCCGTGCTTCACCCGCTCCTCCGCCTTGTGGACCATCGTGTACGCGTAGTCGACGCCCATACCATAGGCGCCAGAGTGCTCGCGGACGATGTTCATCACCGCGTCGTAGGTGGTCCGGTGCGCCCAGTCGCGCTGCCACTCCAGCAAGACCTGCTGCCAGGTCACCGGAACGACGCCCACCTGGATCATGCGATGCATCGCGTAGTCATGCGCCGCCTGGCTCGTTCCACCCGAGGCGTCCTCGACCATATAGATCTCGTAGCCGCCCTCCAGCATCGCCGACAGCGCGAACGAGAGGTTGCAAACCTCCGTCCAGAGACCCGACACCACGACCTTCTTGCGGCCGTTCTTCGCCAGGGCGTCGCGCACCTTCTGATCGTCCCACGAGTTCATCGAGGTGCGCTCGAGAATCGGCTTGTCCGGAAACACCGCCAGCAGCTCTGGATACGTGTGGCCCGAGAAGCCCAGCGTCTCGACACTGGTGATGGTTGTCGGAATGTCGAAGACCTTCGCGGATTTCGCGAGCGCGACCACGTTGTTCTTCAGCACCTGGCGGTCGATCGACTGCACGCCGAACGCCATCTGCGGCTGTTGGTCGATGAAGATCGCCTGGCAGTTGGCGGGAGTGAGCAGTTCGAGTTTGGAGTCGTTCATGATCCTCTCCTGCGAATCGGGGCTCGCGGCCCGGTTGGGGGGAAGCACTGGTTGGATACAACCATGGTGTCCCGCAGGGAAGAGCGGGCGGCAGACCGTCGTTCCGTCCTGCGTTAGGAACACCATCCTGGCAGCTTTGCGCGCGCCGTCCGCGCGGCTGGCAGACGTGCAAGGAGCGCTCCTGACATCACCTTTTCTGCGTTGACTTCGCAGGTGCGGTGCGAAAGTTGCTTTATGCAGCCCGCGTCGGAAATACCTGCACGCCGGGGAGAGAGATGATGGCCGGACCCACGAGAACCCTGATCCCACTTTGTGGGCTCCTGGCGGTGCTGCTCGCCGGCACCGCCGCCGCCATGGAGGATGAGTTCGCCGGCCCGGCCTTCCTCGTCCGCAACATCGACGACGGGGTCGACCTCGAGGAAACCTCCGAGCCGCGGCACTTCGTCGCCGCGGGGGATCTCGTTTTCTTCACCGCCGACGACGGCGAGCACGGCCGCGAACTCTGGCGCACCGACGGCACCCCGGGCGGTACGATCCTGTTGCGCGACATCGCGCCGGGTGAAGGGTACGGCGTTTTCGGTGCCCCCGTGCCGTTTGGGAACCTCGTCGCCGTCCGCGGCGCCCGCGGCTCGCTGTGGCGGAGTGACGGCACCGCGGAGGGCACGTTCGCGCTGCTGGAGCAATACCCCGACTCCGTTGTCGGGATCGGCCAGCGGCTATTCTTCATCACCGGGGAGTGGGACTCCGAGACCCGTGTGGGGCATCTTTTGTGGACGAGCGACGGCACTACCGCGGGAACGGTTCCGGTGCGCAGGTTCGTCGGTACGGCCAACTGCGATTACGAGTTCGAGCTACTGGCGGCGCGTGATCGACTGTACGCGCTCATCCCGTCGGAGTACTCCCCCTGCACACGCATCTGGAGCGCCGACGTGGGCTCCTTGACACCCACCGGCGACGGCATCCAGGAAGCGAACGCGATCGACCTACCGTTCGACGAATCGCGTGACGCCGATCGCGGCAGCGCGGGAGACGTTCTGCTTCTCGTCGGTGCCGAAGCCGAAATGGCGAACGCCCTGTGGCGCACCGACGGCACCGCAGCGGGCACCTTCCCGCTGTTGCAGAGCGCTACTCCACCCGGCCCGTTTTTCAACGAGTACCGCGCGGTGGCTAAATTCGTACCGGACGGCGAGCGCGCGTTCTTCATCGCCACCGATGGCGTTCACGGCCTGGAGCCCTGGGTTACCGACGGGACGGTGAGCGGCACCCGCATGATCGCCGACATCGTCGATGGCGGCGCCGGAGTCTATCCGTGCGCCACGGACTGGGATTGGGAGTGCGAGCGCGAATCGGGAATCGTCAACCCCCAGATCCGCCTGACACCGCGCGAGAACGACCTCCTGATCGGGCGAAGCTACTACACCGGCTTCGGCTCCACCTCCGTCTCCGACCTCTGGGTGAGCGACGGCACCGCCGCCGGCACCCGGCGAATCGAGGACGCCGTACCCGGCATCGATTTCAACAGGCACGTCGCCGGTCGGGACCGAGCGCTGTTGTTCCGAGCACAGCAGGGCGACGATGTCGGGGTTTGGCACGGCGACGGAACACTCGCCGGCAGCAGGCGCGTCGCCTCGGTCGACGCGAACGATTTTGTCGCAGCGGCAAACGGCTTCACCTTCGTCAGTTGGCGGCAACCGGAAGGTGTCGCGTACGAGCCGTGGTGGAGCGACGGCACCCCCGAGGGGACCTACCTCCTGCGCGACATTCGCCTCGGCGATGCGTCGTCGACGCCGCGCGATCTTACCGAACTAAACGGGATTATGCTCTTCTCCGCGCACACCGCCGCTCACGGCCGCGAGCTGTGGCGCAGCGACGCCACGGCCGACGGCACCACCCTGATCGTCGACATCCAACCGGGATCAGGTGGTGCAGCTCCTGCCGAGATCACCCGCCTAGGTGACGTCGTCCTCTTCGCCGCGGGCGACGGCGTGCACGGCACCGAGCTGTGGTCGAGCGACGGCACCGCGGCCGGCACCGCCATGGTGCGCGACATCCAGCCCGGCGCCGCGGGTGCGCACCCGAACCGGCTCGCTGTGGTCGACGGCCTGCTCTACTTCTACGCCGACGATGGCGCGCACGGCGTCGAGCTATGGTCGAGCGACGGCACGGCGGCCGGAACGCGCCTCGTCGCCGACGTCAACCCCACCGGCGACGGCGGCGAGAGGATCGGCGGGCTCGAGTACGCCAACTGGGGGGCACAAGATCGCTATGTCGCCGGGCTCGGCGGCGCCGTCTACTTCGTCGCCAACGACGGAACCCACGGCGCCGAACTGTGGCGCAGCGACGGCCCCGGCACGCCGGCGCGTCTCGTCGCCGACATCCACTCCGGAGCCGAATCCAGTTGGCCGCATTCGCTGATCGCCGCCGGCGGTGCGATCTACTTCAACGTCGTCCTCAACTCCCTGAACGACGGAGTCGAGAACCTGTGGCGCACCGACGGCAGCCAATCCGGCACCGCACCCGCGCTCGCCCCCCCATTCGAAGCGGACACGGTGGCACACCGGATCGATGACGCGTTTGTATTCATCGCCCGATCACCGTCGAGTGGCCTCGTGCTCACCAGCATCGACTCGTCCGGTCGAGCGACGTCGAGAAACCTCCCCGAGCTCTACGAGAGCGAGCGATTCCAGACTCCAGTCGGATCCGCGGGCTCGATCTTCCTCGTCGGCATCGAGGGACTCTGGCGCAGCGGCGTCGGCGTTCTCGAGCCGTACGATTACCACCTAGGCCGCTACAGCTCGCTCAGCGAGGCCGGCGGCAAGCTCATCATCGGCGCGCTCGATAGGGACGAAGAGTTGGAGGAGATCTGGACCAGCGACGGCGCGCCGTACGGGACCTATCGCCTGCAGTACTTGCGCCCGTCGAATCACTCGTACTCCAACTACGAGTATCCGCCGCACCTCGAGTTCGTCGCCGCCGGGGATCACGCCTTCTTTTCCGCCGATGTCGGCGACACCGGGCGCGAATTGTGGGCTCTGCCGCTGAGCGCGCTGCCCGACGTACAGCCGCTCGCGCCACCGACCGCGACGGTTCCGATGGGTGGCGACGCGACACCGACACCCACCGCCACCGACACGGCGACCGCGACGGCAACCGCAACCGCGCCGTGCACGCTCGACGGCGACCCGCCCGGATGCGCCCGCGTCGAAGTCGAGGAAATAACCGCGACCGCCGGCGACACCGCCTCCATCGCTGCGCACCTGCGGTCGCTCGGCGAACCGATCGCCGCGCTGCAGGTCGATCTGACGTTCGATCCGAAGATGCGCGTGATCGCCGAGGCGAACGGCTCGCCGCGCTGCCGCGTCGACCCGGATCTCGGCAAGGACGCCACGGCCTTCGCATTCCGGCCGTCGTCGTGTAACGCGAGCGGCACCGAGTGCGCGACCGTGCGCGCGCTGGTCTTGTCGATCGCCAACCTCGACCCCATCGCCGACGGGGCGACGCTGTTCTCCTGCGACGTCCAGATCGACGAGAACGCGCCGGCGGCGACCTATGCCGTGAAGGCGTCCGATGCCGGCGCGTCCAGCAGCAAGGGGATGCAGATCGAGATCGGCGCGCGCGACGGATCCATTGCAGTCGTCCGACGAGCCGCCTCCAATCTCGACCCCGCAAATTCATCTTCGGGCTCGTGCGCCATCGACCCACAACCCACCGGCGGCGTCGCCCCCATCGCCGCCGCGCTGCTGGCGATCGTCATCGCGCGCGCAAGGCGGCCGCGACGACGCGTTCGCGGTGCCGTGTCGTTTCTCCTGCCGATCGCACCGTTGACTCTTTTCGTCGGCCTGACGGCGCGCGCGAGCTTTGCCGAGCCGTTCGCCTACGTGGCCAACCTCGGCGCCGATAGCATCGACGTGATCGACCTGGAGACGCATGAGGTCGTCGCGACACTGCCGGCCGGCGACGATCCGAATGGCGCCGCCACCTCGGCCGACGGGAAGCGCGTGTACGTCACCAACTTCTTCTCGAACGACGTCACGGTCGTCGACACGACGACCCAGAGCGTCGTCGACACCATCGCCGTCGGCGAGGGTCCGGTCGGCATCGCCGTCAGCCCGAACGGGCAACGCGCCTACGTCGCCAACCGCGCCGGCGCGTCGGTATCGGTGATCGACATTGCGGCCGGCCTGACGGCGGGGTCCGTCGCCGTGGAGCGGGGGCCCAACTCGATCGCCATCACGCCCGACGGTGCGACGGCCGCCGTCACCAGCTCGTTCACGCGCTTCCCCGGCATCGTCAGCTTCATCGCCCTGCCCGGCCTTGCCGTCGACACCGCCGAGGTGCAGCGCAACCCGACGCGCGTCGCTATCGCTCCCGACGGCCAAACGGCGTGGGTCACCAACTTCCGCTCGTGGAACGTCTCCGTTCTCGACATCGCGTCGCGTCAGGCAGTGACGACGGTCCGCCTGTCGGGGCGACCGAGCGGCATCGCCTTCAATCCCAACGGCACGTTCGCCTACGTCACCACCCTCGACGGCTTCCTGCAGGTGATCGACGTGCCGTTCCACCGCGTCCACACCAAGATCCCGGTCGGCGCCAGCCCCTACGGAATCGGCATCGCGCGCAACGGCGGCGTCGGCTACGTGCCCAACTTCGACGACGACACGGTCACGGTCGTCGACCTCGCCCACCACGAAGCATTGGAGACGATCGCCGTCGGCGACCGGCCGTTCGCGGTCGCCGTCACCTGCTCCGGCGACGGCTGCGCCGAGCCGCCGTTGACGGCGCTGCCGACCAACACACCGACCGTGACCCCGACCATAACGCCGACGCCGACCATCACACCGACGCCGACCTCGACGCATACGCCGGTCCTTACCGGCGTCGAACCCGTCATCCGGGCCAACACCGTATCGGTGCGGCCGGGCGATCGCGCCCTCGTGCAGGTGAGTCTGGATACCCGCGGCGCGGGCATCGCCAGTCTGGACCACAACATCCGACTTCACCCACCCCTGGTCTTCGCGCCGGCGCCGTCGGGAATCGACTGCGTGCGCAACACCGCGATCCGCAAGAACGCCACGCGGTTCCGCTCCGTCGGCTTCTGCGGCGCGGAATGCACCGACGCCGATGTCACCGTCGCCGCGACCGACAACGTCGACCCGATCGCCGACGGGTCGCTGTTGTACTCGTGCCGCATCGACGTCCCACACGACGCGCCGCAGGGCGCGTACCTCGTCGAATTACACTCGCCGGTCGCGTTCGCTCCCGATGCCACCGAGGTGGAGATCTTCACCCGCAGCGGCGAGATCGTCGTCAGCGGTTCGCCACGGCCGACGAGCACGCGGTTGCCGCCCACGCCGACACCACCGCCGACCGCCACGTCGCCTCCCCAACCGACAGCGACCCCGCGAGGGCCGACGGCCACGCCGACGCTACGCGGCGACGAGGCGCGCATCGTCGCATCGATGGCGGAGGGGCGGCGCGGCGATCACGTGACCGTCGATTTCCATTTGCAGGCTCGCGGCCATGCCATCGTCGGCCTCGAAGCGACCCTGCTGTTCGGCGGTTCCATCGGCGTCCGCCGCAGCGAGAGTTCCGTCGCCTGCGCGGTCAACCCCGCCATCCGCAAGCGAGCGACGGCCTTCGCCGGGCGCGAATGCGCGGCGACGAGCTGCAGCGACGTCAAGGCATTGGTGCTCGATCTCTCCGAAACAACCGCGATCGCCGACGGATCCCGTCTGTTTTCGTGCGAAGTCGTGGTTCAGGTCGACGCGCCGCTCGGCCTGCATCCGATCCACATCGCGCGGCCCGGCGCGAGTGACGACGAGGGCCGTCCCCTGCCGATCACCGGCGTCGCCGGCAGCGTCCGCGTCCTCGCCGGTAGTGCACTCGCGCGCTCCGGGTTGACGACCGGCGGCAACGGCCTCTGCGCCGGCGGCGCGCGGCGGGGCGCGGGGTGCGACGGCGACGCCGACTGCCCCGGCGGCGCCTGCGTGATCGCGCCCGCGGTCTGCGACGGCGGCGACGACGACGGGCTGCTGTGCGGATGCCCCGGCGGTACCTGCGCTGCCGGCGCGAGCTGCGGCGGGAGTTCGGATGGGCGCTGTAGCGGCGGCTCCGCCGAGGGAGACTGTTGCCAGCGCGACATGAACTGCGCCGGCGGCTCCGCCTGCGTCGCGACGCAACGGTTGTGCGCGGCCGGTGCCGCCAAGGGCGTGCCGTGCACCGACGACCGCCACTGCATGGGTGCGCTATGCATCGAGAGCGACGGACGCTGCGCCGGCGGCGACTTCGACGGCTACGCCTGCATCGACGGCGGCGACTGCCCGCTCGGCACCTGCGCCCGTCAGGTCGTCGCGCCGACTCCGGCCGCCACCGAATCCCCGACACAACCCGCCACCACGCCGACGTCGCGTCCGCTCGCCACCGCCACATCCGGACTCGGCGTCACCGCCACGCCGGCTGCCTCGTCGACCGCGTCGCCCGCGGCCACCGCGACATCCGATCCATCCGCAGCGACGCCGTCGCCGACGGCGACGCAATCCGCGACGGTCGCGCCGACCGGCGAGCAGCCCACCGCGCCTGCCACCGCGACCGCGTCGCGCACGCACACCCCGATCGTCGAACCGACGTCGACCACGGACGATGATGACGGAGGCTGCGCGGTTGACGGTCGGCCGACGACACCGGCATGGTTCGCGCTGCTGCCGCCACTGGCGCTGCTGACCCGGCGCCGCCGCGCGGCGGCAGCTGGTGTCGCGAGTCGTTCGTTTTGTTCAGGACGCCAAGGGATGGTTCCCCCCTTTGACAAAGGGGGGCCCAGCAATACGAGCCGGTGGGAAACGCGAAGCCGAAAAGCACGTCATCCCGGCGAAAGCCGGGATCCAGGCGGGGCGGCGGTGGCATACGGCCTGGACCCCGGCTTTCGCCGGGGTGACGAAGTGGGATGGCGATTGAATTGGCGGGCAAAGCCAAAAAGTGGGAAGCGCTTGCAGCAGTGGCTGCACCTCCCAACTCGGGACACTAGCACTCCGCGGAGAATGCGATGAAGTACGGCACCATCGGCGCGACCATCCTGCTGACGACCACCATGCTCGCGGCCGGGCCCAACTCCGTGTCGGCGCAGTGCTGCGGCGACTGCGACGGCAACGGATCCGTCGCTATCGCCAACCTGGTGACCGCGGTGCGCAACGCCCTCGACGGCTGCCCGAAAGACGCCCCCTGCTGCGGCGACTGCAACAGCGACGGCCGCGTCACCGTCAGTGAGCTCATCACCGCCGTCGGCCGAGCGCTCGGCAGCTGCGACGCGCCGGTCACCCACACGCAGGCCAACACACCCACCCCCACCTCGACGCCGACCGAGACCACGACGCCGAGCATCACCGCGACCGCGACAGCGACCTCCCCACCGACGGCGACGCACACACCCATCCGCGCCGCCGACAACGGCGACGGGACGATCACCGATCTGACCACCGGCCTGTTGTGGGAGAAGAAGGTCGGCGGCGACGGCGCGCCCGACGGGTCGAACGACCACGACGCCGACAACCGCTATCCGTGGCGCGGCCGCTGTCAGAACGTCGACGCGGATTGCAAGGACGACGGCGACTGCCCGACCGGCGTAGCCTGCCGCGCGGGCGATCAGCAGGGCACCGGCCTCACCGCCTTCAAGTGGGTGGCGCGTCTCAACGCGCGCCAGTTCGCCGGCTTCCAGGACTGGCGCGTCCCGTCCCTCGACGAACTGCGCTCCCTGCGCGACCTCGACGAGCGCCCGACCATCGACCCGGGCTTCCACCAGCCCGGCTGCGGCACCAGCTGCCTCGATCTCGGCGACCCCGACTGCAGCTGCACCAGTGAAGATCCGCACTGGACCGCCACCGCCGACGAGAGCGACGCCGCCCGCGCCTGGCGCATCGACTTCGACAACGGCGCGGTGGTGCTCGGAAACAAGGTGGACGACCTGCGCGTCCGCGCGGTGCGGGGACCTTGAAGAAGCAGGATCTAGGATTCAGGATCTAGGATCTGGGGGCCGGGATCTCGTATCCGGGACCAGGAACCAAACCTGACCCTCCAAATCCTAGATCCTGAATCCTAGATCCCTGCTTGTGGGATCCTGAATCCCAGATCCCAGCCCCTGCAGTCGCTATTCGCACATCGCATCCACATTCGCTCCCACCACCTCGTCGCTCGGGATGGTCGGGTCCAGGGTGCGGAAGTCTTCTGGGACGACGTTGATCAGGCCTAAAAGGCGGCGGAAGATGTACACGCCGTCGGTGTTCGGCACGACGGCGCCGGACTCGTCGACGTCGGCGGCGGCGCCGAGGGCGGTGACGTTGGCGGCGACGACAGGATCGGCGGGAATCGCGGGGTCGAGCTCGCGGAACGGAGCGGGTACGACGGTTTCGAGGCCGAGCAGAGCGCGGAAGATGTAGACACCGTCGGTCTGCGCGGCCAGTACGCCGTTCTGGTCGACATCGAGCGCGCAGAGTTGTGTCACCGTCGCGGTGGCCGTGGCGGTGGCTGTCGCGGTCGGCGTGTTGGTGACCGTCGCGGTGGCTGTCGCGGTCGGAGTGTCCGTCGACGTCGCGGTGGCTGTCGCGCTCGGCGTGTCGGTCGGAGTCGCGGTGTTCACCGGCGTGTCGGTGGATGTCGCCGTGGGCGATGCCGTCGGGGTGTCCGTCGGCGTGGCTGTCGAACTCGGGGTATGGGTCGCGGTTGCCGTCGGCGTCGCCGTCGGTGTGGGAGTCGGCGTCTTGGTCTCGCACGTGGTGGCCATCGCGTCGGTGCAGACCGAGTCGAGGCGGACCTCGAACGAGTCGCAGCCGAGCTGGTTCAGGCAGCGGTCGCCGCAGCCGAGCGTGTCGGCCGCCACGCATTGATCGCTCGGCCCGGGGGTGCCCGCTGGGCATCCCGTGCACGCGCAGCATCCCTGGATCGGTGTCGCTGTCGACGTCGGTGTGCCGCTCGGCGTCGCGGTGGGTGTGCTGGTCGGCGTCGCCGTCGGTGTCAACGAGGCGGTCGTGGTCGGCAGCGGCCCCGCGGCGCCGCAGCCGTCGCCGTCGCAGGAGTCGCTGCCGGCGAAGATCACCGAATCACAGGTGGCGCAGAGGTCCTGGCATTCGACGAGGTTCACCGCGTCGAAACAGACCCCGTCTTCGCAAGTGCCGCCGGTGCACGCGCAGCACTGCGCCAGAGACTCAGTGGCCCAACAGGACAGGAGTGCGGTCAGCAACGCGATCGCAACCAAGGATCTCATCGGCCCCCCTCCTCGCCATCGTTCGCGTCCACCGACGCGTTCGGCCGCGACGCGCATCCGTCCGCACAATCGCCCTTCGTGCTGAACCCGACGCGCTTGCATGCCGCCGCGGCGCAAGCCGCGTCACAGGCCGCGAGTGTTGCGCCATCGATGCACCGGTCGCCGTCGGCGCACGCGCCGCATGCGCAGCAGCCCTCGACCGCAGCACCGACCGCGCCCCCCTGCCCGGCGGTCGTCACCGCCGGCATCGCGATCACGAAAGACACGAACAGAAGGGCGACGCGCATATTCCTCATGAGGCACCTCTCGAACACGCAGGGCGATAGGGTTCAGGGGAGTCGGGAGAGCGCTAGCGCGCGACCGGCGGCCGCGGCGGGTCGTGGGAACCGGACCCGCCGCACCGCCCGAACAGCCGCGACGCCGAGCGCGCCCCGCAACCTACGGAGAATCGCGCCAGGACGGAATGCAGATCAGAAGCGGCTTGACCATGTCGTACCGCTCCTTCGCATCGACCAGCCCCGTGCACACTTCGTTGACGAGGCACTCGTTGTCCATCGTGCAAGAGGATTCGCTCTTGCAGGAAGTACAGACCTCATCCCCGCCGCCCGCGTCCGCGCAGCTGGTGCTCTGGCAGCAAACACCGCTCTCCGTGTGGACCTCGACCCGGGTGCGCAGGTTCACCGTCTTCCTGGAGAAACGCTCCTGCTTCACGACACGACGATCGTCCTTGATCTTATAGCAGATGAGGCGCGACACCGGCTCGTACGTTGCCCCGGGGGTCAGCATGGGGAGCGGAATGTTCGGGTCGGACGAAGCCGACGGGTTGCAGACCAGATACGGCTTCAGGACGCGGGTGCGCTTCTTTTCGAATTCGTCCGTGTACGTGACGACGCGCTCCTTGGCCAGGGGGCCGACACCTTTGGCCTTGTAGCACTTGTACGGATCGATCTCGGGAAACTCCGGCGTGATGGTCGGAGTATGGGTGAATGTCTGGGTGGGGGTCCACGTCGGCGTAAAGGTCGGAGTCATCGACGGCGTGGGCGTCCGCGTGATCGTCCTCGTCGGGCAGGCCACGTCGACGCCGTTGCAGGTTGCGTTCAACACCGAAACACAGCCCGGCTCGCAGAACGCTTCGTAACTACCGTTGATCGGCGGGCCGCAGCTGTTGGTGTCGGGGCAAGAGCAACAGCGCGGCGGAGTATGCGTCGGCGTAGCAGTCGGCGTGTTGGTGGACGTAGGAGTCGCCGTCGGCGTCGCGGTCGGCGTCGTGGTCGGGGTCGACGTCCACGTCGGGGTCGGCGTCAGGGTGGGCGTCGCGGTCGGCAGCGCCGGAGCCGCTCCGCAACCGCCGTCACAGGTGTCGGAGTTACTGAACGCCAGCGATCCCGGGGCGCACATGCCGCACAGCTCGCTGCAGTCGACCAGTGCGAGGTCATCGACACAGAAACCACAGTCGGTGCACGCACAACACATCGCCTCGGCGCCCCGCGGGGCGAAGCCGGCGACGGCCAAAGTGACGGCGCAAATCAAGATCACTCGCTGCAACATTCGGGACCCCCAGGAAGTAACGGCCCGGACTCTATCCGCCTGAGAATCGACGTGTCAATGAAAAGCTCGACACGACTCTAGATCGACCGTAGAGGGGGCCAGAATTGGATTTAGGATCCAGGGGTCGGGGGTCAGGGGTCAGGGGTCCGGGGTCAGGGGTGGTGGGGCGCGTAGCGCCCCCTGATT
>Ga0307505_10001914_pt1 | contig 15566 bp, 15 predicted proteins | sample 23_S_MG_FD_202183 | JGI IMG/M metagenome (GOLD analysis project Ga0307505, IMG submission 202183) | Soil microbial communities from Populus trichocarpa stands in riparian zone in the Pacific Northwest, United States - 23_S | ecosystem: Environmental > Terrestrial > Soil > Riparian zone > Trees...
GACATGGCCGTGATCCGTGGTGACCTTGGCTGCAACAGCGTCAACGTCTACGGGACTGAGCTCTCACGTCTCGAGCAAGCTGCCCGTGTGGCCCTCGACCGGGGGCTGGCTGTCTCCTTTCAGGCTCGCTCGATCGACGCCGACCAAGAGACCGCACGTTCGTTGCTACGAGCAGCCGCAGGTGCAGCCAACTCCTTGCTCGACTACGGAGACGTCACGCTCAACATCGGGTGCGAGGCGACATTGTTCACGCGTGGGTTCCTTCCGGGGAGGACCTTCCAACGCCGAATGCGCTCCTTGGTCGTGGCCTGGCCGTTCATGTCGAGGGTGAATCGACGGCTCAGCTCCTATCTCACCAGAATGGCCGCCGACGCACGCGGGATCTTCGGAGGCAAGATCACCTATGGGGCCGGGTCATGGGAAGAGATCGACTGGGCTCCGTTCGACCTCGTTGGGATGAACCTGTATCGCGACCGGTGGAACGAGAAGACCTACCTGGCCGACCTTCGCTCCCTCCACGCTCACGACAAGCCTGTGGTCATCACCGAGTTCGGATGCGCCACGTTCGAGGGTGCAGAGAGGAGAGGTGGCGGCGGGTGGACCATCGTCGACTTCACAACCAGGCCCCCACGTGTTCGGCGAGGGCACCAACGGAGCGAGCGAGCCCAGGCGGTCCACCTCGGGGAGATGCTCGACTTGTTCCGCGACGAAGGTGTGGCCGGAACCTACGTATTCGACTTCCTGGCGGCTGCATTCCCCCACCGATCCGAGCCGGAACTCGACCTCGACATGGCCGGCTACGGCGTGGTCAGGGTGATTCCTTCCCCGTCGACCGACTCCATCGTGTGGGAACGCAAGGAAGCGTTCGAGACCGTAGCGCGACGCTACGAGCAGTGGTGATTACCTTCGGCCGACAGACACGGCCTCACCCCGTCACCGACTCGGTGGCCGTCGGAACGTCCCGGGACCGCCCAAGCTCGGTCATCGCGCGATCCTGTAGGCGGTGAAATGCCGGGGCGGTGCGCGACCTCGGCCGATCCAGGTCGACGGTGATGTCGGCCCGGATCGTCCCTGGTGATCCACCCATGACCACCACCCGGTCGGCGAGAGCGAGTGCTTCGTCGATGTCGTGAGTCACGAGGAAGGTCGTCGGGCGGTACCAGCCCCAAACTTCGAGCAGATGTGCTTGGAGATCGATCCGGGTGAAGGCGTCGAGAGCGCTGAAGGGCTCGTCGAGGAGCAGAACCGGAGGTCTGGTCACCAGAGCGCGGGCGATGGCGACCCGCTGGGCCATGCCCCCCGACAGTTCTCGGGGCAACGCCCTGGCAAACGGGGTGAGACCTACCCGTGCGATCACCTCAGCCACCTCTCCCGAACTCTCCTCGCCCTTGTCCAGACCGAAGGCCACGTTCCGCTCCACCGTGAGCCAAGGCATGAGCCGAGGTTGCTGGAAAACGATCCCAACAGACTGGTCGGGGCCTTGGACTTCGTGGTCGGCCACCCGGGTAGACCCCGACGATGGTTCCTCGAGACCAGCGATCAGACGGAGGATGGTGCTCTTGCCGCAACCGCTGGGGCCGATCACCGCCAAGATCTCGTGCTCGGGGACACTCAGGTCGATCCCGGTGACAGCGAGGTGTCCAGAGGGGTATTGCTTGGATACCGAGCTCAGCTGGATCACCGCGACACCCCATCCCGGACAAATCCGTCCTGCCAGTAGGTGAACCGTGCTCCCACCGAGGCGAGCACCCGATCGGTGAGCTTGCCCAGCAGGGCGAACATCGCGATCGAGGCGATGATCACACTGGGTCGTCCGGTCTGCTGGCCGTCGACCAACAGATACCCAAGCCCTTCGCTGGCCCCGAGGAACTCAGCCGCCACCACGAACATCCACCCCAAACCAAGCCCGCTTCGCAACCCGATCACGTAGGTGGGCAACGATGCCGGGAAGAGAATCCGCCTGATCAGCTTGAAGGTCCCGAATCCGTAGGCCTTCCCCACCTCCACCAAGCCTCGGTCGACCGAGGCGATGGCGCCCGAGAACGTGAGGTACACGGGGAAGAACACACCAAGGGCGATCATCAGCACCTTGGACGTCTCGAAGATCCCGAACCACAGGATGAACAGCGGGGTCCACGCTATCGAAGGGATGTTGCGAAGTGCCTGCAACGTGGGGTCGAACAGGACCCTGAATCGCTCGGATACCCCGGTGGCCGCACCGAGAATCGTGCCCACCACAGCACCCAGGACGAACCCGATGAGAACCCGGAGTGTCGTGGCGAGGGTGTGAACCCACAGCGCACCGTCGGAGGCCAGGTCGACGAGCGTCGCACCGATCTCCGACGGTGGCGGGATGAGCCGTGTCGAGATGATCCCTGCGGCCGTTCCCAGTTCCCACAATGCGAGAGCAGCCACGGGGACCACCAGGCCGAGACCGACACGTCTCAGTCGCCGGCTCCTCTGCTTCATCGGCAACGGCTCTCCGGGAGCCATGGGCTCCCGGAGAGGTGTCAGTGTGTCGGTCATCCCGAACCCCCGATCGTTGACGTGAAGACTTCGTCGAGGAGATCGTCGACCGTTGCTTCCACGTCGACATCCGCCTCGATGACACCAGCCTCCTGGAGTGCGAGCCCGGCGGCGAGAATCGTGTCACGCTGGTCCGACCCGATCGCCGGTGTGGAGAAGTCAGTCCGCTCCAACTGACGGGCCGCCACGTCGGGTGTCAGGCCGGCGGCTTCGGCGAGGATCTCGGCAAGGCCCTCGGGATTGTCCAAGGCCCACTCCCGCCCCCGTTCGTAGACCCTCACCACGGCCTCGACCACATCGGGGTGATCGTCGGCGAATTGTTCGTCGACGTTGAGAATCCCCCACGTGTTGAGCTCGGGGCGTCGGTAGAAGAGCACCGCACCCTGGGTGAGCTCGGCCTCGGCCATCATCGGGTCCAGTCCGGCCCAGGCATCGACCGACCCACCGATGAGGGCGTTCCGGCCGTCTGCGTGCTGGAGAAGCACCGATTCGATGTCAGCCTCCGAAAGTCCGTGCTCGGCCAAGGCCAACAGGAGGAAGATGTAGGGATCGGTTCCACGCGTCACCGCCACGGTCTTCCCTGCCAGGTCGTCGACGCTGTCGATTCCACTATCCCCGTTGGTCACGAGCGCAGTCCACTCGGGCCGCGAGTACGAGTACACGCCCTTGATCGGGCTCCCGTTGATGCGGGCGAGAAGGGCGGCAGATCCGGCCGTAGAACCGAACTGGACGCTGCGGGCGTTGAGGAACTCGATGGCCTTGTTGCTCCCGGCCGACTGAACCCAATTGATCTTGACTCCGGGCAACTCTTCCTCGAGCCAGCCGTTGTCCTTGAGGACGAGACTCACCGGGTTGTAGTACGCCCAGTCGAGGGTGACCTCCTCGACACTCGATTCGCCTCCGTCCCCGCCTCCGCCGCAAGCCGTTATGACCAGTGCGAAGACGGTCAGGGCTGTGATCAGGGCGGTTCGGGTACTTCGTGGGCCACGGCGACGCCGGACCAGGGATTGGGTTTTCATGGGACTCTCCTGTGAATCAGGGTGAACGAGGACGCACGACGCCGGTATCGAATAGGTTCGAAACCAGCTCTCGGGCGGTGGCGTCGTATTGAGCGCTAGCTGTGCAAAGCGTTGGCGCTGGGGCGAGCCGCCCGAGAGCACCTACACGCGCAGAACGCCGAGCACGACGGTGTCGGCCTGGCAGAGGGGCGGTTGGCCCCGAGGAGAGTTCGCTTCGGTTGGAGCGTTTGGCGGTGATGTGTCTGAGTCATACGGATTCCTTGTCTCGACGCGCTCACGAGCGCCCCGAACGGAATTCCGCTCAGGCTCTCATCGATCAGGCATTGGCACCTTGCGTGTTCTCACACCCGGTTGCCGCGGCTTCACAGGGCCTGTCCCTCCGCCGCTCTGGATGAGCGCGTTGTAGGGCGGCAGCATAGCTCTCACGTCTCGGTGCGCTAATCGAACTGGACAGTTCACACGATGGAAACGACCCGTTGCGAGAGCGGAAACCGAGTCGGTCCAACATGATCCTCACAGCGACCAGTTCGGCCGGCTTCGGATCGGACTGGCTCCTCCTCACAGCGGTCACCCCTTCGGGGGTGGCCGTCGCTCATATGTCGACTTCGCGGCATCGGATTCGTTTGAAGACTGTGTTGTCGGGATAACCGACCAGGTGCAGATCCCAGGAGGGCTGACATGACCGATGTTGCGACGAAGAGCATGGCACCAGAGACCGGGTACGCCCCCGTCAACGGACTGGAGATGTACTACGAGATCCACGGGGAAGGCGGGACACCGCTACTGCTGCTCCATGGTGGGCTGTTCAACATCGACCTGCAGTTCGGCGAGGTGCTGCCTGCACTAGCCGAGGAGAGACAGGTGATCGCCGTGGACTTCCAGGGCCACGGAAGGACGGGGGACATCGACCGACCGTTGACCTGTTCCAACCTGGCGTCCGACATCGAAGGTCTGCTCGACCATCTCGGAATCGACAAGGTCGACCTGTTCGGCTTCAGTGTCGGAGGCGGCGTGGCACTTCATTTGGCCATCACACACCCCGACTTGGTGCGCAAGCTCATCGCCTCCTCGGTGTCGTACCACCCGGATGGGGACCGCGGGGAGAACGCCGAGGCAGTTGGCGAACTGACGGTCGACATGATCGCTGGCACCCCGATGGAACAGGACTACCTGGCCAAGGCGCCGAATCCCGACGATCTCCAAACTCTCCTCGACAAGCTGGGGAACTTCGACGAGGGGTTTGCCGGCTGGTCCGACGAAGCGGTACGACGGATCAACGCCCCGACCCTGATCACCGTGGGCGACTGTGACATGGTCAAGCTCGACCATGCCATCCGTTTCCTCCAACTGCGTGGCGGGGATGTCAACGGCGACTTCGACGGAGTCCCGACGTCGCAGCTGGCGGTCTTCCCAGGGACCACCCACTTCTTCGGAATGGCCCGAACCAATCTGGTGCTCGACGTGGTGACCACCTTCCTCGACACCGACTGACCCGAGTGCGACCTAAGATCGGGCCGAGTTCAACGCCTCGTTGAGAGCCAAGCCATGCTCGAGAACGACAATCGTCGCCTGCTCCGTTCCAGAGACGCCATGGACCGCGACTTCGCCCTTCCTCTCGACGTAGATCATCTCGCGAACATCGCGTTCATGTCTCGCAGCCACTTCATCAGGTCGTTCAAGTCCACTTTCGGGGAGACCCCTCACCGCTACCTGCAGCGACGACGGGTGGAGCGGGCCATGTACCTCCTACGGACCACGGACAGGCAGATCACCCTGATATGCATGGAGGTCGGATTCTCCAGCCTGGGAACCTTCACCCGGACTTTTGGCGAGATCGTCGGCGAGACCCCCTCTGAATTCCGTCGCCACGACAGCCTCGACAGAGTGCCGTCGTGTTTCGTGAAGACTTGGACCCGACCGAGCACTTTCGGAGAAGCGTCCTAGCGAGCACAGCCTTACATTGGCCCTATGTATCAGGCCATAACCAGATCACAGTTGTTCGTCCTCGACCAGGACGCCGCCCTCGACTTCTACGTCGGCACCCTCGGTCTCGAGGTCGCCGACGACCTCGACCTCGGGTTCATGCGTTGGCTCACGGTGCGAGTGCCGGGCGAGCCGAATCGTGAGGTCCTTCTCGAGAAGCCGGGACCGCCGGCGATGGACGAGGCAACCGCCGAAGCAGTGCGCGACCTACTCACCAAGGGCGCAATGGGTGGCTGGCTCTGCATCTCCACCGATGACGCGCAACGAACCCACGATCTGCTCGCCGAGCGGGGAGTAGATATCACCGACGCTCCCTCCCCTCGCCCATATGGGATCGACTTCGGCATCCGAGACCCGTTCGGCAACGCGATCCGCATCGGAGAGCTCTACCCGACTGAGGCTGGTTCGGATGATGGATAGCCAAACAGAGCGAGGGGTATTCGATCGCTCGGCGGCGATCACACGGTCCCTTCTCGGGTATGGGGTCCTTTCGGGGGTGTTCTATCTGGTCGTCGGCCTCACACTCGCATCGACCAGGGACGGGTTCGACCTGGCCACACACCCTCTGAGCCTGCTCATGCTGGGCGAGGGAGGGTGGATGCAACGAGCCAACCTGCTCCTCTCCGGAGTGATGGTCATCGCTGCCTCCATCGGCATCCGGCGCGCCATGGCCGGGAGTAGGGTGAGAGCCGGGCCGCTGGTTCTCCTCTTCGGGATCTCCCTGATCGTGGCCGGGCTCTGCCCACCAGACCCCATGGCGGGGTTCCCTCCGGGGACGGTGGAAGGTCCGATGACCACGAGCGGGATCATCCATCTCGCCGCCGGTGCCGTCGGGTTTCTCGCCTTGGCAGGGGCCGCCTGGGTCATGGCGAGTTGGCAACGTCAGGAGAATCGACCCGTCGCGGCCTTGCTCTCTCGTCTCAGCTCGCTCGTCATCCTGATCGGCTTCTTGGCGGGGGCCGCCATCACGGTCCAACCGGCCGGAGTGGCGCTGCTTTGGCTCGCTGTCGTCGTCGGATGGGTCTGGCTGGCGGCTACGTCGATCGTCCTCTATCGGATCGTGCCCCACCCGGACTCCGACCTGGTCCCACACCATTGAGCGCGCCATTGATCTACTGATCAGCGGTCTGTGGCCGTGGACCCGGCAACCTCCAAGACACGGGCGGCGGCGTCGTTGCCGGACTGTATGCACTCATTGAGACCGACGCCATGGAAGCCGGCGCCCGCCAACACGAGCCCGGGCTGGTTCTGGAGCGCGTTCTCCGCTTGGGAGATCCGCTCTAGATGGCCCAAGGTGTAACGGTGCAGACCTTGCCGATGGCTTCGCAGCCACGTGCGCACCGGATCTGCGGTGATCCCGACCATCGACTCCAACCCGCCACGCGCCGCCTCCACCGGACCTGCCGCAGACCGATCGGCCGGGAAGAAGACCCGCAACAGGGTGAGCCCATCGTCGGGGACGCGTCCCGCCCACTTTCTGGACAGGTAGGAAACCCCACGGATCGAACTGGATTGGCTCGATGGCACGACGAAGCCGGAGCCACGCAGTGGAGGAAGCTGCTCGGTCCGATAGGCGAGAGTCACTGCCTGATTGCTCACCTGACCAATCCCGGAGATGGCGGCGGCGGCGTCCGCGGAGAGCGGCTCCAGCAGATGTGCGGCCACCGGTGCAGGAATGGCGAGCACCACGGTGGGTGTGGTGACTCGACTCCCATCACCGAGCCGAATCCCGTATTCGCCGTGGGCGGTCTCGATGGCTGTGATCTCGACACCGGTTCGGACGTCGACCCGCTCCAGGTCGGCGGCAAGAGCTGCGGTGAGCTGGCCCATGCCCAGTCGAAAGCTGGAGAAATGGCTCCTCGCGTCGGAGGCCCCACGAGTGTCCATGCGTCGGGCAGCGAGAATCAGACTGCGATCTCGAGCCTCCATTTCGAGGAACCGCGGGAAGCTGGCACGCAGGCTCATCGTCTCCGGCTCGGCTGCGTGGATACCGGCGATGAGTGGTTCGGCGATCCGCTCCAGTATCTCGCTTCCCAGGCGACGCCGGACAAAAGACCCCAGACTCTCATCACCGGATGCATGAGATCGGGGCAGAACGAGGTCTTTCAAAGCCCCGACCTTCCCCTGCCAGGACAACAACGACGAGCGCAGGAAAGGGCCGAGACGTGACGGCACCATGAGGAGAAGCCCACCCGGCAATGGGTGGAGACGTCCGTCCCACCACACAAAGGAGCCCTGGCCATCCAGATTGGCGGATATCACCTCGTGTTCCAGACCGAGCTCCACGGCCATCTCCAGGACAGCCCCCTTGCCGGTGACGAAGCTGTCGGGGCCACCCTCCACGACGAAGCCATCGTCGATAGTGGTCTCCACGATGCCGCCCAGCCGCTCGGTCCTCTCGAGCAGAACCACGTCCGCGCCCGCTCCCTGCAGTTTGCGGGCTGCCGTCATGCCCGCGATCCCACCTCCAACCACGATGACATCGGGGGCAGACGTCAGATGGCTCCTTCGACGACGTCGGCGAGAGCCGCTATCAGACCCGGATGCTCGTTGAGGCAGAGACAGCGATGGAATTCGATTCCAATCGCCTCCGCATGAGCGCGATGTTCGACGTCGTTGTCGTAGAGGGTCTCGACGTGGTCGGCGATGAATCCGATCGGGTCGACCACCACCGATCCCGCACCGGCGGCGACCAGCCGGTCCATCGCCTCCTCGACTGATGGGCCGAGCCACGGTTCGCGGGCTGCGGTGCTGACGCTCTGGTAGGCGATCTCCCAATCCTCCAACCCCAGCTCGGTGGCAACCGCCGTGGCGGTGTCGCTCAGTTGCGTCACGTACGGGTCGCCGTCGTCGATCATGCGTTGCGGGAGACTGTGTGCAGCGAAGATCACCGGAGTGCCCGGTGGAGCTTCGCCTAGCTTGGCGGCGAGCATCTCGGCGAGAGCATCGACGTAGCTGGGCGTCAGATTCCAGTCCGGGGCGTAGCGCACCGGCGCGACCCTGGCTCCGAGCGCGTCGGCAACCGCCTTCTCATAGGCGTCCGTCGACACCTCACATCGAAACGGGGCGAGGCTCACCACGATGATGCCGTCGACACCGTCGGCTGAGATCTCGTCCGCAGCCGCGGTGATCGTGGGATTGGCGTGGAGCATCCCGACGTGGACCCGGGCGTCGTGTCCCCGTTCGCCGAGCTCCTTCTCCAACAACTCCGCCTGACGTCGGGTGGTGCCCGGTAGGGGGGACCCCCCGCCGATCGTGGCGTACCGACTGACGACTTCGGGGATGACATGGTCGGGTGGAGTCCTCCCCAGCACGCTCTCCACGAACGCCGGCACCTCTTCGAGTGTCTCCGGCCCTCCGAATCCGGCCAGGAACACCGTGAGCTTCCTGTCAGTCATCTCAACCACTGGCCGAGATCGTCGGGCGCCACCCGTTGACCGACGAAGAACGGCCCGAACTCGGCGTAGCGGGCGCTCACCTCGTCGAATCGCATCTCATAGATCAGCTTTTTGAACTGGAGAGGATCGTCGGCGAACAGCGTCACTCCCCATTCCCAATCGTCGAGACCCATCGAGCCGGTGACGATCTGCGCCACCTTGCCGGCGTAGCGCCTGCCAGTCCGACCGTGGGCGCGCATCAACTCGCCCCGCTCGGGAGCGTCGAGGAGATACCAATTGTCACTCTCGCCCCGTCTCTTGCTCATGGGGTAGAAGCACACGAAGCGGCTGTAGTCGGGGATCTCGGGGTAGAGCCTGCTCTGGATGTAGGGCGAGGACTCCACGTTCTCAGCCGCCCCCTCCGGTGCCCCATGACGACTGACCTCGACGATCGAGAGATAGGAGAACACCTTCTCGGTGTGAGAGGCCAACAGCGTCTGGTCGAACCTCCGTTCCAGCTCCTGGAGCTGGGAGGCCTCAGGGCGAAGATGGATGGTGAACAGATCGGCCTTGTGGCCCATGACCCAATACGTGACGCTACGCCCCTCGTCGGCATCATCGAGGTTCTCCGCTGCGGTGAGTAGCGCCGTCGCCTCTGCCGCGGCCTTGTCACGGTCGGAATCGGCGAGCCCACTCCACGTCCGCCGGTCGAGTTGTCGCAACTCGTGTAGGGCAAACCAACCCTCGAGTGTCTCCGGTGCCGTCATCAGGCGATAGTCCTTTCCTGTGTGAACGAGTAGCTCTCCCCGCCTGCGACGACCGCCTCCACCATCGCCTCGACGTTCTCAACGGGGGTCCCGGGGAGGATCCCGTGGCCCAGATTGAAGATGTGGCCGGGCCGTCCTCGCGCCTCGATGAGGATCTGCTCGACGGCAGCCCGAACAACATCGGGTGAGGACATGAGGATGCCGGGGTCGAGATTGCCCTGGATCACCCGCTCCTCCCCGATCCGGCCCCACGCTTCGTCGAGGGGAAGACGCCAGTCGACACCAAACCCGGAAGCCCCTACTTCGTGGAGTGTCTCGAGGAGGTGGGCTCCCCCCGGCACGAAATAGATGCTTGGAGCCGATAGACCCGTCAGCGTCCGCCGGGTTGCCGGCAGCGCCAGCCGACGGAATACGTCACGGGACAAAAGCCCGGCCCATGAGTCGAACACCTGCACGACGTCTGCCCCCGCCTCGATCTGGGTCTCGAGATACACCCGCATCGCTGTGGCGAGCGCGGAAAGGGCCTCGTCGACTCTTGGATGGCTGAGTCCGGCGCGGAATCGTGGAAAGTCCTTGGAGCCCCCACCCTCCAAGAGATAGGCCAGCAGAGTGACTGGACCACCGGCGAAGCCGATCACGGACACCTCGGGTGAGACGTCGGCCCTGACCCGCCGAATCGCATCGGCGACGAAGGCGACAGATGCCGGGTCGAGCGGATCGAGATCGGCCACTCGATCGACCGTCAGCGGCATCAACTTGGGACCTGGTTCGAACTCGACCCCGACCCCCATGCCCATCAACGGTGTCATGATGTCCGAGAAGACGATGGCGGCGTCGAGAGGGAAGCGACGCACGGGCTGCAGGGTGATCTCCGCGGCGATCTCCGGTGTGCTCATCGCCTCTTCGAACGAGTGGCGAGAGCGAAGCTCCCGGTATTCGGGGAGGTAGCGGCCGGCCTGGCGCATGAACCAGATCGGAGGCCGGCTCAAGGGCTCCCGATTCAGGGCTGCCAACAATCTCACGACGCCGCCTCGACGATGGCCTCATCGAGAGCGGCGAGCACAACGTCCAATGTGGCGTCGAGATGTGAGGTCATCAGGAACCAAGTCTCGAAGGGTGACGGCGGGAGCAAGACGCCACGTCGCAGGGCGGCATGGAAGAAGCGGCGGAACAGGTCTTGGTCGAGTCCGGCCACGTCGTCCCAGGTCGTCGCCCGATCTATGCCGAAGAAGACCCCGACCATCCCGCCGACATGATTGACCACGCCAGGGATGGCCGCTGTCTCGAGGGCGGCGCCGAGCCGCGAGGAGATCGTGGTCCCTGCCTCGTCGAAAGCGGCGTAGACGCTGGGGTCCTCGGCAAGCAACCGCAGAGTCGCCAACCCGGCGGCGGTGACGATGGGGTTCCCGGCGAGGGTCCCCGCCTGATAGACCGGACCGTCCGGTGCGATCATGCGCATGAGGTCCTCGCGGCCCCCATAGGCCGCACCGGGGGTGCCCCCGGCCACGACCTTGCCCAGCGCCGTCAGGTCGGGCGTCACCCCGTATCTCGCCTGTGCCCCACCCAGGGCGACCCTGAAACCGGTCATCACCTCGTCGAAGATGAGCAAAGCCCCGGATTGATCACAAAGCGCGCGGAGGCCTTCGAGGAAACCGGGCTCAGGCGGGATGCAGCCCATGTTCCCGGCGACGGGCTCGACTATCACTGCAGCCACGTCGTCGTCGACAATGGCGGCCACCGAATCGAGGTCGTTGAACCGGGCAACCCGTGTCCCGGCAACCGTTGCGGCGGGCACGCCGGGGCTCGAGGGTTGGCCGTACGTCGCCAGACCCGACCCCGCGTTGACGAGGAACGAGTCACTGTGACCGTGATAGCACCCCTCGAACTTGACGACGATGTCGCGGACGGTTGCCGCCCGCGCCAGACGCAAGAGTGATGCCGTGGCCTCGGTTCCGGAGTTCACCAGCCTCACCACCTCAATCGAGGGGACGAGGTGGCACACCAGCTCGGCGAGCTCTACCTCGGCCGTGGTCGGCATGCCGAACGAACTGCCTCTCGCTACTGCGTCGGCGATCGAAGCCGTCACTTCGGGGCGGGCATGGCCGAAGATGAGAGCTCCCCAGGAGGCAACGAGGTCGACCAGCTCGTCGCCGTCGGAGGTGGTCACTCGGGCTCCCTCACCCGCGATCACGTATGGAGCCGCGCCTCCGACTGAACGGAAGGCGCGGACCGGCGAGTTGACGCCTCCAGGCATCACCCGCTCGGCGCGCTCCAACCACTCCTCGGAGACGGTGCCATGGAGGCGAGAGGTCGCCGTCACCGAGACTCCTCGATCAGACCTGCCGCCTCGACTGCGTAGTAGGTGAGGATGATGTCGGCGCCGGCGCGTGCGATCCCGGTGATGGATTCGACGATCACCCTCTCCCGGTCGACCCAGCCGTTGGCCGCGGCAGCTTCGAGCATCGCCATCTCACCAGAGACCTGATAGGCGACGAGGGGGACATCGGTCATGTCGGCGACGGCCTTGATGATGTCGAGATATGGCCCGGCCGGCTTCACCATCACCATGTCCGCTCCCTCATCGATGTCGAGACGGACTTCACGGAGTGCCTCCCTCGCGTTCGCCGGATCCATCTGATGGGACCGCCGATCGCCGAACGACGGCGCCGACCCGGCGGCGTCCCGGAAAGGGCCGTAGTAGGCCGACGCGTACTTGGCGGAGTACGAACAGATGACGGTGTCGGAGTGGTTGGCATCGTCGAGGGCCGCCCTGATGGCGCCGACGCGGCCGTCCATCATGTCGGAGGGGGCAATGACGTCCGTCCCGGCGTCGGCATATGCAACGGCCGCCTTGCTCAGCAAGGGCAGGGCGGCGTCGTTGTCGACGATGTTGCCCCGAAGCGGGCCGCAGTGCCCGTGAGAGGTGTATTCGCAGAGACAGACGTCGGCCCACCGGACCAGGTCGGGAGCGGCCGTGGCCACGGCCTCTATCGCTCGGGGTACCGGGCCGTTGGCATCCCACGCACCGGAGCCGACTTCGTCCTTCTCGTCGGGGACACCGAAGAAGAGGATCCCCCCGACTCCGACGGCCTCCGCCTCTTTGGCCAGGAGAGCTACCTGGTCGACCGAGAGTTGAAAGTGGCCGGGCATCGATGCGATCGGCCTGCGGACGCCATCGCCGGACACCACGAACACAGGAAGCACGAACCGGGACGGATCGAGCCGGGTCTCGGCGACGGTCCGTCTGAGGGCGCTCGTCGACCTGAGACGTCTCGGTCGGACTGCGGGAAAACTCACACCTTCACCTCCATGAACGTTGCGATCGATTCGGCGAGTGCGGGATACGACGGCGTTGCGGCGATCACATCGGGCGCCCGATGTCGGGCAATGGCATCCGCCGTTGTGGCCCCGATAGCACCGACGACTACGTCTTCGAGATCCCGGGCGAGAACCCATCCTTCGACGGCCGATGGTGAGGCGAAGGCCACGGCATCGATCTCCACAGTCTCGGGAGCCATCGGCACGCTCCGATAGACCACCCGCTCCTCCAGATCCGGGGCATTCGCCCGCAGCTGACTGAGGCCCGCCGGGTCTGAACCGGCGGCGTGTGCGACAACCACTCTCCGACCATCGAGACGATCCAATGCCAGATCGGCGAGACCGGCGAGACCGGCCTCGCCGGTGAGGCTGACTCGACCCCCGGCCCTGGCTACGGCGGCGGCGGTCGACGGCCCGACCGCGGCCGTGTCGACATCAGGCATCCCCCCATGTGGCCAGAGCAGCGATACGACCCGGGGTGACGTGACTATGAGCACGTCGGCCCGAGACGTGAGGTCCCGGGTCTCGGCGAGTTGGTCGGGAGACACCGGTTCGACTTCGATACACGGCAACTCGACCGGTTCGAGACCCACTTCGACGAAACACCCAGCCACATCGTCGAAACGATCGGTAGTGACGGCGACGCGGTTCACAACCCCAGCTCCTCACGGCTCGCCGTGACGACGCTCTCGATTTCGCCGGCGGCCACCGTCGTCCTCCGCGAGCCCTTCTCGTCGCTCACGAACAGGTCCATACGGATGCGATCCGACTCCCAGGTGGCCAGGGCACCGAGGGCGGAACGGCATCCCGCCTGGGTCTGGGAGAGAAGCTTGCGTTCCGCGGTGAGCAACTGGCGTAACCCGGGATCGTCGATCGTCGCCGCCACCTCTGCGGCCTCGGTCCGGGGCCGTGTCTCGACGGCCAGCGCGCCCTGCCCGGGGGCCGGCACCATCTCCTCGACGGTGAACCGCTGTGCGACACGGTCCGACAGTCCGAGACGGTCGAGCCCGGCTTCGGCGAGGACCGCACCGTCGACCTCACCTTCCTTGACCAAGCGCACCCTCGTGTCGACATTGCCGCGGAGCCCGACGGTGGACACATCAGGTCGCAACTCCTTCAGTTGAGCCGATCGTCGCGGGCTCCCGGTTCCAATGGTCGAGCCGGGCAGCATCTGATCGAGACTCCGGCCGACCAGAGCATCGAACGGTGACACCCGCTCGGGGAATGCGGAAAGGACCAGGTCGTCGCGGCCGACAACGGGCAGGTCTTTCAGAGAATGGACCGCAATGTCGGCCCGGTCGTCGAGGACCGCTTCCTGGACCGCGGTCACGAAGGCGCCGAGCTCGGTGAGCGAGGTGATGTCAGCGGTGGTGTCGCGGTCACCCTCGGTGACGATCTCCACGAATCGAATCGATATACCGGGGTTTCGCTCGGCCAGGAGGTGGCCCACCCTCTTTGCCTGCGCCATTGCGAGGGCAGAACGACGTGTGGCGATGCGCACCTCATTCATCGTCGACCCCGAACGCCTTGGCCAAGACGTCCAACTCATCCTGTCCCAAGGGGGTCGAGCCGAGAAGGGACACCGATGGGTGGATGATGCGACGGGCCACGGTGTGGGCCAGTTGACGAAGGACCTTCTCGGGATCGGGAGAGGCCGAGAACCTATTGCCGAATCGACGAACTTCCTCGTCGACCGTCTCGTCCACCCGGTCGAACAGGGCAGTGATGATCGAGCCGGCCTCATGGGTCACGATGAGGCGCCGCCAAGTCTTCGCCGACTCGATGGCCACGGCATCCTCTGCGGAAGGCTCGGGCTCGGAGCGGACTGTCGACGCCGCATCGTCAACCCCGCGGTAGACCACGTGATGGGAGGGGCCCGGATATGTCAGCGCCGGTGGCATACCGAGGTCGACGATCAAAAGGGGGTCGTCTTCTCGTCTGAGACCTTCCAGGACCGGAACCGGGCCGGGAATGGTGGAAACCACCGCCTGACACGATCCCAACACATTCTCGACCTCATCCCAGGGACGGCTCATGATCCCGCCCACCGGCTTGGGGCGACGCGAATAGACCACCGTTTTCGACGGATCCAGCTCTGCGACGACGGCACGCGCCATTGCGCCGTCCCCGAGTACCACCACTTCGGGGAGAGAATCCACCATGCGGGCAGCTGCGGCGGCCAATGAACCGGTCGTACGACCATTGAGGAGTCTCCTTGCCGAGCGCCCAACTCCGGTGGCCGTCTCCAGGATGCGTACCAGGTCGGTGTCCTCGGAGATTTCGACGAGTCGTTCCGATGCCTGGCGAAACTGGGCAAGAACCTCTTCCTCACCGATCTGTGCGGATTCCAGGCCCGCGGCGATACGGGAGAGATGGTGAAGGGCATCGAGGTCGGTACGCATCTTCGGGGCTGGGAGAGGACGCGATCCATACAGACCTGTGAGGATCTTGGGGGCGAGGTCGGGAAGGCCGGTCCAGGCGATCTCGACACGCAGACAGGTGGCGAGGAAGAACAGATCTGTCCCATCGATACCGGCCTGGGCATGCGGCTCGAGCATCAGGGCCCGTTCGCTCGC
>Ga0307505_10001915_pt1 | contig 15556 bp, 17 predicted proteins | sample 23_S_MG_FD_202183 | JGI IMG/M metagenome (GOLD analysis project Ga0307505, IMG submission 202183) | Soil microbial communities from Populus trichocarpa stands in riparian zone in the Pacific Northwest, United States - 23_S | ecosystem: Environmental > Terrestrial > Soil > Riparian zone > Trees...
CCTTGGCCGGTTGTTCGTCTCACCATCATTCTGGGATGGCCGGTGGAGGGAAAGGTGATGCCTATTGGCAGAAGGGGCAGCAGGACATGGCATCGTTGATTGATCGGACCGTCAAGGATCAGGAGAAGGCTCAGCAAGTCAAATCGATCGTGAACGACATTGTTACAGAATTGAAGGCTGGCCGTGAACAGGACCGGGCAGGGCACCGCCGGCTCTATGAGTTGAATGCGAACTACGCAGCGACCCCTGAGGAATTCCACAAGGCCCTGGACGACGCGAACAGTCTGCGGATGCAGTCGGCCTCAAAGATTCTGTCGCTCCGTTTCAGGATGAAAGAACTCATGACGGTCGAGGAGTGGAAGGCGTTGTCGGACCAGATGCTGGCCTACAGTAACCGGTACAAGCACAGTGGCGCAGGGGAAGCGAAGCCTGGATACTAAAAGGATAAGGTTGAGCCGAAACACGGAGAGATGACTCTCAGCCTTGACCTCAACCTCAGCCTGCTCCTGGCGGTGCGGCCTTGAGCGGCAGGGGCGTCCAGGTTGCGCCGGCGTCGGTCGAGCGGTAGAGCCCGCTTCCATTCGTGCCGGCATAGAGTAGGCGAGAATCGCGCGGGCTCATCGCGAGAGCGCGAATATTCAGCGAGCCCAGTCCGCTGTTGATTGCAGCCCAGGTCTGGCCGCTGTCTGGGCTTTTCCAGACTCCCCCCGGCCCTCCTATATAAAGGGTCTGTGGCTGGGTTGGGTCGAGGAGGATACTGCTCACGAACAGATCGGGGAGCGATTGCCCGATCCGCTCCCATTGCTCCCCATGCGTCGCGGTGCGGAAGAGGCCCTTTGTTGTTCCGGCATAGACGATGTCCGGGTTGACGACATCGAAGACAATGACGTTCACCCCCAGCGCCATCGCTCCCATCAGTTCCTGTTCGGGAATCAGCCCGCTGTTGACCTTCTTCCATCCCATCCCGGCGCTGTCGGACCGATAGATCCCTCCTGTGGTTCCCGCGTAGAGGACCCGAGGATTGCGGGGATGAATGGCGATGGAGACCACGATGTGGACTTCCTTCATCCCGGCCATGCGTTCTTCCCATTCGCGCCCGCCGTCCTTGGTGTAAAAGGCTCCGACGGTCGTGGCGGCGTAGAGTTGATCGTGGTCGGTCGGGTGGAAGACGAATTGATTGATAAAAGAGACGTGTTCCTTGAGTCCGACATTGTGAGGGAGCCAATGTTGCCCGCCATCCGGACTCTTGTAGACGGCGTCGGCCATGGTGCCGGCGTAGATCGTGGCCGGGAACTGAGGATCGATCGCCAGCGTCGTCACTCGCCTGGCGCTGAAACTCGGAAACCGCTCCCACAACCGGCCTTCGTCGCGCGACTTATAGACCGCGTCGTTCGTGGCGACATAGAGGATGTTCGCGTTTGTCGGATGCAGCGCGATCGAGACGATCGCCTCACTTTCCTTTTGGCAGCCGAGGCAGAAGAACAGTAGTGCGAGAGAGGCAAGTGTGGTGGCAGTACGGATCAGCATGACAGCCGAGGACCTAATCATAGGGGTCGTTGCGGAGTCAAGGATGGGGGTGGGTCGCGCGGGTCCTGTCACTGAGCAGCCCGTCCGTCCTCGCACCCCGCCCGGTGTAGGGACTCCGCTGCGGGCGGACGGGCACCCTGCTCAGTGCCACCCGCTATCGACTGGCGTGTTGAGGTGGTTGAGTAAATAATAAGTCGATGTGAAAAAATGCGAGTGGGTGGCGCTGTTCCGAGTCTTACCATGATGACAAAAGGCACACCCTGAGTTATCATATGCCGTGAAGACGTATCGCTGGAACGAGAAGAAGAACGAGGATTTGAAGCAATCGCGAGGGATCTCGTTCGAGGATGTGGTTCTGGCGCTCGAATCAGGAGGTCTTCTCGATGTACTGGCTCATCCGAACTCAAGGCGATATCCAAATCAGCGCGTACTGGTTGTTGCTGTGATGGAGTATGTGTATCTCGTCCCTCACGTTGAGGAGTCCGAATACCTATTCCTCAAGACCATCATTCCGAGCCGCAAGGCCACACGTGACTATGGGAGAAGAGGCGAAACATGAAAAAGCTTGATCGGAACGAAAAACGAATTCTCTCTTCATATGAGCGAGGCGAGCTTAAATCGGTTGTGACCTCGGAGGCATCGCTTCGTCGATATCGCGAATATGCCCGTGCGACTCTGACGAAAAACCGGCGTGTGAATATCCGGATGTCCTCCCTAGACCTGGCGGACATTCAGGCACGGGCGGCTGAGGAAGGGGTGCCATATCAGACGCTTATGTCCAGTGTTCTGCATAAGTTCGCGACGGGGCGTCTTCGTGAACAACGGTCGAGTGTGACGTCGCGTACAAGACGGACGTCTCGTAAACGCACAGCGGCGTAACCGCCATGTTCTTGCGCTAGAAGATTCGGGTTGGGTCGTTGCGTGACCTTGCATCTCGGGTTACGGCTGCTCAGATAATGTACCGGTGGTCTCTTTCTGATATGGCGGGTGTTCGCAGTCCGCTGGGCAGGATGTGAGCCTCTGCAAGGACGGGTGTTGTGCCGATCCGCATAAGAACCCGTGATAAATAGCCGTATAGTCGCAACTCATTGAAACGGCAATGGTTATGGCGTATTGTTCACAAGCGTAGTGGCGTGTTGTACGGACAGAAATTGGCAAATCCCGCTCTTATGCGGATCGGCCTAAGCATTGTTAGGCACTCAGCGTCATGGCTCGGTTGAAGTACCCGGTACTGGAGGTTCTTCGCTACAGGGGGAGACCATTTCCTCGCTCGACCGTCAGCACGTACTACCACCACTGGCGTACGTTGAACAGCTTGCCTGTTCGCTGTGACAACCCTCAGTGCGCGTTTCACACTGCTCCGCTAGTGTGGAACGGCGCTCCCTTGAAGCCGATCGTGGACCACATCACCGGCAACAAGAATGACAACACACCACAAAACCTGCGGTTGCTGTGCCCGAACTGCGACGCTCAGTTGGAAACGCGCGGTGGCAGGAACGCGGGCCGAATACAGGATCAAAGCTCGTCCAGCTATGCCATCGTTCATCGAAGTGGGCAGCGCCGTGACGCAATTGCCTTCTTGAGCAGTGTGAGCGCAAATGCGGAAGCCGGTCAAGTCGCTCCGGACCCCAGTGGAGATAAGACGAGTGCCTAATCCTTCGCTGCACCCGAATTGCTACAGCCGCCTTCGGCGGCTTCCGCGATCGGGTGAGCTCAAACGTTAGCTGCACACGCACAATTGAATTGAATCGTCTCCATGCTAGGTCTACCATTACCGCATGATTGATTGGTCTTCTTGCCCAGCCGTTGAGCGTGACCCCGAGCGCGTGAGTGGCGCTTGGGTTTTTCGCGGCACTCGTGTTCCTGCGACTGCCCTATTCCAGAATCTCGAAGATGGGGCACAAGTCTCAGACTTTACTGCCTGGTTTCCTGGCGTCACGCTCACGCAAGTCCGCGCAGTGCTTGAGCACGCAGCTCGCTCTCTAGAAGCGGCGTAAGTGCGCGTTCTTTTCGACCAGAGCAAAGAAAATGTACCGGGAGTCTTTTTTGAAGGGATTAAGGGAGCATTCTGAATTTCTTGACGCGTGAGTGAGTGGCCGCCTCCAGCTATTTAGATGTTCCCGTTTCCCCTCTGTGTGCCTTACAGGTGAAGCTGTAAGAGACTGCCGCGCGTGGACATATCGAATCCGGCCCACGCGCGGCTGACCTTTTGGTTATTGCTTTCTGGTATAGGTGATCTCCAGCACCTTCATCTCCTTGCCGCCGTGGTGAGCCCCGTACATATCGAATGTCTGCGTATTGCTGTCGACGATCTTCCACACGGCGCGATGCGTCATTTTTCCTCCGCCGGGCTCAGGGTGCGACCCCTTCAACGTGATGGTCTTGCCGTCGGCGCTGGCCGTGCCTTCCATCATGAAAATCCCTGTCCCCATCGTATCCATCCAGGCCGTCATATATTTCTTGGTCATATTGTCGTAGGCGTCGATGCCGACGCCGGAGAAGGGCTGTCCCATCATTTGCGCGTTGTATTCTTGATAGAGAAAGCGTCCGTCGAGCAGCATCTTCATCTCCGCGGTACCGGTTGATTCCGTGGGAGGCTTGCCTGGTTCCATCCACTCCTTTGTGGTTGTCGTCCAACTGCCGGCCAAGGTTGCGAACAGCTTGTGAGGTTCGCCGGGCGTGGCCAGCTGTTTCCATACCTCCATCATCGCTTGGGGGTCCATTTGCTTCTCGTGCTTTTTCTCCTTGGCCATGACTGGAGACGCCAGGAGCAACAGCGCAAGACAGGTGAAGGGAACGAATCGGAAACGCATAACGGCCTCCTTCATGTGAATGTGATCGGTTGTGTGTGTATCGAAACAACGTCCATATACTCGTGTCAAGATCAAGGCGTTAGATGTCTACCAGTACTTTGAATCCGCCGTAGCCCATGCGTTTGCAATCGAAGGGCATGTCTTTCGGATCTCCCATGGAATGGATACGCGGATCCTTCATGACTTTGGCATTGACGCGGTCGCGATGCGCGCGCGATTTGAACAGGATATACGCGAAGATGACCGTCTCGCCGGCTTTGGCCTTGGCGCTTTTCGGGAATGGAACCCCCATCTTTGTCTTGAGATCGTCGCCGACACACTCCTTGTAGTCCAGCGCGCCGTGCTCTCGCCAGATTTTCCCCGCCTGCTGCGCGAGCCGGCGATACGCCTTCAGGTTCTTCTTCGGAACAGGCAAAATGTATCCATCGACGTAGCCCATATCGACCATCCTTTCTTACGATTCGGTTAATGTTTTCAGACAGGCCAGACCGTGTGTGCCCGATCCTGCGTCGAACTCACGAAGGAGCCGTTTCTATTTCTTTTTGGCTGCCTCTGCCCGCAATCGTTCCTCTTGCGCTCTCAATTCCGGCGTGAATTCGGCCCCGAAGTCTTCCGCCTCGAACACCTGGCGGATCTCAATTTCGGATTCTCCAGGCATGGGGTTGGGGCAGCGCTTGACCCATTCGATCGCTTCTTCCTTCGATTTGACTTGCCAGAGCCAGTAGCCGGCGATCAGCTCTTTCGTTTCGGCGAAGGGTCCGTCGATCACGGTGCGCCTGCTTCCCGAAAACCTGACACGAGCGCCCTTCGAACTCGGCTGAAGCCCCTCGCCCGCAAGCATCACACCGGCGTTCACCAGCTCTTCGTTGAATTTCCCCATCTCGGTCAGCAACTGTTCGCTCGGCATGACGCCGGCTTCCGAATCTTTGGTCGCTTTCACGATAATCATAAATCGCATCGTATGGCCTCCTTCTGGTTGGAAGATGATGGTCTTTCGCTGATCGACATGCCGGTCGCGCGAAGAGGCGAGCCTATCGCCCCTCGTAGGCTTGCTGAACGCGTTGCATGTCGGGCTTGCTCATGTGGAGGATCGCTGCCATGACTCGTTCCGATTTCTCCGAGTCCTTGTCTCGCAACATCTGATCCCATTCAGGTACCACGATCTGCCACGACAGACCATACTTGTCTTTCAGCCAGCCGCAGGGGCCTTCCTCTCCACCTTCGGAGAGCTTGTTCCACATCTCATCGATGTCTTGTTGCGACTCGCACTTCACCATGAACGAGACCGCCTCGGTAAACTTGAAGAGCGGTCCACCGTTGAGGGCGACGAATTCCTGCCCTTCAATCTCAAATGTGACGGTCATGACCGAGCCCTTCGGCTTTCCTGAGACCTGTGCGCCGGAATCTCCATAGCGGGTGACCTGTCCGAGTTTTGAATTCTTGAAAATCGAGACGTAAAACTTCGCTGCGTCTTCGGCCTTGTCGTCGAACCACAAACAGGGCGTAATCTTTTGCATGATCTGTTCCTCCGGAGTCGAATCAACCGGCGTCTATCTCTTAGTCGAACGGGACAGGTCGAAATCGACAGCGCGACTAGCCGCCCGCCATCGCACCGACGATGAGTAATGGTTCGACTCCGCTCACCACAGCAGCGGGCAGGGGACTGTCTGATGGCTCGTGCGACAAATCCTGCTCGCAGGCGAAGAAACGGATGAACGGTCGGCGGTGTTTCGTCGCGTGGTCGCGGATCGTCCCGCGCAACATCGGATAGCGGACCTCCAATGCGTCGAGCAGCGAGCGCTGCGTGACAGGACCTTCGATGTGAAGCGTCACCTCTCCATCGACACGAGCGAGCGTCCGCAAATGTGCTGGAAGTACAACCCGAATCATTTTATTTCAGTTTCCTGGTTTGTTGAAAATCGCTTTGAACAGCCGTCAAGGCAACGTCTGGACCTCGACCGACAAGACTGCGGGCAAATCCCGTACAAGCGGCGTCCAACTGTCCCCTGCATCGGCCGAGGCGTAGACCTGCCCGCCGGTCGTCCCGAAATAAATCCCGCAGGGATCGAGCGAGTCGACGGCCATCGCATCGCGCAGGATATTGACGTAGCAATCCTGCTGCGGCAGCCCCTTGGTCAGCGCCTCCCACTCGTTCCCGCCGGTCCGGCTGCGGTACACGCGTAACTTTCCCTCCGGCGGATAATGTTCGGAATCGCTCTTGATTGGAACCACATACACCGTGTTCGGTTCATGAGCATGCACGGCGATCGGAAATCCAAAATCGCTCGGCAAATCGCCGCTGATCTCATGCCACGATTCCCCGGCATCGTCGCTGCGCATCACGTCCCAGTGTTTCTGCATGAAGAGCACGTTCGGGCGTGAAGGATGCACTGCGATATTGTGCACGCAGTGGCCAACTTCGGCGTCCGGATCGGGCAGTTCATACTTCGAGACCAAGCCTTTGTTGGTTGGCTTCCACGTCTTGCCGCCATCGTCGCTGCGGAACGTGCCGGCAGCCGAAATGGCCACGAAGATCCGATCCGGATGGACCTTGTCCAGCACGATCGTGTGCAGACACATCCCGCCGGCGCCAGGTTGCCAGAGCTGTCCCTTCGCGCTTCGCAGTCCCGCCAGTTCCTTCCAGGTTGTTCCTCCGTCCACCGACTTGAACATCGCCGCCTCCTCGATGCCTGCGTACAGGGTGTCGGGATCGGTCAGCGATGGTTCGAGATGCCATACCCGCTTGAATTCCCACGGGCGCTGAGAGCCGTCGTACCATTGGTGCGTCGTGAGCGGCTTGCCGGTTTCCGCGGAGGTGTCGTAGAGAAACATGTTGCTCTCGCCCTTCGGCATGCCGTCAGGGCCCATCAAATCTTCGGGTTTGGTGCCCGGCGGGGTCCACGTTTTGCCGCCGTCATCAGAGCGCTGGATGATTTGCCCGAACCAGCTGCTGGTTTGCGAGGCATAGATGCGGTTCGGCTCAACGGGCGAACCTTTGAGATGATACATCTCCCACCCGGCAAACAGAGGACCATTGACCGTCCACTGTTTGCGCTTGCCGTCCGACGTCAAAATGAACGCGCCCTTCTTGGTTCCGACCAGTAGCCGTACCTTGCTCATGCTTTACTCCTTCCTTCGTCGGTTATAGCTCGTGGATCAAATGTTTCGGGTTGCGAGTTCAAGGTTTGTTACTTTCGAGACGAGAAACTCGAAACCCGCAACTCCACCCCAAGGCTTGATACGATTCACATTACTCATTTGGTAATCCCGTAATCTCGATCAACGGCCGCACTTCGACTGTTCCGATGCGCGCGCCCGGCACTTTGCCCGCGATGCCGATGGCTTCACGAAGATCCCGCGCCTGGATCAGAAAATATCCCGCGATCTGTTCGCGGGTTTCAATGAAGGGGCCGTCAGTCACCAGCGGTTTGCCTTCACGCACCCGTACCATGACTGCCGTCGCCGCTGGTTGCAGCGGCGACGCATGGACGTATTGTCCCGTGGCATGCAACTGGTGCGTCAGCTCGATGGAATCGGTGAGGAGTTGCGATTGCGTCTCCTTGTCCATTTTCTCGAAGGTGTCTTCGTTATGATGCACGATCAACATGAACTTCATCGTGTGACTCCCGGCGTGATGGCGGCTGGTTGTTACGCGCACCCGTTTTCTTTGAGCGGCCGAACCTCGATGCTCCCGTACTGGGATGCGGGAAATTTTGATGCGATACGTACGGCGTCGTTGAGGTCTCTGACATCGATCAGCAGGTAGCCGCCGAGCTGCTCTTTCGTTTCGGCGAACGGCCCATCGGTCGTCGACGTCTTACCCTCGCGGACTCGCACGGTCGTGGCGGTTTCCACCGGGTGAAGCGGTGAGGCGGCAAGGAGCTGGCCCTGCTTCTGCAGCTCGCCGCAGTATGCCATTGATTCGTTGGAAAGCGCGATCCGCTCGTTCTGCGGCATCGCGTGAAGTGTCTTTTCTTCAACATACACCAAGCAAAGGTATTTCATGGCCTGCTCCTCGATTAGGTGGACCACCGTTGACATAAGATAGTCGTTCGCGAGGGCTAAAATCGACATTGATTGTCAGGCGTAGGCATTCGTGAAATGCGCTGCTTGACAAGGGTTTGTAAGCGGATGATATTTTTGGAAGAAAGACGGCTTTCTTGGATGGGGGACGCTTCCAGGGATAGGCCGTTTGGCTCACGATCTCTGCAGCCGCTGATCGAATGGTTGGGCCGCAACCTAGGGGAAGGAGGGTGCGTGAAACTCTCGTACGAAGATCAAGAGGCGCTGCGGTACGCGAAGGCGCTCCTTGAGAATCCTGGCCTCGCGGCGAAGATCACGGGATTGATCGGCATGCCGATTGAGAAGGCGCTGCAGCTACTTCCGGGCAAATGGGCACAAGTCGTCAACGAGGCGACAAGAAAGTCATTAGAGACAGCGCTTCAGGCCGCGCTGTTGACGCTTGACGACAAGCCGAAGTCGAATTCTTGGGAATTTCTCCACAAGCTTGCCGTAGCGGCGACCGGCGCGGGAGGGGGCGCTTTCGGACTGCTCGGTCTCCCCGTTGAACTGCCCTTATCTACCACCATTATGCTGCGCTCTATTGCCGATATCGCACGAAGTGAGGGTGAACGTCTCCGGACGCCGGACGCCAAACTGGCCTGCCTTGAAGTCTTCGCGCTTGGCGGGCGCACCACGAGCGACGATGCAAGTGAGTCCGCCTACTTCCTGATACGTGGGGCTCTGGCGAAGTCGGTCTCGGATGCAGCGGGGTACATTGCACAGAGAGGTCTCGTGGAGGAGGGCGCACCGGCTATCGTCAGGCTCATTGCTCAGTTGGCTACGCGCTTCGGCGTGAACGTTTCTGAGAAGATTGCCGCTCAAGCCGTACCCGTGATCGGTGCCGCCGGAGGTGTTGCGATCAACGTCATGTTCATAGACCATTTCCAGGAGATGGCACGGGGTCACTTCATTGTCAGAAGGTTAGAGCGAATGTATGACCCGGAGTTAGTGCGAGCGGAGTATGAGCGGTTGTGAGGTCGAAAGCCTTCTCGTAGAAGGTTTGGATTCCCGGACTGACAGGCTGCTGGATTTCACCGGAATGTGGTGCTTGATACGTTTTCATACCGAGTGATACTTGGCACAGAATAGGTTTCGTGGAAAAGGGAGCGCCATAGGTCGCTTGGATTGTCGTTTCTATTGCAGCCACCTAAATAGTTGGGCTGTCATCACTCGATGAACAAATTCCAGCAGTATTTGGACGAGTGGCGCGCGATGGTGGACGTACCCATGGTCGCGGCTTCCGTTCGTCTAAATGGATCATCAGTCTGGAGCGGTGTTTCGCCGGGTGCCAACGCGGAGAACACGGGTCAGGTTTCGTCTGCGAGCAGGTTCCCGATCTACAGCATCACCAAGACGTTCACGGCAGTCTGTATTTTTCGCCTCGAATCGGCAGGCCTGCTGCACCTCAACGACCCGATTCATCGGTGGGTGGCGGATCTGCCCGTGCCGCCCGGCGTGTTACTGTCTCATTTGCTTCAGCACACTAGCGGTATCCCCGACTACGGTTCCCTCCGCAAATACCACGAGGCCGTGAGAACTAGGCCGTCCATGCCGTGGACCGATCAACAGTTCTTAGAAGCAACGCTGGCTAACGGCTTGCTGTTCGAGTCAGGAGCAAGTTGGTCTTATTCCAACATCGGCTATCTTCTGCTGCGACAGGTTATTGAGAACGTCGCTGGCGTCAGCTTTCGGCGGTGTGTCGACGAACACGTCGTTTCGCGGTTGGGTCTAATGGATACATTCGTTGCTGAGACGATCGGTGACTGGGATTCCTGTGTGCCTGGATATGGTCGCGAAGTCAGGCCCGATGAGGAAATCGTGGATGTTCGTTCCGTTTATCATCCAGGCTGGTGTGCGCCAGGAGTTGCGATATCCAGCGTCGATGATGTGACGCGGTTTTACGACAGCCTGTTCGCCGGGGAGCTGTTAGATTCCCTGAGTCTGGACCGGATGCTGCACGTGGTTCGCGTACCAGGCTCATATCCTCTAACCATCACACCCAGTTGCGGTCTGGGCATCCTGGGCGATCCCGACGGTCTGTTCGGAGCGAGCTTTGGCCATGGCGGCAGCGGCCCCGGTTATAGCGTGTCTGCGTCCATCGTGCCACGCTCAGCCAACGGACGACTTAGCGTTGCCGTGTTCTGCAATAGCAGTATGGGTGTCAATGCAAAGACTGGTGAGGCGGAAATGCTGCGTCTGGCCATCGAAGCCGACTGACTGGGATGCGGCGCTCTTTAGGTTTGCAACTCGTGCAGCCGTCGCATGAGTTGCAAACCGCTGCTGCGTGAGCCTCAGGGCTCGTTCGTAGGACGCTTGGGCCTCCGCTGTTTGCCCGAGCCGACGGCGGAGATACGCCCGTGCCGCGTGCGCTAAGTGATAATTCTCCAACTCCCTCCGTGCGAAGATCCCGTGACGAATCCCTGCCCGCTGGTTTTGACAGTGGCTCGTGCTCGTGACAAAATCCGCCCACTCTGCTGGTCCCCAGAATGATGGAGGAGAAGATGCAAGGTCGATTGATCGGTCTTGGTACGTCGCTTCTTGTTCTCCTGACGATCTTTTCCGGATGCGAATACGTACGTCCGACGCTCAATGCCCCATTGAAGCAATGGGAACGTGACGGCGGCTATCGATTCAGCAATCTGGCTCCTGGCGGGACGGACAATTCGGACAGTCTCCTCATTTTTGCCACGTTTTCCGGCGGGGGATCACGTGCGTCGACCCTGACCTTCGGGGCGTTACGGGAACTTGCCCGCCAACAAATTACCTGGGAAGGCAAGAGCAAGCGGCTGCTCGATGAGCTTGATTCCATCTCTGCCTTGTCCGGTGGCACCTTCACGGCCGGTTATTATGCCCTGTATGGCGATCGGATCTTTCACGATTTTGAGTATCGGTTTTTGCGGAAGGACTGGGAGGCCGAGCTTCGATCGCGAATTCTGCAGTCCCCCAGCAATTGGATTCGCCTGTGGTCGCCTTATTTTGGGCGCACACACATCATGGCTGAATTGCTGGATGAGGCCCTGTTCGATGGGAAAACCTATGGCGATCTGCTGCGACGTCATCAACGGCCTAGTCTCAACATCCACGCGACAGACATGGCCACACTCTCGCGTTTCGAGTTCAACCAAACGCAGTTTGACTGGATTTGCTCGGACCTCAGCCAATTACCGATCGCCCGGGCATCGGCCGCCTCTGCGGCGCTGCCTCTGGCGCTGAGTCCGATCTCGTTCAAAAACTACGCGGGCACCTGTGGGTCCGAAGTCCCAACCGAGGGGATGGAGTCGGCTTTTAGAAAAGGCGGAACAGCCGCTCAGCGTGCGAAGGAGTATTTGTCCTATCTTGATACGAAGAAACGAGCCTCTATCCATTTGCTCGACGGAGGTCTGTCGGACAACCTGGCGCTCCGAGCCCTGCTGGAAGGAAGCAGCGTTGCGGGAGCACTGGAAAAGCTCATGCGATACTGGCGCGTGAAGAACGTGAAGAAATTCGTTGTTCTTGCGGTGGGCGCGGAGACCAGCCCCGATGTGATGGACTTTGGCGGCGATCAGATCCCGACCCTCTCCAAAGCCATGGGTTCGCTGGTCGATGTGCCGATCAATCGGTACTCGGCCGATTCGATTTCACTCATGCGTCAGGGTGTGATGAGGGTGCGGGAAGAACTTCGCAAACGGCCGAGACCTGCTGACAGTCCATTCGCCGAGGACGCCGAGATCTATTTCATTAACGCCAGTCTCAGCGAGATCGCAGATCCCGATGAACGGGAGTCGCTGATGAGAATTCCCACGACGCTGTACCTTTCCGATGAGCATATAGACCGGCTACTCCTGGCCGCTTCGCGGCTGATCCGGAACGATCCGGAGTTCCAGCGACTGATGACCGATTTGCAGCACAGCCCCTAACCGCCGAGGATTGAGTTCCCTTAATAGGCTCGCGGTGTGTACCGAAACCACGTTCAGTTCTTCAGCTCGCTCAGCCGTTTCTTGAGAAATCGCCGCTCAGGCTCTTGTTGTGTGAGGCCTAACGCGCGTTCATAGGAGACGCGAGCTTCCGCTGATCGCCCGAGCCGGCGGCAGAGATCCGCCCGTGCTGCGTGCGCCAAGTGATAATTCTCCAACTCCCCCCGCGCAAGAATCGCGTTGATGAGATCCAGCCCTGCCGACGGGCCATCGCTCATGGCGACAGCGACCGCGCGATTGAGTTCGACCACCGGGGAAGGATGCGCCTGGAGCAGCAGGTCATAGAGTGCCACGATGTGGGCCCAGTCCGTGGCGGCGCCGCTGGGCGCCTGAGCGTGTGCAGCCGCGATCGCGGCTTGGATGGTGTACGAACCGACTTGGCCTGACGAGAGAGCCCGCGCTACCAGCGAGATGCCTTCCGTAGTCTGATTCCGGTTCCACCGCGCGCGATCCTGATCCTCCAACAGAATCAGATCGCCGGTCGGCGAGGTGCGCGAGGCGCGCCGCGAATCGTGAAGCAACATGAGCGCCAGTAGTCCCACTGCCTCAGGCTCCGGGAGCAACTCGATCAGCAATCGTCCCAAGCGGATGGCTTCGCCCGAAAGGTCGTGCCGGGTGAGCAACCCACCGGATGACGCGGAGTATCCCTCGTTGAAGACGAGGTAGATCACCCGGAGCACAGCGTCCAGGCGATCCGGCAGTTCTTTCTCCGACGGCACTTCGTAGGGAATGCGTGCGTCGCGGATCTTCGCCTTGGCCCGCACGATCCGCTGCGCGATCGTGGCCGGTTTCGTGAGGAACGCGCGCGCGATCTCCTCGGTCGCGAGGCCGCAGACTTCGCGTAGCGTCATGGCGGCTTGAGCTTCCGGCGCTAAGGCTGGATGGCAACAGGTAAAGATTAATCGCAGCCGGTCGTCATCGAGGTGCTCGTCCTCCTGCTGTTCCTCATCGATGCTGGCGGTGGCAGATTCCAGTTGTTTTGCCAGTTCGTCGAGTGCCGCATCATGCCGCGCGCGCCGTCGTATGCCGTCGATGGCTTTGAAACGTCCGGTCGAGACGAGCCAAGCTCTGGGATTGGCCGGTATGCCGTCGCGCACCCATTGTTCGACCGCGACGGCAAAGGCTTCATGCAACGCCTCCTCGGCAGTTTCAAAATCGCCGAGGAGACGGATCAAGGTTGCGAGCACCTGGCGCGACTCAGTTTGGTAGATCGCCTCCACCACCTCGCGCACATGTTTCGTGGGATTCTCGCTCACGGTCGACAAGCCCTCATGCGGAAACAGGTTGCGAGATCATTGTGGCTCTGCGCGCGACGAGTCCTCAGTCTTGAGGAAGCAGCAAGCCTGCCATGCGCCGAAAATGGTTCTACCGGCGCTTTTTCATGTTCAGGCACTTCCCGAAGCACGTTGTGAATCATCTTGCAGGGGACTTGTCTTGGACCTTGATCGAGATCCCAGCGACAACGAATCGGACATTCGCGCCCCGCATAATCGGCATCGCACTCCTCATCGCTTCACACGACGGCGACTGCTCCTCGATACATGACGAACGGTTCTACTGCGGGCTGATTTCGATTGGTTGCGGAATCGGGCCGGCGGGAGGCCGAATTCGCGTTTGAAGGCGCGGTTGAAGGCCGGCTCCGACTCATAGCCAACTTCTGCGGCGACCTGCGCGACACCATTGCTCGTGGATGTGAGCAGTTGCGCGCCGAGCTGAAGCCGCCAGCGAGTGAGATACGCAATGGGGGTTTCCGAGAGATAACGTCGGAACCGCTCGGCCAGTACGGAACGCGAAATCCCTACTTCGTTCGCAAGTGCGGCAATCGTCCAAGGGTGGGCCGGTTTGCGATGCAGCAAAGCCAAGACTTTTCCGACTTCCGGATCGCGGACCCCGGCCAGCCACCCGTTGTGCTCCGGCGGGAGCAGCGCCATATAGCGTCGCAATGTTTCGATGAACAAGACTTCGGCTAACTTGGCGAGCACAGCCTCACCACCGGGCTTGGACGCATCCGCATTGTCCACCGAATAGCGGATAGACTGTTCCAGCCATTGGCTTGACGTATCGGTACGGATATTGATCTTCAGGATGGATGGCAATCCTCCCAGAAAGATCCGACTGAGTTGCGGCTCGCAGGTCATATAGCCGCAGATGATTTTCGTCAGCGCGCCGCCGCCTCCGCCGCGTGAGACCGTCAGTCCCTCCGACAGCACGCGTTTCAATTCGCCGGCGTTATCCATTGGCGCGACGGTCGGGCCGTTCCCCATGATGTGCGCATCGCCGTGGGGAAACACCACGATGTCTCCGGCAGTGAGCGGAACCGGCCGGTTGTCCCCCGCCACCCGCGCATAGCCATGGCCCTCAGTCAGCAGGTGAAAGATGATGACGTGTTTGGAAGTGGTCGAGAGATAGGATGCCATCGTGCGCGAGTCGGGTTCGTGCGCACACCAGGGCGCGGAGAACTCGCCATTGTAGAAAAGGGCGCCGTCGAGCTTGACGGCATTGAGGACTTCGGACAAGACATCCATGCAAGTCACCCGCTGCGGCAACGGCGTGTCGGTAAAGGAAGCCGGACGCCTGATCAAGAGAAGCGCAGCCTAGCATGCTCAGGCTAAGAGAACCAGACTCTCGGATAAGAACAACCACAACCAGTCATCCTATAATGCGACATGGATTGAGATGCGGACGGCTCTTCGATACGAAAACACTTACTATTAGCGCCCCTATCACATGACGTCGAACGCGCGATCATGGCCGCGAACCGCAAGCTCTGCATTGAAACGTCCATAGGATAACGAGGCCGTCATTCAGCAACTAACCACCAACCATCCGTCATCAGGAGGAGCCCATGTACGAAGAATCTAAGCAAGATCGCGGAATGTTGATACACGCAAGTGAGACTGCCCACAAAGCCACGCTTGTGGGAAGGAAGTCCGTCATGAAGTTCCCCCACATCATCGGGTTCGCCGCGGCGGCGCTGCTCGCCTGGGCCGCTCCCAGCTTGAGCACAGAGTCGACGGGGGCGCCTGCGCAGCCGAAGAGCCTTTCTGACATGGTCCCCCTCTACACGAACCTCGGCTCCCACCACAAACGCATCTCCACTCGAGTCCCGGCCACACAGCAGTACTTCGACCAGGGCCTGCGACTCGTCTACGGATTCAATCACGCGGAAGCGATCCGTTCGTTTACGCGCGCCGCAGAGCT
>Ga0307505_10001916_pt1 | contig 15548 bp, 14 predicted proteins | sample 23_S_MG_FD_202183 | JGI IMG/M metagenome (GOLD analysis project Ga0307505, IMG submission 202183) | Soil microbial communities from Populus trichocarpa stands in riparian zone in the Pacific Northwest, United States - 23_S | ecosystem: Environmental > Terrestrial > Soil > Riparian zone > Trees...
CCTGGTTGGCCCGCAGCATCAGGAGGTAGACCGGCGGCGCGAGGACCAGCACCCCCAGCAACAGCCCGCGGAAGGTCAGCGGCCACGCCCATCCGTCGCTGCGCCGGCGCAGGAACGCGGCCGCCGCGACGCCGACGAGTGCGAGAAGCGCCGCCGCGGCGGCCGGCGGGGCGTCGGAGATGGGCACGCCGGCGGTACCGGCGACCACGGCCACGGCGACGGTCGTGAGTGCGAGCGCCCCCAGCGGCAGCGCCCACTGCCCGCCGCGCCCGCCCAGCGGGCGCCCGGCCTCCGTGCGCGCGATGACCAGCGACGCGGCCACGATAGCCACGGCGGCACCCGCTCCTGCCAGCAAGGAGGCCAGCACAACGAGGGCGAGGGGCTCCGGGACGGGCCCCGAGCGCGCGAAGTAGTCGAGTGTGGCGTCGACCACGGCGCGCCGCGCGGCCACGGCGATGCCGAGCAAGGCCGCCGCGCTCAGAGCGGCGGCGAACGCGAGCGCCGCGGCGGCGCGCGCGAAACCCGGCAGGCGGGCGTCGCGCGCCGGCGCAGCGGCGTTCGTTAGCGCCAGGCGCAACACGGCGGCTGCGAACAGCGCCGCCCAGCCCATCGTGAGCGCGAGGTCCAGCGGCGACCGCATGAGGCCGCCGGCAACATCAGATCCCAGGAACGCCGGATCCAGGAGCGGCAGCGGCTCGGCGCCGGCGCTCGCCCATCGGGCGGGCACGTCGAGCGCGATCAGGGCGTAGCGTGCGCCCCACCCCGCCAGTGCCCACGCGCCGAGCGCGCCGGCGGCTCGGCGCCATTGCGCCCGCGTTGGCGCACGCGAGGCCACGCGTAGAGCACGCCGGCGGAGGCCGCCGAGCCCGGCGAACGCCCAGCCCATGGCGAGCACGAGGAAGAACGCGGCAACCGATCTGCCGGCGCCGCGCGCCCGGTCGGCCCTCTCGCCGGGCGAGGGGGGCTGCACGCGCAGCCACCCGAGCCGGCTGCCGTCGCGGCCGGTGAGTTGGGCTGCGCCCGCCGGCGCGGCCGCGCCGGGGGCGAAGACGACGGTCATCGGCAGCCCGAGCTCGGCGCGCCACTCGTCGGCGATGTCGTAGTCCCGCAAGAAGCGGTTGCGGACGGGGACGGCCTGCTGCACCAGGCGAAGCGTTCGCACGGCCCCCACCCTCTCTCCACCCGCAAAAACGGGCCGCCATGCCGCGAGGCGCCGGCCACCACCGTCGGCCACGACGGTCGCGCGCGGCGCGTCGGCGAAACCTCGCGCTAGTTCCTCCCGGCCGAGCGGCGCCGCCGATCCGCGCCAGGCGAGCAACCCGAGACCGTTGGTGTAGACCTCGGTCGTAGTACCCCGCTCGCCGCGGACAGCGACAGCTGCCAGCACTTCGGCGTCGGTGGCCGGCGCACGGGGCGTGTCGACCGCGAGGGCGGCGACCACGGCGGGGTGCTCGGCGACGCGGGCCGCCTCAGCCTCGAGACCGGCTACGAGGCGCGCGACATGAGCACGGACGACTTCCCGCGCGACGGCTGCCTCGGCCCGCGCCGGCGCGGTGCCGGCCTGCTCGGCGCGACCCGCCGCCCATACCCCGACCAGCTCTGCGGCCACGGCCAGCGCCGCCAGCACGGCGGCGACGGCGACGAATCGGCGTACGAGGCGGGCGGCGAGCAATGGGCCAGTGCGGGTCCGCCTAAGCTAGACCGCCCCCCGCAGCCGCCGGGCGCCTCAGCCTCCGCTCGTAAGGAGCGTAGCGCGTTCGATGCGGACCGCGTCGAGCGACCAGCCCTCGCCATCGGGCCGGAATCGGACGTAGACGCGCAGCGGCGGCTCGCCGGCGCGGGTGAAGTACCGGCCCATGGCGGCGCGCTCCTCATCGGTGAGCGACTGCTCGGCGAGCACGACGCGCTCGGCAGGATGCCGGCGGAAGAAGCCGCCGAGCACGAGCTCGGCCTGTCCGCGGCTGAATAACCCTCCGCGTTCGAAGAGGACCACCTCCACGCGGTCCCCGGCCTCGACGAGCAGCGCGCCGGCGTCGCCGGCCTCAAGGGCCTCCACTACGCGCGCCACGGGCCCGTCGTCGACCAGCGGGGGCTCCTCTGTCTGCGCCGGCGCCGGGAGCGCGGCGACAGCCACCGCGGCGACGGCGAGCGCAATCCGTGCGAGCAAGGGGGGAAGCAACAGGGCCATCAACGGCTGGTTACGGGGCATGGACCGCACTGTGCAAAAGGTAGTCCGCCGCGCTCGCGCCGCATAACGCGCTGCCGGGGTAATTGCGTGCACGCTCAAGTGCCCCGCCTGGTGGACACTCGCGGGTGAGGAAGTGGACGGTGCCGGAGCTAATTGAGTCGGACGACGCTTACGCCCTCGCCGCCCTGGTTCCACGCGGCCGCCTCCACGCCGGCAACGTCGGGCCGCGCGGCGAGGGCCTCCCGGATCGCCGCGCGCAGCGCGCCCGTGCCCTTGCCGTGAAGGATCTCCACCGTGTGGGCGCCGGCGGCGACCGCCTCGTCCACCAGTCGTTGAACCATCATCAGGGCCTCGTCGGCGCGCCGGCCGCGCACGTCGACGTGCGTTCGTGCCGCGGGAGCGCCGCCGGCGCCCGCCGGCGCGCGCACCTCGACGCGCTGCCGCTCGGGCCCGCCCACCCGCGTCAGGCGGTCCGGGCGCACGCGCGACGTGATGGCGCCGAAGGCCACGACTACCTCGCGGGCGCCCACTTCCACGACGTCGCCCACCGTTTCGCCGGCGTCGAGCTGCACGCGGTCGCCCACCGCGAGGGGTCCCGCCGGCGCGTCCGGCACGCCGGAGCGGCGCGGCGCCGGGCGCGGGCGGCGGCGCTCCTGCCGCCCGCGCCGCGCCTCGATCGACGCCCGCGTGGCTTCCAGTCGCTCGCGCGCCGCCGTTGTCGCTTCACGTTCCGCCTCCGCTTCGCGGATCTCGCGCACCACGCGCTCGACCTCCGCCCGCGCTCCAGATACGATGGCCTCGGCCTCAGAAAGCGCCGATGCGCGCAGCTGATCCCGCGAGGCCGTGAGCTTTCCCAGGCGCTCGTCGAGCGCCGCCCGCACCCGCTCGGCCTGTTGGGCCGCCTCGCGTGCGGCGTCGCGCGCCGCGACGGACTCGCCGGTGCGCGCCTCCATTTCCGCGACCAGCGCGTCGAGCGCGACGTGGCCCTCGCCGGCCAGCCGGCGCGCCTCCGCGACCACCTCGTCGTCGAGCCCGACGCGAGTGGCGATCTCGAAGGCGTAGGACGACCCCGGCACTCCAGGCTGGAAACGGTAGGTCGGGGCGAGGCTCTCGCGGTCGAATACCATCGACCCGTTGGCCACCCCGGGCGTCGTGTGCGCGAAGGCCTTGAGCGTTCCGTGGTGCGTAGTCGCCACCGTGCGGGCGCCCCGCTTCGTCAACCGCGCCAGCGCGGCCTCCGCCAGGGCCCCGCCCTCGGCCGGATCGGTGCCAGTTCCGGCCTCGTCGATCAGCACCAGCGATTCTTCGTCGGCTCGCTCGATCATCGCGCGGAGCGCCTCGAGGTGCGAGGTAAACGTCGAGAGGTCGTCCTGGATCGACTGCCGGTCGCCGAGGTCCACGAAGAGGCGCCTGAAAACCGGAAGGGTCGTTCCCGGCGCGGCCGGCACGGGTATGCCGCTCTGCGCCATGAGGCTCATCAGGCCCACCGTCTTCATGGCGACGCTCTTTCCCCCGGCGTTGGGGCCGGTGACGATGAGCGTGTGGAAGTCCTCGCCGAGCACGAGGTCCAGCGGAACGACCTCCCGCGCCGGCGCGCCCGCGGCCGCCCGGCGCAGGTGCATCAGCAGCACCGGGTTGCGGGCGCGGAGGAGCCGCACGACGCCGGCGTCGTTCAACTCGGGCACCAGGGCATCGATTTCGATGGCGAGGCGGGCGATGGCCGCCAGCGCATCGAGGCGGGCCAGCACGCCGATGGAGTCGGTGATCGCCGGCAGGTGCTCGCGGACAGCCGCGGCGGCTTCCCGCAGCAGGCGTTCGACCTCGCGCCTGCGCGCTGCCTCCATCTCCCGCAGCTCATTGTTCAGGTCCAGCGCGGCCGCGGGCTCGATGTAGACCGTCTGGCCGGTGGCCGAGACGTCGTGCACGAACCCCTGCACGCGCCGGCGCGCCTCCGCGCGGACGGGGATGACGGCGCGCCCGCCGCGGACCGTCGGCTGCTCCTCCGTGGCCCAGCCCTGGGCAATCGCGTCCCGGAGCGCGCCGGCCACTGCGTCACGCAGACGCTCCTGGACGCGCGCCGCAGTGCGGGTAAGGCGGGAGAGCTCCGGGCTCGCGTCGTCGCGGACTCGCCCCTGGTCGTCTACCACACGGCCGATCTGCGCCTCGAGCGCCGGTGCGGGCTGCAGCGGTTCGCCGACGCTCCACAGCCCCGGCCGCGTCTCGCGCCGCGTGGCCAGGTATTCCCGCACCCGGCGCACCGTCGCGAGGGCGCGCCCAACGGCCACCAGCTCCTCCCCATCGGCCGTTGCGCCCTCCGGCGCAAGTCGGCGCAGTGCATCGCGGATGTCGTCGGCGGCATCCAGAGGAAACGGATCGTCGAAGGCGAGCACGTCCTGCATCTCGCCGGCCTGGGCGAGCCGGCGCTCCACCTCCGCCCGCGCGGAGGCCGGCGCGAGCGCGGCGAGCCGCTCACGGCCCCACACCGTGCGAGCCAGGTCGCCCAGGCGCTCGCGGATGCGGTCGAAGCCCAGCCGTGCCTCGGCGTCGGACGGGTACAGCGCGAGGGATTCCATTGCCGCAGGCGGCTCAGCCCACTGTTCCGTGGTCGCCGATGTTCAGCGTGCCTGAGAACCCCCGCACGGCGGCGTGCTGGCCTACCAGCGAGCCGTCGAGCGACGAGTCCTCCACGCTCCCGCCCTCGAACACGATCGTGTGCCGCACGACGGACCCGCGCACGACCGCGTCGCCGTGAATCGCCGCGTACGGCCCGACGACGGCGTTCTCGACGCGCGCGCCGGCGCCGATGAACACCGGCTCCACGATCGTTGAGTTCTCGACGACCCCTTCGTTGCGGTTCTCGCCGGGCTGGTCGAGTACGAGTTCGCTCGTAGCCATGAGCGCCGGGACGGTGCCGCAATCCAGCCATTCAGTGACGGTCGCGGTCTTGAAGACGAGCCCCGCTCGGAGCATCCGGTCCAGTGCGTCGGTCAGCTGGTACTCGCCGCCGACGCCCGTGACGTTCGCGTCGAGCAGATACTGTAACGCATCGCGGAGAGCGGCGGCCTCCCGGACGTAGTAAATGCCGATGATGGCCTCATTCGAGATCGGCTCCTGCGGCTTCTCGACGAACGACGTGATGCGGTCGGATTCCTTGACGACGACCCCGAAGCGCCGGGGATCGTCGACGGTCTTTACCCAGACGACTGCGTCGGCGTCGAGGTCGGGAGTGCCATCCATCGCGAAGAGGGTATCGGCGAACACGACCACGCACTCGCCCTCCAGCCAGGGCGCGGCCTGCACAACGGCGTGGCCCGTGCCCAGCGCGCGATCCTGCACGGCGAAGTGCGCCTCGATGCCGTGACGCGCCGAGATCTCGGTGAGACTGCGTCGAACGTCGTCGCCGAAATCGGGCCCCAGGACGAACACGGCCTCGTCGAAGCCGCGCGGCATCACGGAAACGAACGTTTCGACGATACGCTCGACCATGGTCCGGCCGACTACGGGCAGGAGGGGCTTCGGGGTGACGTGGGTGTGGGGCCTGAGGCGCGTGCCGCGGCCGGCCATGGGGACGATGAGTCTCATACCATTGCGAGGAGGGTCTGCAAGCTACCGGCGGCGCCCGGGGATCCCCCGAAGCGAGACGCGGCCGCCGGCGCGCGTTACCGCCGGCGTCGCCGCGGCGGCTTTCGGACGAGCGCAGTGCGGCGCCCGCTTCCCGCCCGCGGGCACTGTATCACACTGGTTCGGAACTTCGGGCCCTAAGCGCTTTGTTGAACGGTCTCCCCCCAACCCTCCACCCCTTCCCATGAAGTCACTCCTTTCCACGCTCGGGCTCGCCGCCCTGCTGGTCGTTTCGCTAGGCCAGGCGGGCTGCTCGAGCATGAACAACACGAGCCGTGGTGCCGTGATCGGCGCCGGCTCCGGCGCCGTCGTAGGCGGCGTAATCGGCCGCGCTACCGGCTCCACGGCGCGCGGCGCCATCATCGGCGCAGCCGTTGGCGGCACCGCCGGCGCGATAATCGGCCGGCAGATGGACCGCCAGGCCGAGGAGCTCGACCAGGAGCTCGAGAACGCCGAGGTCGAGCGCGTGTCGGACCCGGAGACGGGCGCGGAGGGCATCGCGATCCGCTTCGACAACGCCATTCTCTTCGACTTTGGCCGTGCAGACCTGCGCTCGCAGGTACAGAGCGACCTCCGTCAGCTCGCGGGCAGCCTCCAGAGCTACCCGGACCACGACGCGGTCGTCGTCGGCCACACCGACAACGTCGGATCCGACGGTTTCAACCAGGGCCTCTCGGAGCGCCGCGCGAACGCGGTCGCCAACTTCCTGACCGCCAACGGTGTCTCGATGAGCCGCATGCGGACCGTCGGTATGGGCGAGTCGCAGCCGATCGCCTCGAACGAGACGTCGGAGGGCCGCCAGCTCAACCGCCGCGTCGAGGTCGCGATCTACGCCAGCGAGGCGTACCGCGACCGCCTGGAGGCGGGGGGCAACTGAGCGCCTGCGCTTATCGGAAGGGGCGCCCGGCCTGGTCGGGCGCCTCTTCCTTTTTTGTCGCGCCGCGCCCATCTTCGAGCACGACGCACACACGGTACATGGAAACCCCCTTCGAAGCGGGCCGGACGATGAACCCGGAAGAGATCTCGCGCTGGCAGGAGGCGCGGGTCCAGGACACCTGGCGCATCTTCCGGATCATGGGCGAGTTCGTGGAGGGCTACGAACGCCTCGGGCAGATCGGACCCAGCGTCTCCGTGTTCGGCAGCGCCCGCACGCCGCCCGATGACCCCTACTACGCCCTGGGCGAAGCGGTGGGCCGGAAGCTCGTCGAGCACGGATTCGCCGTCCTCACCGGCGGCGGGCCCGGGATCATGGAGGCTGCCAACAAGGGCGCCCAGGCAGCAGGTGGCGCATCGGTGGGCCTCAACATCGTCCTGCCGCACGAGCAGCGGGCCAACCCTTTTGTAGACCCGGACAAGATCCTGAACTTCGACTTCTTCTTCGCACGGAAGACGATGTTCGTGAAGTACGCCCAGGGCTTCGTGGTACTTCCCGGCGGGTTCGGGACGATGGACGAGCTTTTCGAGGCTCTCACGCTCATCCAGACAAACAAGACGGCCCGCTTCCCCGTCGTGCTCATGGGAGGCGAGTTCTGGCGAGGAATGGTTGACTGGCTGCGCGAAGTGATGCTCACAGCGGGCAACATCTCCAATCCCGACCTTGCGCTTTTCGTGATGACCGATGACCCGGAGGAGGCCGTGGCGGTCATCGAGCGGTACAGTCGCGAGGTGGGGGTAGGCCCGAACTTCTGACCCTATAGGCCAATTCGCCTGCACTTACCGGGCCGGCGCGGTCGATCCTGTACCTTTCCTGACTTGCCGCGCCGGCGGCGCCGGAAACGCCGTTGCACACGATCTAGACACCTAAGGTCGTTTAACCGGCCGGCGCTCCGCGCCCAACAACCAACCTTGCCGGACACCAACAACCCGATGCCCCGACTTCTCGCCTCGGCCGCGCTGCTCGCCCTCTCCGCCCTCGCGGCGCCGGTGATCGCGCAGACCGCGACGCCCGACACTGTAGACGCCGACACCGTCACTGCCGCCGTCGACTCGGCGGCCGCAGCGGTGACCGCCGCCCGCCGCGACTCCATTGAGGCCATCCTCGCTCTGCGCGCCCGCGCCCAGGCCAGCTACGAGGAAGGCAGCGAGCTGCTGCAGGCCGAAGACTACGAGGGCGCGCTGATCCGCTTCGACGACGGCATCGCCGTGTTCCCAGAAAGCGTGGGAAACACCTATGGCCGCGCCTTCGCGCTGGCGCAGCTGGGGCGGGACGAGGACGCGGTCGCAGGCTTCCTTCGCGCCGCCGAACTGGGTGAGGTCGCCGGCGACACCGCGGCGGTCCGCCTGGCGAACACCAGCAGGGAGGGCATCGTGAGCCGGCGCCTGGCCGCCGTGGGGCCTGTGTACGACCAGGTCGATGCCCTGATGGTCGACGTGCCGCCGACGTCCGAGGCCGGCACGCAGGCGTTGGCGCTGCTCGAGTCGGTCGACGACCAGGCGCTGCGCGATATCGGGTACCACTACCGCTGGTCGCGCGCGCTTAACGCCGCCGAGCGGTTCGCCGATGCCGCGGAGCATGCCGAGCATGCGATCGATCTGAGCACTCACGAGGCCGACAGGTCGGCCTACTACTACGAGTTCGGCGTTTCCCTCCGCGGCATGGGCCAGGCCGGCCCGGCGCGAGACGCCTTCGAGCAGGCCCGCACCGGCGCGTGGGCGGCGTGGGCGGACTATCAGCTCGCGTCGATGGGCACGCCGGTCGACTGACCGACTCGCCCAGATTACCGCGGCCGCGCCGGGCCTTACCGGGCGCGGCCGCTTCGTTTTCGTGTCAGACGGAGTTACGCGAGCCGTACCACGCGATAAGGACCAACAACACTACCGGCGCTACCACGCTGGCGATGGTCATCCACTCCAGTCCGGTCCCGTAGCCCTCGGGCATGGGCCCCATCCTCAGGGCAAGCGTCACGGCGGAGGTCATGGGCGTCCGACTAACTTGGTGGAAGCTACAAGCCGCGCCGGGCCGCCGGCGCCAAACCCCGAGAGTCATGCCCGCCCCCCGCATCGCGTCGACGGCGCAGGTCGACCCCACGGCGCGCGTGGCGGAGGACGTCGAGATAGGCCACTTCACCGTCGTCCGCGCCCGCGCCATCCTGGCCGCCGGCTGCCGGGTCGGGTGCCATGCGGTAATCCACGAGGAGACGGACATCGGCGCCGGCGTTCGGGTCGACGACCACGCGGTGGTGGGCAAGCTGCCCATGCGCGCCGCGCGCTCCGCTACCACGTCGACGGCGGCCCTCGCGCCGGCGCGAATCGGTAGCGGCTGCATACTGGGCACGGGCGCCGTCCTCTACCGCGGCTGCACCGTCGCCGAGGACGTGCTGGTCGCCGACTACGCGACCATCCGCGAGCGGGTCGCCGTCGGGGCCCAGACCATCGTCGGGCGCGGCGTGGCGATCGAGAACGACACGACCGTGGGCGCGCGGTGCAAGCTCGAGACCAACGCCTACATCACGGCCTACTCCGTGATCGAGGACGACGTGTTCATTGCGCCGGGGGTGTTGACGAGCAACGACAACTTCATGGGCCGGACGGAAGAAAGGAAGCAGCACTTCGGCGGGCCGCGCATCCGGCGCGGCGCGCGGCTGGGCGTAGGCGCCGTGGTGCTGCCCGGCCGCGAGGTGCCTGAGGAAGCCGTGGTGGCGGCTGGCGCAGTGCTCACACGCGACGCCGGCGCCGGGCAGGTGCACCTGGGCGTGCCGGCGCGGGCGGTCCGTGAGGTGCCCCCCGAGCAACGCCTCCCCCGGGACGACGGGTAGCTTCCCGCACCCGTTCCCGCACCCGATGCCGCTCCAGATGGTCGACCTGCACGCGCAGGTCGCTTCTATCCGCGCCGAGCTGGACGCCGCCATCGCGGCCGTCCTCGACAGCACAGCCTTCGTTCGCGGCCCGTTCGTCCAACGCTTCGAACAGGAACTGTCGGCGTGCCTGGGTGGCGTGCCTTCCGTTTCGTGCGCCAACGGAACCGACGCCCTCCAGCTCGCCTACATGGCTGCCGGCATCGGTCCGGACGACGAGGTGATCATGCCCTCGTTCACCTTTGTGGCCACGGCCGAGGCGGCCGCGTTACTGGGTGCGCGGCCGGTATTTGTAGAGATCGACCCCGGCACGTTCAACGTCGATCCGGGAGACGTTGAGGCCGCGATCACTGACCGCACGCGGGCGATAGTCCCGGTGCACCTGTTCGGCCAGACCGCGGACCTGGACCCCCTGCTGGAGCTGGCGCGCCGGCACGACCTGGTGCTCATCGAGGACAATGCCCAGGCCATCGGAGCATCCTATCGCGGCCGGCCGGCGGGGACCCTCGGACGCTTCGGCTGCCTTTCGTTTTACCCGTCGAAGAACCTCGGCGCCTACGGCGACGCCGGCGCCGTCCTCGCGCCCGATGCTGCCGATGCCGACGCCGTGCGCCGGCTCGCCAACCACGGCGCGCGGCAGAAGTACTTCCACGAGGAGATCGGGGTGAACAGCCGGCTCGACGCGTTCCAGGCAGCCATCCTCTCCGTCAAGCTCCCGCACCTGCCGGCGTGGACGGTGGCGCGCCAGGAGGCCGCGGCCCGCTACGACGCCGGCATCGCCGGCCGGCCGGCGCTTGCCGCGACCGTCACGCCTCCCCCGCGAGCGCCGTGGGGCGACCACGTCTTCCACCAGTACGTGGTCCGCGCCCCGGCCGACGCCCGCGATCGGCTCGCGGACCACCTGCGCGCGGCCGGCGTGCCGACGATGGTCTACTTCCCGCACCCGCTCCACGTCATGCCGGCGTTCCCCGGTATGCCGGAGGGCTCCCTGCCGGAGACGGAGCGGGCCTGCCGCGAGGTCCTTGCCCTGCCCATGCATCCGCACCTGGGAGCCGACGACGTGGACTTGATCCTGGATGTGATGGAGGAGTTTTTTCGGTAGCTGCAGCTCTCTGCTGTCTGCTCTCTCGGCTATCAGCTCTCGGCCGTTTACCATCGTCATTCGGGAGCCCCGACCCACGAGTCACGGGCCGAGCAATCCCAACTCACAGCTGGCAGCTGACAGCCGATAGCCCCACCAACCCATGCCAGCCCCCCTCCGTCTCGCCCAGGTCGGCATCGGCTACTGGGGCAAGAACCTGCTGCGCAACATGGCCGCGCTGCCGGGGGTGGAGCTCGCGTGGGCGTGCGACGTGCGCGAGGAGGCCCGCGCTGCTGCGGAGCGGGCGCACCCGGGGCTCCGGACGACCGGCCGCTTCGACGACGTGCTCGAAGACACCGGTGTGGACGCCGTCGTTATCGCTACCGAGACACCGCAGCACTTCGTCATGGCCGACGCGGCGCTCCGCGCCGGACTCCACGTGTTCGTCGAGAAGCCGCTGGCTCAGACGGCGGCACAGGCGGAACGGCTCGTGAAGGCGGCAGAAGACGCCCGGGTGGTGCTGATGGTCGGGCACCTGCTGCGATACCATCCGGCTTTCCGCCACGTGGAGGACATAGTCCTCGCGGGCGAGCTCGGCGACGTGCGCTACCTGCACACGACCCGGGTGAACCTGGGGATCGTGCGGCACAGCGAGAACGCGTTCGACAGCCTGGCGCCGCACGACATCGCGCTCGCGCTGGCGATGATCCCGGACGAGCCCGTGGCCGTCTCCGCAACGGGGCGTGCGTACCTCCAGCCCGGCGTCGAGGACGTGGTCTTTGCGACCGTCGAGTTCGCCGGCCGCGCGATGGCCCACCACCACGTCAGCTGGCTCGACCCGTTGAAGGAACGCCGGCTGACGGTGGTTGGCAGCCGCCGGATGGCCGTGGTCGACGACATGGAGCCGGCAGAGAAGGTGCGCATCTACGACCGCGGCATCGACCCGCCGAAGGCCGACGACGCCGGCGCGTACGTCGACTTCGGGGCGGCGTTGACGGTCCGCTCCGGCGACATCCTGCTGCCCCGCGTGGCGGCCGTCGAGCCCCTGCGCGCCGAGTGCGAGGAGTTCGTCGCTGCGATCCGCGAGGGCCGGCCGGCACGGACGGACGGGCGCGAGGGGCTCCGCGTGGTGCGCATCCTCGACGCGGCGCGCGCGAGCCTCCATTCCGGCGGCGCGCGCATCGCGCTCACCTAGCCCGTCGTCGACAAGGCTGGCTCCTCGGGCGCCGGCGCTGCTGGCTCCGGCCGGCGGAAGTAGCCGAGTCGGCGCAGCAGGAGCAGGACCGCGGCGCAGCCCCCCAGGAAGATGCCTGCCGCAACCCGCGCGCGCGACGCGGCCATGATGACCGCGCCGGCCGCGAACAAGGCTTCGAGGGCCCAGAGCGCCGCGACGCCGCGGGCGTTGCCCAACCACGCGGTCACACGGTGGTGGATGTGGTCTCGGTCCGGGTGGAAGACGGGCCGTCCGAGCGCGAGCCGCCGGATCATTGCGAGGAGGGTGTCCAGAACAGGCAGCCCCATGGCGACGACCGGGATGATCAGTGCGAGAACGCCGTTCGAATGGGCGGTGCCCCTGAGGCCGTATGCGGCGAGGAGGTACCCGAGGAACAGGCTCCCGCTGTCGCCCATGAAGATGCTCGCAGGGTGGACGTTGAACCGCAGAAACGCCAGGAGGGCGCCGGCGACCGCCGCCACCAGGAGCAGCCCCCCGGCATCGCCGTTCACGGCATTGGCGCCCGCCATCCCGAGAAACGCAATCAAGGCGACTCCTCCGGCCAGGCCGTCGCGTCCATCGATGAGGTTGATCGCGTTCATCGCGCCGACGACCCACACCAGGGTCAGAACGCCGGAGACCGCGAGCCCCGACCACCCTTCCCCGAAGACCGCGTCGAGCAGAACCACCCGCGAGCCGCTCAGCATGACCAGCACTGTCACGAGTGCCTGGCAGACGAACTTGGTGCGATAGCCGAGCTCGAGCAGGTCGTCAAGCAATCCGATCGCCGCGATAAAGCATGCGCCGAGGACCACGAGCGGGGAGGGTGCCAGGCGTGCCACGAGCTCCGTTGCCCCGAACAGCGGCGCGAGGAGCTGGGCGCCGTCTACGCCGATGACAAATGCCGCCACGAGTGCCACGCCGCCCGCGTTGGGCACCGGCCGGTCATGCGCCTTGCGCCCGCCGTCGGGCACGTCGTTCCAGCTCAGCCGCAAGGCCCACGACCGCACAAGCGGCACGAGCACGAGCCCGGCGAGCAGGCTCAGCGCGAACGCGCCCAACAGGATCAGGGGGTGCATGACGGCAGGGCGACCCCGGCGAGGGTCGGAGCGCTAGTTACGGCGCCGGCCCGGGCTGTTCAACCCTCCGGGGGATCCATCGCGAGGCGCGCGACGGCGCGCTCGACCCCGGCCCGCCAGTCCGGCGGCGTCAGCCCGAAGACTCCCTGCGCGCGACGCGTGTCGAGGACGGCGTTCGGTGGCCGCGCCGCCGCCGTGGGGTACTCGGCAGTGGTGATGGCCTCGACCGCGCGGGTTGCCACCGGACCGTGCCGGCGGGCTTGCTCGACCACTTCGCAGGCTACGTCGTACCAGGTCGCCGGCGGCGCGCCGGCCCAGTGGTAGAGGCCAGCCACGCCGGCATCGCGGGCCAGTCGAACAGCCATCGTCACGAGCGCGTCGGCCAGGTCATCGGCCGGCGTGGGGCTTCCGCGCTGGTCCGCCACCACGCGCAGTATGTCCCGCTCGCGAGCGGCGCGCCATATGGTGCGAACGAAGTTGGACCCCAGGGCCGAGAAGACCCATGCCGTACGGACCACCAGGTGCGCTCCGGGCAGGATTTCGCGCACGGCGTCCTCGCCTGCGAGCTTGCTCGCTCCGTAGACGCCGGCCGGCGCGGCCGGGTGGTCCTCGGCGTACGCGCCGGCACGGCGGCCGTCGAATACGTAATCGGTGGAGACGTGTACAAGCGGCACCCCGGCGCGGGAGCAGGCGCGGGCGACGTTGCCGGCGCCGTCGCGGTTTATCGCGAACGCCAGGTTCGGCTCCGCCTCCGCGCGGTCGACGGCGGTGTAGGCGGCGGCGTTGACGACGACCACGGGGGCGTGCGCCGCCAGCAATCGGTCCAGAGCGGCGGCATCGGTCACGTCTGCCTCGCGCCGGTCCAGCCCGGTAACGGGGGTGCCGGCCCGCGCCGCAGCCTCCAGGAGCGAGCGGCCGAGCTGCCCGCCCGTACCGAATACGAGGAGCGTCCCGCCCTCCACCTAGCGACCCGCGTGCTCCGTCGGTTCCGCGCGGAGCTCTACCAGGCGCGGCAACCCGCGGTCCTTCGCCGAGAGGATTGGAGACTCGACGGGCCAGTCGATCGCCAGGTCCGGATCGTCCCATACCACACCTCCATCGTCGTCCGGCGCGTAGTACTCGGTGCAGCGGTAGGACACGTCGGCGACTTCGCTGAGCACGCAGAAGCCATGAGCCAGACCGGGAGGCACCCAGAGCTGCCGTCCGACGATGTCATCGAGTTCTACGCCGACCCACCGGCCGTATGTTGGTGAATCGGGCCGCACGTCGGCCACGACGTCGTAGACGGCGCCGCGCGGGCACTCGACGAGCTTGCCCTGGGGCTGCCGGCGTTGGAAGTGAAGCCCCCGCAGCACATCCTTGCGGGATCGCGAGTGGTTCACCTGGACGAACGGCCCGCCCAGCCCCGCCGTACCGTGCATGGCGCCGATCTCGCCGTAGCGGTCGACGCGAAACAGCTCACGGAAGAAGCCCCGCTCGTCCGGGTAGGTGACCGGCTCCACCACCAGCACGCCGGGGATCTCGGTACGGACGACGTTCATGCGATCAGTCATCAAGCAGGGTTAGCAAGTATGCCCCGTACGGGCTCTTGGCGAGCGGCGAGGCCAGCGCCTCGAGCTCGCCGGCGGTTATCCATCCCAGGCGATATGCGACCTCCTCGGGCGCCGCGATCTTGAGGCTCTGGCGGCTCTCGACCGCCTCCACGAAGTTCGACGCTTCTAGCAACGACCGGTGCGTGCCTGTGTCGAGCCACGCCGTACCGCGACCCAGGATCTCGACGTGGAGGGTGCCGCGCTCCATGTAGGCGCGATTGACGTCGGTGATCTCGAGCTCTCCGCGTGCGGACGGCTTCAAAGCCCGAGCGATTTCGACGACGTCCGCGTCGTAGAAGTAAAGTCCTACCACGGCGTAGGGAGACCGTGGATCCGCGGGCTTCTCCTCGATGCTCAGCGCGCGGCCGTCAGGTGCCACCTCAACCACGCCATAGTGCTGGGGGTCGCGTACGTGGTAGCCGAAGATGGTCGCTCCGCCCGCGGACGCCCGCGCGGCGGTGCGCTGCCACAGCTCCGGTAGTCCCTGGCCGTAGAACAGATTATCGCCGAGGATCAAGCCTGCTGGCCCGCCCTCGAGGAATCGGTCGCCGATCAGGAGCGCCTCGGCGATGCCGCGCGGCTCCGCCTGCTCCGCGTACTCGATCGACATCCCCCAGCGGCTCCCGTCGCCCAGCAGCCGTTCGAAGAGCGGCAGGTCGTGCGGCGTCGAAATCAGCTGCACCTGCCGCAAGCCCGCGAGCATCAGCGTCGTGAGCGGGTAGTAGACCATCGGCTTGTCGTGCACGGGCAACAACTGCTTGCTGACGGCTAGCGTCAACGGATGCAGCCGAGTACCGGAGCCGCCGGCGAGGAGAATGCCTTTCAAGAGGGGATTGGGGGTTGGGGATGGGGGATTCAGCGATTCAGCGATTCAGCGATTCAGCGATTCAGCGGGAGAAGATGACCAAACCACTGCCGCCCACGGAACTACTGCCTACTGCCTACTGCCTACTGCCTACCGGCACCAACCACCCCCGCCT
>Ga0307505_10001917_pt1 | contig 15528 bp, 13 predicted proteins | sample 23_S_MG_FD_202183 | JGI IMG/M metagenome (GOLD analysis project Ga0307505, IMG submission 202183) | Soil microbial communities from Populus trichocarpa stands in riparian zone in the Pacific Northwest, United States - 23_S | ecosystem: Environmental > Terrestrial > Soil > Riparian zone > Trees...
AACGGGTGTGAGTGAATGGATCGTGCGCTCGCGGCCGCAGAATGTGTTACTGGTAGGCAATTTCGGCCCCAGAGCCTATGAAGAAACCATTCTGAATACCGCCATTAAACGGGAGATCGAGGGCGCAGGTATTGTCTGCGAGACAATCTGCCTCACCCAAAACAGTTTCCATAGCGAAGAGACCCACGGATTTTTTGATTTTATCCGCCACATGGTTCGACACATTCAACGGAATGATGTTTTGCTGTATATGACCCAGGGCTACACCCGTCCCAGTTTGCTCCTTCTGTTCATCAGCACCATTCTGGCTCGGCTACACGGTAAACAGACCTATGTCTTCTTTCATCAGGATTTGTTCAGCTTTTTCACCCAGCTACGCAGTCGTAATGCCGGTCTACCGCTTTTGTACACCGCTTTCACCCTGGCTAAAGGCATTATTGGTAATGAGGAAAGTTGCGCCATCGCCCGCCAATACAAGAACAAACCAGAAAAATTCCACGTCATCCGTCCAACCATGCCCCTGCATCAACCCTTGTCTGCGACATTTCATCAGCCCCCTTCAGAAACAGCCCAGGCCATTGTTTTTGAGGGGGAACACCAGCATCATTATGAAGATGTGTTTGTGGGCTTAAAAGCGTTGGGGATCGGTTTGATCCAATCTATCGCCCATTCCCAAGATGGCCCTTCGGACAATGAAGAATGGTTTAGGCAAGCTTTGCTGTATCAGATGGCGGATTTTGTGGTGCGGCCGCTACAATGTAATGGTGAGATGGTGAGCAGTGCCGTGGCCTTTGTGCTAGAAACGCCTCAGATTCAAGGCAGTCGCGTTCATTGTGATTCGGGGGCGGTGGTAATCCGCAAAGGGAATACGCGTATGACCGAATTGTTGCCCCAGGCAAGCTGGGCTGCTACCGGGGGTGCGGGATAAACCACATGGGATAAGAAACATGAAAACCCGTTATTTATTCCTGCTCAATGCGCTTATCGGTTTATGCTTTCTCGTGGCTTGCACCAATGATGAACCTACCCCTGTGGCCCAGGCCATCACCACAGATGTTTCGCTGACGCCTACTTTGCCTGCGACAACAACAGCTACCACTGAACCCATTGCGGCCGCGGTAACCCCTTCGCTCCCTATTGCCGCCATGGTAACACCTACAACAACGCTGATCCCATATTCTCCCCCAACGGGTCGCATTATTTTTTTGTGGGATCAAGCTATTGGCCCAGTTATTGATGGTCCTGCCAGGGTTCAGCCAACTATAAGCCTATTTCAAGGATTGCCCGGCCATTCACCTGATGATTGGGATATTCAGCCTCTCTTAACAGATATTTTTGCTATAACACCTTCTTATCTTGCCCCAGATCAGAGTAAATTAGCCTTGTTAGTCCTAAATGAAGACATGTCTTCTTACAGTAATTTTTTTCAAATCTGGATTTACACATTTGCCACAGGTCTGGTAACGCGCATTGAAAATCAAGAATCCCTCTATACATTAAGCTGGCTTCCTGATAGTGAAACCATTATTTATCCACAACTCTCAAATCTGTTTCAAGTCAAATTAAGCGACTTAATGCCACAACAATTGACAGAAAACCCACTTCCCTTGGCTGAACATGGACTGAATGGTCTTATTACCCAGATTGCTGGCTCATCTGATGGACTTTGGCAAGTGGTCAATGGTCTTCCGGGTGATCTCACTCTTTACAACGTCCCTCTTGAAACAACTACCATTTTGGCAAATCAGATCGGATACCATTGGCTAAAACTGAATTGGTCACCAAACAGCCAGTGGTTGGCCTTTACAAGGGACTTTGGTTTGGATTTATATGTCACGAATACGGAAACCTTTTCTGTTACGCAACTGGCAATAGAACCCAGCTCCATTTATTACTCAGCCTGGTCACCTGATAGTCATTGGTTAGCCTATACCCAAAGTTCAGTTCTTTTTCTGTGGGATACGGCAACACAGACCACTGATGAATTAGTGATATCTGGTTTCATCGGTGAACCAGCGTGGTCGCCTGATGGTTTAACTCTTGCCGTCGGATTCTCAGAAGGTACAGATGCAGGAATACTACTTATTCGGGTAAGTACAGGCGAAGTAGTGAAAATAAAGTCGGGAATGACTACGGGTAAGATTATCTGGTCGCCCGATGGGCAGTGGCTTTTATTTCCTTCTAGCCAAAACGAACAAAGGGGTCTTTACCTCTTTGATCTAGATACTGAAGCTGTTTACCTAGTAGTAGATACTAGCAGTAAATTACATGATCCTAGTTTCGTCACCTGGCTACCATGATTCACCTATGCTTAATACGTTGAGGTGATTTATGAAATACCTATTTATACCTTTTTTGCCTGTTTCTGGTGACCACTATCTTTGCAGTTTTAGTATGGGCCACGTTTTCAAGTGAATTATGTCATGCTGAGGTCCGCCGAAGCATCCCGTTTACTTGAAATTACCAAAACCTCCATTTTTATTTAATCAGCGGTGTCTTTTGGCTCAAGGTGTGATCCCTGCGCCGTATCACTAATTACCCAACCCAGGGCGTCAATCTGGTCGCGGAGTTGGTCGGCGGTGGCCCAATCTTTGCGGCCGCGCGCGGCCGCACGTCGGTCTGCCAGCTCTTGCACCCCATCCGGCACCCCCACCCCATTTCCGGCCCCCATCTGTGTCTGCGCCGAGCGGATCATCTGCCAGGCTTCCGGGCGAATGTCCAGATATTCCGAAGGGATATGGCAGGTTCCCAGCTTCTCCAGCGAGAATGAGGTTCCCGTGGTAAAGGTTTCGCTCTCCTGACCCCGCAAAATGGTGATGTTGCCGCGGCCGCGTACCCAACATTGCTCCCCCGCCACATCCATTATCAAGGCCGTGTGTTCATCAATGCCCACAATCGTGGCCGTCGCCGGTAACATGGCCCGCAGCCGGTCAAAGCGGGCCTGCCCCATGAAACAGTAGCGGGTATCTAACTCCTCACCCCCTTCGTTGTTGTTCCAATGGGGAATAAACGTCGGTTCCAGCCCATAGGCCGCCAAAAAATCCAGCCCACTGTGCCAATGCAGATCATCCCCCACCTTGTAAATTTCATACACCGGCAAAGCAAAGGAACCCGCCGCCACCACCGCCGAACTGGCTAACACCACATGCGCCCCCATCTGGTGGCGCACGGTCAAAATGTCCCAGGCCAACGAACCCTCTAGTTGGCGGGCGGCATAGCTAGGACTGCCAGGGCCAAGAAAAAACAGATCGGCCGTGAGCATAGACTCAAGAATCTCGGGGTTGTCGGGACTGAATGGCGTGCCCTGCTGACGCGCCGGTACGATTGCCACCTGGGGATCGTAATTTTGCAGGCGGTGGCTGAGAAATTCACCCACCCGCCCGGCTATCTGGGCCGAATTAGGCTGGAAACCAGCCGGAGTTTCTAAAATGGCGATTTGCGGCCGCGCCTCCATCCGCTTAAACAGCCACTCCCACACTGTGCGACCGCTACTAGACGCCTCGCCCGAACCAAACAGGATAATAAAACCAGGTTGTTCGTTCATACATTCACTAAAACTGCTCACGAGTGAACCTACGGAAAAAGATTTTTCACCGCTAAGACGCCAAGGGCGCCAAGATTTTCTCTAGACTTCCTCTCTTCTTCGCGCTCTTAGCGTCTTGGCGGTTCCTTTTTTCACTGGTCACTGATGACTGCTCACTGCTCACTAACGATTACCCCGTGCCTCGGCATACGCCTGCAACGTCCGCGGCCGCGTCTGACTTCTGTCAATAATGGGCGCAGGGTAATCCTGACCAATGATACACCGGGCCGCTTCTTGCTCAGCGGCACTCATTTCCCAGGGGGCGTGCAGACGGGCCAGGGGTACATTCTTTAACTCAGGTAGCCAGCGGCGAATAAATTGACCATCAGGGTCAAATCGCTGACTCTGGCTCACCGGACTGAAGATACGAAAATAAGGTGCGGCATCTGTGCCCGTGCCCGCTGTCCATTGCCAGCCGCCATTATTAGCCGCCGGGTCGCCATCTATTAATTGTTGCATAAACCAGTTCTCACCCCAACGCCAATCAATGAGCAAATCTTTGACCAGGAAAGAGGCGACAATCATGCGGCCGCGATTGTGCATCCAACCTGTTGCCAGCAGTTGGCGCATGGCCGCATCCACCACCGGGTAGCCCGTCCGACCTTCTTGCCAGGCCAGGAAGTGCTCCGTATCATTCTCCCAGGCCATCCCATCATATTCAGGGCGGAAACTGCTCTGCCGCACGTGGGGAAAATGGTAGAGAATGTGAATGTAAAACTCCCGCCACAGCAGTTCATTCAGCCAGACCTCAGCCCCACGTTGCGCTTCTTTGTCGCCAGCCTGGCGCGCGGCCGCGATACAGTCCCAGGCCTGCGCCGCCACCTGCCGCACCGAAACCATGCCCAGCCGCAAATAGGGCGAAAGGGTCGAAGTGCCTGCCAAATCCAGCCGATCCCGTTGCTCGGCATACTGGCCGATGGGGTCTTGCCATTGCCCGGCAAAGGCGTGTAGACGCCGTTCCCCCTCAGCCTCACCGGCAGGAAAAGGTACTGAAGCGGGTAAGGCGGGCGTATCAGGAATTCCCAGAGAGGGAAGAGAGCAGGGGTTCAAATAATCCGGGGCAGGGAGACAGTCAGCCGCTGTGGGCGGTGGAAATAGTTTACACGCTTTGCTGAAAGGCGTATAAACCACGTAAGGTGTGCCATCGTTTTTTATCACCTGTCCTGGCTCAAAAAGGCTGACCCCAGCCACTAATATCAGGGGCAACGTCTTGGCCATGGCCTGATCCCGTTTGCGGGCATAGGGGGAATAATCGGCTTCGGCCCAGATCGCGGCCGCGTGCGTTTCCTGCACCAGTTTAGCCAGTTCCTCAGCCGGGTCCCCCAAACGGATGATGAGGCGACTGCCTCTGGCCTGCAAGGCATTGTCCAATTGACGCAATCCTGCCAGCAAAAATGCCTGCCGCTTTTCCCCCACCCAGTCTGAGGCCCACAATACAGGGTCCAAAATGTAAACTGGGATGACCCGGTTATATAGTCGTGCGGCCGCGAGAGCCTGATTATCCGCTAAACGTAAATCTCGCCGTATCCACCAAATAGCTGTACTCATTTTAGCCCCCGGAATGGGTTTTGAGTTTCGAGTTTCAGGTTTCGAGTTTCAAGTTGCAGGTTTTGCATAAGTGGCACGACTTGTCCGTTCTTGCTTTCCCCTTTCTATTGCTTGGCGCACATCATTGGCTACGCGAAGACCGCCCAGGGCAACCGCCGCTGTGGACTGCCCCGGAAAGATGCTATCGCCGACCATCCATAAGTTAGTTGAGAGGCGTGGCCCCCAGAGGTTGAATAAGCTGGTTTGCGGGAAACCACCCACCCAACCCCAGGCCCGGCGGGTAAACTGCTGGAAGGTGACAGGAGTACCCGGCATAATGAGCGCGGCCGCGTCGCGCAATCCGGGTATCACTCTCTCGGGGGCAGCCAAAATCCGCTCCACATAAGCTTGTTTGCGGGCTTCGTACTCATCGCGCTGGTGGTGGAATAGCTCCCACCAGGGGGCCAGGTCGGTGTGGGTGCTGATGGTAAGAGCGCGATGTCCTGCCGGAGCGCGGCCGCGATCCCACTCCGGGCTGAGCGATAAGAAAAGGCTGTTGCCTTCCCCCCATGGCTCCTGCACCAGAATCTGGTGATGCAAAGGGAAATCAGGCGGGATAATGGCCCCATCCAGCCCCACATAGACCATGAAAGCACCCCAGCCGGTTTGCGGCCGCGGCGGCAAATGCCGTAATTTGGCGGGTGCGTCGTCCCCCATGAGCGGAGCGATATTCCAGGGGGTCAGGTTGGCGATGACCCCATCCGCCGGAAAACTTTCCCCTTTCTTTGTCTCCACGGCTACCGGACGCCCGTTTTCTGTGACAATGCGGCTCACTTCCTGCCGGTACAACACCTGCCCCCCATGTTGGCGCACGGCCTGAGCCAACGTCCGGGCAATGGCCCCAATCCCCCCTTCCAGATGAACTACTCTCCGGCGCGGCAAATCCAGCGCGGCCGCGCCATACAGCGCATTGGCGTACTGGCTCGTGGTTTGGGCGGCAATCTGTAATTGCCCATCCACAAACTGGCGTAAACGCTCTGGGGCATTTTTCAAGTGGGCGGCCACGGGGCGAAAGGCGTCGGCCAGCAAACCAGGCTGTAAACGATGTTGCCAATCCGCGCCCAACCAGCCTAAGCCGGTTTGGGCCAAAGTGAAGAGTTCAGGGAGCGATTGGGGGGGCCAGGGTGGTGTGCGTTGGGCCAACGCCCACAAAGCATCAGCGGTACGTTCCTGCCAGACAAAAAATGGCGCCGCGGCCGCGCCAAACGCCTGCCGATGTTCCGTCCAGCGCCGCTCATCCCCCCAACGCGTCACCGCCTGACCATCGGGCAGATGAACAACCAGGGCCGGTTCGGCATGATGAACCGGCCACTGGTTGATACCTACCGCTTCCCCGACTTGAGCCATGATGCCACCTGGGTCAAACCCCCCGGCCAGGGTAGCACCCGCCTCGAAGCGGTATTCCTGATGGTAGAAGGTTCCAGCGCACCCACCAGGGTACACATGGGCTTCTAACACCGTTACCGGCAACCCGGCATGAGCTAAGGCTGCGGCCGCGGTTAATCCACCGACGCCCGCCCCGATGACTACGATCTGTTTCATTTTGTCAGTCCGAGGGGAACGGAACCAGTTACTTATTCCGACTCACTGGTCACCAGGCTCTCTTGCGCTAACAATTGCCCCAACCAGTTCAAGATGGGCACACCCTGTCCGTTAATCTCTGTGGCAATCACTTCACTGTAAGCCCCCAGATAGCGTTGGAGCCACGCATGAGGAATTTCATAGTTAAATAACAAATCAGACAACCAGGCCAAATCACTGCTGATAAAGTTCAAATCGCCCAATTTGAGGGCGGCCTTGATATGCTGGGCCATGTTTTGATTGGCTCGCACCAATTCCAGTTGCGGCATCCCCATATCGCTTACTTTATGCCACAGGCTGGCTTCAATAACCGGCTGATAACGGGTGTAGTGAAGCAAGGCCTGTTCATAATCAGGTGAGACAGGCAGAGCTACAGGGGTAGCGGGGCGGCTATTCAATAGCCGCGCTACCACATGGGGAATATCTTCCATTTGTTGACCCAGAAAATGGCCGGGTATACGTTGGCGGATGGCCGGAATGTTATTAAAGATGCGGCCTCCATAAGCCAGGGGAATACGCCGCTCTTGTAACAGCCTGGCCATTTCCAACAAGTTTGCCGCCGTATTTAGCAGTTGGGCCGACATGATCACCAAATCGGGATGGGTAGATTCAATGGTGCGCTCCATCTGGACAACGGGCACATTGGCCCCCAAATACAGGGCGTCCCAGCCATGCCGTCGCAACATCAGGGCAATCATCAACGCACTAAAGGTATGATCATCTTCAGGGGAACAGCCCACCAAAATCCGTTCTGACCGGGTTGGTGGGGGAGACGCCAGTAACAAGGCTTGCACCCGCTGTAAGGCCAAGGCTGAGGCAAAATGCTCTTGCTGTACCGTCACATGACCATTAAACCAGCCCTCACCAATTTCATGTAACCCTCGTTGCAAAATAGCAAAACAGACGCTTTCCGGTGAATACAGGGCAAAGGCCTGATTCAAAACGTCGCGCCCCTTTTTTTCATCAAACGAGAGACAGGCCTGAATCCATTGCTCCCGCAGTTGATCCATAGCGTTACCCCCCAACGAAATGGGGGCATACCGTTCTTCTTCAGGGGCAGAATCGTAGCTGATATGTTCTTGGACAGGGTCTTTCCCTTCAGACTCTAGCATTTGCCACAGGTTAACGGCTCGGCTGATGCTCACCCCTTCATCCTGGCGCGCCATTAACCATTTCAGCATGTCAATATCACGCCGGGTGTAGAGCCGATGCCCTCCTTCCGTTCGTTGGGGATCGGGTAGACCGTAACGACGCTCCCAGGCCCGTAGGGTATCGGGTTTGAGGCCGGTTTCCCGGATCACGACTTTCAGGTTGAAGGTAGGCTCGTTGTTCGCAGTCATGGTGCATTATCCTTGGGGCTACGTCTCACAGCTAAGATTATCACACTATGATAGCGTATTTGTTTATGTTTTGTCTATGTTTGGGTGAGTACTAACCCCGAGACAAGTGACGGAGAAAATCGTCTTTCAGCTCACGATTGGTGCGGAAGAGGCCGCGCATGGTGCTGGTGGTCATAGAGGCATCGGCTTTTTTGACGCCGCGCATCATACCACAGAGGTGGGAACCATCTACGACGACGGCGACGCCCTGCGGCCGCAACCATTCCTCCATCAAGTCGGCAATTTGGGTGGTCATTCGCTCCTGCACCTGCAAACGGCGGGCAAACATCTCGACCATGCGGGGGATCTTGCTCAGACCCACAACCTTGCCATTGGGAATATAGGCGATGTGAGCCTTACCAAAAAAGGGGAGCATGTAATGTTCACATAGGCTGTAGAATTCAATGTCTTTTACCACCACCATCTCGTTGTATTCCACATCAAACAAGGCCCCGTTAATCAATTTCTCCGGGTCAACCGCATAACCAGCCATTAACTCATCATACATGCGCGCCACACGCTCTGGTGTTTTGAGCAACCCATCTCGATTGGGATCTTCACCAATGGAAAAGAGGATGTCCCGGACAGCGGATTGGGTAGTACGGTGGCTTATATCATTGTCTTCCGCCGGTACTAACACGGCAACATCGGCAATAATGGGTTGCAGATGATCTAAATAGTAAGAGAGTGTCATGATAATTCTCCTTGTTTGTGGGTTTGGTAGGCACAAACATGATCACATTGTACAAGGTATTATCATTTTGTCAATATTTTGCAATGATTTTGTCTGTCTTAATTTCTAAATCTGTCCAATTAGCTCGAAAAAAGCGGCCGCAACATAGCTGGTTTGATCAAGGCAATAAGGATAAAGAGGGTTACGATGATCGCGGCCGCGGCCGCACTTCCAGCCACAGTGGCTATCTCACTCTGCTTAACCGCGATCCCGGCAAAGGCCCACACCAGCACAGCCAGGTAAACCACATCCCGATGACGGAAGGTCATTGCGGCCGCGAGTCCCACCCCCACGATCAATAAAAGCACTGTCCAGGCCACTGGCGAAAGGCCCCAACCACCCCATTGGGCAAATTCCAGATAACTGGTGACATTGGCAATGGTCGCTACCGTAATCCAACCCAGATACAGGCTAAATGGGGCATCCACCAACCAGCGCTCAGCTCCCACTACCCGCGTCCGGCCAATCTCCAGCCGTAGATAAATGGCGATCAAAGAGAGAAGCAACCCCGACATGACTAACACGGTGAGGGCAAAATATTCATAATGCCAGAGCAAAATCCAGACAGCATTGGCGATATTGCTCAAGGCAAATAACCAGCCAATACGCTGTAAACGGCGATTGTTCTGCTGAGCGGGCAAGGCTTGATACACCACAAACGCCGCCAGCCCCAGATAAATCAGCCCCCAAATAGCAAACACATAGTTGGCTGGCACAAACAGGACATCAAAACGGTTAGAAATTTCGCCTGTCTGCTGACCGTTAATCGGTAGGGCATTGGCTAGCCCGTTAACAACCACGGTGACGATAAATGTAACGATATTGGCAACCATCAAAACACGTCGGTTCGACATGATAAACCTCCTTCAAAAACAAGTTTCGAGTTCTGAGTTCCCAGAGTTCCTCTCAGTTCCCACGAGTTCCCTATTTCCTCTACCTCTCAGGGCAACCCGGCCAAAAAGCTGTTCACGGCTTCTAAAAACAGTTCCGGGCTTTCTTCTTGGGGCACATGCCCGGTATTGGGAATAATGACCAACTCCGCCTGGGTTAACTCTTCGGCCAGGCGAACACTTTCTTCTGTGGGTACGATACGGTCATCGTCACCGGTAATTACCAGCACCGGCAAGGTTAATTCGGGCAATCGTTCCGGCAAATCAGAAGCCGCACTGGCTAGAGTAAACTCCCAGAGGGATTTATCCCAATTTTCTACCCGCAATGGTTTTTCGTAAGCGGCGATGTCCTCAGCCGTCACTAAACTGGGATCGTGCCAGGCCAAATCCAGCAAAGAGCCACCCTCGGCCAGAAAAATACGCGAAACGAGCGGCCCCAGGTGACGCATTTGTGGGGTTCGGAGCAATGGTTTGACAAAAGAGGGTGCGCCACCCCCGGTATAAATGGCCGCATCTACCAGCACCAGCGCCTGCACACGTTCCGGGTGAGCCAGAGTGATCGCGGCCGCGACCGTGCCCCCCGCCGAATTACCCATCAGAATCACTCGGTCCACCCCCAACGCGTCCAACAGCCCCATCGTTTGCGCCACCTGCGCCTCTTGGGTGTACGGGTTATCCCCTTCCCAGCTTAGCGGCCGCGCCGAGAGACCAAAGCCAATACGATCATATACGATCACCGTGCCCTGTTGTGCCAGATCCGCCACCACCTTATGCCAGGTGTAGGTATTTGAGGCGAACCCATGCAACAGAAGAAAAACCGGTTCTCCTTCACCATAAACCTTGTAATGCAACAATTGCCCATCCACTTCCATGAACAGACTATCCGAGTCGGCCAGCTCTTGGGGTGGGACAGTGTTTTCTAGCGGCGGGATGGGCACAAGAAATGGCCCCACAAGGATGAGGAAGGCCAGAACGGCCAAAATAATAAGGATTAGGCGGCGTTTACTCATGGAGTAGGTATACACGGCAAAACCGCACCCGGCAACCTCGGGGCTAATATTGTCCAGACCGGTACGCTTCTTTGCGCTGAACATAGCTGGCTGTGCCAACGGCGTTAGCCTTCTGGCGAGCCTCAGAGACGAGGCCTACCACACGAGCAGGTACACCCAGAGCCATCATACCAGCTGGGATGTGCGTCCCCGGTGAAACAACAGCCCCGGCCCCCACTACCGCTCCCGCCCCGATATGGGCGCCATCCAGCACGATGGCCCCCATGCCAATGAGTGCCCCATCTTCCACGGTGCAACCATGCACAATGGCCCGGTGGCCGATAGTAACATCGTTGCCCACGATACAAGGGAAGCCACCAGAGATGTGTAGCACAGCCCCGTCTTGAATGTTGGTGCGGTCGCCTACATGTACAGGTTCTTCTTCGGCCCGGATGACGGCCCCGAACCAGACGCTGACATGCTCACCGAGGGTCACGCGGCCGCAGATCACCGCTCCCTCTGCTATCCAACAACTTTCCGGGATAATCGGTCTCATCGGCCAATCCCCCCTACACTCCCATCTTTCAACTTACGCCTCAAGGGGACGAAATCCAAAGCCACGCACATCTTCAGCGACTGTCATAATGACAAAGGCTTTAGCATCCTCTTTGTGAACAATATCGCGCACCCGCTTTTTCTGTTTGGCATTTACGACACACATCATTACTCCATGCTCCTCACCTGTGTACATGCCCTTACCTTGAAGCAATGTCACTCCTCGTCCCAACTCCTTCATCAGTGCCCGACTAACCGGCACAATTTGATCGGTAATGATATAGGCCAGGTGATTACTCGAATCGAAGCGCAGGTGGGGTAGAAGTGTGCCCAAATCCACATCCAACGCCTCCCAGGTAGCCCGCCGCACACGATGGTACATGCTGGCAAACAGGCCATCATCCCCTTCTTCAAACACTTCTCCTGTTGAAGCCCGCATATCTGCGGTGAATAGACCCAAGGCCAATAACGTCCCATTAAAAAGAATCCCAATCAGAATCATGAACCATCCAGGGATGGGGCCAACCGCCGCACGCTCTAAGAACTCAGGGATAGATGGTCCGGCTGGGGGCTGAATCCACACTTTAAGCACCCAACTAAAAGCCAGAATGGCAAAGATAGGCGCGTAATTTCGCCGATAACGTCGGCCTAATGCTTCTAACAAGGTAATGGGGAAACGTGGGTTTTTCAAGCTATCAGTCAGGCGATCAGCCCAATCCGAGTGAGGTAAAAATGGGGGTGAAAGGAGTGCGCAGAAAAAATTATTCTCCATGATGCGAACACGCATGGCCCACAACTCATAGTAACGGTACCGTCTGGCTTCGATGAACAAGAAAAGAACGACCAACAAAGTGTCTACCAAAATAACGAGTGGTGTATTGTCCACACCGCTAAAGGCAAAGCTGAGAGCCGCACCGGTTGTTACCACCGCCCAATTGGTGGTATTGTCGAGCCTCATGCGCCAGGTATTGGAGCGGGTTACTTCGCCACGGTAAAAATGAACCATGGCTGTGTTAAAGTCGCTACTGCGTAGTCCTTGTCCGGCAAATTGCCACAGATGCTCCAGATCAATGGGGCCAGGTTCCGGGGTTTCACTGGCGGGGGGTATGTTAGGGGTATTCATAATGTCTCTCCTCTTTTTTCCAATCCTTTTTAATTATAGCGCAGAGGAGAGAAGATGAACGGCGTTCACCCAAATGAATGAAGATTTAAGCACAGATGAACAGAGTTTTTCTTTTTGTCTGCGTTCTCTGTGCCTCTACGGTTCTTTTTTCGTAGCTGTAGGGGTGGCTTCTCAAAATACCAGGGGTACGAGGCCTGAGCTTGTCGAAGGCCGTTGGTTTCGACAAGCTCAACCAACGACTACCACGCATTATTGAGAAGATGCCTGTAGGGGATCGCGGCCGCACGTTGTTTAGGCCAAATCGCCAGGGTTATACACAAAAGAAATGTGCCAATTCCCATTGGTGCGTTCAAGTTGCCAGACACCACCGAGGGGGGTAGTGGCTCCGCCAAAGTAGCGTGTGCCGCTGAGGTCAAGGGTATCATTAGTCAGGTGGCGCAGAAGTTCTTCAATGGGGCCACCATGCGACACAACCGCTACGATGCCATCCTGGTTTTCCACCTGGGTTTGCCAAAATTGGGCCATGCGCTGGCGCACATCGCCTGAAGGCAGACCTCGCTCCCATTCACGGATGGCTTCCGTTTCCAGCGAAGGTTTGCCTACTTTGGTAGCAATCGCGGCCGCGGTCTGCATCGTTCTTACCAACGGCGAATGATACAGCCGGGTGACACCTTTATCGGCCAAAAACTGGGCCGTGCGCTGAGCCTGGTCATGCCCTTCCGGGGCCAGGGGCGGCCCAGGAGCCACATCATAACGAATGGAACTATTCCGCTCTGGAGCGGCGTGACGAACAAGATAGACAGTAGACATAGGGTAAAGAGGATGACTGAGAGATGACGTAATAGACAGACTTGGGAAGTCTAGTCCCGTCAACCGCTCAACTAATCATGATCAATCTTTGAAGTAACGAGGGAGAACAATAGCTGCCAAAATCAGTAAGCCAATGATGGCAAAAATTACAGTGTTCATGGACAAAATACTCCTTTTTCACGGCAAGCCGGATGAGTTAATTATCAAACATCATTAAACAAGACAGGGCACATCCATCCAGATATACTCGTTTCTAGCTATGGTTAGCTGGCTCAGACAGGGCGTAAATCTAACATGAGGTTTTAACGAAGTCAATGTTATCAGAATTATCACCTACATCGGTTTTGACCCTCATTCTCGTCATTCTAACCCTGATTGGGGTGGCGGTGGGGCGGTTTCCCTGGTTACGGATGAACCGGGCCACGATCGCCCTGGTGGGCGGTACGCTGGCAGTTGTCATTGGACCCATGACCCTGGAAGAAGCGTATGCAGCCCTAGACCTGAATACGCTGGTGCTCTTGTTTGCCATGATGGTGCTGAATGTGAATTTGCGCTTAGCTGGATTTTTCCGGCTGATCAGCACGCGGGTGGTGCAGTTGGCCCGCTCGCCCCGGCAATTGTTGGCTCTGCTCATTTTGGCGGCGGGGGTGCTTTCAGCCCTATTTTTGAATGACACGATTGTGTTGATGTTGACACCTCTGGTGCTGGATGTGACGGTCACACTGAAACGGAACCCGATACCGTATCTGGTAGGGTTGACCGCGGCCGCGAACATTGGCTCTACCGCCACCATCACCGGTAATCCCCAAAATATGCTCATCGGTATCTCCTCAGGCATCCCTTATGCCACCTTCACGGCTTATCTGGCTCCGGTAGCCCTGGTAGGCATGGGGGTAGCCTGGCTGGTATTGGTATTCGTTTATCCAAAAGAATTCGCGGCCGCGGTATTACCCACTCCCCCAGAAATAAAAGTGACCCTATACCGTCCCTTACTCAACAAAAGTCTCCTGGCCACGGGGGCCATGCTGGTGGCCTTTCTGGCTGGTGTACCCATCCCGCTGGCGGCCATGACCGCGGCCGCGATCCTGCTCGTCACCCGTCGCCTCAGACCAGAGCGCGTTTTTGAAGAGATTGACTGGGGTCTACTCATCTTTTTCGCTGGCCTGTTCGTTGTCACTGGGGCGTTGGAGACAAGTGGCCTCAGCGAACAACTATTTACTCTGTTGCGGCCGCTGGCTGAACAAGGAGTGGCCCCCCTGACGGGCGTGGCCGTGGTTTTAAGCAACCTCATCTCCAATGTACCCGCCGTGATGCTCTTCCGGCCTCTCATCCCTGGGTTTCCCAACCCCCAAATGGCCTGGCTCACCTTGGCTATGGCCACCACTCTGGCTGGAAACTTGACGCTCCTCGGTTCCGTGGCTAACCTTATCGTCGCTGAAACAGCCAAACGGCAGGGAGTCAATCTCACTTTCACCGAATATCTCAAAGCAGGTGTTCCCATCACAGTATTAAGCTTGCTGTGGGGCGTCGTCTGGCTGATGCTCGTTAGTTGAGTGGAGACTGGTGACTGGAACCTAAAAGATTGAGAGACTTGAAACCTGAAACTTGAAACGGAGCAACTTTTAATGGTTCACATTGATGTCTGGTCTGATTATGTTTGACCGTGGTGCTTTTTAGTGGCGTCCAGTTTGGAACGCCTGCAAGAATCCCACGAAGTTACGATTCAATGGCGGTCGTATGAACTGCGGCCGCAAGGTTCACCCCCTATTCCCGAATCATATCGCCAACAAATTGAGGCTTCGCGGCCGCGGCTTTATGCTATTGCCCGTGAGCAATACGGCCTGGAATTAAACCCCGGCCCCTGGGGTCAAAACAGCCGCCCGGCCCTCATCGGCGCCAAATATGCCGAAGCCATGGGGCATGGTCCTGCCTACCACGAAGCGGTGTTGAAAGGGTATTGGCTCAGAGGTCAGGCCATCGGCGAGTTGAACGTATTAGCCGACCTGGCTGAATCGGCTGGCCTGGGGCGGGACAGCTTCCTCACCGCTTTGGATGACCCCCGCTATGATGCCGAGGTTACAGCTGATGTGGAGCAGGCTTTTGCCTATGGGTTGGGTGGTGTGCCCGCCCTTATCTTGGCGGAAAAATATCTGGTCTCAGGGGCACAGCCGTATGCGGTGCTGATGCAGGTGGTGGAGAAAATAGAGGGAATGGGTGAGGAAACCAGCCAGGGGTAACACCATAAAACACTGGCCCAAGATTGGTTCAATCTTCAAAGATTGAACCAATCTTTACCAG
>Ga0307505_10001918_pt1 | contig 15528 bp, 16 predicted proteins | sample 23_S_MG_FD_202183 | JGI IMG/M metagenome (GOLD analysis project Ga0307505, IMG submission 202183) | Soil microbial communities from Populus trichocarpa stands in riparian zone in the Pacific Northwest, United States - 23_S | ecosystem: Environmental > Terrestrial > Soil > Riparian zone > Trees...
ATCGACCGCATCCGCTGGGAGAATCGCGACCCGGCGCAGTGACATGGCGAAGAAGGAACGGCATGTCAGCGAAACGCCGGCCACGCAGTGGCTGCGCCGTCACGGCATTGTGTTCAGCGAACATCCCTACGACTACGTCGACCATGGCGGCACCGCCGAATCGGCGCGCCAGCTGGGCGTGGACGAGCATGCGGTGGTGAAGACGCTGGTGATGCAGGACGACAAGGGGCAGCCGCTGATGGTGCTGATGCACGGCGATCGCCAGGTCAGCACCAAGAACCTGGCGCGCGCGATCGGCGTGAAGAGCGTCGAGCCCTGCAGCGTCGAGGCGGCGCAGCGCCACAGCGGCTTCCTGGTCGGCGGCACCTCGCCCTTCGGGACGCGCAAGGCGATGCCGGTGTGCGTGGAAGCCAGCGTGCTGGCGCTGCCGCGCATCTGGATCAACGGCGGCCGGCGCGGCTTCCTGGTCGGCATCGACCCAGTGGTGCTGGGCGGCCTGCCCGGCGCCCGCAGCGTGGTCTGCGCGCTGTAGCCGCGTCGTAAACTTCGCCGCATGTCCACCCTGCCCAGTATGCTGGCCGTGCTGGCCGCCTACCTGATCGGCTCGCTGTCCTTTGCCGTCATCGTCAGCCGCGGCATGGGGCTGGAAGACCCGCGCCACTATGGCTCGGGCAACCCTGGTGCCACCAACGTGCTGCGTTCCGGCAACAAGGCAGCGGCGATGCTGACCCTGGCCTTCGACGCGCTGAAGGGCTACGTGCCGGTGCTGCTGGCGCTGGTCTACGGCCCGGCCTGGGGCCTGGGCGAGACGGCGGTGGCCTTTGTCGGACTGGCGGCCTTCATCGGCCACCTGTGGCCGCTGTTCTTCGGCTTCAAGGGCGGCAAGGGCGTGGCCACGGCGGCCGGCGTGCTGCTGGCGCTGAACCCCTGGCTGGGCGCGGCCACGCTGCTCACGTGGGTGATCATCGCCGCCTTCTTCCGCTACTCGTCGCTGGCCTCGATCATCGCGGCGCTGTTCGCGCCCTTCTACCAGCTGCTGATCTGGGGCGCGTCGCCGTCGTTGCTGGCCATCGTCGCGATGAGCCTGCTGCTGCTGTGGCGCCACCAGCCGAACATGGCCAAGCTTTTCGCCGGCACCGAATCGCGCATCGGCGCCAGACCGGCGCCCGGCGGCGGGCCGACGCTCAAACATCCGGTCAACACGCATGCGCCGCACGCGCACGGCCACGGCCACGGCCACAGAAGGGGACGCAAATGACGATCCAACGCTTCGATGTCGGCACACGCCTGTCGGAAATGGCGGTGCACCACGGGGTGTGCTATCTGGCCGGCCAGGTGGCCGAGGACGCCACGCAGGACATCCGCGGCCAGACACGCCAGGTGCTGGCCGCCATCGACGCGCTGCTGGCGCGCGCGGGCAGCGACAAGTCGCGCCTGCTGATGTGCCAGATCTTCCTGGCCGACCTGGGCGACTTCGCCGGCATGAACGAAGTGTGGGAAGCCTGGCTGCCGGCCGGCCAGGCGCCGCCGCGCGCCACGGTGCTGGCGCAACTGGCCAAGCCGCAGTGGAAGGTGGAGATGGTGGTCACGGCCGCGCTGCCATGACGCCCAGCCGCCGCTCGATCTTCGGCCTGGTGGCGATGCTGCTGGCGGTCAGCGCCGCCACGCGGTGGTGGGCCGGCCACAGCCAGGTGCGGCTGGGCGACAAGCTGGCGGCGCTGGCGCGGCCTGGCGATATCCAGATGCTGTCGTCGACGACCTGCGCCTACTGCAGCGTGGCACGCCAGTGGATGCAGCAGCACGGCGTGGAATTCAGCGAGTGTTTCATCGAGACCGACCAGGCCTGCGCCGCGCAGTTCGAAGCCGTGCGCGCCCCCGGCACGCCGATGCTGCTGGTGCGCGGCGAACCACAGGTGGGCTTCGACGCGCAGCGCGTGCTCGACGCGCTGGGCCGCGGCGCAGCAGCGTCCTGAGCGCGGGCTTCAGGCCGGACTCAGGCCCAGCCGCGCCAGTTCGCCGCGCCCCTCGCGCACGATGACCGGCGTGCCGCTGACCAGGTCGATGACGGTGGTGGGCTGCATCGGGCAGGCGCCGGCGTCGATGACCGCCTGCAGCGTCTTCTGGAAATGTTCGCGGATCAGCTGCGGGTCGTTCATGGCCTCGTGGCGGCCGGGCAGGATCAGCGTCGTGCCCAGCAGCGGCTGACCCAGGATGTCCAGCAGCGCCTGCGCCACCTTGTGCTCGGGCACGCGCAAGCCGATGGTGCGGCGCGACGGGTGGCTCAGCCGGCGCGGCACTTCCTTGGTCGCTTCGAGGATGAAGGTGTAAGGCCCGGGCGTGCCCAGCTTCAGCAGCCGGTACTGCTGGTTGTCGACGCGCGCATAGCTGGCCAGCTCGCTCAAGTCGCGGCACAGCAGCGTCAGGTGGTGCTTGTCGTCCACCTGGCGCAGCCGGCGCAGCTCCATCGCCGCGGCCTTGTCGTCGAGCCGGCACACCAGCGCGTAGCTGGAATCGGTGGGCACGGCGGCGATGCCGCCTTGCTGCAGGATCTGCGCGGCCTGCTTCAACAGCCGCGGCTGCGGGTTGTCGGGGTGGACTTCGAAGTATTGCGACATGGCGTCGATTGTCTGCCGGTCAGCCGGCTGGCATGCGCCTTGCGCTCAGGTTGAGCCAGGCCGCTATGGCGCCGCAGGCGGTGATCACCGCCATGCCCAGCCAGGCGATGGCATCGGGCCACTGGCCGAATACCAGCCAGCCCAGGCCCGTGGCCAGCGGGATCTGCACGTAGATGAAGGGCATCAGCGTGGCCGCGGGGGCCATGCCCAGCGACAGGATCAGCAGCAGATGCCCGCCGGTGCCGAGCACCGCGACCAGCAGCAGCACCGCCCAGTGCCAGGCGCTGGCCGAACCTGCGGCCGCCAGCATCTGCGGCGCCTGCCACAGCAGCAGCGGCGTCAGCAGCAACGCCCCCACCAGCCCGGTCCAGAAGTGCGTGGTGTATACGTTGTCCAAGGCGCTCATGCGCGAGGTCAGCACCTGGAAGGCGGCATTGGCACAGGCGCCTGCCAGCGGGAACAGCACCGCCCAGCCGAAGATGCCACTGCCGGGGCGGATGACGATGAGGGCACCGGCCAGCCCGCCGCACACCAGCAGCCAGCGCAGCGGCGACACGCTTTCGTGCAGCAGCCAGGCCGCCAGCAGGGTGACGAGCAGCGGTGCCAGCATGCTGATCGAGGTCAGTTCCGGCACCGGCATGTAGCGCAGTCCGATGAAGATCATGGCCGAGGTCAGCAGCAACAGCGCGCCACGCAGCAACTGGAAGCGCGGGTGTGCGGCGCGGAAGCTGCCGTTCGGCGCCAGCGCCAGCCACAATGCCATGATCACGGCCTGGAAGGCATAGCGCAGCCACAGCATCAGCAGCACCGGCAATGCGCCGGCCAGCAGGCGAACGCCGGTGTCCATGCCGGCGAAGGTGGCGGCCACCAGCACGATCAGCGCCACGCCGAGCAGCGGGCGCTGCCGTGGCTCAGGCACGCTGCACGCGGTGCTGCAGCGCCGACCACACCGGCGTCAGCCGGCCCGGCAGGTCGGGCAGGGTGCCCAGGTCGGTGTGGCTTTCGTCGGGGGAATGGAAGTCGCTGCCGCGCGAGGCCAGCAGGCCGAACTCCAGCGCCATGTCGGCGTACTTCAGGTAGTCGGCCGCGGTGTGGCTGCCCGTCACCACCTCGACGCCGCGGCCGCCATGGGCGATGAACTCGGTGAACAGCGCGTACTCTTCGGTCGGTGTGAAGCTGTAGCGCCCCGGATGGGCAATCACCGCCATGCCGCCGGCAGCGGTGATCCAGCGCACGGCATCGCTCAAGCGTGCCCAGCGGTGCGGCACGTAGCCCGGCTTGCCTTCGGTGAGAAAGCGGCGGAAGACCTCGTGGGTGTCGGCGCACACGCCGCTGTCCACCAGGTGGCGCGCGAAGTGCGTGCGCGAGATCAGCGCCGGGTTGCCGGCGTAGCGCAGCGCACCTTCGAAGGCGTTCTTGATGCCCACCTTGGCCAGCGCGTCGGACATCTCGCGCGCGCGCTGGTCGCGGCCGCCGCGCGTGGCGGCCAGGCCGGCGCGCAGCGCTTCATCGCCGGCGTCGAAGCCCAGCCCGACGATGTGCACGGTGAGGCCGGCGAAGCTGACCGAGATCTCGCAGCCGCTCAGGTAGTCCAGCCCCAGCGCGCGTGCTGCCTGCGCGGCGCGTTGCTGGCCCTCGACTTCGTCGTGGTCGGTCAGCGACCACAGCTCGACGCCATTGGACTGGGCGCGCTGGGCCAGGGCTTCGGGTTGCAGGGTGCCGTCGGAGACGACGGAATGGCAATGCAGGTCGGCGTTGAGCAGGTTCACTGCAGCGATTGTAGGAAGGGTACGCCCGGCCCGCCGGCGAGGGGGCTTCAGGCCAGGCGCCCGCCCACCAGCGACAGCATGCGGTCGCAGCGGGCGGCCAGCTCGCGGTCGTGCGTCACCAGCACGAAGGCCGTGCCGCGATCGCGCGCCAGGCCGAGCATCAGGTCGAAGACCTTGTCGGCGGTGTCGCCGTCGAGATTGCCGGTGGGCTCGTCGGCGAGCACGCAGGTCGGCCCGCTGACCAATGCGCGCGCCATCGCCACGCGCTGCCGTTCGCCGCCGGACAGCTGTGCCGGGTGGTGGGCCACACGCTCGGCCAGCCCCACCTGCGCCAGCGCCTGGCGCGCCGCAGCGCGGGCCTCGTCGCGCGACTGGCGGCGGATGCGCAGCGGCATGGCCACGTTGTCCAGCGCGCTGAATTCCGGCAGCAGGTGGTGGAACTGGTAGACGAAGCCCAGATGCCGGTTGCGCCAGCGCCCCTGTTCGGCCGCGTCCAGTGCAGAGAAGTCGCGGCCCATCAGCTCGACCTTGCCGGAGGTCGGCGCATCCAGCCCGCCCAGCAGGTGCAGCAGCGTGCTCTTGCCCGAGCCCGAGGCGCCGACGATGGCCAGCGTCTGGCCGGCATGCACCTGCAGATCCACGCCGCGCAGCACCTGCACGTCGAGAGGGCCTTCCTTGAAACGCTTGTGCAGGTCGCGGCACTGCAGGACCACCTCACTCATAGCGCAGCGCCTCGGCCGGGTTGACGCGGCTGGCGCGCCAGCTCGGGTAGATCGTGGCGACGAAGGCCAGCAGCAGCGAGATCAGGGCGATGGGCAGGATGTCGCTCATCAGCGGCTCGCTGGGCATGCGGCTGATCAGGTAGATGCTGCCGGGCAGGAAGGCCACGCCCAATGCGCGTTCGATGGCCGGCACGATGACGTCGATGTTGAAGGCGATCAGCAGCCCGAAGGCCACGCCGCCGAAGGTGCCGATGATGCCGGCGGCCGCGCCTTGCACCATGAACACGCCCATGATCGAGCGCGGGCTGGCGCCCAGCGTGCGCAGGATGGCGATGTCGGCGCGCTTGTCGGTGACGGTCATGACCAGCGTGGATACCAGGTTGAAGGCGGCCACCGCGACGATCAGCGTGAGGATGATGAACATCAGGCGCTTCTCGATCTGCACCGCGTCGAACCAGTTGCGGTTGGTGCGCGTCCAGTCGCGCACGATCACCGCCGGGCCCAGGCTGGCCGACAGCTCGGCCGCCACCTGGCGCGCGGCATGCACGTCGCGCAACCGCAGCTGCACGCCGGTGGGCCCTTCGACGCGGAAGAAGAGCGCCGCGTCGTCCAGATGAACCAGCGCCAGCGCGCTGTCGTATTCGTAGTGGCCGGCTTCGAAGGTGCCGGCCAGCGTGAACTGCTTCAGCCGCGGGATCACGCCGGCCGGCGTCATCTGCCCGCCGGCGGCGACCAGCGTGACCTTGTCGCCGACGCGCACACCGAGCGCACGCGCCAGTTCGGCGCCGAGCACGATGTTCCAGCTGCCGCTGCTCAGCGTGGCCAGCGCACCGTCGCGCAGCTGCGCCGCCAGCGGCGTGACCGTGGCCTCGTCGGCCGGCGAGATGCCGCGCACGATGGCCGCCCGCATGTCGTCGCCGCGGGCCACCAGCGCCTGTGCGGCGACGAAGGGTGCGGCGCCCACCACCGCGGGGTTCTGCCGTGCCTGCGCGGCGGTGGAGCGCCAGTCGGCCAGCGCGGCGCCGCGCGGCTCGAACACCTCGACATGCGCGATCACCGACAGCATGCGGTCGCGCACCTCTTGCTGGAAGCCGTTCATCACGCTGAGCACGATGATCAGCGCCGCCACGCCCAGGCCGATGCCGAGCATCGACACGCCGGAGATGAAGGAGATGAAGCGGTTGCGCCTGCCGCTGCGGCCGGCTCGCGTGTAGCGCCAGCCGATCTGCAGTTCGTAGGGGAGGCTCATGGCGGCGGCATGCTAACCGACGCTTTCCGAGTCCCCGCGTTCGCGGGGGCAGCGTGGGGCTGTTACCGGCGGGCCGTGCGTTGCATCACGTCCGCTGGCCGAGCGCCACCGACGCGCGGGGTGGTCGCGGCGCGGCCGCCACCCTACAACCTGGGCCATGGCTTTCGAGCTTTCGAGAGCCTATGTCGACAGACCTCACGACCCTCTCTTCAAGGACCCATTGCAATGAAACTCAAGACCCTGGCTTCATCGATCCTGCTGGCCTTTGCCGCAAGCGGCGCGATGGCCGATGATCAGACCGCGACCTTCTCCGGCCTGGTGGCTTCGTTCGACAGCGTCGGCACCGCGCTGGCTGGCGGCAAGGATGTCATCAGCTTCGACGGCCTGGCTTCGGGCATCTACGACTTCACGCTGACGCTGAGCGGCCAGTTCATGTCGTTGTCCGAGGCCAGTCTGAATGGCGTCACGGGCACGATCATCAACATCGGCAAGTGGAGCTTTCTCGGCATCGACGGCACATCGGCCACGCCGCTGACGCTGACGCTGGTCGGCACCACCAGCGCGCCCAGCGCGCTGTATTCCGGCGAACTCAGCGTGGCCGCCGTGCCGGAGCCCGAAACCTATGCGATGTTCCTCGCCGGCCTGGGGGCGCTGGGCTTCGTCGCACGCCGCCGCCGCGCCAAGGCCTGAGACCGACTTCTCTGTGCGCAATCGGCGGGCCCTCGGGTCCGCCTTTTTCATGTCTGCGGCCGGCCCCGATAATCGCCGGATGCATCTCGTGGTTCCCTTTGCGGCCGCGGCCCCCGACATTGGCGCGACGGCCGCGCAAGGCCTTCGGTTGCCGCATTTCGAGCGCCTGCTGGCGCGGCTGGCGCCGGGGGCGACCACGGACACCGATGCCGCTTCGCTGAACCTGCCCCACGAGCACGTCATCGCTGCATGCCGCGGCTGGACGCTGCTCGACGGGCATCTGCCGCTGGCCGCCTGGTCGGCGCAGGCCGACCGGCTGCCGTCGGCGCCGGCCGAGCAGGGCTGGGGGCTGCTGACGCCGACGCATTGGCAGGCGGGCAGCGAGCAGATCGTCCTGCTCGATCCGGCGCAGCTGCATCTGGACGAAGACGAGTCGCGTGCGCTGCTGCAGGCATTGCGCAGCCTGTTCGAGCCCGAGGGCTGGACCCTGCACTGGGGCGCGCCGCTGCGCTGGTATGCGACGCATGGCTCGCTGGCCGAGCTGGCCACGGCCTCGCTCGAGCGTGTGATCGGCCGAGCCATCGACCCGTGGTTGCCCGACCGCCTGGCCGGCCGCAGCGTGCGGCGGCTGCAGAGCGAGGCGCAGATGCTGCTGCATACGCACCCGATCAATGCCGCGCGTGAAGCGCGCGGCGAGCTGCCGGTGAATTCCTTCTGGCTCAGCGGCACCGGCCGCACGCAGCCGGTGGCCACCCATGCGTACGAGCCGCTGCTCGACGAGCGCCTGCGCGGCCCGTGGCTGGCCGGCGACTGGGCTGCCTGGGCCGAGGCCTGGCATGCGCTCGATGCGCAGCGCCTGCGCGACCTGGAGGCGCGGGCCGTGCAGGGCGAGGCGGTCAGCCTGACCTTGTGCGGCGAGCGCGCGGCGCAGCGCTTCGACAGCGTGCGGCGCGGTGCCTGGCAGCGCCTGACGCAGCGCTGGCGCCGCGTGGCGGCCGAGCGCGTGCTGGAGCCGCTGTGAGTGCGCCGGGCCGCACCCTGGCATCCACCCCGCAGCGCAGCGCGCGCAGGGTCTGTCGATGAACGCGCCACGCATCGAGACCCGCGACGTGCCGCCGCGCACCGCCTTCGCGCTGGAACAGGCCGGCGCCCACCCGCTGCTGGCGCGGCTGCTGGCGGCGCGCGGCGTGCGCCAGCCCGAGGAGATGGACGACGGCCTGGCGCAGCTGCTCAGCCCGCAGGCGCTGCATGGCGCCGATGCCGCGGCGCGGCTGCTGGCCGACACTGTGGCGCAGCGCCGCCGCCTGTGCGTGGTGGCCGACTACGACTGCGATGGCGCAACGGCCTGCGCGGTGCTGCTGCGCGGCCTGCGGCTGCTCGGCGCGGCGCCCGACACGCTGCACTACGTGGTGCCCGACCGTGCGCTGCACGGCTACGGCTTGACGCCGGCCATCGTCGATCTGGCGCTGCCCAAGCGGCCCCAGCTGCTGGTCACGGTGGACAACGGCATCGCCAGCCTGGAAGGGGTGGCGCATGCGCGTGCGCTGGGGCTGCAGGTGCTGGTCACCGACCACCACCTGCCGGCCAAGGACGGCGAGCGGGTGCTGCTGCCCGAGGCCGATGTCATCGTCAACCCCAACCAGCCGGTCTGCAACTTCGCCAGCAAGGCGCTGGCCGGCGTGGGCGTGGTCTTCTACGTGCTGCTGGCCACGCGGGCCGAACTGCGCGCGCGCGGTGCTTTCGACACCGCGCCGCAACCCAGGCTGGACAGCCTGCTCGACCTGGTGGCGCTGGGCACCGTGGCCGACGTGGTGCGGCTGGATGCCAACAACCGCCGCCTGGTGGCGCAGGGCCTGAAGCGCATCCGTGCCGGGCGCACGCATTGCGGCGTGGCGGCGCTGTTCCAGGTGGCCGGGCGCGACCCAAAGCGTGCCGCGGCCTTCGATTTCGGTTTTGCGCTGGGCCCGCGCATCAATGCCGCCGGCCGGTTGTCGGACATGACGCTGGGCATCGAATGCCTGCTCAGCGACGACCCGGCACAGGCGCTGCAGCTGGCGCAGGCGCTGGACGGCATCAACCGGCAGCGGCGCGAGGTGGAATCGGGCATGCACGAGCAGGCGCAGGCCTGGCTGGAGCAGCTGATGCCGGCCGGGGACAGCGCCGCGCCGAGCGCGCTGTCGCTGTTCGACCCGGCCTTCCACGAAGGCGTGGTCGGCATCGTCGCCGGCCGGCTGAAGGACCGGCTGCACCGGCCGGCCTTCGTCTTCGCGCGTGGCGGCGACGGGCTGCTCAAGGGCTCGGGCCGTTCGATCCCCGGCTTCCACCTGCGCGACGCGCTCGACCTGGTGGCCAAGCGCCACCCGCAGGTGTTGCGGCGCTTCGGCGGCCATGCGATGGCGGCCGGCTGCAGCATCGCCGAGGAACATTTCAGTGAGTTCGACCGCGCACTGCAGCAGGTGGCCGGCGAATGGCTGGATGCGGCGACGCTGACACGCACGGTGCGCACCGACGGTCCGCTGGCGCTGCAGTGGTTCAACCCGCAGACGGTGGCGCTGCTCGATGCGCAGGTCTGGGGCCAGGGCTTCGAGCCGCCGCTGTTCTGCGACGAGGTCGAGGTGCTGCAGCAGCGTCTGGTCAACGACAAGCACCTGAAGCTGCGCGTGCGCCATGCCGGCGCGCTGCGCGACGCCATCTGGTTCGGCCATGCCGAGCCGGTGGCCGCGCGCGTGCATCTGGTCTACCGGCTGAGCCTGGACGAGTGGCAGGGCCAGCAGCGCGTGCAGATGGTCGTGGAAGCCGCAGGGTGATTGGCTCTTGCGGCACCATCGCGGCCTGGTCACGAGGAAATCCCATGCATCGAATCCTGTTGTTGCTGCTGCTGTGCAGCCTGGCCGCACCCGCGCATGCGGCCGAGCCCAAGCTCGTCGGCGTGGCGCGCGGGCTGGCCAATCCCTGGGCCGTGGCCTTCCTGCCCGACGGGCGCTATCTCGTCACCGAGCGTGCCGGGCGGCTGCGCATCGTCGAGCGCGACGGCCGGCTGGGCGAGCCGCTGGCCGGACTGCCGGCGGTGGATGCCGGCGGCCAGTGCGGGCTGCTCGACGTGGTGCTCGACCCGAAGTTCGGCGACAACGCCCTGGTCTACTGGAGCTATGCCGAAGCCGGCGAGGGCGGCAACAGCACCGCGGTGGCGCGTGGCAAGCTGCAGGGCAACCGCCTCGACGACGTGCAGCTGATCTTCAGGCAGCTGCCCAAGGTGTCCAGCCAGCTGCACTGCGGCTCGCGCCTGGTGTTCGCGCGCGACGGCCGCCTGTTCGTCGTGCTCGGCGACCGCTTCTCGCGCAAGGACGATGCACAGACGCTCGACAACCACATCGGCAAGGTGGTGCGCATCGAGCCCGACGGCAAGGTGCCGGCCGACAACCCCTTCGTCGCCACGGCCGGTGCACGGCCGGAGATTTGGAGCCTGGGCCACCGCAACATGCAGGGCGCAGCCTTGAACCCGGCCAGCGGCGAGCTGTGGGCCAGCGAACACGGCCCGCAGGGCGGCGACGAACTGAACCGCGTGCTGCCCGGGCGCAACTACGGCTGGCCGCTGCTGACCTTCGGCCGCAACTACGGCACCGGCACGCGCATCGGCGAAGAGGGTCCGAAGCCCGGCTTCGAACAACCGCTGAAGGTCTGGCTGCCGGTGTCGGTGGCGCCCAGCGGCATGGCCTTCCTGAGCAGCGACCGCTACCCGGGCTGGCAGGGCAGCCTGTTCATGGGCACGCTGCGCGGCCAGTCGCTGATCCGTCTGCAGATCGACGGCAACAGCGTGGTCAGGGAAGAAGTGCTGCTGACGTCGGCGCGTGCGCGCATCCGCGACGTGCGCCAGGGGCCGGACGGCTACCTCTACGTGCTGACCGACAGCGCCGACGGCCAGCTGCTGCGGCTGCAGCCCTGAGCCGGACTCTCAGGCGACGCGGCCGAACCACCACACCGACAGCCCGGCGCCCAGCAGCGCCAGCAGCGCGCCGGCGGCCGCGAAGAAGGCGGTGATCTCGGTCTCCTTCTTCTCGACCACCAGCTTCGAGCTCAGCGACTGGTAGACCTTCTTCAGGTCCTGCGCGGTGCCGGCGTAGAAGTACTCGGCCTGCGTGATCAGCGCCACCTGCTTCAGCGCTGCCTCGTCCAGGCGCACGCGCATGCTCCAGCCCTCGAAGCCGATGGTTTCGCCGGCGACCGTGCCGATGCCCACGGTGTAGACCTTCACGCCGCGCTCGGCGGCCATCTTCGCGGCATCCACCGGGTCGGGGCCGGTGGTGCGAGCACCGTCGGTGAGCATGATGATGGCGGCCGAGTTGTAGGAGCCCGGCTCCACCGGTGTGAACTCCGGCTTGTCCGGCCTCTGATCGATCGGCCCGGGCATGTTGCGCTGCCCGGTGGCTTGCGAGATCTCGATGCCGGCATTGGGAAAGATCGTCGCCAGCGACAGGATGATGCCGCTGCCGGTGGCGGTGGCGCGCTGCAGCTGGAAGCGGTCGATCGCGGCGACGATGTCCTCGCGGCTGGTGGTCGGCGCCTGCACCACCGCGGCCGTGCCGGCGAAGGCGACGACGCCGACGCGCACCTCGCGCGGCAGATCGGCGACGAAGGCCTTGGCCGCCTCTTGTGCCGCGACGATGCGGCTGGGCAGCACGTCGGCAGCGCGCATGCTGCCCGATACGTCGATCGCCAGGATGATGGTGCGCTGTGCCATCGGCAGCGTGATCACCGCCGTCGGCCGCGCCATCGCGACCAGCAGCGTGGCTATGGCCAGCAGCAGCAGCAGCGGCGGCACGTGGCGTCGCCAGCCTGGACCCTTGCCGAGCGCGGCCTTGGCCACCGCCAGGCTGGCCAGACGCACGGTGCTGCGCCGGCGCTTGCGCAGCAGCCACAGGTACAGCAGCACCAGCAGCGGCAGCAACAGCAAAGACCACAGGAGATCGGGCCAGAGGAAGGTCATGACAGGGCTCCCGCAACTTGCGGCGCTGCGTCGCTGCGCAGGTGCGCCGGCCAGCGCCCGCCGACCTTCAGACGCCCGCGTTGGCGTCGCAGGGCCGCAAAGCGCAGCATCGATTCGAGAAGATCGTCTTCGGTGGACAGTTCCAGCGTGTCGGCGCCGGCATGGGCCAGCGCGTGGCGCAGCGCGGCCTCGCGCGCCTCGGCCTCGGCCGCGTAGCGCTGGCGGAAGGCCGGATCGGAGGTGTCGATGAACAGCTGTTCGCCGGTTTCGGCATCTTCCACCGTCACCAGGCCCAGCTCGGGCAGCGCCATCTCCAGCGGGTCGTACAGGCGTACCGCCACCACCTCGTGGCGCTGCGCTAGCCGTGCCAGCGCATCTTCCCAGCCGGGCTGGCTGATGAAGTCGGACACCACCAGCACCAGCGCGCGCCGCTTGATGGTGCCGGCCGCGGCATTGAGCAGCTCGGCCAGCGAGGTGCCGCTGCCCTGCACATCGTCGCTGGGCCGGCTGCGCATCAGCCGCATCAGGTTCAGCACGTGCTGGCGCGACAGCCGCGGCGGCAGCACCGTGTCTACGCGCGTGCCGTAGAGCATGGCGCCGACGCGGTTGCCGTGGCGCGTGAGCACGCGCGCCATCACCGCCACGAAGCCGGAGGACACGGACAGCTTGGTGGTGTCGGACGAGCCGAAGTCGACGCTGCCCGACAGGTCGAGCAGGAACCACGCGGTCATCTCGCGGTCTTCGGTGAACTGGCGCACGTGCGGCGTCTGCAGCCGCGCGGTGACGTTCCAGTCGATGTGGCGCACGTCGTCGTGCAGCTGGTATTCGCGCAGGTCCGCCAGGTCGATGCCGGCACCGCGCAGCAGCGTGCGGTAGTCGCCCTGCAGCAGCCCGTCCAGGCGGCGCATCACCGTCCATTCCAATTGGCGCAGCAGGCGTTCTTCGATGCCCGGCCCGGGCGCCCCGACGCCGGCCTCAGGCATGGAGCGCGTTGCCGTTGTCATGGGCATGAGCCATCGGCTTGTCGGGCACGGCCACCTTCTGCATCACGCGCTGCACGATCTGGTCGGCCGTCAGGTTGTCGGCCAGCGCCTCGTAGGACAGCACCAGGCGGTGGCGCAGCACGTCGGGCACCAGGTCGACCATGTCCTCGGGCAGCGCGTAGCGCCGGCCGCGCAGCAGCGCCAGCGCACGCGAGCCTTCGACCAGGCCGATGGTGGCGCGCGGGCTGGCGCCGAAGGTCAGGTACTTGGCCATGTCGGCCAGTTCGTAGCGCGCGGGTTGCCGCGTGGCGCTGACCAGCTTGACCGCGTACTGGATTAGCGACGGGTCGACATAGACTGCGCGGCATTCCTTCTGCAGCGCCTGCAGCGCCCAGGTGTCGCACACTGCCTGCACCTCGACCGACGGTCCGGTGACACGCTGCGCGATGACGAACTCCTCTTCTTCGGTGGGGTAGTCGACCAGCACCTTCATCATGAAGCGGTCGACCTGGGCCTCGGGCAGCGGGTAGGTGCCTTCGGTCTCGATCGGGTTCTGCGTCGCCATGACGACGAAGGGCTCGGGCACGAGGTGCGTGTCGCCGGCGATCGTCACCTGGCGTTCCTGCATCACCTCGAGCAGCGCGCTCTGCACCTTGGCCGGCGCGCGGTTGATCTCGTCGGCCAGCAGCAGGTTGGCGAACACCGGGCCCAGCGAGGTGCCGAAGTCGCCGGTCTTCTGGTTGTAGATGCGCGTACCCACCAGGTCGGCCGGCACCAGGTCGGGCGTGAACTGAATGCGCTTGAAGCTGCCGCGCATGGTGCGCGCCAGCGTCTTCACCGTCAGCGTCTTGGCCAGGCCGGGCACGCCTTCGACCAGCAGGTGGCCCTGCGCCAGCATGGCGATGAGCACGCGCTCCAGAAAGCGGTCCTGCCCGACGACGACGCGTTTGACCTCGTAGAGCATGCGCTCCATCAGGTCGGCGGTCTGGTTGGGATCGTGCGCGCCAGCTTGCATGGGTCTTCCTGAGTCTAGGATGTCAGAACGGCGGCAGGCCGGCGGCGCCGGCGGCATTCTCGATCGGCACGGCAAAACCGATGCCGACGAAGGTGCGCTGTTCGTTCGGGTTGAGGATGGCGGTGACGATGCCCACCACGTAGCCGTCCATGGTCACCAGCGGCCCGCCGGAATTGCCGGGGTTGGCGGCGGCATCGAACTGGATCAGGTTGGTCAGCGCCTGCTGGCCTTCGGGCGCGCGGAATTCGCGCCCCAGGCCGGAAACGACCCCGGCGCTGACCGATGGGCCGATGCCGAAGGGGTGGCCGACGGCGATGACCTGATCGCCGGGATTCAGGTCGCCGGTGGAGCGCATGGTCGCCGGTTCCAGGTCGTCGGGCAGGCTCCTGGCCCGCAGCACGGCCAGATCGTTCTCGGGCTGGGCGCCGACGATCTGCGCGTCGGACTCATGGCCGTCGGCGAAGGTGACGCGCACGCGCTTCGAGCCCCACACCACGTGCAGGTTGGTGAGGATCGTGCCGTCCTCCTTGATGACCACGCCCGAGCCCAGGCTGCGGTCCATGGCGCGCTTGTCCGGCCGGTACTCGGTGTCGTCGTCCTCTTCGCCCAGGCCGACCACGCGCACCACCGACCGGGCGATGCCTTCGTAGGCCTTGGCGGCGGGCGAGGGCAGCGGATCCTTTTCCAGCGAGTGGCGCACTGCGGCGTCGATCTGCGCCTGGGTGATGACGCGCTGGCGCGGCTGCAGGCTCAGCACCGACAGCATCACAGCCATCGCCAGCAGCGCACCCAGGCCGCTCCAGGCGATGGCCGGCCCGTGGCGCCTGAAGAAGGGCCGGCGCGGCGCGGCGGCGACAGGCGCCGCTGGCTGCGGCGCGGCCGGCGCGGGCGCCTGAGTTGCCGCTGCGGCCGGTGCGGCCGGTGCGGCGCTGCGGCGTGACGGACTGTAGAGTGGCGTCTTGCGGGTCGGCATGCTGCGGTACTCGGATGGTCGGGTTCACGTTATCACGTTGCGCCGGCCCTTGCATCCCCGCAGGCATAGATCCGGCTCGACCCTGGGCCCTTGGTACGAGACAATGGCCGCAGCCGCCTGCCCCTGGGGCGAGGGTCCGAGGCGTCATCAGCCGGCCACACCCGCGGTGCCGCTCCCAGCCCATGCGCGTCTGCTTCATCCACCAGAACCTGCCGGCGCAATACCGGCACCTGATCGCCGCACTGCTGCAGCGTGGCGACCAGGTGCTGGCCATCGGCGAGCACAGCGCGGTGCAGCGCTGGAGCCCGCGCCATCCGAACCTGGGTGTGCTGGGCTACCGCCTGCCCGACGCGGCATTGCAGGCGGGCGTGCCGCCGCACCTGCGTCTGATCCATGTGCAACTGGCGCGCGCCGAGGCGGTGCTGCAGGCGGTGCAGCAGATGCTGTCACGCGGCCTGCGGCCGGACCTGGTCGTCGCCCATCCCGGTTGGGGCGAGGCCATGTACCTGCGTGGGGCATTGCCGGACA
>Ga0307505_10001919_pt1 | contig 15527 bp, 17 predicted proteins | sample 23_S_MG_FD_202183 | JGI IMG/M metagenome (GOLD analysis project Ga0307505, IMG submission 202183) | Soil microbial communities from Populus trichocarpa stands in riparian zone in the Pacific Northwest, United States - 23_S | ecosystem: Environmental > Terrestrial > Soil > Riparian zone > Trees...
ACGGGTGCGAAACAAATCGGTAACGAGCACCTTCTACCTTGGTGCTCGATGCTCGAAAGCGGACAATCCCACCGCCGATCTATACGGGTGCGGCTCGCCGACTTGCCCGGATCGCTTCACCACTTAACCGGCATGGTGGCGTCGGCGGGAGTCAACATCGTCCGTCTCGAAGTGGTTTCTCGAGAGAGCCCCGAAGTGTGGGATGACATCGAACTGACAGCGAGCAGCGAGGAGCAGCTCGACTCGGTGGTTGCCTCCCTCAGAGAGCGCGGGCTGGATGTCATCGGCCTGCCCGCAGCATGGGCCATCCGCGATTGGGCCGTCGACGTCCTTCACGCCCTGGAGCGGTTGGGGGAGGCAGAGGAGCCCAGTGATGCTGTCGATCGTTTTGCCGAGACGGCTGCGGCACTCGCCAATGCCGAGCACGCCTTCGTCCTCATGGAGCCGCCCCATCCCGATGCTGCCGCTGCCGAGGCGCGCTGGGGTCTCATCCAGGCGGCAGCTTCAGCGTTCGATCCGGACTCCATCAGATGGTCCGGCGACTCGGTCGGGGTGCGCATCGTGATGTCCGCGATGCATGCATCTCGCTCTGAAGAAGAGGAGCCGGGTGGTCGCGACGGAGTCGGAGCAGTGATCCGGATCCCGATCGTGGCGAGACGGCCCGCCCATCTGATCGTCATCGGCCATCGGCCGCCTTTCCTGGCTCCCGAGCTCGCCCGGCTCGACCTGTTCGCCCAGGTGGCCGGTCCCCATTTGTGGGCAGCCAGGGCGAGGGTGTCGGCGTGACTTTCGCCGTGGAGCTTGGGAATACCGAGACCGTGAGATTCGCCGACGGGTCGCTGATCGAGCTGCGACCGATCGGCATCAGTGACGGGCGCCTCATATCGAACTTCGTCGCCCAGTTGTCTCCCGAAACCAGCTACCGGCGGTTTCTGTCTGCGGGGCGTGGTGTGCGCAACCAATGGGTTGCGAGGCTGATCAACGCCGACCAGTGCGACTTCCTGGTCTACGGCGCCGTGGCCACCAACGAATTCGGAGCGACCCTCGTGGCCGTTGCCGAGTCGATCCGAAACTCCGATGATCAATGTCGCGCCGAGTTCGCCCTCGCTGCGATCGACCCGTGGCAGAACATGGGAATCGGCACCCTCCTCACGCGCCACGTCGCCCGTGTCGCACGATCATCCGGGGTCATCCTGTGGGAGACCTATGCGATGGCGGGCCACCCGCAGATGGCAAAGGTCATGGAGCACGTCGGCACCAGGGTGAGCCTCGAGATCGACCATGGCCTGTCACACGCCGTCTACGACTTGAGCGACTAGAGCCGAAGCTCCCGGTTCTGGCCGACCAGGTCGTGGCCGAAGCTGCGATGCCTCTCCTTTTCGAGAACCTCGAATCCGGACGCCGCCTTCGATTTCGGCTTGCCGGGTCCCCGTTCCCTATACTCCCGCACCGCCCTGATCTCTTGATCTTCCCGGAGGAACTACGCATATGACGGACACGATTCTGTACATCGCGCTCGTCGCGGGCGTTGCCGGCCTGGTCCTGGCCGTCTACTACACCCGCGTCGTGCTGGCAGCCCCCCAGGGCAACGAGCGCATGATCGAGTTGTCGACGGCGATCCGTGAGGGGTCCATGGCCTTCTTGCGGCGCGAATACACCTGGGTGTCCGTTTTCGTCGTCGTGATGGCGGTGCTGATCGCAGTCCTTCTCGACTGGGGCGCCCCCTGGGGTGCAGCCGCGTATGTGTTCGGAGCCGTGCTCTCCGCGCTCGCCGGGTTCGTGGGCATGCGCATCGCAACCGCGGCCAACGCCCGAACGACGGAGGCTGCCCGGATCGGTGGGGTCACCGCGGCCCTCCCCGTTGCGTTCCGCGGTGGTGCGGTCATGGGCTTCACCGTGGCCGGGCTCGGGCTCATCGGTGTCGGGCTCGGCTTCTGGCTGTTCGGTGTCGGTGGCCCGTTGGCCGATCCCAACTGGGTCGACATCGTCACCGCGATCGGCCTTGGTGGCTCGTCCATCGCCCTGTTCGCCCGTGTCGGAGGTGGCATCTACACCAAGGCCGCCGACGTCGGAGCAGATCTCGTCGGAAAGGTCGAAGCCGGGATACCCGAGGATGACCCTCGTAACCCAGCCGTGATTGCCGACAACGTTGGAGACAATGTCGGCGATGTCGCCGGCATGGGTGCCGACCTCTTCGAGTCCTATGTCGGCTCGATCGTCGCCCCGGTCGCCTACTCAGCGTTGGTCTTCGGCGGCATGGCGTTCCAGGCCGAGGCCATCATCTTCCCGCTGGCCGTCGCCGCATTGGGGATGTTCGCCTCGATCATTGGCTCGTTCCTGGTGCGGGCCAAAGACGAGTCGCATCTCGCCGCAGCTCTGCACCGCGGGACCAACTTCGCCATGATCGTCACGGCGATCGGCGTCGCCGGTCTCGCCAATTGGGTGTTCGGCGACATCGTGGACAATTGGGTCGGAATCTGGATCGCCGTGGTGGCCGGTCTGATCGTGGGCTGGCTCGTCGGGAAGATCTCCGAATGGTTCACTTCCGATCACTACAAGACGGTCAAGGAGATCGCCCGACAGGCGCAAACCGGTCCCGCCACCGTCATCATCACCGGGATTGCCGAGGGCATGCGCTCCGCAGCCTTCTCGGTGATCGTCGTCGCCGGCGGCATCGGCGCCGCCTACTGGGCGGGGGAGTGGGCCATGGGAGTCGGAGGTGGCATCTACGGCGTCGCCATCTCAGCCATCGGAGTCCTTGCGACCTTGGGCATCACCATCTCGGTCGACGCCTACGGGCCAATCGCCGACAACGCCGGTGGCATTGCCGAGATGGCTCACCTCCCGCCTGAGGTTCGCGAGGCCACCGATGCGCTCGACTCGCTCGGAAACACCACCGCTGCCATCGCCAAGGGCTTCGCAATCGCCTCCGCCGCGGTAACCGCGCTGGCGCTGTTCAACGCCTTCACGGAGGCCGTGAACCTGGATTCGATCAACATCTCCGAGGCCCCGGTGACGATCGGGCTCTTCCTGGGAGCGATGTTCCCGTTCCTGTTCGCCGCACTCACCATGAACGCGGTGGGGCGCGCAGCCGGGAAGATGATCGACGAGGTTCGTCGCCAGTTCCGTGACATCCCGGGTCTCAGGGACGGCGACCCCGAAGCCAAACCTGATTACACGACGTGTGTCGATATCGCCACCTCCGGGGCTCTGCGGGAGATGATCATCCCGGCGTCCCTGGCCATCATCCTGCCGCTGGCCGTCGGCTTCTACGACGTCGAGATGCTTGGTGGCCTCCTTGGCGGGGCCCTCGTTACCGGGTTCCTGCTTGCGATCTTCATGGCCAACGCGGGTGGAGCGTGGGACAACGCCAAGAAGTTCATCGAGACCGGTGCCTTCGGTGGCAAGGGCAGCGACGCCCACAAGGCAGCCGTCATCGGGGACACCGTCGGTGACCCGTTCAAGGACACCTCGGGACCGGCGATGAACATCGTCATCAAGGTGATGACCATCGTCTCGCTGATCTTCGCTTCGGCCTTCATCGGCTGAGTCGACGCTGCACCAAGGTGCGCCCGTCGCCCCCTGGTGCAGCGTCGATCGAGAACTCCCGTATCCTCGAACGCGATGTCAGGCCAGCCCTACCCCGCGAAGGACTCCCGCAAGGAGATCGTCTTTATTCGGCACGCCGAGTCGCAAGGGAATCTCGACGGCGTCTGGATGGGGCGCAGCGACGGGCCCCTCAGTGAGGCCGGTGAGGCAAGTCTCGACCAGCTCGGCAAGCGCCTGTCGGACTGGGAATTCGACGCCGTCATCTCCTCGTCGCTCACGAGAGCTCAGCGCACTGCGGGGTCGTTTGCCGATGAGGTCGAGATCGACGACGACTTCATCGAGATCGACCTGGGCAGATGGGAAGGCATGGCGTTCATCGACGTCCAGAACCAACACGGCGAAGAGTTACAGGAAGCGGTCAGCACCCGGACGATGCCGATGGGAGGGACCGGCGAGTCGTTCGAACAGGTCGGTACGCGAGCGATCAACGCCGTCGACCGGTTGTTCGAGAAGATGGGCGACAACGAGCGGGTCGCGGTAGTCACCCATGGTGGGTTCCTGCAGGCGGTGCTGCACAGGCATCTCGCAGGGCACGATCGCCGGGCCCACGCCTTCACCTCCAACACGGGTATAACCCGGATCGTCGAGCAGTTCGGCCGACCCCGTCTGGCGACCTTCAACGACACCGGCCACCTCGGGCCCCAGTCATCACTCGTGACGGGCCATCTGGCGGCGGGGGACAAGGTCGTAGCCCTGATCCGACACGGCCAGACAAAGGCCAACGTAGAGGGACGGTGGCAAGGTCGCGGTGACTGGGATCTCGATGAGACCGGCCAGCGCCAGGCCGAGGCCCTCGGAGAGTGGTACGGCCGTCATGCGACGGTCTACACGTCCCCGCTGAAGAGAGCCGCCTCCACCGCCGCCCACGTTGCGCTCGACGGCGTGATCCCGGTCGAGGGCTTCATGGAGATCCATATGGGCGACTGGGAAGGCATGACAACCGCGGAGATCGCTGAGAAGTGGGCCGAGGACATGGAGAAGATCTACCGAGATGGCCACGATCTCCCCAGGGGGTTCACCGGGGAGACCTGGGCGCAGCTCACCGAGCGGTTCTCCACTGCAGTCACCGGCATCGACCATGCCGAAGAAGGTCTCACACTTGCGGTGGCGCATGGCGGTGCGATCCGCTCGTACGTGTCATCGCTCACGAAGACGACCGACACTCACTCCGAGTCGCTGTTCACCCCGGCGAATACGTCTGTCTCACATATTGCCGTGACCGAGCACGGCCCACAGATCCTGGACTTCTCGGTTTCCACACATCTCGAGTCGCTGCAATAGCCTCCATCGCCGTGACCACCTACGACTCACATCGCTACGCATCGATCAACCGGTGGGATCCCTCCCACTTGAAGAGGATCGATCGTCTCATCTCCATGCGGCCCGGTGACCGGGTCCTCGAGGTTGGCTGTGGCCAGGGCCACCTCACCCGGGCGCTCGCCGACCGCGGCATCGACATCATCGGAATCGACGCAAACCCGCAGGCCGCCGAAGTCGCCGGAAACGGGTTGGTGCGCCACATGGCCGCGGAGGCGCTGGACTTCGACGACGCCACCTTCGACTTCGTGATCTCGGTGCATGCGATCGAGCACATCCCTCCGCTGGAGAGGGCTCTGGAGGAGATGGCGCGTGTGCTGAAGCCCGGTGGGGAGGCTCTGTTCATCTACCCGGCAGAGCCGATCCAGGGGCTGTACGCCATCCCCACCTCGATCATCCTCCACGGCTCACCTTTCAAGGCCCGCCAGGTGCACTGCCACAAGCTCTCTCCTGCCAAAGTGCGGGCACTCTTCGAGAAGCACGGGATGGAGGAGACCGGCCATGAGTTCAGCCTCTTCAAAAGCCCGCAGTTTGCGTCCCTGTTCGAGAAGCTCGGCTAGCGGACCTTGTTCACCTGCCAGAGCTGCAGCAAGGACTTCGACCTGCCTCAGCACGTCCTCGACCGGTACCCCGGTTGGACGCCACGGGAGTGTCTCGAGTGCCGGGACAAGAAGACCACCGGTGAGGTGCCGGACAAGCCGGTGACTGCGAGACCGAGTGTGTCGAAGGGCCGGGACCTCACACTCGCCGAATCCCTCTCCAGCTTCCACGACGGACCGCAGACCGGCGTGTTCACCGATGGGTCGTCCGAGGGAAATCCAGGCCCAGGGGGATGGGGGGCGGTGCTGGTCGTCGACGGCCAGGTTGTCGCCCAGGACTATGGGGCCGAGCCGCACACGACCAACAACCGCATGGAGCTCAGGGCGATGATCGCCGGGCTGGGCATGGTCCCGCCCGACACTCCCACGGACGTCTACACCGATTCGGAGTTGGTGGTCAACATCCTCACCAAGTGGGCTGAGGGTTGGAAGGAACGGGGCTGGAAGAAGAAGTCGCCCGGTCCCATAGCCAATCTCGAGCTAGTGCAGGAGGCGTACCAGCTGGCGCAATCGAAACCCCACGCCAACATCCGCTGGATCAAGGCACACATCGGGAACCGCTGGAACGAATACGCCGACTCACTGGCAACGGCATACCGTCGATCTACTTTGTGATGTCTAGGCCCGGCCGTATACGGGGATGAGAGCCCCGTTGATCACACCCGAGTCTTCGCCCAGGACGAACTCGGCCACAGCAGCGATCTCGTCGGGTGTTGGCCAGTTGACGTAGTCGGCGTAGGGGAGTGAGCGCCTCGTGGCCGGCGTGTCGATGACCGACGGCATGAGCACGTTGGCGGTGACGCCGGAACCATCGAGTTCGGTGGCAACGCTCTGGCCCAGTGCGGCCACACCGGCTTTGGCGATGTTGAAAGCAGCCTGTGCCTCGAAGTTGTCGACGGCGCCCCTGCTGCCGACGAGGACGATGCGGCCCCAACCTGCCTCTCTGAGGTGAGGCAGGGTTGCCCGAACCGCGTAGAACGCCGACCTCAGATTGAGGTCGAGCATCCGCTCGAACCGAACGTCGTCGGTCTCCTCGACATCGCGACCACCTGCCCAACCGCCGACCAACGAGCAGAGTCCGTGGATCTCGCCCCAGCGCTCGGCAACTTCCTTGACGTAGCTGTTGACGGCCTCGGCGTTGGTGCAGTCGACCCGGGTGAGCATCACCTTCTTCTCGTCGACCTCGAACTCGGACTCGAACCCCTTGGCCTCGTCGGGCATGAGATAGGTGACGGCGAGTCGGTAGTCCTTGCGGATGAGACGTTTGACGAGGGCCGAGCCGAGCCCGCCGGTCCCTCCGGTTATGACAACTGTCTTGCTCACGGGGCCCAATATAGGAGGCGTGGTCATGAGTGTGACTGCAGCGCCCCGTCGAGCCACGCGCCTCGTTCTGAGCTGCTTGCTGCTCGGAGGTCTCCCGGTGCGTCGATATCGAGCAACAGTCCGGGCCTGGCAACTATCGATGGATTGTCGAGTTCGCCGAGATGACGGTGGAAGCTGGAAGGCCCGAAGTGGAAGGCGAAGTCTCCCCGGGACCCGATGGCCGAAGTCCCTCCGTCGGCCGACGGTGCTATCACTGGGCCACCCTCATCAAGCGGCCCGGTCAAGGCTGCCATGTCCTCGACGGCGAGCCAGGGCAGGTCGCTGTGGACGACCAGCCAGGGTTCGGAGCGAGCCGCAACCCAGGAGACCGCGGCCCTGGCGGCCGATGAGAGACCCTCGCCCGGGTCGCTCAGCAGCAGGTAACCGGAGTCGCCGGCCCAGGACGCCACGTCGTGGTCGGCGGTGACGATGAGGGGACTTCGGCCCGCGGCCACCACGGTCTCTGCTACATGGTTAGCCAGGGCTCGGCCCAGTTGCGCCCTGGCTTCCGGGGCCAACACCCCGGACAAACGTTGTTTGCCCAGGGCGAACGACTTGACCGGAATGATCACCATGCCTGGCATCTGGCGAGCGTAGGGGGAATAGTGCTCGCGGAGCATGGGTTCGGAGAGACATGGTCAGAGCAACGTGGAATGGGGTCGTCCTTGCCGAGAGCGACGACACGGTCATTGTCGAGGGGAATCACTACTTCCCGCGCGAGTCCCTGAACGAGGAGCTCTTCGTCGACTCCTCCAATTCCACGGTGTGCCCGTGGAAGGGAACAGCTAGCTACTACGACGTCGAGATCGACGGCGAGGTCAACCCAGCCGCCGCCTGGTATTACCCGACCCCCAAAGAGGCCGCTAGCCAGATCCGAGACCGTGTCGCCTTCTGGCGCGGTGTGAAGGTCGAAGAGGTCTAATCGAGTCTTAAGACTGTGTTGAACAATTCGTCCAGCACGACGACCGTCCCCTAGCACGCACGATGACGCGGGGTGAACGGGCATCCCCTCCTGTTCAACTCAGTCTTAAGGGACTACCAGCACCGGGCAGGGAGCCAGGTGGGTGAGGCGGTCGGCAGTCGATCCCAGGATGACACGCTCGGCGAGACCCGCCCCCCTGCGCCCGATGACCAACATGTCTGCCTGTGAAGTTTCGGCAACTGCGAGCAGCCGGTTGACCGGATCACCCAACTCTTCGACGGTCTCGTAGGCGATTCCCTCTAGATCGAGGTCGCTCTCGAACTCCCGCAGGATCTGCTGCTGACCCTCGACCAGTGCCGTTGATAGTGACTCCGGGCTCGGGGGCGCTCCACCGATTCCCCACCAGCCTTCCGGGGTCCGCACGACCGTTACCAGCTTGAGCTTCGCTCCCCAGTGCCGTGCGATGGCGACAGCATGTTCGGCCGCCCGCTTGCTTCCTTCTGACCCATCGATGCCAACCACGATCGTTTCGATCTGCCAATCCATGGGAGGAATCTAACCGGCGTCAGGAGATCAGCGTCTGGACCAAGTGCCCGACGGCCAGACCGTAGAGACCGGCGAGGACATCGTCTGCTGTCACACCCACGGCTCCGGGCAGTCTCTCGGCTCTGGCCACACCCGGGGCGAAGTTCTTGAAGATGTCGGCGGCTCGGAAGACCAGCAACCCCGCCACCGCCGGCAGGAACCCGAGCCCGATCACGGAAATGAAAGCCCCCGCGGCCTCGTCGACCACGATCCAGCCTGCGTCTCCTTCAGGGCCGACGAACGGCCGGGCCGCCCAGAGCGACAGTGAAGTCACCAACACTGCAGCGATGACCTGGCCCTCCCACCCCCACCAATATCCGACGGCCAGTGCGAGAGGAAAGGTGAAGAGTGCGCCGACGGTGCCCGAGCCGAGGGGGTCGCCGCGTAGACGCCCGAGGATCAGGCCGGTGCCGAACCATGAGGCGACGACCCGATGCATGGGTCGGGAGGGTAGTTGCCCGAGCCCTTCGGGTTTCCCCCGACCTCGTTCCCGTATAGCCTGCGCCGATGGAAACGGCATCACACATCTGGAGCGATGGCGAGTTCGTCCCCTGGGACGACGCCAATGTCCATTTCCTCTCACACGCCCTGCACTACGGGACCGGCGTTTTCGAGGGGATCAGGGCCTACAACACCCCAGAGGGCACTGCCGTATTCCGACTCCACGACCATATGAGACGGCTCGATGCCTCGGCTCGCTCCTACGGGATCCCTATGAGATGGACCGTCGAGCAGTGGGAGCAGGCCTGTCTCGAACTTCTCCGTCACACCGGTCTGGATTCGGCGTATGTGCGGCCGAACGTCTTCTACGGGGGTGGCTCGATCGGGATCAACCCGGCAAAGAACGAGGTCCGATCGATGATGGCCGCCTTCCCTTGGGGCGCCTATCTCGGCGACGATGCCGCAGAGAAGGGGATCTCCACCATGGTCTCCAGCTGGCGACGCATCTCGCATACCTCCCTGATCCCAACCGCCAAGGGCTCGGGTGGCTACCTGAACTCGGTCCTGGCCAAACAGGAGGCTCTGACAGCCGGTCATGACGAGGCGATCCTGCTGAACGACAGCGGCTCCGTCTCCGAGGGAAGCGGAATGAACCTGTTCATCGTCAACGACGGGGTGGTGTACACCCCACCGGTCTCGGCGGGGATCCTCGAGGGACTCACGAGAAACTCGGTGATCGAGCTGCTGGCAGACGAGGGAGTCGAGGTCCGTGAGATCGACCTCGCCCGAGGTGCCCTATATGTCGGGGACGAGATGTTCCTCACCGGAACCGCTGCCGAGGTCACCCCGATCCGATCCGTCGACGGCAGGCTGATCGGTGACGGCACGAGAGGCCCGATCACCAAGAAGGCACAGGAGTTGTTCGCGGCCGCCGTGGCCGGGAAGCTCGACGACTACCGGCACTGGCTCGAGTTCGTTTAGGTGGCCCAGCAACCGAACGTGGAGATCACGGCCGGCGAGCGACCGCGGCCGGTCCCCCACCCCGGCGTCGCTGTCAAGTGGCGTGCCGACAAGCCCGGCATCCCTGATGGCCCCGATGGCACACCGGGGGGTGGTCTCCACGGGACCACAGGGCCTGACCCCGGGTGGGGCGTCAAGCTGGTCAACAACACCGAGCTGCCCGATGACGATCCCGATCTGCGTGAGGTCCTGACGGGTCTCGTCCTCGCTCGGGCTGCAGCATCGGGGAGGGCTCCCATGCGCGAGGACCTCGATGTCGCCCTGATCCTCTCTGGATATGACACCGACGCACCGACTTGGGTCGTTGAGAGACGGCAGCGTTGGCTGGCGGCGTCACCTCACGAACAGCGGTCTGGGTCTTCTGCGGTGGCGGAGGTCGACAAGGCCACACTGGTCATGGATGCTGATCGTCTCAGGTACGCCCTGAGGCATTCGAGGTAGGACAGACCGTTTCTGTAGCGTCACCGGCTCAATGAAAATCGTCCGTATCAAGTCTGGTGACGACATCGTCTACGGAGTCGCAGACACCGAGGGAGTCCTGGTCTACAACGGGACACCGTTCGTGGCTTGGGAGCCCACCGAGATCGTCGTGCCCTGGGAGAGCGTCACCCTCCTCTCTCCGGTGATACCCACGAAGGTCATGTGTGTCGGTCGCAATTACGAGGACCACGCACTCGAGTTCGATCGGGATGTGCCCGAAGAGCCCATGATCTTCATGAAGCCGGCGACATCGGTGGTGGGGCCCAATGCCCGCGTCGTCCACCCGTTGATCAGCAAAGAGGTTCACCACGAGGCTGAGCTTGCGGTCGTGATCAGCAGACCGGCTCGCAACATCAGGGCCGAGGACGCCTCTCAGTACATCTTCGGCTACACGGCTGCCAACGACGTCACCGCGCGGGACCTGCAGCAAAAGGACGGGCAGTGGACCCGTGGGAAAGGGTTCGACACCTTCTGCCCTCTGGGGCCGGCGATCGAGACCGAGCTCGACCCGCTGGAGCGGCTGGCCGTCATCTGCACAGTCAATGGCGAGGTGAGACAGGCCGGGTTCACGTCAGACATGGTCTTCGGGGTCGCCGAGATCATCGAGTACATCGCAGCCTTCACGACGTTGTTGCCCGGTGACGTCATCCTCACCGGAACCCCCTCAGGTGTGGGCAAGGTCGAGCCCGGCGACGTTATGGAGGTCGAGGTCGATGGGATCGGGAAACTGAGCAATCCGGTGGTGTCCCCGGCATGACGGTGCGGGTCCGCATGGCGCCGTCACCGACCGGCTATCTGCACGTGGGGACTGCTCGGGCGGCCCTCTACAACTGGCTCTACGCCCGGCACACCGGCGGCACCTTCATCGTCCGCATCGACGACACCGACCTGGAGCGATCGACCAAAGAGTTCGAAGATGAGATCCTCGGGTCCTTCCGCTGGCTCGGGCTCGACTGGGACGAGGGTGTGGAGGTCGGCGGCCCCCACGGCTCCTATCGGCAGTCTGATCGCCTGGAGCGTTACAAGGCGTTGGCCGAAAGGCTGATCGATTCCGGCCATGCCTACTACGACGACCGTTCACCAGAAGAGTTGGAGACGCTGCGTCAGCGCGCCCAAAGCGAGAGCAGGCATCCCGGCCACTACATAAGACGCCCGGAGGTCGAATCCGACTCCGGAGTCATCCGCCTCTCCATCCCCCAAGACGAGGCCGTGGAGTTCAATGACATCATCCGGGGCGATCTCTCCTTCGCCCCACCTGACATCGACGACTTCGTCATCCTCAGGAGCAACGGCACCCCGACCTATCACCTGGCCTCGACAGTGGACGACATCGATTACGAGATCAGCCACGTGGCCCGTGGTGAGGACCTGTTGCCGTCGACCCCGAAGCACATCTTGCTCACCAGGGCTTTAGGTGCGGGCTCCCCGCAGTACGCCCATCTCCCGCTGCTCTTCGGCACCGACGGGAAGAAGCTCTCCAAGAGGCACGGCGCCACCGCTCTCACCGAGTATCGGGAGGACGGCTACCTGTCCGATGCGATGTTCAACTATCTCGCCATCCTCGGCTGGTCGCCCGACGGGGAGACCACGATCTTCAGCCGGGAAGAGGCAGTCGAGAAGTTCGATCTCACCGAGGTGTCCAAGAACCCGGCAGCCTTCGACCCCGAGAAGCTCAGCTGGATGAACGGCGAGTACATCAGGGCGATGGACCCCGATGAGTTCGCCTCCTTGGTCAAGCCACGTGTGGAGTCCAGGATCGGTCGACCTCTCACGGACCCCGAGTGGGGTGTCTTCGAGGAGATCGCCCCCCTCGTCCAGGAGCGAACCAAGCTGTTGCCAGAGGCGGGGGAGCAGGTCGTGTTCCTCTTCGAGGACTTCGACGACTTCGACACGGCATCGTGGGAGAAGGTGATGGCCAAAGAAGGGGTCGCCGAGGTCCTCCAGGCCGGTGTCGCCGCCTTACGCGATCTCGAAGTCTGGGATGCCGGATCGGTGGAGACCGCCCTCCGCGCTCTGCCCGAGAACCTCGGTCTAGGGGCGGGGAAGGTCTTTCAGCCGTTGCGTGTTGCGGTCACCGGTTCATCGGTGAGCCCACCACTCTTCGAGTCCATCGCCGCATTGGGCCGTGAACGCGCCCTGAACCGGATCGAACGGGCACGTAGCGACCTGGAGGGTGCGGGCTCGCAGGGCGACTAAGAGAGGAAGCTGATGCCGGCCATCGCTCCCACGATCGTCACGAGCAATGTGAGCATCCAGTTGGTCATGGAACTCCGCAGGGCCCCGATCTCGATGATCATGTCCGCTCTCAGCTCGGCGATATCGGTCTTGAGCTCGGCTCGGAGTCCGGCCATCTCTGAGCGTATGTCACCCATCTCCGAGCGCAGGTCGGCAGCCAGGAGGGCGAGGTCACCCTTGGTGGCCACCTCGTCGAGATCATGAAGTGGTATGGCGTTCATCAGAGTTTCGGCTCGTTCGGGTCCGAGCACTTGGCTCAAGCCATTGTACAAGTCGCTGCGGGCTGCCTCGGAGATGGCCACCCGACCACCATGCGTCCTGCCGTGCCCGATCTCAAGAGGGGTGATGTGGGGAGATCAAGTTCTCCAGCGATGCCGAAGGAGTTGGGTCACCCCGGTCCCGGGCGTAACCTCTCCATTGCGCACTCGGTCCCGTCGTCCAGTGGCCTAGGACGCCGGCCTTTCAAGCCGGAAACGCCGGTTCGAATCCGGTCGGGACTACCAATTCATTCCCAGGTCAACCGACGCCGTAAGCCGAGCAGATCAGCTGGGACAGGGTCTCCAAGTGCGCCGGCGGGTCATCCCGACGCCATGCCAGCCAGACCGGTATCGGCTCGGCGTCGCGCACTGGGCGGAACTTCAGCCCGGGCCGTGGGTGCTGATGGGTCGTCGCTTCGGCGGTGATCCCGACGGCCTGGCCTGCAGCGATCAACGTGAGCCAGTCATCCATTCCCTTGGTCAGGCGGGTCGTCTTCGGTGCATTGCCCGGCGGCCAGAGATCGAGGGTGGTGGTGCCGGTCTGGTCGTCGATGGCAACGGTCCTGTCGGCGAAGTCGTTGAGCGAGACGCTGCGTCGGCGTGCGAGGGAGTCGGTGGCCGACATGGCGGCGTAGCGGGACTCGACTCCGACCAGGGTCGTGGACAAGCGGGGATCGGTGGTCGGTCTCCGCAGGATCGCGGCGTCCACGAGGCGCTCGCCGAGACCCGTGGCGGGGGAGTCCAGTTGCACGAACAAGAGCTCTGAACCGGGGAACTCCGCGGACCACCGGCTCTGCAAACCGGTCGTGTGCGCTCCGAGAGCAGCCCATGCATGGCCGACGTGGAGGGCCGAGTCGCTCGTCTGGCCCGCTTCGAGCACAGAGTCGATCTCTTCGAGTGCCCGCCGTGCCGGTCCGAGCACCCGGGCCCCGACCTCGGTGAGCCCGATCTCCCTGGTTGTGCGGCGCAACACCTTGGCGCCGATAGCCGTCTCGAGTGAGGCGACAGCACGAGACACAGAGGCCTGTGAGAGGTGCAGAGTCGTTGCGGCCTCGGTGAAAGACCCTTCATCAACAACTGTCACGAACGCTCGCAATTGACGTAGATCGACATCCATACGACAAGCGTATCGGCCTATACGAAGTATTCATTGGACGTATGACTGGTCGCGCTCGATACTGAGCAAGTGAAGCCGTCACCGGGAAATGCGAGATCGGCTGCCGCGCTCCTCGGAAGCGGGACCAGCACACAGGTTGGGGCCGGAATCGGCGCCCTCGCCTTCCCCGCCATCGGGCCGGCGGGGGTGGTGGCCGTCCGTCAACTGGTCGCAGCGGTGGCGTTGCTCGCCCTTTCGAGACCCTCGCCGCGCCGGATGACCTGGGGCCAGTGGTGGCCGGTGCTCGTTCTCGCCGTCATCTTCTCGGTGATGAACCTCTCTCTATACGTGGCGATCGACCGGATCGGTCTGGGATTGGCGGTGACGCTCGAATTTCTTGGCCCTCTGGCCGTCGCCCTGTTCGGGTCGCGGGGGCGATCCGACCTGATGTTGGCGGTGGCAGCCGGGGTTGGGGTGTACGTGCTGGTCCTTCCCGACGCGTCGAGCGATCCCATCGGAATCGGGCTTGCTCTCCTCGCGGCAGCGTGCTGGGCGGGGTACATCGTGGTCAATCGAGTGGCGGGCTCACGCTTGCCCGGAGTGCAGGCACCAGCTCTTGCTGCAACTCTGTCCGCCTTCATCTACATGCCGGTGCTGGTCATGCTTGTCGTTCAGGGTCGCCTGGCCGGGGCACCACTCGTCTACGCGATTGCCGCTGGTGTGCTCTCCTCGGTGATCCCCTACGCCACCGACCTCATGGTCCTGCGCAGCGTGCCGCCACGTTTGTTCGGCGTATTGATGAGTGCTCAGCCAGGGCTCGCCGCTCTGGCCGGACTGGTCGTGTTGGGACAGGTTCTCGCACTCCACGAATGGATAGGGTTGGCCATCGTCGCGACGGCGAATGCCCTCGCGGTGCTTCTGGCCACGCCGGTGCGAAGTCTCCCGGTACCGGCCCCGGTGTTGGAGCCCGCCGCCTGATTCGATCGTTCTCGGGGCCCGACGCACGACCCCCCGCCTGTCCTGTGGCGCGTACTCAGGTCGGCCGGCTCCGGCCCCGCCGATACCGTCGAATCAAGGCGTTGGTCGACGGGTCATGGGCCAGCTGGGTGGCCTCCAAGGTGGTCAACTCGTCGATGGTGCGCGTGGCCAACTCCTTGCCCAGTTCCACCCCCCACTGGTCGAACGAGTTGATGCCCCAGACCGTCCCCTGGGTGAACACCTTGTGCTCGTACAGGGAGATGAGCTGGCCGACGACGGACGGTGTGAGCCTGGGGGCCAGCACGACCGACGTGGGTCGGTTGCCGGGGAAGCTGCGATGGGCGACGAGGTCGGCCGCCACGCCTGCAGCGGCTACCTCGTCCGCGCTCTTGCCAAATGCCAGCGCCTCCGACTGGGCGAACAGGTTTGCCATGAGGAGGTCGTGCTGGCCCCCGAGGTCGTCGTTCGGCTCGATGAAGCCGATCAGGTCGGCAGGCACCACCGTGGTGCCCTGATGGAGAAGCTGGTAGAAGGCGTGCTGCCCGTTGGTTCCCGGCTCGCCCCAGACGATCGGGCCGGTCTCGAGATCGACGGCCGCCCCGCCCAGTCCCACCCGCTTCCCGTTG
>Ga0307505_10001920_pt1 | contig 15524 bp, 15 predicted proteins | sample 23_S_MG_FD_202183 | JGI IMG/M metagenome (GOLD analysis project Ga0307505, IMG submission 202183) | Soil microbial communities from Populus trichocarpa stands in riparian zone in the Pacific Northwest, United States - 23_S | ecosystem: Environmental > Terrestrial > Soil > Riparian zone > Trees...
TCAGCGGTGCCGGTGGCTCGAGTGTCGTGGAGACCCTCGCAGCCGCCGGGATCTATCCCGAGGAGGTGAGACCGGAGAGGAGCACTCTGGAGTCTGTCTTCCTGGGGCTGACCGGGAGGAGTGAGCGGTGAGCCTGGTCAGAGCGGAGTACCGAAAGATCACCCGACGCAAGATCTTCCCGGTGATGAGTCTGCTCCTGGTGGCGTTCGTCGGATTGGGCGCCTTCTTCCTGATCGTCTTCGGTGAGATCGCGCCCGAGGCAGCCGAGGGTCTGCCCGTTCTGGAGAAGCCAGTCGTCTACGAGGTCGGGGCGCAACAGGCCGCCACGCAGTTCTGGTTCCCCCTGATCCTCGCCGTGGTCCTCCTCGGCGGTGAGTTGAGCACGACGGTATGGGCCACCTCTCTCACCAGGGAGTCACGCAAAGTGCGCCAGATCGGTGCCCGGTTCGGGATGTACGCGGCAGCCACCACGGTCGCCTTTCTGGTCGCCTTTTGCTTCTGGGTCGTCCTGGCAGCGGTGTTCGCCCCCGGTGAGGGGTTCATGGAGGCGGGCGACCTCATCGGTGTCTTCTGGAAGTCGGCGGTGATCGCCATCGCATGGACCGCGATCGGGACCGGGGCGGTATCCCTGTTGCGCTCGGTGGGGCCGGCGATCGGTGTCGGCCTCGCCATCTACTTCGCTGAGGGATTCCTCGCTCTGTGGGGCCCGTGGGAGAACGTCTCGATCACCGCAGCGTCCACTGCGTTGTTCAACGTCGACTTCGGTGGAGGGTTTGGTGGCCTCATCCCGGGCATGGGTCTGCCCCTCTGGCATCAGCTCACCATCCTCGCCGGCTGGACCGCCTTGGGTCTGGGGCTCACATGGTGGGGGCTTCAGCGCCGCGACGCCTGAGCCCGGCCGTGGCGTCGGCGCAACTCCTTGTGCCAGCACCCGTGATGCCAGTGACGTCGCATGTCCACCTCGTCGTCTGGAATCACCACGAGATGGAAGGTGCCGGGAGGGATGGTGCTCATGCAGCCAGGGCAGAGGTACTCCTTGACAGCCTGGTATGGCTGGATCGGGGTGACGGTGAAGCCGAACGTGGGCTCACTCACGAGTACGGGGTGTCCCTGGCCCGGAAACCGGCCATCCCCGCTGCCACCAGCCCGGCAGCCAGGGCGAGGAGGATCGCAAACGGCATGGCCACGAAATCCTCGGCCGGGATCATGGGAGTGTGGGTGAATGGCGAGAGGTTGAGGCTCCACTGCGGGAACTGGAGAATCTGGCCGAGTTGACCCAGGATCAAGCAGAACGCGAGCACACCCCAGCTCAGTGAGGCGAGCCGGGGGAATGCGCCGTACAACGCCATCGTGGCCCCGGTCAGCACCCAGACGGCGGGCAGTTGGGACATCGCCGCGGCCAGCACCCGAGGGGTTTCCCCGGCCACGTCGCCGACGATGGCGCCATAGGTGGCCCCGGCGAGGGCGCCGGCCACGCCGAGGATGACGACCGGCCCTGCCAACCCGTAGACGAGATGGCTCCACGCATAGCGGGACCGCGGTGTTGCCGTTGCCAGCACCAGCTCAGAGCGAAGCGAGTCCTCTTCGGTCTTGAGTTTGAGCACCGACCGTATGGAATACGCAGACGCGACGATGGCGATGATGCCGACGGCAGCGGCGAAGAAAGTGTCGGTGATCGTCTGGGTACCGCCCATCTGCTCGAAGATCTCGGCGAGCTGTGGGTTGTCTGCCAGCATCTCGCCGATACTGTCGCCGGCGGCCCCGTAGATGATCCCCAAGACGCCCAGCCCTGCGGTCCATCCGATGAGAGAACCGCGCTGGAGCCGCCACGCCAGCCCGGTGGTGCTGCCCAAACCGGCGCCCGCCCGGGCCGGACCGGGGCGGGGTGGCAAGGCACCCTCCCCGACATCTCTCCGTGACTGCACCAAAACGGCGATGGATGTCACAGCCACACTGAAACCGATCCACAGGGCGAAGACCCACCAGCGTTCGCCAGCGAAGGGCCGGAGCCGGCTGAACCAGCCGATGGGGGAGAGCCAAGAGAGCCAGCCCAACCCGTCACTCCCGGCGACGTCACCCGCCATGCGAAGGACGAAGAAGAGCCCGGCGATGCCCACGCCCACGCCCCGGGCGGTCGATCCCGCCTGGGTCAGCTGGGCGGCGAATGCGCCCACGGCGGCAAATGACACGGTCACGGCGGTGAACCCGGCACCGAAAGCCATGGAGCCCTCGAGTGGTAGCCCGAGGCCGACGAGGCCCATTGTGATGATGATGCCGATGATGACACCGGTGGCGATCGTGACCGTCATGGCGGCGGCGAGGGGGGCTTGACGCCCGACCACGGTCGAGCCCATCAGCTCGCGGCGGCCCGTCTCCTCGTCGTCCCTCGTGTGGCGGATCATGGTGAGGACGGTCATCAACGCCACGATGAATGAGCCGAGGGTGCCGATACGCCAAGCGGTGAGCCCACCGATCGAAGGGTCGTACATCGGCCCAAGAAGGGCAGTGAACGCCGGATTGGACGTGACAGTGGCCGCCAACTCGAGACGGGATGCTTCGGTCGTGTACAAGCCCTGGAACGCACTGGCGGTGCCCACCGGGACGATGCCGAGCACGAGAGCCCACACGGGCAGACGCACTCTGTCAAGCCGGAGGAAGAGCCGAATCAGTGCCCCGGTGCCGGAGAGCGACTTCATTCCCGGTTCTCTCCGTCCTGGTAGTGACGCATGAAGAGCTCCTCGAGGGTGGGAGGATGGCTGACGAGAGTCCGCACTCCCAATGGCGCGAGACTGGACATCAGTTCCGCCATGCGATCGCCGTCGACCTCGAGCTCCACCCGGTGGTCCTGGACTTTGAGACCGTGGACACCTCGAAGCGAGCGCAGTGGCGCCGGGTCGGCGGTCACGTCGGCGATCACCGTTGTCCGGGTCAGGTGGCGGAGTTGGTCGAGCGTCCCGGACTCGACAGTTCGGCCCTTCCTCACGATGCTCACCCTGTCACAGAGCGCCTCCACCTCGGCGAGAATGTGTGAGGCCAGAAGCACGGTCCGGCCCTTTTCCCTGTCCTCTTCGATGGCCGACCGGAACTGGGCCTCCATGAGTGGATCGAGACCTGCGGTCGGCTCGTCCAGGATCAGCAACTCCACGTTCGAAGAGAGGGCGGCGACGAGAGCGACCTTTTGGCGGTTCCCCTTCGAGTAGGTGCGTCCCTTCTTGGTCGGGTCGAGGTCGAAACGCTCGAGCAGATCTGCACGCTTGCCCTCATCGAGCCCCCCGCGGAGCCGGCCCAAGAGGTCGATCACCTCACCGCCGGTCAGATTGGGCCACAACGAGACGTCGCCCGGCACGTAGGCGAGCCGGCGATGGAGTTCGGTCGCCTGTGACCACGGATCACCACCCAGAAGGCTGACGTCGCCTCCATCCGATCTGAGTAGTCCGAGCAGTACCCGGATGGTGGTGGTCTTGCCAGCCCCGTTGGGACCGAGGAAACCGTGGACTTCTCCGGTGGCTACTTCGAGGTCGAGCCCGTCGAGGGCGGCGACGTGACCGAAGTGCTTCTCCAGACCGGAGATCGATATCGCGTTTGACATGACCCGGCGAGAATAACACAAAAGTTGAACGCGTGTTTAGGATGCTGACCATGCGTTCAATCCGAAACAGATGAAGAGGGATCGTGATTTGGGCATGGAGAGGGATGACCTCACCACTAGGGCCCGGATACGCGATGCCGCTCTGGCCCGTTTCCCGAGAGACGGCTTCGCAGCCACCACCATGCGGGCAATCGCATCAGACGCAGGAGTCTCCCCGGGATTGGTGCTCCATCACTTCGGCTCCAAGGACGGACTGCGTGAGGCGTGCGACCGCTACGTGGTCGACAAGTTCCGGGAGACCAAGTTGTCCGCCATGGAGGAAGGGAACATCACCAACCCGGGATTCGCATCGGCGGCCTATCTCATGGCCGAGCCACTCCTCCGTTACTTCAGCTGGGCCCTGGTCCGGGGCCACTCGGCCGCCGACGACCTGTTCGACGAGATGGTGCGGGAGGGCCTCGAAATCACCCGCGTCGCGATAGAAAAGGGGATGGTCAAGGACTCACCCGACCTACAAACGCGGACCACCATGCAGATGGCCCTCATGTTCGGGATGATGGCCTTCCACTCCCATGTCGAGCGCAACACCGGCATGGACCCTCTCACTGCCGAGGGGATCGCCCGGATCACGCCCAGCCTTCTCGAGATCTTCTCAGGGTTGTTCGAGGAGGAGTTCCTGACCCTGTATGAGGAGACGTACCGTCGCGGGGCGGAAGGGCTGACTGCAGGAGCCAGCTGACCGGGGACCGCTCAGCCGGAGAGCACCGCCCAGGCGATGACGGCGAGGGTGGCGACCACTGCGAAGACCACCATCGCTATGTCGAGCGTTGTCTTCTCTTGCTCCCGGAACGGATTGAAACCCACTCCACGACGGTAACCGCCGTCGGCCTATGTCTACTGTCAGGCCCGTGGAGTGGCTCAAGACCGAAACCGTCGAGGGTGTCCGCTGGCTCACCATCGATCGCCCCGAAACCAAGAACGCGATACCGGTGGACGGATGGCAGGGCCTCGGCGATGCCTTCATCGACTTCGAGAGGAGCGAGGACCGGGTGCTGGTCGTCACCGGCGCCGGAAGCGAGTTCTGTTCGGGCGCCGACCTCGACCCGGATCGCTTCGCTGCCGACCTCGACCCGGAGCGCTTCTCCGCAGGATCGCCGGTTGCCGACGCCCACCGGCGGATGAAGGTCGTGGGGCGTGCTGCCACCGCTCTCCACACCATCACCAAGCCGACCATCGCCGCGGTCGACGGGGTGGCGGTGGGAGCGGGGATGAACCTGGCCATCGGATGCGATGTCGTGGTCGCTACCGAACGGGCACGATTCTCCGAGATATTCGTTCGTCGGGGGTTGACCGTGGATTTCGGGGGCACCTGGCTGCTTCCCCGAATCGTGGGGTTGCAGCGGGCGAAAGAGCTCGCCCTCTCCGGGAGGATCGTTCCCGCCCAAGAGGCTTTGGCCATCGGGCTGATTCTCGAGGTAGTGGCCGTCGAGACGTTGTCGGCCCGGGTCACGGAGTTGGCGCAGTCATTCCTCGCCGGGGCGCCCGTAGGGCAGAGGTTCGCCAAACAGGGCATCAGTGCTTCGTTCGAATCGAGCTTCGCAGACTCTCTGAGTTGGGAGGGCCAGTCACAGGCGATTGCACTGGCGACAGACGATGCCGTCGAGGGAGTCGCCGCCTTCCTGCAAAAGCGGGAGCCGAACTGGACCGGCCGGTAGAGGTCAGGGATTCGCTGCTCAGTTCACCAGCCTGAAACAGAGTCGAAACGAAGAACTCTTACGTTGGCGTCATGGATGTGGCGCTGATCCAATGGCCATCCGACGAGGACCTCCGCGCCGAGTTGGCTGAGCTGCGCCAGCCCAGGCTCCTCCTCGTCGAATCCGATGCCGCGCCTCCTGAGCTCCTCGACGTCCTCGAGGACTGGGTGCGTCTGCCGGTATCACGTGACGATCGCAATGCCCGGATCCAGACCCTGCTCAGTCGTGCCGGAGTGACAGACCCCGATGTGCCTGTGCTCAACGGGAATGGTTCCCTCGAGTACCAGGGCCGGATCACCCAGCTCTCCGCCATCCAGGGAGACCTGGTGCGCGTCATGATCGAGCGGTTCGGGGCAGTCGTCAGCCGGGAGGCACTGGTAGCGGCGGCATGGCCCGGGGCCGAGGCCACCGACAACAACCTCGACGTGACGATCGGCCGTCTTCGCCGCCAACTGGAACCTGCGGGGCTCCGCATCCGGACCGTGCGCTCGCGGGGATACCTGCTCACCAGCACCGGCTTCGGTGCCTGACACCCCCGTCAGGTTTCTGTCAGGAAACCGTTCCCTCGTCGTAACAGGAGGCTTACCAGGCCGAAATCGACGTCCCTTACCTTCCTGGCACCAATCAGCGAGCTAGTCCGGCTGCCCGGCGGGTGGCCATGGAGGAGGCAGATAGTGAAAAGAGCGAAACGGAAACTTCTGGTCGGGGGGGCGTTGGGCGCCTTGCTCGTCCTGTTCATGGCCAGCCCGGCCATGGCGCAGGAGGAGCTCGCGCCGGCCACCCAGTTCATCCTGGACAACCTCTGGATCTTCATCGCCGGTGTCCTCGTCTACTTCATGCAGGCGGGATTCGCTTTGGTCGAGGCGGGGCTCACCCGGAGCAAGAACGTCTCGAACATCATGATGAAGAACCTGATGGACATGGCGGCGGGTGTGCTGGCCTTCGCCTTGGTGGGCTTTGGCATCGCCTTCGGCCCCAATGAGCTGCTCGGTGGCTGGTTCGGGTTCGACATAGGTATCGCAGGGGTGGAGGACACGGTCGCCGACGGCTTGCTGCCGTCGACGTTCTTCTTCTTCCAGGCCGCCTTTGCTGCGACCGCGGCGACGATCGTGTCCGGGGCGATGGCGGAGCGCACGAAGTTCAAGAGCTACTTCGTGTACAGCTTCTTCATCACCGCCCTGATCTACCCGGTGGTGCTGCGCTGGACGTGGGGCGGTGGCTGGCTGGCTCAGCTCGAGTTCCCGTTCTCGGACTTCGCCGGCTCGACCATCGTGCACGCGACCGGTGGCTGGGCGGCGCTGATGGGCGCCATCATCCTCGGCCCACGCATCGGCAAGTTCGGCAAGGACGGCAAGGCGCGGGCCATCCCCGGTCACAACATCGCATTTGTGGTGTTGGGTGCCCTCATCCTGTTCATCGGCTGGTTCGGGTTCAACCCCGGGTCGGAGCTGGCGGCGGACGCGTTCGTCCCCGGCATCGCCCTCAAGACCCTTCTCGCAGCTTGTGCGGGTGCGGTCGTGGCGATGATCGTGAACTGGACCAAGGACGGGAAACCCGACGTGTCGATCGCAGCGAACGGGCTCCTGGCGGGTCTGGTTGCCATCACGGCCCCGGTGGGTGCGGTGGAGACCTGGGCTGCCGTCGTCATCGGAGGTATCGGCGGTCTCATCGTCGTGTTCTCGGTGTCGATGTTCGACCGGCTCAAGGTCGACGACCCGGTCGGCGCGATCTCGGTCCACGGTGTGGTCGGGACATGGGGCACTTTGTCCATCGGCTTGTTCGCGGCCTACGACGACGCCTTCTTGGGACGTGAGAACGCGGGACTGTTCTACGGTGGCGGTCTCTCCCAGATGGGCACACAGCTCCTGTTCGTGGTGGTGCACTTCGTGTTCATAGTGGTGGCCGCAGGGCTGTTGTTCCTCGCCCTCAAGGCGACGATCGGGCTTCGGGTCTCCCCCGAGGAAGAGTTGGCCGGTCTCGACGTCGAGGAGCACGGATCCCCTGGCTATGGCCACGACCCTGCGTTGTCGGTCGGCGCCGGCGTCGGTGCGATCACAGGTGCTTCGGTGCCACGGGAGGAAGTACCGTCGGCTGGTGAAGGGAAGTCAGAATGAAGCTGATCATCGCCTACGTCAAGCCGTTCAAGCTCGAGCAGGTCGGAGAGGCGCTCAAGTCGATCGGAGTGTCGGGGATGTCGGTGAGCGACATCTCAGGCTTCGGGAGGCAGGGTGGCCAGAAGGAGGTCTACCGAGGCGCAGAGTACGAGGTCGACTTCGTGCCCAAGGTGCGTCTCGAGGTGATCGTCACCGACGAGCTGGCTTCCGATGCGGTGGATGCAATCGAGAAGGCAGCACATACCGGCGAGATCGGGGACGGCAAGATCATCGTCCTCTCCATCTACGACGCCGTGCGGATCCGCACGGGTGAGCGAGGTGCCGACGCAATCTGACCGGGAAGAGAGTTCCCTCGACCGATTCCTCGACCTCCGCGACTCGCTGCGAACACAACGCAGCGGTCACGGAGGTCGAGAGGTGTGTGAGGTCCTGACCCGCGCTCTCGACCTGGCCATCGAAGACCTGGTGACGTCGCTCCCGTCAGGTGTCGCGGTCGTCGCCATTGGTGGCTATGGCCGTGGGGAGCTCAGCCTCTTCTCCGACGTCGACCTCATGGTCCTGCATGAAGTGGCCGACCCCGCCGAGCTCGCCTCAGCCGTATTCCGCCCCTTGTGGGACGCCAAGCTCCGGGTGGGCCACGCCGTGCGAACGGTCAAGGAGTCGGCCCAGGCGGCAAAGGAGCGTGTCGACACCCACACCACACTGCTCACCAGCCGGCTGGTCACCGGAGACGAGGACTTGTTCGCTCGTCTCATGGTGGAGATCGCCGGCGTGACGAGGGCAAGGCCCCTTCGGCGTCATGTCGTCTCTGAGGAGATGGAGCGGCGCCGGCACAGCCCCTATCTGCTCATGGCAACGGATGTCAAGACGGGCCGGGGGGGCTTGCGCACCCTTCATGGGTTCGATTGGGAGCGCCGACGAGAGGAGCTCATCGGGCGCTTTTCGGCGGATTCGGTGGCAGAGGAAGGGACGGCGCGGGAAAGATTGCTCCAGGTGCGCAATGCCCTCCACGCCGTGGCCGGACGGGCATACGATGTCTTCTCCCCGGACCTTCGCGAACCGGTGGCGCGCTGGCTGGGTGTCGACCAGATGGAGGCAGCCGGCTGGCTGGTCGAGGCGATGGAGACCGTGGACCATCTGGCGGCCCGTCGCTGGCCGGAGATACTCGAGAGCGGGCGCCGTGGTGTGTTCGGTCGATTGAAGGGAAAGGCTCCCACACCGACTGGCACCCGGGCACCGGGCCGTGAAGAGCTCATCTGGATCCTCGAGTCGGGCGAGGCGGGTCGGGTTGCGCTGGAGCGTCTCTGGCAGGGATCCCACCTCGACGAGGTCTTCCCCGAGTGGGGCACCGTGAGGTCATTGCCTCAGCTCGCGCCTTTCCATGAGCATCCTGTTGCCGCCCATCTCTGGCGGACCGTCGACGAGATGGGCCGGCTCTCCACCGAGGAAGCGCACTTCGCCCGGATAGCATCCGAGGTAGACGCTCCAGATCTCTTGACCCTTTCTGCCTTCCTCCACGACATCGGGAAGGGCCACGGTGGTGATCACTCGGAGATCGGCGCGGGGTTGGCCCGCCACGTATGCCAGCGGCTGGGGATGTCCCCTGAGGAGACTGACCTGGTGGAAGGGTCGGTCAGGCACCATCTTCTCCTCCCGCTCACCGCTACCCGTCGCGACCTCGACGACCCGGCGGTGATCGACGAGATTGCAGAGACGGTGGGCAGTCTCCGTCTCCTCCAGGTCCTCTACCTGCTCACCGTGGCCGACTCGAGAGCGACTGGGCCCTCGATGTGGAATGCATGGAAGGCAACTCTCCTGAGGACGCTCTTCGTCCGTTGTGCGGGGCGATACGGAGCCGATCGTGTTCCCGAGATCGGGACCACGCTCCAGGAGGTGGCCGTCGCCGTCGGGGCGGATAGGTCAGACGAGCTCTCCGCCCATCTCGCCGGCATGCCCGGTGAGTATCTGCGCAGTTTGAGCGCCGATGAGGTCGTCTGGCACCTCGACCTCATCGCCGGGCTCGACGGCGTCTCGGGGATCGGAGTTCGCGCGGGCGACCCTCTGCACACGGCGGTGGTGGTCGGGCACACCCGCCCGGGTTTCAGGAGGCAAGCCGCGGAGGTACTGGCAGCAAACGGGATCGACGTGCTCGAGGCCCGGCTGCTCACACGTCACGACGGCGTGGTGGTCGACAGTTTTCGTGTGCGCGACGATCGCACCGGCGCCGCTGTGGAGGACGTCAAGTGGGACACCGTGCGCAACGATCTGGAGTCGGCTCTCCTGGGCCGGCTCGACACCGGGTCGAAGCTGGCGGCGCGTGCCGCCGCATATGGCAGCGTGGGAGGGGACAAACCCGCCGTGCGCGGGGTGATCGACGACGCTTCTGGTGAGCTGGTGGTGACGATCAAGTGCGCCGACCGGGTGGGAAGGCTCGCCGAGATCCTCACTGTCCTCCACGACTGTGGCCTCGACATCGGGCTGGCCAAGATCGACAGCCGGGAAGGGGAGGTTGTCGACACCTTCCACGTCGTGGGCCCCCACGACGACATCGCCGCTCTCGAGAATCGAATCGCCAGTTCGCTCGACCCTTGACGGGCCCGATGCATCACACCTCGCCGATGTCCTCATTCCACAACGTGGGGTTGTCTGAGATGAATCGCGTCATCATGGCGACGCACCCGGCGTCGTCGACGACCTCCACCGCCACGCCACTGGCGATGAGCAGGCTCTCAGAGCCGAGGAAGGTGCGATTCTCCCCGATCACCACCCTGGGGATCTCATAGAGCAGGATGGCCCCGGTGCACATCGCACATGGGGACAGGGTCGTGTAGATCGTCGCCTTCCGATATTTCGACGGAGACATCCGCCCGGCAGCTTCGAGGGCGTCCATCTCGCCGTGGAGGATGGCCGATCCCTCCTGGACCCTGCGATTGTGCCCGCGTCCGACGATCTCCCCGTCGATCTCGAGCGCCGATCCGATGGGGATCCCACCCTCTGCCTCGCCCGCCATGGCCTCGTCGATCGCTGCCTGCAGGCCCGGGCTTCTCATGCCGGCGATCCTATCCGCCGACTCTCTTAGGCTTGCGTGGTGCCCTTCGTCTCGGTTGCAGGTCCCTCGAGCGTGGTCACCGACGCCGCGATAGCCGTAGGCACCGACGGTGGCTCGGTGGTCGATGTCGCCCTGGTGGCGGCCCTCACCGCCATGTGCACCGAGCCTGGGATGTGTGGGCCTGGTGGCGGGGGCTTCTTGGCGATCGATATCCCCGGGAGCGACCCGTTGGTGATCGACGGGTATATGGCGTTTCCCGGCAACGGCTTCGAGGGCGAGGCTCGCCTGCGCGAGGTGACCATGGCCTACGGCGGCGGGGTGACCACGATGGTCGACGCCGGCTCCATCGCAGTCCCCGGTGTGTTCGCCGCCATCGAGGAAGCGTGGCGACGACATGGCTCGGTTCCCTGGCGTCGGCTCATGGATGCGGTAGCGGACGCCGTCGATGGTGGTTTCCCCCTTAGCGCCCCGTGTCATCGCTACCTGAGTGAGGGGGCCGCCCCGATATACCGCAGCGACCCGGTCGCGAGGCATGCTCTGTTCGTGGAGGACGAGCCCAGGTCACTGGGATCGACCATCGAATTCCCCGGGCTCGCCGACACTCTGAGACGGATTGGGGAGGACGGCGCCAGGACCTTCTATGAGGGTGACCTGGCCAGAGAGATCGTCACCGACCTGGCCGAGCGCGGTGGCCAACTGACGATGGCGGACATGGCCGGGTATCAGGCCGTGGTCAGGGAGCCGATACTTGCCGAGATCGCCGGGTGGCGCCTCGCTCTCAATCCAGAGCCCGCCATCGGGGGCGTGACTGTGGCCCGGGTGTTGGAGGTCTGTGCAGGCTCGACCGAGCCCGACCGTGTTGCGGAAGCATTGATCGATGCCTTCCAGAGCCGCGGAGTCGCCCCGTTGCGATCCCCTTCCACCATAAGCGTTGCCGCCGCAGACGACCGGGGCGGGGTGGTGGCGGCGTCCTTCTCCGCCGGTTACGGGTCGGGGATCATCCCCGCCGGCACCGGGATGCTCATGAACAACGCTCTCGGGGAACTGGAGTTGACTAAGGGTGGGGGGCTGCCGGGGGAGCGAATGGTGTCCAACATGGCGCCGACGGTTGCCCGCCGCGGCGGGGACGCCGTGGGGATCGGCTCACCCGGTGCTGATCGGATCACCACTGCGGTCGCCACCACTCTGCTTCGGCTCGCCTCCGGTGACACCCTCCAGCAGGCGGTCGACTTTCCCCGCCTCCATCCTGAGTTCGGCGACTTCGGCATCAGGGTGGCCGCCGAGCCCGGTCAGGACCTATCCGCCGTCGGGTACCCGGTGCGTGAGTTCGACGGGCCCCACATGTACTTCGGTGGCGTCAACGGCGCCGGGCTCCTCGCTGACCGGCTCGTCGCTCACGCCGATAGTCGCCGCACGGGCTCGGTCGCCTTCACGACCCCCTAGAACCACCCCCCGGCGCCCCGTACGTTCGAGGCATGTATGCGGCGACCACATCTGTGGCGCTGGTCGGAGGAGACGTCAGGGGAGTCGAAGTCCAGGTCCATGTGGGCCGGCAGTCCGAGCAGTTCAAGCTGAGCGGGTTACCCGACACAGCGGTGCGTGAGGCCAAGGACCGGGTGCGGGCTGCAGTCGCCTCATCGGGGATCAAGTTCCCCAATCGCACGGTGACGGTGAACCTCGCCCCTGCTCACCTTCCCAAGACCGGGACCGACTTCGACCTGGCCATCGCTATCGGCGTGCTCGCCGCCAGCAGGGAGATCCCACATCCCGGGCGTGTCGTGATGGTGGGCGAGCTTGCGCTCGACGGGTCGGTGCGCAGGGGGTCGAGCAGCATCGGCGCCGCGGTGCTATCCGCCCGCTCCGGGGTCAGCTGTGTCGTGGCGCGGAGCGCGGCGGCTGAGGTGGCTGCCGTGCCTGGATCGAGTGTCCACGGGGTCTCCTCCCTGGCCGAGGCGGTCGCTCTGCTCAGGGAAGGGATCGATCAACGCACCCCAGCCGACGCCAAGAGGGCTGAAGAGCCAGAGGCATTCGGCGATCTGGTCGAAGTTCGCGGCCAGCCGCTGGCCCGCCGCGCCCTCGAGGTGGCCGCCGCCGGCGGTCATCATGTCCTCCTGCATGGGCCTCCCGGCGGCGGCAAGACGATGCTGGCGAGACGGTTGCCGGGGATCCTCCCTCCGTTAGGGGACGACGAGGCCGTCGAGGTGGCGCTGGTCCACGCCGCGGCGGGTCTGAACCGGGGCCTGAGCCGGTCCCGTCCTTTCCGTTCTCCCCATCACACCGCGTCGAGGGCCGGGCTGGTGGGGGGAGGGAGTGGCGTGGCCGTGCCCGGCGAAGTCTCCCTGGCTCATCGCGGCGTGCTGTTCGTAGACGAGATGGCCGAGTTCCCTCGTTCGAACCTCGACACCTTGCGCCAGCCACTCGAGGACGGTCGGGTGACAGTTGCTCGTCGTGGTGTCACCGCCACCTTCCCATCGTCATTCCACCTGGTGGGTGCGACGAATCCCTGCCCTTGCGGATATCTGGGTGACCGACGCAAGCCGTGCGAGTGCCGTCCCGCCGTGGTCTCCAGATATCGGCAAAGAGTCTCCGGCCCTCTGCTCGATCGGTTCGACCTCGTGGTGAAGGTGGACCGGCTGGAGGCGAGCGCTGTCTCCGGTCCCGACCCCGACTCGACCAGCACGGTCCGGGATCGGGTAACAGCGGCTCATGGGCGGCTGGTCGAGGACGCCCCCGTGCTCTCGGGTGAGGCGGAGAAGCTGTTGGCGACGGCGTTGGACAGCAGTCTGCTCACCGGGCGCGGTGTCTACCGGGTTCGTCGGGTCGCCGCCTCCATATGCGCCCTTGCCGATGATGGGGCAGTCACCGAGGAGCACGTTGCCGAGGCAATCGGGTTGCGGGGGGAGTGGTGAGCGAGCCCGTCCTCGTGGCTCCGGGGTCCGACGCCTACCCGGTTGGTCTCCACGATCTGGAGGATGCGCCACCAATTTGGGTCCTCGGCGAGTTGGGTCCGGCCCCCGGCGTTGCGGTGGTAGGCACGAGACGTTGCACCCGCTACGGGCTCGACTTGGCTCAAGCGTTCGGAGCCGCCATCTCGAGAGCGGGCTGGAGCACCGTTAGTGGGCTTGCTCGCGGCGTCGATACGGCGGCTCACCGAGGCTGTCTCCGCCTATCAGGGCACGCCGTGGCGGTCCTGGGCTCGGGTGTGGACTATTGCTATCCACGAGAGAACAAGGTGCTCTACGACCGGATCGTGGCCAGCGGTGGTGCGATCGTCTCCGAATACCCGCCGGGCACCCCGCCCGATCGGTGGCGCTTCCCGGCACGCAACAGGTTGATCGCAGCGATGTCGGCAGCAGTTGTCGTCGTCGAGGCTGCCGTCACGGGTGGTGCCCTCATCACCGCACGACTCGGAGCCGAGATCGGCCGGCCCGTGTTCGCGGTCCCCGGTGACGTCGACCGTGAGATGTCGGAGGGTTGCAACCGGCTCATTCGCGACGGCGCTCATCCGGTCCTGGGGAGCGCTGATCTGATCGAGGAGCTGAGTCTCGTGATCGGCCCCCCGGCCCGGGTGACCGGCACCGATCACGGCATCCCTTCAGAAGGTGTCGCTGTGAGCGAGCTCCCCGGACTGTGGTCGCTCACCGTCACCGAGACCCTCGTCAAGTTGGGTCGACTCGAGCTGGAGGGGAAGGTGAGGAGACTCGGGGATTTCGTGGTTCCGGCCTGAAGGTCCGCGGACAGAGCTCTCCGGTCAATAGCATCAGGTGACGTGGAAGTTCCCGAGACACCAGGATGGGCTCACCCCCAGGTCGCCAAATACCTGACCCGACTGTCGGACCAGCGTGGCTTGTCGCAGAACACGATCGACGCCTACCGACGCGATCTGGCCCAGTTCTTCGACTATTGCGACCGAGCGGGTGTCACCACCATCGCCGACATCGACCGGCGCGGGGCACGACGCTATCTGGCTTTCCTCGACACGCTCGGCTACTCCAAGACGACGACGTCACGCAAGGCCTCGGCCATTCGCGCCTTCTACGGTGATGCCGTGCTCCGCGGCCTTTCCCCGGTGAATCCCTTCGATGGTGTCTCCACACCGAAGCTGGGCAAGCCCCTTCCCCATGCCCTCCCCTCCCGGGCATTGACCGCTGCGATCGACGCCATCGACACTTCCGACCCGATCGGGCTGAGGGATCTTGCGGTTGTCGAGACCCTCTATGCCACCGGTCTCCGTGTCTCCGAGCTCGCCTCGCTGCGGGTGCGCGACGTCGCCGGCGACACGATCGTGGTGAGGGGAAAAGGTGGCAAAGTGAGAATGGTCCCCCTGGGTCGTCCTGCCCAGCGAGCCCTGGAGAGCTACCTCGAGCGGGGTCGGCCCCACCTGGCCGCCGAGACCGCCGGCCAGCAACTCTGGGTAGGGGCGCGTGGCGGCCCGATAGGCCCGAGGGGACTGAGACGCGCGGTATCGAAGCACCTAGCCACCTTCCCTCATGCCCTTCGTCACAGCTTCGCCACCCATCTCCTCGAAGGCGGCGCAGATCTGCGCACGGTCCAGGACCTTTTGGGACATACCGATCTGGCGACGACGCAGATCTACACTGCCGTGACCCGCAAGCACCTGAGAGGAATGTATGACCAAAGCCACCCAAGGGCCTGAGGAGTCTCAGCTCGACGGGCTTTGGGAGCGTTTCAAGGCCACAGCCGATGCTGACGCCAGGGAGCGTCTCATCCTGCACTACTCGCCCCTGGTCAAGTATGTGGCCGGTCGCGTCGGCACCGGGCTGCCTCGATCGGTCGACCAGAACGACCTCGCAAGTTACGGGCTATTCGGTCTGATCGATGCGATCGACAAGTTCGATCTCGAACGAGGGTTCAAGTTCGAGACCTATGCGATCAACCGGATCAAGGGGGCGATACTCGACGAGTTGCGCGCGCTCGACTGGGTGCCCCGATCGGTGCGCTCCCGGGCCCGTCGTATCGAGACGTCCATCGCCGAGCTGGAGCACAAACTGCAGCGT
>Ga0307505_10001921_pt1 | contig 15522 bp, 9 predicted proteins | sample 23_S_MG_FD_202183 | JGI IMG/M metagenome (GOLD analysis project Ga0307505, IMG submission 202183) | Soil microbial communities from Populus trichocarpa stands in riparian zone in the Pacific Northwest, United States - 23_S | ecosystem: Environmental > Terrestrial > Soil > Riparian zone > Trees...
GCCGCTGCAGCCCGGGCATGGCGGTGATGGACGAGATATGCGCGTTCGACACCTGGAGAAAGGGTGGCGACAGCCTGTCTCATCAGGGCCAATGCCGTCTTGAGGTCGTCTTCCTCGAGACATGCGACACCCCGGATCGAAAGGAGTTCGACAGCGAGATCGTCGAGCCCGGCCTCGGCGCAAAGCCGCTCCGCTTCGTCGAGGATCTCGTGGGCGCGGGCGAGGTTGCCGTCTTCGATCTGGAGCAGAGCGAGAGATCGTAGGTGTTGACCCCGAAGGCCGACGTTGCCCGAGGCGGTGAGTGTTGCCAGGCTGTCTTCGAGGATGCGGACGGCCTCGGAGCGATCACCGTCGCGTGCCGTGATCCCGGCCACGATCTCCTGACATTGTGCCTCGCGGGCCCGGTCCCCGATCTCGGCGAAATGATGCATTGCCTTGATCGCGTCGACCCTGGCCCTTTGATCCTCGCCGAGTAGATGGTGACGCGCCGAGGCCGAATTGGCCAGCACCATGGCTTCCCCTCGGCGATTTCCCAGTTCTTCGAATATCCGGGCGGCTAGGTCGTATCCATCGAGTGAGTCGGCGACACCTCCGAGCAATTGTTGGAGGTTGGCGAGGTTGGTGAGGTTCACGCCTTCGCCGTGGCGATATCCGATCCGTCGGCACAGCTCGATGGCCGATTGGTACCTGGAAGCTGCGGGATCGCGGGCGCCGCGTTGGTGAAGGGCTCGTGCCTCGATGCCCGCCACCTCGGCCTGGCCCCGGAGATCCACGAGGTCGCGATAGATGTGATCGGCCTGCTCGAGATGCTCGAGGGCCTCCTTGGCATCTTGCACTTCGACGAGGGTGGAAGCCAGCTCGGTGAGAGCCGCGGCCCGTTGGGGCGCGTCACGTGCGGACTCCACGGCTTCTCGAAGGCTGGGAACCGCTTCCAGTGCTCGTCCCGACCAACGCTGAATGGTGCCCAGGGCAACCAGTGATTTGGAAAGGCCAGAACCATCGATCTCGGAACGCTCGAACGCCACGGAGTGCCGGGCGCTCGCCTCGGCGGAGGGCAGCTCGCCTTCCTGGGCTTGCAGCCAGGCGCGTCGACGCTCCAAGTCTCCTCTCAGGTCCGGAAGGGCTTCCACCAGCGAGGCCATCTCGGAGATGACGTCGTGCTGGCCCGAACGCGCTCCGAGGACGTTCATGACATCTTCGAGCTGACCGAGTAGCCGGTAGAGCTCGATGTCTGCAAGTTCGGCGTCACGGGCGGTCTGTCTCGCCGATTGGAGATAGTGGCGGGCGGTGCCATAGGCATTGAGACCGGCGGCGCGCTGGCCGGCTTTGAGCAGGAACGAGGTCGCCCGTCCCGGATCACCGCCCTCCCGGAAGTGATGACCGATGGCTTCCACGTTCTCCGGGTCGGATTCCGCAAGTGTCTCGGCGACCACGTTGTGGATGTCGGCCCGGCGTTTTGGGGCGATGCTCTCGTAGACGACTTGACGGACCTGGTCGTGAGCGAGACGGTATCTCCCCGTTCCGTCGTCGCTGATGAGACCGCGATACAGCAGCTCGTCGACTGCGGCCAGGACCCCGGCCCTGGGCAACTCGGTGGCAGTTTCCAGGAGGATCAGGTCGATGCGGTCACCGCACACCGCCGCCATCTCATATACCTCGATCACTTCGTCCCCGAGCAAGGACATGCGTGACTCGATCACGGAGCGAACCCTTGGTGCCAGGGGGATGCTGTTGGTCTCCAGCTCGTGTTCGAGCACCCGGATCGGGTCCGTGCCGCTTGAGAAGAGGCCGCGGTCACGCATAGCGAGCAGGGTCTCCAGGGTGAACAGGACATTTCCGCCGGTCTGGCGGTGGAGTTGGGCGGCGACACCGGGTTCGAGACGGGTCACGCCGAGGATCCGACGGACCATTTCGTCGAGCTCGAAGACGGAGAGTGGTGAGAGGACGACCCGCCCCAAGCCGGCGGCGCGGTCGAGGTCCCGGAGGACATCCCATACCTCGGCGTCCCCGCGTGCCTCCTCACTGCGGTAGATCGGCATCAGCAGGACCCGAGACTCGGCGAGCCTCGGCCCGATCTGTGTGAGTACCGAAAGCGTGTCCTGGTCGGCCCATTGCACGTCGTCGAGCACGATCAGGTGGGGAGCGATCTTGCCCAGAGCCCCCAGGGTGTGGACCAGGGCCTCCTTCATCCGGGTGGAGGCTTCGGAAGGGTGCAGCTTGGCTGACGTCTCCCCGGTTTGGCGATCTCCTGCCAGGCCGGGGGCGAGACGCATCACCTCTCCGAGCCACACCGGGGCGACCTGCTCGTTGAGTTGTTCCACGCGTAGCGGGCTGAGAGATTCCAGGACTTCTATGAGAGGAGCGAAGGGTCGAAGGGCTCCCGGGGTGCATGAGCCCCAGCTCACCTCGAATCCGCGCCAGCGAGCGTCTTCGGCCGTCTCTGTGGTGAGTCTCGTCTTGCCCACACCGGGCTCACCTTCGATCAGGACCACTCCGCCGGTGCCTGTCAGCACTCTCTCCAGCGAATCGACAAGCAGCCGCCGCTCCTCGTCCCGGCCCACAAAAGGAGAGTCGGCCCGGCGTTCCAAGAGACTCGTGCGTTGGTCGTCGATGAGCGGCCTGATTCCGGCGCGTCGTTGGCGGAGGATCTTCTGGTAGATCTCGACGGTGGGTGCCGACGGTTCAGCCCCGAGCTCTTCTTCGAGAACGGACCGACACCGTTCGAACTGCTCGATCGCGTCACTCGTCCGGCCGAGGAGGAAGCTGAGACGCATCACCTCCTGGTGTGCCTCTTCGCTGAGCGGGTCGTGGTGTGTGAGACGTCGCGCCAGGGAGAGCGCCTCGTCGTAACCGCCCTCGGCCTTGGTGGCGTCGACGAGACGCCGCAAAGCCGTCAGGTACTTTTGGCGGTAGAGATCCTGCTCGACGAGTACCCAGTCGTCGAAATAGCCGGCGAGGAAGTCGCCCCGATAGAGCTCGACACATGTCCGCAATCGCGTTGCGTCCAAAGCGTCGCCCTGGATTGGAGCGCCCCTGTCGTTTCCCGTCGCCGTCGAGCGGTCGAACTCCTCGACGTCGAGCCAAAACGGTGTCGAGGCGTCAAAGGCGAGCGTGTCGGTGGTGACGTCTAGATGGGAGCTCGACTCGGTGTTGACCACGTCCTGGATCTGCCACAAGGTGTGGCTGAGCCGACGCCGAGCTCGACTGTCCGGGAGGTCTGGCCAGAACGTGCCGGCCAGGAGATCACGCTGGAGGGGCCGGTCGCGATTGATCACCAGGTAGGCGAACAGCGACCGCCCGGCTCGTGAGGCGATCGGGGGCAAGGCCCATTCGCCGCGCTCCAGGAGGAATCCACCAAACAGATGGATGCGGAGCGGTTCCATCTAACTGACGCTAGCCCTTCTCAGGGCCGAAGCACCGGCTGGAAATGATCAGTCGCGGTGGAGAGCGCTGCCGATTTCGCGGGCGAAGCGTGCCCCGTCAGTGACATTGAGGATGATCTCCTCGCCTTCTGCCGCGATGTGAAAGCCATCGGGCCGGGAGTGCACTTTGATCTCGTTCAGTGACCAGTCGGCCAGAGTCCCCCCATCGACCGTCACCACCATGCGCTCGCCGGTGAGATCGACCTCAACACCAAGGGGGAATCCAGGCTCACCAATCAGCCGGAATCTCGCGTCGTAGGATGTCATCGCTACTCCAAACGTCACACCCAACACGTCCCGCCGACAGACTATCGCCGTTTCACTCCGCGCCAAGCGGTTGGTGTTCAGTCTGTGAGCCCGGCGCGGACCATGAACGCAGCCATTTGTCCCCGGGTGACGTCGTCGTCCGGGCAAAAGCGGTCGTTTGCGGGTGGGTTGCATCCGAGAGTGATTCCGGCGTGGGCGAGTTTCGATATGTCGATTGCGAAGGTGTGGCCCCGTGTGTCGTCGAAAGCGACGGGCTCTGAAGGGGACGGCAACCCAAGAGCACGGGTTAGGAACGCAGCCATCTGCCCGCGAGTCACGTGGTCGTCCGGACAGAACGCCCGGGGGCCGCAGCCCTGAGTGATCGCGGTGGCCGAGAGCCATCTGATGTCTGTGACGAACACCGAGGATGTCGCGTCGTCGAATGGGATGGCTGAGCGCCGCTCTGCGCTCCAGTCCTTTGCCTCTGATGAGAACAGCCAGTCGACGCCGCCGGCCCGAACCGGCGCCGATGCTGCGGTGAAGCCGGATTGGAGACCCGAAGGATTGCTCACCCTCATGTCCAGGTCGCCGCGTAGGCGGTCCTCCCATTGGATGCCAGCCACTTGCTCGCCCGCTGCTGCGAAGTCGGCGAGTGCGCCGACATATTCAATCTGTGATGCTTCATTGGGTCGGTTGGGAGCACCGCCCATCGAAACGATGATTGGGGTTCCTGGGCCTGTGACCGACGCCATCTCCGACACGGCGGATTCGAAGAGACTGACATTGCTCCCGGACCGATCGTCGTAACCACTGATTCCTGCGATGTCCACGAACGAGTTGCCCGGCCAGAACAGCGGGTAGCCGCCGATGCCCCAGATCGCATGCGAGTGCCGGTTGGAGTTCATCCGGGTGAGTGCGCTGAAGACTGTCCGGACCCGATCGCCCAACTCAGATCGAGCCGCTTCGACCACCCGCCGATAGGCCGCTTTGAACCGAGATGGATCGTCTCCATATGGATGGTTGTCGTTGTTCGATTCGGGAAGCACGTCGATGATGACCCGTCTGTCGCCACCCAGATCTGTGAAAGATGCGAAAGCCTCGAACATTCGGTGCACACGGTTGTCGTACTTCCCGTTAGCCAGCCCGGCGAGGTCTGCGACCTCCACCCGCACATACGGGGTCGCGCCCCGCTCCCAGATGCTCTCCAACTGCGTCGGTACCCACTGGCTGGGGCCGTCAGGGGTGGTCCAGTCACGCGTGCTGCCGGTGTCGTCGATGGGGTAGGTCACCACGTAGGTGTCGAGTGGTGCTCCGCCTGATGCGTAAAGGTCGAGTGCCGCCTTGTATTCGACGTCGGATCGTGTCCCCCAGAAGTCGGGCGGTGAGCCGGGAGGTTCGGGCAGCTGTACCGGGAGCGCATCTCCCAGGGCCCGACGGAGGAATGCAGCCATTTGTCCCCTGGTCACCGAGTCGCCGGGGCAGAACCTGTCGTTGTCCGGTGGATTGCAGCCCAGCGTGATCCCGGAGAGGGCAAGCTCTTCGATGTCATTCTCGAAGACCGAGCCGTCGTCGTCGTAGAACGTCCCCGAGCTGGCGGGATTGTCGTTGCAGCCGACGCGATCCGGCCCGGCAGCCACCGAGTCGAAGTAGATCTGGTTGTTCTTTGGAGAGGTGCCGTTGCCTCCGTAGTACACGTCGAACCAGAGCGACTTCACCTTGACATGGGACTCTCCGGCCCGCCGGAATTTGAGGTTCGACGCCTGGAAGGCTCTCGATCCGTCGACGTATCCCTCGAGGATCCCGTTCTGTTGACCGAGTGAGTTCATCTTCACTCTGGACTCGACGCAGTACCAGCGATCGTGGCTGAGCGTCGCTTTGTTCGGATCCCAATGGAGGATGCTCCCGTTCTGGCCCACATCATTGGAGTTGAGGAGGTAGGCGTAGAAGGAGATACGGGTCACCTTCGAAGGGTCGACGGGGGCCGTCGGGAGCCCGTCACCCGGATAAAGCGGCGAGAAGGCAAGTCGCGCCGACCAGCACGGGGCACCACTCGTCGAAGGTCGCCCGCCGAGGCAGTTGTACGTGTAGAGACCGCCGAATCCAGGCAGCTTGCCCCGATACGGCTCGTCGACCCTGAAGCCGGTGGGGAACTTGATCCAATATCGGATCCACATCTCCTCAGGCTCCGAACCCAGTTGAGAGGCCGTGTTCCAGTGGGTAGTCGTCCCCCAGTGCTCACCTGCCGGGATGTCGACTCTGATCCCGTTGCCCTCGTGGCCCTGGCTCGTGGCGTTGACGCCCGAGGCCGAGAATGTGCCGGCCCCACCCTGGAAGTCTTCTTCGAGCCACGGCTCGGCCGATCGGGCGGGCTGATGAGGCATCAGTGTCGCCGCCAACACAGATGCCATGAGGAACGTCAGGATGCGGGGTGTTGTCCTCATGTGTGATGTCGTCGTCGCACGGATGCAACGTCTCCAAGTTGTATCGGGTGCCTACCGAATCACTAAAGCGCAACGGTGGGATTACATCACCCGTTTCACCCGGTCTTGACCGTCTCGACCCGTCCCGCCATACTCGACCTGCGATGGGCACTGCTTTCTCCTCCACCATCATCATTATCGAATAGGCGCAGACCGACATCGGTCTGTGCCCTCAACCCTCTGCACCCCGCAGGGGGTTTTCTAATTGGGCAACCAGGTGAGATCCATGGAACTCGAGATATACGACACGACGCTGCGGGACGGCTCCCAACAGGAGGGGATAAGCCTGACCGTCAACGACAAACTGCGGGTCGCCAGGCTGATCGACGAGCTGGGTGTTGCCTTCATCGAAGGCGGTTGGCCGGGGGCCAATCAGAAAGACACCGAGTTCTTCGCGCGGGCGCGCACAGAGCTCGATCTGGTCAACGCGACCCTCACGGCGTTCGGGTCGACGCGTCGGCCGCGCGGTGACGTCGCCACCGACCCTCAGCTTCGGGCGCTTCTCGACGCCGAGACCGAGTTCATCTGCTTGGTGGGGAAGACATGGGACTATCACGTGATCGAGGCGCTACGCGCCGACCTCGACGAGGGCCGCAGGATGGTGGCCGAGTCGATCGAGTTCCTGAAGGCACACGGTCGCAGGGTCTTCTTCGACGCCGAGCACTTCTTCGATGGCTACAGAGCCAACCCCGACTACGCGCTCAGTGTCCTCCAGGCCGCCCACGACGCCGGTGCAGAGCGGCTCATCCTCTGTGACACGAACGGCGGGACACTGCCATGGGAAACTGTGTCCGCCATCGAAAAGCTCAAGGGGACTCTGCCCGAGTCCCTCGTCGGAGTCCACTTTCACGACGACGTTGGCACCGCCGTGGCTTCTTCACTGAGCGCGGTCGAAGCCGGCGTCACCCAGGTCCAAGGGTGCATCAACGGCTACGGGGAGCGCACCGGCAACGCCAACCTGTCCACCTTGATCCCCGACCTCCAGGTGAAGATGGGGCGCAAGGCCATCACCGGGGATCTCGAGCTGATCACCTCGATCTCGCACCACATCGCCGAGATCGTCAACATCACCCTCGATCCGCATCGTCCCTATGTCGGATCCTCGGCCTTCACCCACAAGGCCGGCTTGCACACCTCTGCGTTGGCACGTCGAAGCGACGCTTACGAGCACGAAGACCCCTCCCAGGTGGGCAATCGGACCCGGATGGTTGTCAGCGAGCTCGCCGGCAAGGCGTCGGTGCTCTCCAAGGCGGACGACCTGGGACTGACCGTCGACGATGACCTCGCCGCCAAGGTCATCGAACGCGTCAAGGAGTTGGAGCACCAGGGATACCACTTCGAGGCCGCCGACGGCAGCTTCGAGTTGTTGGTTCGGGACATGGCGGGCTGGGTCAACCCCTACTTCGAGCTCGAGTCATTCCGGGTGCAGTCGGAACGACGCAGCGACGAGAGCATCGTCTCGGAGGCGACCGTACGGCTACGCGTCCGAGGAGAGCGCCGGGTCAGCGTCGGTGAGGGTGTCGGTCCGGTCCATGCCCTGGACATGGCGCTGCGAGGCGCGCTCAGGGACGATTTCCCGGGTGTGAGCGACCTACGTCTCACCGACTACAGGGTGCGCGTGCTCGATTCCAGGGACGGAACGTCCGCCCGGGTCAGAGTCCTCCTCGAGACATCCGATCACGAGGCATCGTGGGGAACCATTGGAGTTCACGAAAACGTGATCGAGGCCTCCTGGGAGGCGCTCGCAGACGGGATCATCCTGGGCTTGCTCCGGCATTCTGAGTGAGTCCTGACACGGGATAATCTGTCGAACCCATGGAGGATTTGGTCAGTTGGTCTATCACCGCGTCATAACCGAGCAACCGGCGAATACGGGCGTCAAGGTCGAGGGTCTCACAGGCGAGTCTCTCAACCAACAGCAGATGTTCGAGCGCAACCACTTCTTGCCGCCCTTGTCCCCGCCGAGCGGGTTCGAGCTCGAGATGCCAGGGAGGAAGGCGAGGTTCATCACTCTCGAGCAGTTCACACCATTCGAGCGGGTTCAGCGCGACGTGGTCCTCGAATGCGCAGGAAACGGCAGATCGCTCATGAAGCCACCCCCACCGGGCACCCAGTGGGCGCTGGACGGCGTATCCGCTATCACAGTCACCGGATATCGGCTCAACGAAGTGCTGGGTCCCCTGCCCGAAGAGGTGATCGACGTCGTCTTCACAGGAGCTGACATCGGCAGGGTTGCGCCGGAAGGCCGTGTTCCTTACCAGTTCTCCATCAGTCGAGAGCTGGCGATGTCAACCGTCCCTCTCCTGGTGACCCACATCGGCGGCGAGCCCCTGAACCTGGCCCACGGCGGTCCAATACGTCTGATCGTGCCCGGCCACTACGCCATGATGTCTGTCAAGTGGCTGATCAAGGCCGAGGGCGTGACTGAGCCGTTTCGGGGCCACTTCGTCGAGTTGTACCGCTACTTCGACGACGATTTCGAGGAGGAGCGTTCCCCTGTCGGGCCGATAGCCGTGCGATCGATCATCTCCTCGCCATTGTCTGGGGAGGTGGTCTCCGCCGGTGCCGTGGAGATCAAGGGCTCCGCCTGGTCGGGGACATCGGAGGTAGCGATGGTCGAGGTGTCCGTCGACGGCGGAAAGACATGGGACAAAGCAGACCTGGTGCGTCGCGAGACCGGTGGGCGATGGGCACCCATCAGGTGGGCCCACACCGCCGAGCCAGAGGCGGGCCCCGTCGATATCGTTGTCCGAGCATCTGACGAGTCCGGCGCCATCCAGCCGCTGCGGCCGCGGTGGAACGCGAACGGTTATGCCAACAACGTCGCTCACCGCATACGGGTTCGAGCTGTAGAGCCCTGAGGGCCCCCGCCCGTCAGAATTGGCGGCGGGCCAGCGACATCAAGACCGAGGCCACCGCTGCCACGATCCCCGCAGCCAGCCAGGCCATGCCGTAAGAGGATGTCTGAGCGACCACACCGAAGAGCAGAGGCCCCGCGGCGTTGCCCACGCCGAGCCCGGCGGTCCCGATCCCGGCCACGGCTCCGGGCCGATCCGGGAAGACCCTGACCAGGGACAAGAAGAAGATCCCGGTCCACGCCCAACCCCCGGTAAAGGCACCCACCGTTCCCACCACGAGCAACCAGGGGTTACCCGTCCCGCCGAGGGCCATGGTGACCGCCCCGATGGCGAGCATCAGCGAAATCAAACGGAATTGTGGGCCACCCTTTCTATCCGCCATGACTCCTGTGCCAACCCGGGCGACGATCCCCGTCACGCTTCCCACCGCGAGCAGGATCCCCGCCGCGGCCGGGGTCGACCCCATCGCCACCGCGCTGTCGGTCAAGAAGATCCCGACACCACTGGCCGCCGCGGTTCCGAATGCGGCGGCGATAGACGCGAGAAGGAGGGCTCGTCTTCTCGGTGGCGTCCTGGGGGCTCGCCCGTCGTCAGACGTGACGACTCGGGGAGGGGCGTCGGTCCGCAGTGACGGGAGCATCGTGATCACGATCAGCCAAGGAAGCAGGCCAATGGCGAACCCCCATCGCCACCCTACGGTGAGAGCGATGGCAGGCACCGCTATGCCGGCGGCCAGGGTCGCCGCCGGAATCGAAGCCTCTTTGACACCGAACGCCAGACCCTGTTTCGACTCCGGTATCGCCCTGTTGACCAGGATCGCCAGCCCGGGGTCGGTGATGGCCACCGCCAGCCCGGCGAGGCACAGGAAAGCGACCAGGGGGGCCCAGCCATCGACGAACAGCCCGAGCCCGGCCAATGCGAGGACACTCAATGAAGACCCGATATAGATGGAGGTTTTGGGCCCTATCCGATCGGCCAGCCTGCCCCCGATTGGGGCGCTGAGCGCACCGACCACGAAACCGATGGTGACGGCGGCCCCCAGGGCAGCCTCGGATAACCCGAGGTCCGCCTTCACCTGCACGGCGAGACCGCCCACCATGAAGAGGGGGAGTGCGGCGAGCACGAGGCTGGAGGACACGACGATCATCCCCTGCACCAGGTTTCGGGGCCGCGCGGTGGTCGGTACGGACGGTTGGCTCTCGGTCAAGCCGACACCGTATCGTGACTCCATGCGTCTCACTGACAGCGACCGCGCCACTCTCGCCGGTGACGCCGGGGAGGCCGCTGCCATTGCCATGCAACTGGTCATTGCTGCGGGCAAGGCGGTTGGCGCCACTGAGCTGCTCGACATCAGCGGAGCACACATCGACAGCTGTCTCTATCACGGGCAGGCCAGTCTCGACTTCGCCGAAAGGCTTTCAGCTGCAGGGGCGACAGTGGCGGTGCCCGCCACCCTCAACGTCAGTTCGCTCGATCTCCTCCATCCCGATCTCTACCGGGGAGACCCCGACACCGCCCGCAGGGCCCGGGCGCTGATGGACGCCTACGTAGCCATGGGGTGCCGGCCCACATGGACCTGTGCGCCATATCAGTTGGCGAGCCGGCCGACGCTCGGCGAGCAGGTGGCGTGGGGTGAGTCGAATGCCATCGTGTTCGCCAACTCCGTGCTGGGCGCCCGCACCAACCGCTACGGGGACTTCCTCGACATCAGCTGCGCCATCACCGGGAGAGCCCCGGCGACCGGGCTGCACACTGATGAGGGGCGATTGGCCACGGTTCAGGTCGACGTCGTCGTGCCCGACGAGTATCTCGACCGCGACCTCCTCTACGTTGCCCTCGGACATCACCTCGGTCGGGCTGTCGGCACCGAAGTGGCTGTGATGACCGGACTGGACGGGCGGGCCGATGAAGACCGCCTCAAGGCTCTCGGAGCAGCAGCCGCTTCATCCGGGGCGGTGGGGATGTTTCACGTCGAGGGAGTAACGCCTGAGGCGCCGAATCGTGAGACCGCGTTGGGTGGGAGATCTCCCCAATCCACCCTCACCGTGAGTCTGCCCGAAGTGCGTGGTGTGATCGCAGAGCTGAGCAGTCGGGGAGACACTCTGGGAGCAGTCAGTGTCGGCACACCCCACGCGTCTTTGGCGGAGCTGAGGACCCTCGCCCGGCTCGTCGCGGGACGGGCCAGCGCCGTTCCGTTCTATGTCAACACTGGCCGGGAGGTGATGGTCGAGGCTGAGGAGGCAGGCCTGATAGGTGTCCTGGAGGGATTTGGCGCCCAACTGGTGACCGACACATGCACCTACACCACGCCGATCATGGGCCCTGTCCATGGTGCGGTCATGACCAATTCCGGCAAGTGGGCCTACTACGCCCCCGGCAATCTTGGAGTCGACGTGGTGCTTGCCGAGATGGCCGACTGTGTCGAATCGGCGGTGGCGGGACGAGTCACCCTGGAGATGGCGATTTGATGGTTTCGCTCGTGGCGGGTGACGCCAGCGGTGAGATCGTCAGACTCGACAGCCCGCTCTCTTTCTGGGGTGGTTACGACCCTGTCGTCGGCGTGATCGCCGACCGGAGTCATCCCCAGCACGGCTTGTCGCTCGCCGGCAAGGTCGTGGTCATGGGGCATGGTCGCGGGTCCAGCTCGTCGTCGTCCGTCCTCGCCGAGTCTCTACGGCTCGGCACCGGCCCTGCGGCGCTGGTTCTCGCTGAGGCGGACCAGATCCTCGTGACTGGCGCCCTCGTCGCACACCTGCTCTATCAGACAGAATGCCCCGTCGTCGTCGCCACCGTGCCCCACGACGCAAGTGGCATCTGGCGTGTGAGCGCCGACGGGGTCATGCCGGCCTGATTCAGAGGCATGAACAGGAGACGGAAACTGCGCCCGAGGCGCATACGATGATGGGCCTTGCTCCCGATACGCGACATGAACCCGACCCGTATCACCCCGTGGGTGACGTTGCTGTTCATCGGGGCCTGTGTGCTGGTGTTCTTCGCGTTTCAGAATCAGCCGACCGAAGGCGAACAGATCGAATTCCTCTACCAGAGAGCCGCCGTCGCCTGTGAGATCGTCACCGGGCAGCCGCTGACCATCACACAGATCGAAAGTCAGGTCTGTGAGGCGGCGGGCGCCGGTCCGGTGGTCTTCCCGGAGAAGCAACCTTGGGTGGCCGCATTCGTCTCCATGTTCCTACACGGCGGGATCATGCACCTGCTGTTCAACATGTGGTCACTCTGGATCTTTGGGAACAACGTCGAAGAGGCCTTCGGCCACTTCCGCTACGCCATCCTCTATCTGACCGGCGGTCTCTTCGCCACCCTCGTCTTCGTGATGGTCAACCCGAACTCGACGGTGCCCCTCGTCGGTGCCTCAGGGGCAATCGCAGCCGCGCTCGGCGCGTATGCCGTCCTCTTTCCCGGTCACCGCGTCCTCACATTGCTGGGGTGGTTTCTCGTGCCGTTGCCGGCTTCGATATTCCTCGCCTTCTGGTTCTTCGCACAGTTCGGCTTGGGGGGCACCGGTACGGCCTGGGAGGCCCACGTCGGAGGCTTTCTCTTCGGACTGGTCGTCGCTGTGATCTTTCGACGCTCCCTCCTGCGAAGGGTTGCCACCGCGGTATGAGGAATTGAACCGCATGCTGGATGCGTTGGCCCCGGCATGAGCATCGACATCGGCCGGTTCGGAGTCTGGAAGAGAGCGGCGGAGGTGACGCCAGATCTGGCTCGTGTCGCCGAGGAGCTCGGTTACGGGGCCATTTGGGTGGGCGGGTCGCCGCCTGGTGACCTCGCGGTGGTCGAGTCGGTGATCGAGGGGACCTCTTCGATCGGAGTGGCCACCGGGATCGTCAACATGTGGCGTGAGGACCCCGCCACCGTCGCCGGCAGCTATCACCGCATCGAGGGGAGCCATCCGAACAGGCTTCTCCTTGGGGTAGGAATCGGCCATCCCGAGTCGACGTCGGAGTACCGGAAGCCATACGACACGATGGTGGGCTATCTGGAGCAGCTCGACTCCGCCGGTGTCCCGAGCGAGCACATGATCCTGGCTGCGCTGGGCCCGAAGGCGCTGCGTCTCGCTGCCGACAGTACGGCTGGCAGCCACCCGTACTTCACAACGCCGAAGCACACCCGAATGGCCCGCGAGATCGTGGGTCCCGACGTGCTCCTCGCTCCCGAGCAGACCGTGGTGGTCGACGACGACCCGGCCCGAGCCCGAGAAACCGCGCGGACCTTTGCTGCCAGGTATCTGGGCTTGGTCAACTACCGCAACAGCCTGCTCCGCGAAGGCTGGCCGGAGAGCGAACTCGACGACGGCGGTTCCGACCGCCTCCTCGGTGAGGTCGTGCTCACCGGCTCGCTCGACGAGATCGCCGCCGGCATCAACGCCCACATCGAAGCGGGCGCCGACCACGTCTGCATCCAGGACCTCGGCCCCGACCCCGAGTCGGCCTACCGGGACCTGGCCGAACTCCTCCTGTAGACGCCTGTCCTGGGTTCTTGGCTAGTCGTGGCTTTCAGGCCAGGGCGGCGGTGAGGACGTCTGTGGCCGTGTCGGCGATGTGGAACGTGAGTTCCTGGCGGACCTGCTCGGGGACGTCGTCGAGGTCGTGCTCGTTGCGGCGAGGCACGATGACCTCGGTGAGCCCGGCCCGATGGGCAGCCAGCACCTTCTGCTTGACCCCACCGATGGGGAGCACCTTGCCCTGCAAGGTCAACTCACCCGTCATCCCAACCGTGCCCTTGACCTTGCGATCGGAGAGCAGGGAGACGAGGGCGGTGAGCATCGTGACGCCTGCCGACGGCCCGTCCTTGGGGATGGCCCCGGCCGGGACATGCACGTGATAGCGAGCACCCTTGAGACGCTCCGGGTCGATGCCCAGCTCGTCGGCGTGGGCCTCGACATAAGACAGAGCGATCTGGGCAGACTCTTTCATCACGTCGCCGAGCTGACCGGTCAGGGTCAGGCCGCGCTCGCCCTCCATCGAGGTGGCCTCGATGAAGAGGACGTCGCCACCGGCTCCGGTGACTGCCAGGCCCGTGGCGACACCGGGCACGTCGGTCCGGTCGGATGCTTCGTCTTTCCATACTTTGGGCTTGCCGAGGTAGTCGACGACTTCTCCGTCGTCCACGATGACGGCACCGTCGTCGGCCTCGACCTTCCCTCCCGCGATACGGGTGGCGACCTTTCGGGTCAGCTTGCCCAGCTCACGCTCCAGGTTTCTCACTCCGGCCTCCCGCGTATAGCGATCGACCACGGCTGCGAGAGCGTCTTCGGTGAGCTCGAGCTCCTCGGGCTCGAGGCCGGCGATTCGGATCTGGCGGGGGAGCAGATGGTCACGAGCGATCTCGACCTTCTCCCGATCGGTGTAACCATCGATCCGGATCATCTCCGTTCGATCGAGCAAGGGCCCGGGAATGGACTCAGCGACATTCGCCGTGGCGATGAATAGGACATCGCTGAGGTCGAGGTCGACCTCGAGATAGTGGTCGCGGAATGTGTGGTTCTGGGCCGGGTCGAGAACCTCCAGCAACGCCGATGACGGGTCTCCGCGCCAGTCGGCGCCGACTTTGTCCATCTCGTCGAGGAGGAAGACGGGATTCATCGTCCCCGCCTCTGTGAGGGCGCGGGCGATACGGCCGGGCCGAGCGCCGACGTAGGTGCGACGGTGACCCCTGATCTCGGCCTCATCGCGAAGCCCGCCAAGAGCCACGCGGACGAACTCACGCCCGAGGGCGCGCGCCACCGACTCACCCAGCGAGGTCTTGCCCACGCCGGGCGGGCCCACCAGAAGAAGGATGGCCCCTCCGTCACGGGTCTTCTCGTCGGTGAGGCCTCGGTCGGCGCGCAGCTTGCGCACCGCGAGGTGCTCGACAATGCGTTCCTTCACGTCGTGGAGCCCTGTGTGATCGGCGTCGAGCACGGTCCAAGCCTCGTCGAGATCGAGCCGATCCTCTGAGCTCTTCGCCCAAGGCAGTTCGAACATCGTGTCGAGCCAGGTCCTGATCCAAGAGTGCTCGGGGGACTGCTCGCTCATGCGCTCGAGCCGGCCGATCTCCTTGTCGATGGCCTCGATCACGTTCTCGGGGACGTCGCGTTCGGTCAGATCTTCGAGCTTGGCCCGGTACTCGGAGGCAACGTCGCCCTCCTCACCGAGCTCCTTTTTGATGGCCTCGAGTTGCTGACGGAGGATGTAGTCCTTCTGGCTCTTCTCGATCCGCTCGCTGGCGTCATCGCGCACCTTGCGGCGAAGCTCCTGGTCGGCGAGCACCTCGCGCATCCACTCGATCAGCAATCCGATGCGGTGGCTGATATCGAGGGCCTCGAGGAGCTCGACCTTCTGTTCGAGAGTGAGATCGGGGGAATAGACGGCGAGATCGGCGAGCTGGGAGGCGTTGTCCATGGCGAGAAGCCGCTCGGCGACCCGACTCAGGCCCCGGTTCTCCAGGACGGCGCTGACGACAGCGCGGTACTCGGCCACGAGCTCATCGAGGCCCTCGTCGCTAATGTCGACCTCT
>Ga0307505_10001922_pt1 | contig 15503 bp, 16 predicted proteins | sample 23_S_MG_FD_202183 | JGI IMG/M metagenome (GOLD analysis project Ga0307505, IMG submission 202183) | Soil microbial communities from Populus trichocarpa stands in riparian zone in the Pacific Northwest, United States - 23_S | ecosystem: Environmental > Terrestrial > Soil > Riparian zone > Trees...
TCCCTCGGCGTCCCCAACTCGCGGCGAGTTCGCGCGTCAGCCCGATCAACCCCGCTTTGCTCGCAACGTATCCGGCATAGAACGGGCCGTTTGTCGATGATGTGAGCCCGGCGATCGACGCGATGTTGATGATCGAACCGATACTCCGTGGAGCCATGATTGTAGCGGCTTCGTCACCGTGAATTGGCGTAATTTTAGGGGCACGCTTAAGCATCTCCCTGCCGACCGCCTGGGCCATGAGAAAGCAGCCGGTTAGGTTTACATCAATCACCTTCTGCCATTGCTCGAGCGACATATCTTCCGGCATCGCACCCCAAGAGATCCCGGCGTTGTTGATCAGAATATCGACCGACCCAAACTTCGAGATCGTTTCATCAACCACAGCCTGTACGTCATCAGCTTTCGAAACATCGCACGTCTTCCCCGCGACGTTGAATCCGCGTCCGGCAAACTCAGCGACTGTCTCGTTCAGCCACTCTTCACGCCGAGCGCACAGCATCACGCTCGCACCCGCCTCGGCCAATCCCTCGGCCATCTCTTTCCCGATTCCGCGTGAGCCGCCGGTCACGATCGCGGTCTTGCCCGACAGGTCAAACAGGTCCTTTACGTTCTTCGACATAGAAACCACAGCCTAGCATTTCGCATTCGGTATGAGAAAATAGAGACATGGCAAAGACGGAAAGAGAGCTCGCGTTCCTGCGGGATCTCGACATAAATGAAACCTGGACTAAGAGATTTACCGACCTGCTTGATAAGCATGTCGGCTTTAAGAAGGCCGAGAAAATTCTCTACATCAACGCCGGCACGGGCGACCACTGCATCGCCGTTCGCGAAAAGCTCAATGAGAAAACCGAGATGTTCGCCACGTGCGAGAACGACGAACTCCTTAAGATCGCTCGCGATAAAGGAGCGGCAGTTAGAGCGAATATCGATTTTCCCGAAGGCGATCTCGACGACGATTCGTTCGACGTAGTCGTCGCAGATGCAAGTTTTGCCCAGGCTGATTCGATCGAAGAATTGATCACGGACGCCGTTCGCGTTGCGCGCCCGGGTGGCGAGGTCGCGGTTGTGCTCCCGTCTGCGGGTAGTTTCGGCGAAGTGTTTTCGCTGCTTTGGGAAGTATTTTTCAGTGAGGAACTTGGCGACGAGACGAACGCGGCGGAAACCCTGATCGCCCGGATACCGAGCATTTCGCGGATCGAAGAGATCGCCTCAAACGCGGGACTTACGGAGGTGAAAACCGAATCGACGAAAGAGGTCTTCGAAAACGAGAACGGTGCTGAGTTCATCGGATCACCGCTGGTCGCGGACTTTCTTCTCCCGGTCTGGTTTGAAACGCTCGACGAAGATCAAGCCGAACGGGCAACGCAAAAGCTTTCACAACTTATCGACGACGAAGACGGTGACCTTGCTTTTCGATTCTCGGTCAAAGCGACGCTCGTGTCCGGGAAGAAAGAACACCTGAACTGATGACGACGTTGACATACATTCTAACGACGCTCGCGATAGCCGGTACCGGCTTGATCGCCGGAACGTTCTTCGTATTCTCAATAGCGATAATGCGGGCGTTCGACGAACTGGGGGATGAGAATGCGGCCGCCGCGATGCGCTCGGTAAACCGCGTTATCCAGAGCCCGATCTTCCGCGGTGTGTTCATGAGTACGGCGTTGGTTTCGATCGTGGTCGCTGTGATGTCGGCCTTGAATTGGCACTCACCAGCCTCGTATTACATCCTCGCCGGATCGGTTTTGTACGTGATCGGAAGTTTTCTCGTGACCGTCGTTTTCAACGTTCCGCTCAACAACGCTCTCGAATCCGGTGCGGTTTCGTGGCCGAATTATTATCGGCGGTGGACTTTGTGGAATCATCTGCGCGCCGCCGCCTCACTTGCATCTACTTGTGCTTTCGCACTTTCATTCGCGGCAGCACGCTGACCTTTATGGAGATAAATATGATGACTCGTTTGTTGCTTATTATCGTTTCGATCGCTGTCGGAGTTGGCCTTGGATACGGACAGGCACAGGGCCTCCAGGTGCCCACGCTCAGCCCGATCACCGAGATATCGCAGGAAGTCGGGCTTACGACCGTAAAGCTTAGCTACTCGCGTCCGAGTGCAAAGGGCCGCAAGGTCTACGGCGACCTCGTGCCGTTCGGCGAGGTTTGGCGCACAGGCGCGAACGCTTCGACAAAGCTGACGTTTGCCGAGGACGTCAAGATCGAAGGGAACGCTTTGAAGGCCGGGACCTATGCTCTCTACACGATCCCGGCCGAGGCTGAATGGACGATCATCATTCACAACAACACCCGCCATCGGGCGCTGGCGGGCGGGGTCTACAAGCAGGAAGAAGATGCGTTTCGCTTCAAAGCAAAACCGACGAAAACTCCGGCCTTCGTAGAGACGTTCACCATCGGCTTCGGCGACCTCACCGCGAATGCCACTTCGCTGATCGTAGCGTGGGAAAATACGGCGGTGAAGTTTCGGATCGAAACGGACGTGGACGCGAACGTCGATAAACAGATCGCGACTCTCGCGGCTGCGCCGAACGGCATGGAACCTCGCGACCTTTTCCGTGCGGCTGAATACTACTATCACAACAGCAAAGACCTGACGAAGGCGGAAGGCTGGATCAAAGACGCGTTGGTCAAGACTCCGAAGAGTCCGATGTACGGCCTGCTGCACGCACGCATCCTGGCAAAGGCGGGCAAGCGGGCCGATGCACTGAAAGTGATCGCCGAAGCGAACGCCTGGGCGAAAGAAGCGAAGAACGCGAACTACACAGAGCAGACGCAGCTATTCTGGGATTCGATCAAATAGCTCACGGCTGTTTATAAACGGCGCCGTTCTTCATCACAAAGGTGACGTTCTCCATCCGCTTGATGTCGGTCAGCGGATTGCCGGGCACCGCGACGATGTCCGCGATCTTCCCGACCGCGAGCGTCCCGTGCGTCTTATCTATCCCGAGCAGTTTCGCGCCGTTCAGCGTTCCGGCGACGATCGCGTTCATCGGGGACATTCCGCCCCACTCGACCATCAGCGTGAACTCATGGCCGTTGGTTCCGTGAAGGATCACGCCCGAGTCGGTGCCGAGCGCGATCGGCACGTTGTTCGCGACAGCGATCCGGATCGCGTTTCGCATCGCGGTTGCAGCCGACAGAGCCTTCTCCGAGCGCAATCCTCGCAGCACGCCGTTCTTCGCCAGCCGCTCGACACCCTCGCCAGCCATCAGCGTCGGGACGAGATAGGTTCCATTCGCCGCCATCAGCTTCGCACCTTCTTCGTCGAGAAACGACCCGTGCTCGATCGAGGCGACACCTGCACGTGTAGCGATCTTGATCCCCTCGGTGCCGTGGGCGTGGGCCGTCACCTTGCGCCCCGCTTTCCGAGCCTCATCGACCATCGCCTTCAACTCTTCATAGGTATATTGCGTCGTCCCGACAGCCGCAGTTCCTTCGGACAAAACACCCGCGGTCGCGCACGTCTTGATCAGATCGGCACCGTACTTGATCTGGTACCGCACCGCAGCGCGTACCTGATCGACGCCGTCGGCAATGCCGGTCTTGAAGTCGCCGTCCACCGCGCCGGGCTTGAAACCGTTGTCGTCGCAATGTCCGCCAGTGATCCCAAGCGAATGCCCGGCACCGAAGATTCGCGGCCCGACGGCCCATCCTTCGTTGATCGCCCGCTTTAACGTCAGATCGTCAAAGTTCCCGGCACCTACGTTGCGGATGGTTGTGAATCCTGCCATCAGCGTCCGCTCGGCATTTCGCACTCCCAGGATGATGTTGAACGAATCAGGATCGCGAAAGCGCGCGGCGGTCGCGTCCGGGTCGCCCAGCACGCGGCCAATGATGTGCGTGTGCCCGTCGATAAAGCCCGGCATCAGCGTCGCATCGCCCAGGTCGATCACCTTCGCACCGCTTGGGATGCTCACGCTCGACGCCGGCCCGACCGCCATGATCTTGTCGTCCAACAGCACGACAACGCCGTTCGTGATCACGGCCGCTCCAGTACCGTCGATCACGCGGGCCGCTTTAAGGACAACCGTGCCGACACCCGTACGCTCACCGGGAGCCCCGACGCCTTGAGCAACCGACATCGAAGCAAATACGAGAATAGCTACCAACACATTTCGAACCATAAGATCTATTCCTCCGCCGGCTTCTTCACCTTCGCCGGTAAAAGCTTCTTTGGAAACTTCGCTACCACGGTATAGGTAGGATCGACCATCTGTGCGACCCGGACAGTCGCGACCTGCGACGTTAGTTGATAGGCATCCTCTTTCGCAAATCCATAATCCGCGACGAGCCAGTTGATCAGCTCAACGAACGAGATCCGCATCGCGTCTGAAAGCGGCCGGGCACTTCCGGCGACCATGATGTGCGTCGCGTCTTCAAGCCGCGGCCAAGCGATCCGCTGGCCCTTGATCAGTTCGAACCTGAACGCAACATCCATCGACGTCTCGAGACCTGACCCGCAAACTTCGCCGTCACCCTGCAACGCATGGCCGTCGCCGAAATAGAAGATCGCCCCTTTATGAAACACGGGCAGATAGACCGTCGTGCCGTCGCGAACATCCGCGACATCCATATTCCCACCGAACGGCCCCGGCCAAAGCCCGCCGAACGCTTCCTGTCCCGCGGGAGCCGTAGCGACTCGTCCAAGCATCGGGTTCAGCGGAACTGTCACCTGTTTCAAAACGCTGTTCGGAAAGTCCACCGTGCCCGTCATCTTCTCCCGATCGAGCCGCCAGATGTATCGACCGTTAGGGAAGCGATCATTCAGAAACGCCGTACCGCTGTCCGGCACCAGTGCGCCGAACGTTCCGCCCTGTGTCGAAACGGCCGTGTCGCGATTGGGCTTAACCTTTAGCACGTGTACGACCAACGTATCACCCGGCTCGGCACCCTCGATCGCGATCGGCCCGACCTCGCCGGGCCATGGCCCGCCGGCACGTTCGTACCACTCGCCCCAGAGCGTCTCGCTCTCGAGCGTATCGCCCGGCTTCACCGTCAGTACCGGCGGACGCACGGCGAACGTCGGATGTCCGACCGTCGGTTTCAGCCGATGCGTCGTCTGTCCGAACGCCGCAATCGCGAGCAAGGCAACGCACAACGGAACGCGAACTTTAGTTCGCATACACCCGCAAAACGTGAGTACAACTTTAGAAAGATCGTTCACGATACATCCCTCTTTAGGTCAATTTTCTTGGTCTGGATTGCCGTCCGATTATAACCGTGAGTCTCGCAACGGTAAAATGTGCTAAAACATTTGGAATGATCGATCTCCGCAGCGACACAGTAACAAAACCGACCGACGCGATGCGAGCGGCGATGGCATCGGCCGAGGTCGGCGACGACGTTTACGGCGAAGACCCGACCGTAAACCGTTTGGAAGAACGCGCCGCCGAGATATTCGACAAAGAAGCCGCGTTGTTCGTCCCGTCCGGCTGTATGGGAAACCAGATCGCCATCAAGGTCCACAGCAAGCCCGGCGACGAGATCATTGCGGAAGATCGCTCGCATATTTATCTGAACGAGATGGCCTCGAGCGCGGTTATCAGCGGAGTGCTCACCCGTCCCGTCCGCAGCGAGGATCGCAGCGGACATCTCACGTGGAGCGAGATCGAACCGGTCCTGAATATCGAACACGATTACCACGGAGCGAGAACGGACCTGATCTGCCTTGAGAACTCGCACAACATGGCCGGCGGAACAGTGATGAACGCCGAACAATGCAAGAATATCTGCGACCGGGCACACGCGCTAGGCGTTCCAATCCACCTCGACGGAGCCCGCATCTTCAACTCCGCCGTAGCTTTCGACACGACCGTCGCCGATCTGACGCGGCATTGCGATTCGGTTCAGTTCTGTCTCTCGAAAGGGCTCGGAGCACCGGTCGGATCAATGTTGGTTGGCACTAAAGCGTTCATTGATGAAGCCCGGGCCTGGCGAAAGCGGCTCGGCGGCGGAATGCGCCAAGTTGGAGTTCTCGCCGCCGCCGGACTGATCGCCCTCGAAGAATCGCCCAAACGCCTCCACGAAGACCATGCCAACGCACGACGTCTTGCCGAAGGCCTCGCCGAGATCGACGGCATCTCGATCGACCCGTCATCGGTCGTCACCAACATCGTTATCTTCGACGTTTCCGAGACTGGCTTGTTTCAATCGGAGATCTGCGTACGCCTTAAACTACACAACGTCCTCGCCTCCGGCTGGGATTCGGTCATCCGCATGGTTGCCCACAACGGCATCGCGTCAAACGACATCGACACTGCGATCGCCGCAATCCGAAAGTCGGTATCGCGATCAAAACACGTCGCATTCCTCGGCCCGCCGGAGCGAAGCCCCGCTTGAGGAGAAAATCTCTGTTGATTCAGTATCGGATTCTTATATTACGAGGGGATAAAGACAGTGGCCCAAATCGAGGTCTTTCAGTCAAGAATGAAAAACGGGCTTTTCGCGTTGCTTTCCGTAGTCTTGGCGGTTGGATTTCTTTATGGAACCGGGGTTAGCTGGCTATTATTCGGGTTCGGAATCGCATTTGCCCTCTCAAGTCTCATGTTTGCTTACTTCGCATTTTCGCGAAAGCCAGTAGTTGTCGTAGACGATGTTGGCATCTGGATCAAGTCCTACAAAAAGAAATTCGAGTGGCGAGACATTTATCGTATCTCTGTCACAGACGGGATGATCATGCTTGAACTTAGCGAATTCGATAAGTATTTTGCAGGCAGTAGCTGGCTGACAAAGAGGTTTTCAAAGCCTGTCATGGCGCACGTGTATCTTACGACGCCGTCTGGACGAGAACTAAAAAAGATGTTTGATGATATGTTCGGGGCGACGGTGGAGGCGCAGGCTAAATGAACATCGAACAACTCCGCAAATATTGCCTCTCATTCCCGCACGCGACCGAGGACGTTAAGTGGGGAAACGATCTCTGCTTCTGTGTCGGAGCAAAGATGTTCTGTGTTACCGGCCTCGACGGATCGGGACACATGTCGTTCAAGACGACACCTGAGAAGTTTGCTGAACTCACCGAACGCGATGGCATCATTCCCGCGCCGTACGTCGCCCGTTATCACTGGGTCGCCGTCGAACGCCCCGACGCGATCGACAAGGTCGAGTTGAAGGAACTGATCGCGCTTGCCTATCGGCTTGTTTACGAAAAGCTGCCCAAGAAAACCCGAACTGCTCTCGAACAGAAATAACGCGCCCTCGACTACTTTGCGTTCTTAGCGTCTTTGCGTGAAACTTCTTCGTATAACGCAAAAAGCACGATTCCAATGAATAAGCTCGCTGCCATATTCCTGCTAAGCTCTTCGCTCGCCGCAGTCCTATTCGCTCAACCGAAAGTCGTCAGCATCGAGGGCCATCGCGGCGCACGCGGGCATTTGCCCGAGAATACGATCGCGTCGTTCATCAAAGCCATCGAACTCGGTGCCGACACGATCGAGCTTGACGTCGTCATCTCCAAGGACAAAAAGGTGGTCGTCTCGCACGAACCGTGGTTCTCTTACTTCATCTCTACCGCCCCCGACGGCGAGAAGATCACGCGCGAGAATGAAAAGAAGCACAACATCTTTCTGATGAACTATGCCGACGTGAAAAAATACGATGTCGGCATCCGAGGTAATTCGCTCTTTCCCGACCAGCAGCCGCAGAAAGCATACAAGCCGCTCCTCTCCGATGTCTTCGTCGCGCTCGACCGCTACACGCGGAGCAAACGCCGCCCGCTCGTCAAATACAACATCGAGATCAAATCCAGCGAATCGCAGGACGGTACGTTTCACCCCGCGCCGGCCGAGTTCGCGTCGCTCGTAATGGCCGAGGTAGTGAAATATAAGATGACGACGCGGTCGAAACTGCAGTCATTCGACGTCCGGCCGCTGCAGGAAATAAGAAAGCGATGGCCGCGAGTAAGGATCGCCCTTCTCGTGGGCAACATGGACGGTATCGCAAAGAGCGTAGAGCGTCTCGGCTTCGATCCGGACACTTACAGCCCGCACTTCTCACTCGTAGATCAAATCACCGTAGAATTTTGTCGCGAGCGAAAGATCAAACTCGTCCCGTGGACCGTCAACGAGATCGCCGATCTCGAAAAAATGAAACGCTTCCCGATCGACGGCATCATCACCGACTACCCCGACCACGCCGTCAAAATATTCCGCTAATAGCCTGTATTACACTTGACACAACTGCTTAATGTATGCGACGCTGTTTCGTCGGCTAAAACGGCGGGCGTTTCTTGCTGCGCCGCCGGCTGACAGATCTTTGACAATTTTTGCAGCGTGTCCAGCTAGTGCGCGCACGGTGGGACGCGGGACTGGGACACTTTAAGCAGGATTGCTTAAGGTCGCAAATGACAATCGAGACGATTTCGGTAGAATAGACCTCGATGATCGTCGCTATCGATGGGCCGTCTGGAGCCGGAAAATCAACGCTCGGCAAGATGTTGGCGAAAGAGCTTGGGCTTTTGTATTTGGACACAGGTGCCATGTACCGTGCCGTCGCTCTTTCGGCGTTACGTAGCGGTATCAGTCTCGACGACAAACCAAATGTCGCGAATGCTGCCACGAACGCTGAGATCGAATTGAAAGGCGAGCCTGATTTACTAAAGGTTTTCGTAAACGGCGACGACGTCTCGGACGACATCCGAACGCTCGACATTGCGCAGGCCGCGTCGGTTGTCTCCACTATCTCCGATGTCCGCCGCACGATGGTCGAGTTCCAAAGAAAGCTCGGCGAGCAAAGCGAGAAAGGAGCCGTCCTCGAAGGGCGTGACATCGGCAGCGTCGTTTTCCCGAACGCCGACATCAAATTCTTCCTGACCGCCAAGCCCGAAGCCCGAGCCCGCCGCCGGTTCGAGGAAGATAAAGCCAAAGGCCGCGTCAGCTCGTACGAACAAACCCTCGCCGAGATCAACGAGCGCGACGAACGCGACGTAGCCCGAGTCGATTCGCCCTTGACCATCGCCGAAGACGCCGTCGTTATCGACACGAGCGAGCTCGACTTGTCCGAAGTATTCGAGCAAATGCTCGCCAAGATCCGAGACCTAAAGGTCAACGCCGCGTCAAAACAGCGTTGACTTGCTCGCGGCCAATCGCTAACATCTTAGTTTGCTTATGCTCCCGTAGCTCAGTTGGATAGAGCAACGGCCTTCTAAGCCGTAGGTCGCAGGTTCGAATCCTGCCGGGGGTACCAGTGGTCTGAAATTTCGGATCTTGGGATTTGAAATTTTCTTGTGGCGGCTATAGTTCAGTGGTTAGAGCGCCTGATTGTGGTTCAGGATGTCGAGGGTTCGAATCCCTCTAGCCGCCCCACCCTTCCCTTATAATTCACTAAAAATATTGCGTCTCACGTCGAGACGCAATATGCTCAACGAGCCTGTTTTCCTCATCACTATGCGTTACGGTGGGCTCCTTTTCATACTCGCAATTCTATCGGTGACGGCTGTTGCACAGCGTAAAGGCGAACCGTTCGTCAGGAACGAACTGCTGGTTAAGTTCCGCCACGGCGTGACGAAGGCAAAGATCGCCGACACCAATTCCCGCTTCGGCCACCAACTTTTAGAAACTCTTGGAACATCAGGCTGGCAGCGGATCAGGCTTGGCAAAGGGCAAGACCCAAAGCGGGCCGCCGCTGCGCTTCAGCAAGAGCCGGAGATCGAATTCGCCCAGCCCAATTTCTACTACCGCCTCGCCGCAACGCCTAATGATCCGCAATGGGGAAATGCCGCCTTGTACGGACTGCCAAAGATCTCGGCTCCGGCCGCATGGGATCTTTCGACCGGCAGTTCGACCGTCGTCGTCGCGAACATCGACTCAGGGATGCGATACACCCACGAAGACCTCGCGCCGAACATGTGGAACAACCCGGGCGAGATCCAGGGTAACGGCATGGACGACGACAATAACGGCTTTGCCGATGACTACTTCGGCTACGATTTCTTCTTTAACGATCCGGATCCGATCGACGAGCACGGCCACGGAACCCACGTCGGCGGCACGATCGGAGCCGCCGGCAACAACTCGCTTGGCGTGGTCGGCGTCAACTGGAACGTTAAGTTGATGGCGATCAAGATCTATAACAACACCGGGTTCGGCACGACCTCGGCAATGTTGATCAACGCCTACAATTACGTCCGCTTGATGAAGGAGCGAGGAATAAATATCCGCGTCACGAACAATAGTTACGCCGGCTGTGATGAGGCGTGCGGGTACGATCAGGCGACAAAGGACGCGATCGATGCGCTTGGCGATTCAGGGGTCTTGAACGTTTTTGCGGCTGGAAATAATGCGTGGAATAACGACACGACCGCGGCTCCCGCGTATCCTGCCGCCTATACGTCGCCAAGCATTCTGACTGCCGCCGCATCGAACAGCGCGGATGCGAAGGCCGGATTTTCTAATTGGGGCCCGGTTACGGTCGATATGGCCGCGCCGGGACAGAGCATCCTTAGCACCACGAACGGGTCAAACAGCTCCTACGGCAACTCGAGCGGTACCTCGATGGCGGCACCGCACATAACCGGGGCGGCGGCTTTATTGGCTGCGTTCAACCCTTCGCTTTCCGCCGCTTCGCTAAAGGCGACCTTGATGAATACCGGTGACGCCTTGACCGGGTGGGATGCTACGCCGATCAAAACCAACCGGAGGCTCAATGTTTTCAATGCTTTACAGAACCCTACGACGTGTTCGCTGTCACTCTCGGTGAATACGGTAAGGGTCAGTCGCAAAGGCGGTTATGTTGATATTGACGTTACGAGCGGGCAAAACTGTGACTTTCGCATTCGCGGAGACCGCCGCTGGATCCGCGTTCAAGGGCTAGGAGCAACCAGCGGCAGCGGTACAGTCCGGATCTATCTTGATCCGAGCCCGTATCTTACGCGGAGCGGCAGCCTGATGATCGGCGATACAACCATCGCTGTCCAACAGGGAAGTAACGCAAATTTCCCGAAATCTTGACCCGATTCCAACTATCTTTCAGTTAGGCGCGTCTAATCCACTTTCAGGACACGAAGAGTCCGCCAAAACCGTGAATTGATATCTTGCTAATGAGCGACCGCAGTTAGTATAGTAATTGATTGCAGGGCGTTCAGCCCGAAGCCGAGTTTTAACCTGAAATTTAAGGAAAACCACCGAATGAGCCGATCTATTTCACTTATCGGGCGATTTGCGACCGTTGCCCTCCTAACCGCTTTGCTGTCTCTATCGAGCTTTGCACAGGTTTCACTTCGTGAAGCTCTCGATTTCGACGGCGACCAGAAGGCCGACTACACCATTTTCCGCCCGTCGGAAAATGCTTGGTACATCCTTGGCAGTGCCGGGGGATTCCAGTATCAGCAGTGGGGTATTGCCAACGAAGACAGGCTTGTCCCGGGCGACTACGATGGCGACAACAAGGCTGATATCGCGGTTTGGCGAGACGCCGGCGGCCTTTGGTTCATCATCCGCAGCTCCGACTCGACGTTCTTTGGCAGCCAGTGGGGTGCCGATGGTGACGAGCCCGTAGCTCGCGATTATGACGGTGACGGAAAGACTGACCAGGCGATCGTCAGACGCACTGGCGGCTATCTGTATTGGTGGATCCTTAACAGCAACGGCGGCTTGACCCTGTCGCAGTGGGGAATCGATGCCGACTATGTGGCTCCGGGCGATTATGACGGCGACGGTTTGTTCGACATCGCGATCCAGCGTGCCGGTGATACACCGAACTCTCAGGCCCTTTTCTATGTCCTTGTGTCCTCGGGCGGATATTTTGCGGTTCCTTGGGGCTGGGGATCGGATTTCATCGTTCCAGGGGACTACGACGGTGACGGAAAGACCGACATCGCGATCGTACGCGAGGGCGAATTGGCAACTGATCCGCTTACCTGGTACATCCTTCGAAGCGACCTGAACGGCTTCATCGGCGCCAACTTTGGACTGACCGGTGACGATTACAACGTACAGGGAGACTATGACGGCGACGGCAAGACCGATATCGCGATCTGGCGTCAGTCGACCGGAGTTTTCTCGGTGAGGAGCAGCCTCACGGGCGAGGTGATGAACCCGGTGCAATGGGGTCTCGCGGGCGATCTTCCGCTCGCAGCTTACGACACGCACTAGGTTTGGGACAGTTTGATTTACGGCCGAAGGCATTAACTGCCTTCGGCCTTTCTGCTTTAGAATGAACGCGTGGCACAGCATATAGATTTCTCGGGCAAGAGGGTCGTGATCGCCGGCGACCTTGTCGCTGATCAGTTTCTGAGCGGAACTATTTCCCGTGTCTCGCGAGAGGCCCCTGTGTTCATCCTGCGGCACGACCAAACCGAGACGCGACCAGGTGCGGCGGCGAATACGGCTGCGAACGTCGCATCGCTTGGCGGCACCGCCGTCCTCATCGGGGTGATCGGTGACGATGCGAATGGAGCATTGCTGCGCGGCTCGCTCGGCTTGGCGGTGGACACGAACGGCGTCCTCGCCGTCGCGGATGTCCAAACGACAACCAAGGTTCGAGTTCTTGCGGCACAGCACTACGCGGCCCGCCAGCAGGTGATCCGTATCGATTACGAGAATTCCCGGACGCTCGATGACGATCTGCGAGGCAAGTTGTTGGCAAACCTCACGGAAGCCGCCAGCGGCGCCGACGCGATCGTGTTGTCCGATTACGGCTATGGTGTTATTGATGCCAACCTCTTTGCCTCGGCGCGTGACATCTCACAGGAGAAGCGGATCCCGCTGATCGTGGATTCGCGTTCTCGTCTGACCGAGTTTGCCGGGGCGACAAGTGCCACGCCCAACAAGGAAGAGGTCGAGCACATTCTCGGGAAAGGAGCGAACGAGAAGGATTGTGAGGGCTTACGAGAAAGACTCGGTCTAGAGGCGCTCCTCGTTACGCGAGGAAACCAGGGAATGCTTCTCGTCGAGGCAGGCAGGCCCGCGGTCTCGATCGACGCCGTCGGCTCGAGCGAGCCGGTTGACGTGACGGGCGCCGGCGACACCGTGATCGCCGCTTATGCACTGGGACTCGCGGCCGGTCTGGGCTTTGCGGATGCGGCCCGAATCGCGAATCACGCCGGCGGGATCGTCGTGATGAAGAAGGGCACCGCGACCGTTACCGCAGACGAACTGGGCCGCTCGATTGCCGATAACGCTCAGACGCCGCAGGCCGCACCCGCAAACTGATGCAGCGAAATACCGCACCGATCCTCGACCGTGAAGAGCTTGCCGCTCGTGTCGCCGATCTGCGCGAGCGTAAAGCGAGAATCGTCCTCGCAAACGGTTGCTTCGATCTTTTCCACGTCGGACATCTTCGTTATCTCGAAGGTGCGGCTGCGCTTGCCGATGTCCTCATTGTCGCCGTGAATTCGGACGAACAGGCTCGAAGACTAAAGGGCGAAGGCCGCCCGCACATGCCCGAGAATGAGCGGGCCGAGATCGTCGCCGGCGTCCGGTGCGTCGATCTCGTGACGATCTTCAACGAACCGACCGTCGAAGAACTGCTGCTCGCACTCAAGCCCGACTTTCACGCTAAGGGTACCGATTATGCAACCGAAACGGTCCCCGAACGAGAGATCGTGCGATCCTACGGCGGCACGGTCGCGATCGTCGGCGACCCGAAAGATCATTCATCGACCGAGATCATTGAACGTTTGTCGGGTAAGGCTGATGTGGCAAGCGAAGAATAAACTCGACCTGATGATCGAGGTCTGGGAGAAGCTCGATTGCGAAAGCGTCGGGTCCGTAGAGATCGAGGCGATCGAGGAAGTTGTCAGAGGTGTTTACGGCGATTCCGCGGTCGAATCACCCATGCGGATCGCACGACTCCTGGCCGATGAGGGAGCCGAACTCCGACATTCCGAGATAATGGATCTCTACGTCCAACGGTACGAGGCCAAGCCGTACACCGCCGAGTTTCGCAACATACTAAAAACCGGATCGTTTCGACAAACGCTCTCAAGCATCCGAAATCTCGACAATCTTCGAAAGAAATTTCTAACCGAGAGCGACAAGAACGGGATTCGCCTGATCCGCGAGCGCGTTATCGAGGCGAAGAAGAAACTTACATCAACGCCGATCGAGGTCGAGATCGCCGAATGGCTGACCATCTGGCTCCAAACCCCCGACGCGTTCGAAACATGGGTCTCGCTCCGACAACGCTCGTTGGGCTTCAAGGACAAGTTTGGGGACAGTGCAGAAGCCCGCACAAAGTAAGGGCATTCTTGCCCAAGCCCGCGCGCAGCAAGGGCGATATCAAGTGATGGCGGACAAGAATGTCCGCGTTCCGTAATGACGACTAGACGCTTCTACGCACTACCATCGCAGTTCGACGGATTCGCCGCCACACTCGACGAGGACGAGACGCGGCATTTGCGCGATGTGCTGCGGCTGAAGATCGGCGACGAAGCGAACGTCTTCGATGGCGAGGGCCGCGAGTTCGAGTGCCGCATCGACTCGATCGAAAAACGCGCAGCGACACTGACGATCCAAAGTGAAGTAACACCCGCGTCACCCGAATCTCCGCTCGACCTGACTATCGCCGCCGTTCTTCTCAAGGGCGACAAACTCGATCTTGTCGTTCAAAAAGCAGTCGAACTCGGCGTCAATCGATTCATCCCGATGACGTCGATTCGCTGTGATGTAAAAGCCGCCGCCCCGTCAAAACGTTCCGCTCGCTGGCGACGGATCGCGATGGAAGCGACCAAACAATGCGGCCGAGCTCGCCTGATGCAGATCGAAGATGTAGTAGATTTCCGCGAGTTGATCGACCGAACGAACGGTGAAGTTCTAACCCGCATCCATTTCTCCGAACGCGACGGCGAGAGTTTCGATGCGGTCGAAGGGGCGAAAGGGATGCTTGCGTTCATCGGACCCGAAGGCGGCTGGGATGATGCTGAAATAGAAAAAGCGACAGCCGCCGGGATCGTCTCGATCACATTCGGCGGCCGTGTTCTGAAAGCCGATACCGCAGCGATCTCGATCGCCTCGATCCTGCAGCACCGCTTCGGTGATATGAACTAATTCGTGTCGGTTTTCTGCTCCCGCGGCCTGATGTACGCGTCGCCCCTCTGCCGGAGCTTTGCTTTCGTACCCACCGCATGAACGACCGAATCGAGGATATCCTTACTCTCAAGCTTGAAGCTCGTCGTGCCCTTTGCGTCCACGTCCGGATCGTCGTACTGAAGCACGAGATATCGCCGTTTCTCCTTGATCAGTCCCGCGAGCCCAGCGCCTGGAAGCGGGATGTGGCTGACAACGGTTCCGGCGGTTGACGTAACCGACTTCTCATCCGGATACGCCGCCAACACCGACGCATACGGCATACCGAACTTCTCTTTCCCGTCCTCGCCGTAGAATACGATCCGCGAATTCTCATCGTCAAACTTCAACGTGCCCGATATCTTGTCGCTATAGCCAAACAGGCCGCCCTCGTACTTCGCAACGATCGTCGCCGGCAGCGGCTTCACGGTCTTAACCTTTTCATCCTGCTCCGGCGCCCTCAATTGCGCGAACGAGATACCTGCG